>PVBE011658592.1_pt1 | contig 68393 bp, 50 predicted proteins | sample 1631181 | NCBI WGS metagenome assembly PVBE01 (sample SAMN08397723, study PRJNA350692) | Marine metagenome, whole genome shotgun sequencing project. | isolation source: water | place: Pacific Ocean | collected 2012-04
CGCCGCCGCGGAGGTGACCATCTTCACCCCGGGCAGCAGCGCCGGCGTCCCCCTCTCGGTGCTGCGATCGCTCTGCGCGCCGCGGCCGGCCGCGGGCGCCGACGAGGCGCAGGCGGCCGAGGCTCTGAGCGGGCGCGTCCAGGCCGCGGTGTCCGGGCTGCTGACCCTGCTCGGCGTGGACGCAGATCCGCTGCGCAGCCGGGAGCACATCCTGATCTCCAACATCCTGCACCGCCTCTGGAGCGAGGGGCGCGACCTGGACCTTGCCGAGCTGATCCGCGCGATCCAGGCGCCTCCCTTTCAGCGCCTGGGCGTGCTGGATCTGGAGAGCTTCTTCCCCGCCCGGGATCGCTTCACCCTGGCCATGACCTTCAACAACCTGCTGGCCTCTCCCGGGTTCCAGAGCTGGATGTCAGGGGATCCCCTGGACGCCAGCCGCCTGCTCTACACCCCGGACGGCCGCCCCCGCCTGTCCATCATCTCGGTAGCCCACCTCTCGGAGGCCGAGCGGATGTTCGTGGTGACCAGCGTGCTGGGCGAGCTGACGGGGTGGATGCGGGCGCAGCCGGGCACCGGCAGCCTGCGGGCGATCCTCTACATGGACGAGGTGGCCGGCTACCTGCCGCCGGTGGCCATGCCGCCGTCCAAGCGCCCCTTCCTGACGCTGCTCAAGCAGGCCCGGGCCTACGGGCTGGGGCTGGTGCTGGCGACCCAGAACCCGGCGGACCTGGACTACAAGGCGCTGTCCAACGCGGGCACCTGGTTCCTCGGGCGGCTCCAGACCGAGCGCGACGTGGCGCGGGTCCTCGACGGGCTGGAGGGCGCCTCGGCCAGCACCGGCCAGGCCTTCGATCGCCAGGCCATGGAGGCGACCCTGGCCGGGCTGGACAGCCGCGTCTTTTTGCTCAACAACGTCCACGAGGACCGGCCCGTGACCTTCAACACGCGCTGGGCCATGTCCTACCTCCGCGGGCCGCTGACCCGCCCCCAGATCTCGTCGCTGATGAAGGGCAGGCGCGCCCCCGCCCCGCCCGCCGCCGCGGCCCCGCGGCCGGAGCCGGCGCCGGCCAGAGAGGTCAAGGCGGAGGCGCCGGTGCTGCCGCCCGAGGTGCCGGCGCGCTACGTCTCGATGTACCCCGGGCGCCATGGTGATCGCCCGCTGCTCTACCGGCCCTGGTTCCACGCCCGCGTCCAGGTGCACCACGCCAACAGCCGCGCCGACGTGGACCAGTGGCAGGAGCGGCACCTCCTGGCGCCGCTGGTGGCGCAACGCAAGGGGCCGGACTGGGACCGCCTGACCGTGATCCCCTCCAACCTCTGGACGCCGCCGGGGGACCAGCCCCGGGCCGGGGTGGACTTTTCGGAGCTCCCGGGATCGGTGAGCCCCCGCAGCGCCTTCAACCGCTGGCAGAAGAGCATCCGCGCGCAGATCTACCGCCGGCTACCCATGACGCTGTGGCGCTGTCCCGCGCTGAAGGCCTACTCCCGGGCCGGCGAGAGCCAGGCCGACTTTCAGGCGCGGCTCGCGTTGCTGGCCCGGCAGAAACGGGACACCGCCCTGGAGAAGCTTCGTCGCAAGTACGCGCCCAAGGTCACGAGGGTGCAAGACCAGATCCAGCGGGCCGAGGAGCGGGTGGGCAAGGAGCAGTCGCAGTTCAACCAAAAGACCGTGGACACCGCCGTGTCCGTGGGGGCCTCGGTGCTCGGTGCGTTGTTCGGCCGCAAGCTGGCCTCGGTGGGCAACGTGCGCCGGGTCTCATCGTCCCTGCGCAGCGCCGGCCGCGCCGCCCGGGAGCGCGGAGACATCGAGCGCGCGCGGCAGAAGCTCGGCTCGCTGCAGGAGAAGCTCGTGGCCCTGGAGGCCGAGCTGGAGGAGCGCATCGCGCGCCTGACGCAGCCGCCGCCAACGCATGAGCTGGTGGAGCTACCGGTGCGGCCGCGCAAGGCGGACACCGTGGTGGAGGAGCCCTGCCTGGTCTGGGTGCCGTTCTTCGTGGACGGCGACGGGGGCCTGATCCCCGCGCTGTCCCCCGACCTCGTCAAGTTGATGGAATAAGGTGTTGATATGAACCTGAGCGCCACGCGAACCCCCCCGGCGGGCCGAGCCCTGGCAGCGGCGGCGCTGCTGCTGTTGGCCGGCTGCCCCTCGAAGACTGTCAAGGAGAAGACCAGGCAACGTGCCCCCCGGGCCCGGGAGGCGCCGACCCCAAAGCGCCCGCCCGCGGCGCCGGCCTGCACGGTGGGGCCCGGCGAGGTGCTCGGCAGCGCGCCGCTGTGCGAGGCCTCGGCCGCCCGGGTGGCACCCTGGGACCCGGCCACGGTGCTGGTGGCGGACAACGAGGTGCATGGGCGGCTGTTCGCTTTTGCCGTGGACAGCAAGGGCCGGTTGACCAGGCCGCGAGAATTGAAGATCGAGGCCGGGGACCACGGGCCGGTCAAGGACATCGAGGCCCTGGTCCCCGTCGGCGATCGCCTGCTGCTGGTGGGCTCTCACAGCCGCAACAAGCGCTGCTGCCCCAAAAAGAAGCGGCGGCGGATGCAGCTATTGGCCCACAGGGGCGGGCGGCTGGAGGTGGTGCAGGCGCTGAAGATGGGCAACGACAAGTGGTCCGGGCGCATGAAAAGCGCGGCGGCCTGCGCCAGCAAGCTGTTTACGAAGTCGGTGGACGCACACGCGCTGGTCGGCAAGGTCTGCGCGGCCCTGGTGGCGGCGGACGAGCGGGGCCGCTGCGGCTGCAAGGGCCCGGACTGCCCCGGCTGCCATACCCTCAACATCGAGGGGGCGGTGGCGGTGTCCGGGCGCATCTGGATCGGGCTGCGCGCGCCCCTGGTGTCGGGCAAGGCCGCGCTGCTGCGCCTGGCCCCCCTGGGCAAGCGGCTGCGCTTCGACGCGGCGGCGCTGCTGGACCTTGGCGGCCAGGGCGTGCGGGAGCTCGCCCCCGGCGGCGCCCGGGTGTGGGGCATCGCCGGGCCGCCCCTGGACTCGCCGGCCTGCTTCGAGCTGTGGAGCCTCGAGGCCGCCGGCCTGCGCCACGGCGCGACGCTGACTCCCGACAAGCGGCGCTGGCCGCTGCCCACCTCGTCCGAGGGTCTGGTGGTCCGCGGCGGCAAGGCCCTGGTGCTGGTGGACGGCGCCGAGGGCGACGGCGGCACCTGCGCGCAGCCCTCGCGCCAGTACGTGGTCGATGTCTCGTCGCGCTAGTAGAGCCAATGGCGCTATAATAGCCCGATGCCACCCATCCCCGATGAGCTGACCGAGGCCCAGGTCGATGAGCTGACCGCGGCCCTTGCCGAGCTGCAGGGCAGCCTGCGCCAGCACCTGGAGGCCAGCCGCGACAGCGCCGCCCCGGTGAAGCTGGACCAGACCTCGGTGGGGCGCCTGTCGCGCATGGAGGCCATGCAGGGCCAGCAGATGGCGGCGGCCAACCGCCGCGGCGCCCGCCTGCGCCTGGACCGCGTGGGGGCCGCGCTCAAGTCCGCCGAGGCTGGAGAATACGGCTACTGCCGCTCCTGCGAGGACCCCATCGGCTACCGCCGCCTGCGTGCCCAGCCGGAGGCGCCGTTCTGTTTGGCCTGCCAGGGGCGGCGCGAGCGGCGCTGAGCAGGCCCTGCCGCAAAGGTTCGGCGGACGAACGACCCTTGCCCCGTCCGCCTCCGCGGTCATGGTTACCCCATGGTCAGAATCGCCACACCTTCGCTGACCGCCTGCGCCCTGTTGGCCATCTGCGCCTGCTCGGAGACGCCGGCGCCTGTGCCGCCGGGTCACGTGCCGCCGTCGGGGCAGGACGCCGGCAGCCGGGCCTGCGGCCTCAACTACTCACACAACTACCAGAGCGGCGGCGTCAACGGCTACGGCACCCCCACCTCGGCCAAGACCCTGGACGAGCTGCGCGCCCTCGGCGTCCGCTCGCTGACCCTGATGACCTTCGCCTGGATGTCCTCGCTCACCGACGCGCAGCTGCACTGGCGCACCGACTCGGCGGCCGGCGAGAGCTTCGCCCGGGTGCGCAAGGCCACGGCGGCGGCTCACAAGCGCGGCATGACCGTGCTGCTCAAGCCCCACGTCTGGGTGTCCAAGGGCGCCTGGCAGGCCGATCTTGCGCCCGACACCGACAAGGGCGGCTGGTCCGCGTGGTTCGCGGACTACGAAAAGTTTTTGCTGCTGCACGCGACCCTGGCCGCCGAGATCAAGGCCGAGGGGCTGGTCATCGGCACCGAGCTGCGCAGCGCCACCCGGGCCCACCCCGAAAAATGGCGCGCCATGATCAAGAAGGTGCGGGCGATCTACAGCGGCACTCTGCTCTACGGCGCGGAGTTCGACGGCGTGGAGGGTGTGGCGTTCTGGGACGCCCTGGACGCCATCGGCGTGCACATGTACGCGCCCCTGACCAAGTCCGACGACCCCACCCAGGCGGAGCTCAACGCCGAGGCTTCGAAGTGGCTCCGCCGCTTCGAGGCCCTGTCGGCGCGCCTGGGCAAGCCCCTGGTGCTCTCCGAGGCGGGCTTCGTCAACTACGCCGGCACGCTCAAGGCGCCCTACACCTGGGCCAGCCAGGCCGGCGTCAGCGTGGCCACGCCCAAGGGTGATCTGCACCAGACCATGGGCTACCGCGCCCTGCTGCAGACCTTCGGCCGCTCGCCGGCGGTGACCCGCATTTACTGGTGGAAATGGTTCTCCGACCCCGCCTCCAGGGAGGAGGGTCCGGTGGGCTACTGGCCCCGCGGCAAGCCCGCGCTCAAGGAGCTGCGCGCGGCCTGCGACCCAGGCTAAACCACCGAACAGCGCCGTAGCGCGGGGGCTCGTCCCCCGCGTCCTGACCTGGTAGTGCGCTGCTCAGTTGCGTTGATCACCCCGGGAAATGTAGGGCGGGGGCTTGTCCCCCGCCTCGGCAGTGCGTGGCGGGGGACAAGCCCCCGCCCTACGAGGAATCAGCCCATTCGATCTACGCAGTAGTGCGGTTTGCGAACGAATTGAGGGCGCCAAGCTCTGCGTTGAGGGTGTGAGGAAGTAAGGCTTTTGGTTTCCGCTCCCTCACCCCCTCACCACTTCACTTCCTCACCGGGCGTTCTACCCATTTGCATTTTGTTCTGTTAGTCCTTCACCGTCTCGTAGACGTCCTGCAGCTGCTCTCTGAGCCAGGCCTCCCGGGGCTCGTCCTCGCCCTCGGTGTCGTACTTGATGTTGAGGATCAGCCGGGCCGCCGCCTGGTCGCGCCGCTCCATGGCCGCCTCGGCGCACTCGTCGAGGTCCACGTTGTGGGGCATGGTGCCCAGCACCTGCTGCAGGGCGGCCGCGTCCTGGCGCCGGGCGGCGTCGAGCATGCGGCCGAAGAAGTCACGGGCCTGCTGCTCCACCGGCGGGTCGTGGGCGGTGTAGTGGGCCAGCTTGGCCTCGGCGGCCTGCTCCACGCTGCCGTGGGATGCCTGAAACCCCGGGTGCAGCTGCTGGGTCACCTGGTAGTACTTGGTGTGGTAGGCCCGGGCGGAGTTGAGGTACTGCCAGTGATCGTAGGCCGTGGGATGGCGGAACTTGTCGAAGGCGTCCTTGGCCCGGTGCTCGGCCACCCACTCCTGGAAGGCCTGCTCGTGGGCCAGGTGGTGTACCCCCGCGCCGAAGTAGTTGTAGGAGGCCGGCCCCGGCGAGACGCTGTTGACCGCGTCGCAGTGGGGGCAGGTCTCGTTGGACGCCTGCCAGGTCACCTTGAGCGAAAAGGGCGAGCCGCAGTTGGAGCAGTTGATGCCCTGGCCGAGCTCCTCCTGCGCCAGCTGGTAGAGCCGCCGCGCCCAGTCGCCCTGCTTGCGCGTCTGCAGCGTCTCATAGGTCATCTCCAGGGCGTCGCGCTGGGTCGCCAGCTGCCGGCAGATGTCGTCGTGCAGCGCGCTGAGGATGTCGCAGTCTTGCTGGCTGGTGTCGTCCCGAAAGAGGATCTCCCACAGCAACTCCTCGATCTTTGTGCCCGCCTCGTCCAGCTTGGTGTCCAGGCCGTGGATGCGGGACTGCAGCACGCCGAAGGCCGCGCCCATGGGCCCCCAGTCCGTGGCGTGCTGCTCGATGAGCTGGTCCAGGCCGGCGTCCGCCTCGGCCACCACCTCCTGCACGCGGGCGTTGAACTTCTCCACGAAGCCGGGCCACTTGTTCCAGGTCGGCTCCACCTCCTGCCGGATTGCCGGTGAGAGATTCTCGATCATCAGCTCCTCCTCCTTACGTGCTACTCCCGCGCCATGTGGTTACCGCAATAAGGGCACTCGAAGTCCTGCTCGCTCAGCCGCGGTGCGCCGCAGTGGACGCAGGTCAGCGAGTGGGCCCGGGGGCCGCTTGTGGCGGCGGCGCCGGCGGGGTCGTGGTTCGCCATGACGTTGCCGAACATGCCCCCCTGCCGTTTTGGCAGCACGGCCAGCTTGTAGGCGGTGATCAGCTCGCGCTCGGTGCGCTCGATGAGCATCATCGACTGGTCGAGGTGGGACTCCTCATCGGGCGGCGCGTCCCACATGTCCAGGCCCTTGAGGGCGGCGCGCGCTCGCCGGGCAACGGCGGTGATCACGGCGTGAACCTCCATCACCGGCGCGCCGCGCTCGGGTCGCTGGGCCGCCCGCACCTGCTGCCGCTCCTGGTCCGAGATGGCGGCCACCTCGTAGGTCGCCAGCACCTGCGCCCAGCCGGGTGAGCCGCCCGCGGGTTCGGTCACCGCCGTGGCCTCGCGGAAGATCCACGTCACGGACTGGCTGAACCACTGCCTGAGCTGGACCAGGTGCTGAAGAAGGGGCGTCATCGTTGCGCTCCCCACCGGGTCACAGGCTGAGGTCGTCGTCCATGCCGGCGCCGGCGTACTTCTGGCGGTACTGGGCGTCCAGCTCGGAGTAGCGCTGCATCAGGCCCATGTCGGTGCCCATCTTCGGCGACCAGTACTGGCTGTACTGGCTGTAGGTCATGGCGTCGATGCCGAAGACCTCGGGCAGCTTGGCGTTGACGTCGAAGCCCTGCTCGGACCAGCACGCCTGGGCGGCCATGATCTCCACGAAGAACTCGAAGCTGCACGGCTCGCCGCCGGTGCCCGCGCCGCCCGCCGCCGGTGCCCGCGCCGCCCGCCGCCGCCGCGCCGCCGCCCGCGTTCTGCGCCACGCCGAAGGCCTCGCCGTACTTGGTGGCGATGACGAAGGAGGTGTCCCCCTGCATCTTGGCCTGCCAGCCAGCGTTGGCCGCGTCCCAGGTGGCGCGGTCCACGCCGTGCTGGGCCAGGTACTGGTCCACGTCCTGCTGGGTGGCCTGGGCGCCGAGGCTCCCCATGCCGGCCGAGACGGCGGCCCAGGTGTCGATGTCCACGCCGTTGACCGGGGCCAGCAGGCTCGGGTCGGCGGCGGCCGCGGCGTCCTGCTGGCCGGCCATCTGCCCCTGGCGCGCCTGCAGGGCGCCATTCATGAACGCGTTCTTCTGCAGCACGGCCTGCTGGCCGTCCTCGTCGGTGCCGACGTAGGACCACTTGGCGCCGACGTAGGCGCTGACCAGGTCCCAGTGGTCGGCGTCCATGTACCCCTGCTGCTGGATCGCCTGGTCCCGGGGCACGCCCTGGCCCTCGGACTCCTCGATGGCGAACATCACGCGCCAATAAGAGATGGGGTCAGCCGCGTCGATGGCGCCCAGGCTCAGGCCCTCGCCCTCCACCCTGGCGATGACCGCTTGCAGCTCGTTCCACTCGTCCTCCACGCCCTCGTAGACCTTGATGCCGCCGCCGCCCTTGATCTGAAGAGCGTCGCCATCCACCTGCAGCGCGCCGATCTCCTGCTGTTGGGATGGGGGGGCCGGCGGTGCAGCAGCCGCCGGGTCCTCCAGGTACTGCTCAGCGATCCACTGCTGGTTCCCGTTGGAGAACTCCACCAAAGACTGGCCAGGGGCGGCCTGAACGACCTTGCCCGGGTACTTGTTTCCGTCGGCCCATTTCACCAGCACGTCGTTGCCAGCTGCGATACTCATCGGCTTCTCCTGCGGCTATGTGAGGGGGCAGCCTACTACATCGAGGCGGGATGCCAAGGGGAAACGGGGGACAGCGGAGGGGGCTACTTGTGCCAGAAGAGGAACGGCGCGCAGCGGTTGATACCCTTGGTTTTGCTGGCCAGGCAGGTGACCTTGGGCATGCCGGGGCACGGCTTGCACTTGACCCCGGCGCAGGCCTTGGGCAGGCAGTGGGCCGGCGCCGGCTGGTTGAGGCGCATGTCGTGGAGGCAGGGCTCCGAGGAGACGAGGCTCGCGGGGTAGCCGGCCCCGCAGCCGCAGCACTGGCGGGCGTCGCGGGCCAGGGCGCAGTCGCTGTCGGTCCTGCACTCGTTGGTCCAGGCGCAGCCGCCGGCGGCGGTGACCTGCACCAGGCGACTGGGAGGCGGCGGTCGGTCGCAGTCGATGACCTCGCACTCCTTGGGCCACTTCTTCTTGCAGGCAGCGGCGGTGCTGGTGGCCGACGCGGGGTAGGGCACCAGGCAGGGGTCCTTGGCCACCTTCGCCAGGGTGGCCGGCACGGGGGAGACGCAGCAGTGGTCTGTGCGGATGGCGATGACGCACTGGGGGGCCGCCGCGCTGTCGGGCACCGCCGCGCCGCCGTCGGGCAGGGCGCCGCCGGGCAGGGAGCGGCCGCCGCAGGACGGCAGCAGGGAGCACAGCGTGATCAGCGAGATGATGATTCTTCTTTCCATGGCACGATCTTATCGCCCCGTCCCCTCGAGGACAAACGTCCAGAAACATCGCGCAGACCCAACGGCGGGTTCATCCGTTGAACATCAAAGACCCAGCAAACGGAGGCCGGCATGGAAAAGAACAAGGGGAACCTCGCCACCGCGGCGGTGATCGTGGCCGGGGCCGCGCTGCTCATCTCGGTGAGCGCGCTGTCCGAACAGCCCGGGGACAAGCCCCAAAAGACCCCGGCGCCGCCAACGCCCGCGGGCGGTGCCGGCCAGCCGGCCAAGCCACCGGTGAAGAAGGTGGTGCTGAAGAAGAAGGGCCCCCGCCTGATGTACACCACCTACTTTTACACGGCCAACGAGGCGGTGGTCCACGGCTACGAGATGGGCACCAAGGTGCGCGTCGTCTCCCTGGCCGACCGGGGCACTGTCTGGAAGGGCCAGGTCGACCGCGGGCAGACTCACCTGGTCAAGACCGGCAAGGGCGTGTTCGCGTTTCTGTCGGACAAGAAGGCGTCGATCCTGGTGGGCACGCCATCGCGCTGCGCCGTGGTGGGCTACTGGGTGCGAGACCAGAACGGCTCGTTCCGCTCGAACCACTTCTACAGCAAGCTGCCGTCGGCCGCCTCCAACCGCGAGAAGGTGCTGGTCTGGGCCTGGGAAGACACCAGGGTGACGGTGACCGACCTGATCCGCGACAAGAAGCTGTTCTCCGGCATCATCAAGGCCAACAGCCGCTTCGAGATCGCCGCCAAGGAGCTGTCGCAGATGCGTTCCTCGGTGCTGGAGGTCAAGGCGGACAAAAAGGCGGTGAGCGTGCAGGTCTACTACGACGAGGGCTTCTTCGTCCCCTCGCGCTCCGGCCGCGCCGCGGGCAAGGACTTTTTCACCTACGTCGGCGACATCACCAACGGCGTCAACGACCTGTCGCTGATGGCCTACCAGGCCGCGGCCAGGATCAAGGTGCTGGACCTGCAGAGCGGCAAGGCCATCTGGTCCGGCAAGGTGGCGCCGGGCAAGATCCACACCCTCACCCTCTCCAAGCGCTACGTGCGGGTGCAAAGCGACGTGGAGATCGGCGTGGCGGTGGCGCCCTACAAGCACTACAAGTCCGCCTACATGGAGCACCACTTCGCCGGCGGCCAGGAGGGCACCGGCATCGAGACCAACTTTTTGCTCACCACGCCCCAGGAGCTGTGGATCTTCTCCTACTACGACGGCAACCCGATCACCGTCACCGACGCCCGCACCGGCAAGCAGGTCTGGAAGGGCAAGCTCAACGCCGGCCAGGCCAGGGGCGTGCATCCCGGCCACGGCTACTACCGCGTACAGAGCCAAAAGGGCGTCAGCGTCATGGGCGGCGCCATGGCCTGCGGAGCCGAGTTCTCCCCGGCCGGAGGCATGTTCAAGGTGGACGAGGCGCTGCTCAGGGTGCTCAAGCAGATCCGGCAGCAGCGCGTGGAGCGCGCCGCCAAGGCCGGCCGCACGATCACCCAGGACGAGCTCGAGGCTCCCCTGTCGGCCCCCGAGGTGCAGCAGGCGGTCAAGGCCGCCCAGAAGGGCTCCGGTCGCAGCTCCATGAGCCCGGCCGAGACCAAGGAGCGGCTAAAGAAGATGAAGACATACTGAGGGCAGGCCCCTTTGCGCGCCCGGCCCGTTGCGGTATCTTCGCGGCCATGAAGTTGCCCCTCAGACTCCTCCCCTTGCTCGCCCTGGTTCTCTTTGCCTGCGCCGACGACTCCACCCCCGCCGCCGACGCCGGCCCCGCGGACAGCGGCCCCCGGGTGGTGCTGCCCGCCGACGAGGCGCCCCACTCGGAGCAGATGGAGTGGTGGTACTACACCGGCAGGCTGAAGACCGCCGCCGGCGACACCTATGGCTTCGAGTTCACGGTGTTCCAGCCCCGCAAGATGGAGAAGTACTTCTACGTCAGCCACGTGGCCTTCACCGACCTGCAGAAGAAGAAGTACGACTTCGAGATGATGCTGTCGGGCGAGGACCAGCGCAAGGCCGTGGCCAAGGGCTTCAAGCTCAAGGTGGGCCAAAACGTCATGCAGGGGCACAAGGGCGAGGACAAGATCAAGGCCCGCACCAAGGCCTACGCCCTGGACCTGTCGCTGAGCTCCACCAAGCCGGTGACCCTGCAGTACGGTACGGGGTGGATGCGCGTGGGCGCGGAGCGGCCCTTCTACTACTACTCGTACACCCGCATGACCGCCAGCGGCACGGTCACCGTGGACGGCAAGGATCTGCCCGTCACCGGCGACGTGTGGATGGACCACCAGTGGGGCACCATCGGCGACGGCTACGGCTGGGACTGGTTCAGCTTGAGGATGGACGACAAGACCGAGTTGATGCTGTTCAAGGTGCGACGCCCAGGGCACAAGGGCTTCGCCGGCGGCACCCTGGTGCGAGCCGACGGCACCACGCGCGCCTTCACCGACGGGGAGTTTTCCATCACCAACCTCGGCTCCTGGACCAGCCCCCATACCAAGACCACCTACTCCCACGGCTGGAAGCTGGCCGTGCCGGCGCTGTCGTGGCAAGCCACGGTGACCCCCGTGATCAAGGACCAGGAGTTCTCCCACACCGTGCTCGGCTCGCCCACCTACTGGGAGGGGCTGTGCGACGTCAGCGGCAGCCGGGAGGGCAAGGCCGCCCCGGGCCACGCCTACGTGGAGATCACGGGCAAGATCCCGACACTCGACCCCTGATCAGCGCCGCTACTTCTTTTTCGGCGACGGCGCGCCTCTCCCCCTGAGTCGCGACTTTTTCGCCTGGAAGCGGCGCAGGTGGAGCGCGTCACGCATGCGGTCGAGGATCTCCCGTTGTGACCGGTGCAGGTTCTGCTCCTCCCCGGGGTCCCGGGACAGGTCGTGGAGGCGGTAGGTGTTGTGGCGTACGTCCCACATCACCTTGTAGGGCCAGTCCAGCAGCCCGAACAGCGGGCCGCAGTTGCCCCTGGTGCAGCTGAACGGATCCAGCGGGTTGGGCCAGATGGTGCCGGGCCGCTCGAAGTAGACCGGCTTGCGGTGCTCGCGGCGGCCGGTGGCCAGTCCCATGAGCGACACGCCGTGGAACCCGTCCCTGGCGTCCAGCCCGGCCAGCTCGCAGATGGTGGGCGCGATGTCCACCAGGCCCACCGGCTCCTTCACCACCCGACGGGCCATGCCCGGCACCCGCAGGTAGAGCGGCACCTTGAGCTCGAAGTCGTACAGCGAGTGGCCGTGGTAGTAGATGCCCTTGTCCGCCTTGCCGCCGAAGCCCTCGCCGTGGTCCGCGGCGACGATGATCACCGTCCGGTCCCATAGCCCGCGCTTGTGCAGCCCGCGGAGGAAGCGCCCGATGTGATCATCGGTAAAGAACAGCTCGCCGTCGTAACGCGCCTTCACGCCGCGGCCGAATGACTTGTAGCCCTTGTGCCTCTGGTAGCGGCTGTGGGGGTCAAAGTAGTGCAGCCAGAGCAGCCACGGCTTCTTCTGGGCCATCAGCTCGTCCACGTGGCGCAGGCCTGCGTCGGTCACCAGGTGCGACGTGGCCTCGGTGGCCGCCCACAGGCCCTTGGCGTAGATGCTCTCGTCGAACACGTCGAAGCCCCGATGAAACCCGTAACCCTTGCCGAACCTGAACAGCGGCACCACCCCGCGGGTGGCGTAGCCGGCCTTCTTCAGACGCTGGGCGACCATGCGATTGCCCGGGCGGATGTAGGACCACTTGCCCGACTTCTTCAGCCTCATGGTCGAAAAGTAGCGGCCGCTGAGCAGGGCAGGGACGGTGTAGCGGGTGGCCGGTCCCAGGGCGCGGGCCTGCATGAAGATGACGTTGTCCCGGGCGAGCTGATCCAGGTTGGGCGTGGTGACCCGCTCGTAGCCGTAGGGGGCCAGGTGATCGGCGCGCACGGTGTCGATGGTCAGCAGCACGAAGTGGGGCTTTTGCCCAAAGGTGGGGGCGGGCTTCGGCGCGGGCGCCGGCTCCGGCGCGGGCGGGGTCTTCAGATCGTGGCCGGCGCAGTTTTCGTCCACGCCGTTATCCGGGATGTCCAGCGCCCGGGGGTTGATGCTGGCGTCGCCGTCGTCGCAGTCGCAGTTCTGCTCGCAGAGCAGCCTGGCGAAGCCGTCCTGGTCCGCATCGAACAGGCGGCGGCCAACCTCCAGCTCCATGCGCACCACCGAGGCGTGGACGTCGAGCAGGGACACCGCCCCGTTGTGGGCGCCGAGGTTGAGGGCGCCCCAGGCGGGACCGGCCACGCCGAGGAACACCACCGGCACCAGGGCCAGCCACGCGGCGCGGGGAGAGATGCGGTGGACGCGGGCGGCCACCCCGCCGGTCATCAGCCCCAGGGCCGCCAGCAGCATCGGTCGGTAGTCGATGGCGTCGAAGTGGATGTCCTTGTGCACGGCCCAGACAAGGGCCAGGCCGGCGGCCAGCACCATCAGCCCCAACAGCACCCAGAGCAGCCAGGGCCGACGCAACCGCACCGGCGCGGTGAGGTGGTTGACCGCGCCCAGGGCCAGGCCGAGCACCAGCCCGGGGAGCAGCAGCCAGGTCAGGCCGGTGGCGATGACCGCCGCCGCGGTGTCGCCGGGTACCAGCGGGCCAAAGCCGAGGGCCAGGCCGGCGTCGGCCGCCCCTGCCACGGCGGCGCCAATGGCACCACCGAGGGCACAGTTCGGGATCGATATATGTCTGGGGGTGAGCAAGGCGACCTGGGAGCTAGATGGACAGACCTAGCACGACAGCCCCTACTTCGCCAGGGCCCACCCACCCCAGGTGACGTGCTTCGACAGGTTCGGCGGCTGGCTGGAGAGCACGTACAGCGCCCGCCGGTTCCGCGGCTCGTTGGCGTTGTCGGCGGTCTTGACGGCCAGGGCCTCCTCGCCGTAGCCGCGAAAGTAGGTGGCGATCTTGACCCCGTGGGTGCGGAAATAGCGCGCGATGGACCGCGCGCGATTGGCCGACAGCCCGCGGTTGTGGCTGGTGCCGCCGACGGTGTCGGTGAAGCCGGCGACGTAGAGCCGGACCCGCAGCTTGGAGGCGTGCTGCTTGAGCGCCTTGTTGATCAGCTTGATCGCGGCGTTGAGCTTGGGCGCCTCCGTGGACTGGATGTCCCACTTGTTGGTGGCGAAGACCACCTCGGCGTGGGGAATGTGGACGGTCCACGGAGACAGGGACGTGCCGACCCAGAAGCCGTCGGTGTCGAAGACCTTGAGGTCCATGCGGGCGATCTCGCCCTTGAGCTCGCCCCAGGAGATCTCCAGCGGCGTGCCCGGCTTGGCCGCGGCGAACTCGGCGGTCTGGCGCGCCAGGACCTTGCCGTTGCGCCCGTGGATCACCAGCTCGGCGCGGTCCGCCGGGTGGTTGAGCAGCAGCACCAGCAGCCGCTTGCTCACGTCGGTCTTCTGGCGGTCGAGCATCAGCTTGATCTGCGGCAGGTAGTTGATGGAGATGGTCAGCTCGCGGGTACGCACGCGGCCCTTGTAGCTCGCCGACATGCCCACGGCGTACTCGTACATGCCGGGCTTCTCCCGCCAGCAGTACTTGCGTTTCTGGCCGGCGCGCATGCGGGAGACGCCGAAGGCCCGGCGCTTGCCCTGCCGGCTGATCACCAGGCGCACCTTTTTAACAGCGGCGGTGGCCTTGAGCAGGACGCAGGGCCGGCCCTTGCCAACGGCCACGGCGCTTTTGGAGGACAGCTCCAGGGGCAGGTCGACGTCCTGGGCCCGGGCCACGTGCGGGATCAACAAGGAGATGACGACGAGAAAGTGCCTGTGCATCCGCCAAGGCTAACTTAGAATACCCGGGAGATGAAGCTTCAGATCCTGTCCGACCTGCACATGGAGTTCTTCGCCCCCGAGGCGCGGAAGTCGTTCTGGGAGAGCCTGCAGACCGACGCCGACGTGGTGTTGTTGGCCGGCGACATGGCCACGGCCCCGGAGTTGGGTGAGACCCTGTGGTGGTTCTGCGCCAACTACCCCGAGGTGATCTACGTCTGCGGCAACCACGAGTTCTACCGCTCGTCCCTGGGCCGGGTGCGCGGCGCCCTGGCGGCGGTGTCCGAGCGCCTGGAGAACCTGCACGTGCTGGACAACGACGCGGTCACCATCGGCGGCCAGCGGTTCCTCGGCACCACCCTCTGGTTCCCCGACGGCGAGGCCAACGCGACCTACTCCGTGATGCTCAACGACTTCCACATGATCAAGGGCTTCGGTGAGCAGGTCTACCCCGAGGCGGAGCGGGCCGACGCGTTTCTGCGCGCCGAGCTGCAGCGGGGCGACGTGGTGGTAACCCACCACCTGCCGAGCCGGCGCAGCGTCCACGCCATGCACGGCGACTCACCGCTGACCTGCTTCTTCGTCCACCCCCAGGACGCGCTGGTGGAGGAGCGCCGCCCCGCACTCTGGGTCCACGGCCACGCCCACAACAGCTGCGACTACCACCTCGGTGACACCCGCGTGGTCTGCAACCCCTACGGCTACCTCGACAACGAGGAGAACCAGGGGTTCGTCGAGCGGCTCATGGTGGACGTGGGGCGGTGACTCGCTGCCGCGTCTCCCTGCACAACCACGTGGGCGGCCCCGGGGCAGCCGCGGACGCGGCCAGGGGCGTGGCGCTGGCGCTGGAGCACGAGCTGGACGTGGTGGCGTTCCTCTCCCACAACCACTGCGCCGGCTATGACGGCTTTCGCGCCCGCTGGCGTGAGCTGCTGCCAGCGGGGTACCGCTGCCGCGAGCTCTTCGAGGGGGTGATGGAGGTGCGGCAGCAGCCCACCGGCCGGCGTCTGCTGCTGCTGCAGGCCAACGAGGTCAGCACCCAACACGGCGAGGTGGTGGCGGCGGGCGCCATCGGTCAGGTGCTCAACTGCCGCGACCGGTGCGGGGAGCCCACGGCCGAGAGCATCGGCGGCGCGGGCAAGCTGCGCCGCTGCGTGGGCCTGGGCGAGCTGCTGCGGCTCAACCCGCAGCTGGCGGGCGAGCAGGTGATCCTCTGCGCCCCCCACCCGCTGGATCGTCAGACCGGCCTGGCCCGGGCCGGCGGCGTCGGGCCACGGGGGCTGCGAGAGCTGCTGGAGGCGGGCACGCTTCACTCCTACGAGGTGTTCAACGGCGTGGTGGCGGGCCTGGCCCGCATCGGCCTGCCCGGCCCGCCGCCCCAGGGCCAGGTCCTGGCACGGCAGCTGGGGCGCCAGGGCCTCGCGGGCAACGACGGACTCTGGCGAGACGTGGCGCGCAGCCACACGGCGGTGCAGATCCCCGACGGCACGCCCGCCGAGGGGCTGGTGCCGGCGGTGGCGACGGCGTTGCGGCGCGGCCAGGGGCTGGACAACGTGGAGCGCCCCGTCACCGTGGGGTCGCTGCTGCGCCGGGCGTTGACCTCGCGGAGGAACCCGCTGGTGCGCCTGCGCGCCCGGCGGCCGGGCATGGAGTGGTGAGGGGCCCAAACCAACGCTGATCGGTCAGGATTACAATGTAGGGCGGGGGCTTGTCCCCCGCCTCCAGCAAGGCGGGGGACAAGCCCTCGCCCTACGAGAACTCAGCCAATTAGATCTCCGTGGTCGTCTGCTTCAGGGGCTGATGGAGAACGGCACGCTACAGCCGAAGGCGCCCTTGTCGTCCACCACCATCAGCTGATAGCCGCTGCCCGCGGACCAGGCCGAGGGGATGGCCGCGCCCCGGCTCACCGAACTCTTCATGGTGGTCTTGCCCTGAAACAGCGACACGACCTCGCCGCCGCGGCGCAGCCAGACCGTGACCGCGCTGCCCGTGGCGCCGCTCCAGGAGACCGACGCATTTTTCTGCCCGTGGTTGTACACCGAGCTTTTGCCTGGTTTGGTGACGGTGATGGTGCCGGTGGCCGCGCAGGAGACGCCCTCCCAGCCGCCGGCGCCGTACAGCGCGGAGATGTCGGCCCGGCTCAGCACACGGTCGTAGACCCGCAGGTCGTCCAGGGCGCCCTTGTACTGCCCCCAGAGCTTGCCGTTGTAGATGGCGGCGCCGGCCCGCAGCTTGCCGCCGTCGAAGTAGGTGCCCGGCGACACCTCGTGGGAGGAGACGAGCTGGCCGTCGAGGTAGAGCGAGATCTCCCGGGTGATCAACGACACGGTGACCACGGCGTGGCGCCAGTTGGTGGTGTCGGTCATCGGCACCAGCGTGTTGGGCCCCACATCTGCCAGGCGGACGCTGGCCTGGAGTCCGTTGTGGAAGGTCAGCCGCACGGCGTAGGTCGAATCGCCCTTGCTGCCGTCATAGTCGCTAAACATCGTATTGTTGTTGCTCGTGTCGTCGCTGCGGTACCACAGCGAGTAGCTCCACTCCCTGCCCGCCTTGCTCAGGATGGCCGTGGTGGGACCGAAGTCGATGTGGGCCGTGCCGTCGAACTGGTACGCTTTGCCCGCTGAGCCGAAGCGATCCTTGGTGCCCTTGACGCCGGCGGTGGTGCCGTCGGGGCCCAGGGGCACCGAGTTTTTGGCGTTGCCGTCCAGGGGCCAGTGGGCCACCAGGCCGCGCAGGATGTCGGCGTGGCCCGCGGGCTGGCCCAGGCAATGCAAGTCCACGTCGTCGAAGGTGGCCGCCATGCGGAAGGTGGCCAGGCCCACGAGGCCCGCGGGATGAGAGCTGTCCGAGGCGGCCAGCAAAAGCTCGTCGTCCACGAATACGAGGTGCTCCGAGCCGCGCGCCTCCACCCGCAGGCGGTGGGCCTTGAGCATGCCGCGCGCAGACGAGGCCAGCACCGTGTAGACGCCGTTTTTGACGACCCACAACTGCAGCGGATAGCCGGAGGTGGCCGCGGGGTTGATGCGCGCCCAGTAGTAGTTCTTGGCATCGACGTGGCGGTAGACCACGCCCGCGGCGCTTTTGCCGGTGGTGATGGAGCCCATGGCGGTGAAGCTGGCCGACGCGGCCACGTCGGCGAAGGCCTGGCTGGAGTACAGCGCCAGGTGCGGCAAGGTCACCGTCGGGTTGGTGTTGTTGGCCTGGTGCAAGACGGCGCCGATAGTGTTCCAGGTGCCGCCGAGGTAGGTCCACCCCGGCGGGTTCTTGTGGGAGAAGCGCTGCCCCGTGCTGGCGCAGGCCGTGCGGGCGCAGCGGAAGCCGAGGTAGTCCTGGGCCACCTTGGCCTCGATGCGAGACGCCGCGCGCAGCAGCTGTGGGTGGTTGGCGAAGGAGCCGCCGCGGGTGGCGAAGCTGTTGCCCGTGGCCGTGCCCCATGGGTCGCTCACCTTGGTCTTGCCGAGGTCGGTCAGCCAGTGATCGTGGCACCACTCGTCCACGTTGCCCGCCATGTCGAACAGCCCCCAGGCGTTGGCCGCCTTGCCGGCCACCGGCTGCGGCCCGCCGGCGGTGGTCTTGTACCAGGCGATGGCCGAGGCGTTGGCGTCGGCGCCCTGGCAGGTGGTGATGGCGCCGTTGTACAACGCGGTGGCGCTGCCGGCGCGATAGGCGTACTCCCACTCGGCCTCGGTGGGCAGCCGGTAGCCCGGGCAGCGGTACACGCCATCCTTGATGAAGCCGGCGGCCCGCACGCAGGAGAGTTTGGAGCCGCTGCCGGAACAACTGTAGCACGGGGTCAGCTTGGCGGCCGCCGACAGGGCGTTGCAGTGGGCCGCGGCCTGGCTCCAGGTCACGGTCTCCACCGGGCAGTCGGCCTGGCAGTTCTTGTCCTTGGCCGGGTTGTGCTTGTTGGCCAGCTGGAACTGGCGCTGGCTGACCTCGGTGGTGGCGATCTGAAACGCGCGCGAAAGCTGCACCGGGTGCTGCGTCTCCTTGCCCGGGCCCACCTTCTCGCGGCAGGACTCTGTGCCGGGCGATCCCATGGAGAAGCTGCTCGGCGGCAGCAAACGCAGGGGGGTGCGCCCCGCGGCCCGCGCGATCTGCTGGTGGTCGCGGGCGTGGCGGTAGATGCGGACCGCGTCCAGCTTGCCGGTGAAGGTCGGGGTCATGGTGGGCAACTCGCCCAGGTGCAGCGGGCCGGTGCTGGTCAGCGAGCCGACCTTGGAGAGGTCCTCGCCGGCCATGGCCACCAGCACGCCATCGAGGTAGCCGTTGAATCGTCCCCGCGCCCGGTCCACCACCATGGCGAAGTGGTGCCAGCTGCCGGCTTGGGCGCGGGCGTGGAGGACGCCATGGAGGTCGTGCCGTCGTTGATGCGCCACGTCAGCTGGCCGTTGGCCACCTGCACGTCGAAGCCCACCTTGGACACCACCTTGGAGATGATGGGGTACTTGCCGCTGGCGAAGTCGATCCAGGCCTCCACCGTGAAGCTGGAGCTGCCCAGAGCCAGCGAGGCGCTGTGCTTGGCCGTGGCGTGGCCGCCGCCAAAGGCGCAGCTGCCGTCGAGCCGGCCCGTCGCCGCTGTGATCTTGCCCGTCACCGCGGCGTGGTTCTTGTTTCCCGAGGCGTCGTGGAGGCTCACGGCGCAGGCGTCCATCTTGTACCAGGCGATCAGCCCGGTGATGGGAGGGCCCGCGTCGGGGGACGGCGGCTTGAGGTCCCCGCTGTCGACGGCCTTGTCGGGGAGCGGCTTGAGGTCCCCGCTGTCGGCGCCCTTGTCCGGGAGCGGCTTGAGGTCCCCGCTGTCGGCGCCCTTGTCCGGGGGCGGCGTGAGGTCCTTGCCCTGGGCGCTGTCCGCGCCGCGGTCCGGCGGTCCGCTGTCCCCGCCTGCCTCCCGCGGTGGGTCTACGCCGCGGTCGAGGTTGACGCACTTGCCCTCGATGCAGGTGAGCCACTCCGGGCAGCGGTCGTCAGTGTCGGAGCAGTAATACTCGGTGGCGCCATACGTCGGGTCGTAGCAGCCGGCCAGGGCCAGCGACAGCGTCAACGCGGTCAGCAAACGCGCCATCAGAACCTCACCACGCCGGCCAGGCCGGCGCCCCCGGAGCCCACCAGCGGCACAACGGCCGCTCGCCGCTCACCGCCGCCGCCCAGCAGCTCCCACATCAACAGGCCGGCGCCCGCGGCCACCAGCACGCCCCCGGCCACCAGGGCCGCTACCTGTCCCGTCTCCAGCGCCTTGCCCTCCGCGTCCAGGTCCAACAGCATGCCGTAGGGGTGTCTGTTCTCCCGCGCGCTGTTGTACTCCTCGGTCTTGTCCGCGGCCAGCCCGCCGAGCACCATGCCGGTGACCAGCGCCTCCGCCCAGGGCGGCGGCGGTGATGCCGCTGTAGAAGCGCCAGGTGCGCGGGCGCCCCGGCTCCTCCGGGCTGGCTGGCGCTGGCGCCGACGCCGCGGGCTGTGCTGCCGGCGGCTTCAGCTTGACCGGCAACTTCGGCCTGGCCGGCGGCGCCTGCTGTGCCTCGAGGCGCTCCTTGAGGGTGGCGATGCGGGTCCGCACGATGACGCGGTTCTGGGCGGCTGGCCTGGCCGCGAGGTAGCGCTGGTAGTAGTCCACGGCCTGCGCCAGCTGGTTCATCACCTCGTGGCAGCGGGCGATGTTGAACAGCAGGCCGGGCTTGGGCACGAGCTCGTACGCCTTCTTGAACTCGGCCAGGGCGGCGGGGTAGTTGGAGGTGTCGTAGTAGCGGCTGCCCAGCTTGTAGTGCTGCTTGGCGATGTCGGACATGGGCGACTGCTGGGCCCGCGCCGGAGCCCCCAAACAGAGGAGGAGGACCACCAGCGATACCCCCGGAATGAAGCGACTCGACATCGATGCCCTCCCAGCGCTGACCAATGAACTGACGGTATGCGAGTGGTTGATGGTTGTAAAGGTCTCGCGACCCGGCCGCGGCGCCGACCTACAGGCCAGCCAGGAACCGGGCGGTGAAGTCGTACACCTCGCCGAAGCTCTGCTCGGTCTCCTGCACGAGGAACTTTTCCACCTTGCGCCCGACCAGGGGGATGCCGGCGTCGCACCAGCCGGTGTAGACCCGGCGCATGCGATCCCCGTCCAGGGCCTGCCAGGTGTAGCGGCCGCCGAAGTCCACCCGGGGGCCGATGACCGGCAGCTCCACCGTGGAGATCAGCCGCCCGGCGCGGGCGTCGTAGTCGGCGTGCTCGGTGACCAGCTTGGCCCCGCGCATGAGCTTGTCCAGCACGCCGGGCTGGCTGCGGTTCGCGATGTAGCGCAGGGTGCGACGCACCTTCAGCTCGGCGCCCTCACCCTCGTGGTGTAGCTGTCGGTCCTGCAGCCGCAGCGAGAGGTGGGCGTAGAGCCCCTCGAGGTAGTCCTCGTCCAGCAGGGTGACCCGCCAGAAGGTCTCCGGGTCGACGTCGAACTCCTGGGTCACGGTGAGCTTGGTCTCGCGCTTGCCCATCATCGCTCCTCTCGGGTCATGCCCGGCGATGGTACGCCAAAAGGGGCGGGCGGGCACCATCGGTTCGCCTCCGGATCTCCGCGGCGCCGCCACAGAATCGTCAAATACGCCCGTCACCGTTGGTGGAACAACCGTGGAGGCCGATGCCGTGACCAAAACGTCTATTCTCCGCCGGCGCGCCCGGGGCGGGCTGCTGGCGGTGGTGGCGCTGCTGCTGCTGCTGCCGGCGCGGCCCGTGCGCTCCGACCCGGCCGGGGGCCGCCTGGATCCGGCGGTGGAGGCCTTCCTCGCCGCCCCCTGGCGTACCTTCACCGCCGGCCGCGTGCCCCGCGCCTTCCGCGTGGTGGCGCTCTCAAATCTGGCCCAGTACTGCCACAACCTGCGGCGTCGCGGCCAGCTCTCCCGGCGCCGGGCGGACCACTACCTGGGCGCGCTGATCCGGCTGGCCCTGCACCGGCGCCTGTCACCCTACCGCGGGCAGCTCACGACCAGGACGCGCCTGGGCGATCACGGCCTCTACCTCAGCCACCTCAACCTGATGCTCGGCGAGCACCGGGCCGCCACCGGCCTGAGCACCCACGCTGCCCTGCACCGGCGCCTCAGCAGATACCTGGCCCGGCGCTCCCTGGCCGACCGCCACCGCCACATGCCGTCCTACCCTGGCAAGGGCCTGCGCTGGCCCGCGGACCAGGCCACGACCCTCTACTCCCTGGCGCTGTACGACCGCGTCACCGGCGCCACCCTCTCCCGCCGCCCCGTGGCGGCCTGGCTGGCCTACATCGTCCGGCGCGGCGCCAGCAAGCGGTGGCGGCTGCCGCTGTCCGAGGTCACCGGCCGGGCCGGCGCGTGGCGCCACCCCCGGGGCTGCGCCCTCTCCTGGACCGTGCGCTACATGCACGGCTTCGCCCCGGCGAGGGCCGCCAGGCTGTGGGCCCGCTACAAGGAGGTCTTCCTGGTGCGCAAGGGGATCTTCGCCGGGTTTCGCGAGTGGCCCCCGGGCATCCGGCGCCGGGCCGACGTGGACTCGGGGCCCATCGTCCTGGGGGGCGTCGGCGCCGCGGCCACCGGCCTGGCCCTGGGCGCCAGCCGCCTGGTGGGGGACAGCGCCACCTATTATATGCTGCGCGCCTCGGAGCTGGCCGTGCGCATCGCCGGCGACGCCAGGCTGGGCCGGGCCGGCGGGTCGATCCTGGCCCGGGCCATCAGCTTGCACGCATCCAGCCTCTGAGCTTCAGCGCTACTTGATCGGGTTGATCGGGTCCAGGCTCAGGCCGCCGCTGTAGGCGTAGGACACGTTGCAGTCGTAGCCGTGCACCTCGATGCCGATGGGCGTGTTGCTGCTGATCTGGTGCGGGCCGTCGGTGATGCGGAAGCGGGCGTAGCCGTAGTCGGTGCCCTTGACCCGGGTGAGGTGGATCGGCAGGGTCTTGCCGTCCAGGGTGATCTCGGGGAACTGCTTGGTGGTCTTGATCAATACCGTGACGAAGTCGTAGACGTAGGTGTCCGGCGTGAGGAAGACGTAGCCGGTGCGGAACTGGGCCACCGGCACCGCCATGGCGATGGCCGGGTCGCCGACGTTGGCCTGGCTGGTGCTGGTTGTGCAGCCCTTGGGCGTCTGGAACTTTTCGCTGTAGATGCTGGCCAGGGGCAGGGTCACCTCGCCCTGGCCCAGGCTGTAGTGGCCCACCGAGATGGCCTTGTTGGCCTGGATGTGGAACGCCTTGGCCGTGTCGATCTGGAACCACTCCCCCGCCTTGAGCTTCTTGTAGGTCGGCACCACGCCGTCGGGGCCTGTGATGTTGACCTTGGTCTCGTCCTCGGCGGCCATGACGCGCCACCAGTCGTCCTCCTCGTGCTTGCCCCGGGGCATGAACTTGGCCGCCAGGTAATCCCGGCCCCAGGTCTGCACCGGGAACATCTGCTCCTGGACGTGGTCGCAGAAGTCCTTGGAGGTGGGCAGGTTGGCGCAGGTGTGACCGCCGAAGACCGCCACCGGCTTGTCGCTGACGATCTTGGTGCCGGTCATGTCGGCGAACTTGGTGCTGGTGGCGATCTGCAGCACCTCCTGGGGGCCGATGGTGGCGCTGTAGGCCTCGCCCTCCTTGAGCGCCGGGATGCCGCCGCCGGCCTCGGTCTCGGTGCTCGGCGTCACAGTGACCTTGGTGCCGGCCACGGTACCCACCACCGTGACGTAGCTGTGGTCCTCCTTGGCCGCCACCGGCGCGGACATGGCGTAGTACAGCTTGCCCAGAGCCGGCGAGGCCAACAGCAGCGACGCATCGCTGGAGCGGTTCTCGGCCTTGTTCAGCGGGCTGAACTGGTAGGCGGCCACGGGCACCGAGGAGGTGAGCTTGAAGGCGTACTTGGCCTTGCCCGTGCCCTTGAGCATCTGCGAGCCCGGCTTGATGATGAACGAGGCCACGGACCCGGCCTTGACCGTGCGGGTCTCCAGGGCCTTGGTGGCGCTGGCGAGGGTCACCGTGGCGTCCACCTTGTTCAGGTTGCCCACCACCACGCCCACCTTGTCGGCCACGCTGTTTTGCAGGTTCACGGGGTAGAAGGTGCAGCCAACGTTCTGCCGCCGGGTGGCCGCGGTGGCGCAGGCGTTCTTGCAGGCGCCGGCCTCGCACAGCTCACCCTTCTTCAGGTCGCAGGCCTTGCCGTCGGTCCACGCCTTGCCGTCCGACGAGCAGGTGCGAGTGACGAGCCCGTCGCTGCCGCAGCCGCCGCTGCCCGGGTCGCAGACCATGGGCGTGCAGCGCGCCACGCCCGCCACGCGCAGGCAGTTTTCGCCGCCGGCCGCGCAGTCCCGGCTGGACCAGGTGACCCCCTTTTCATCGCAGGTTCGCAGCACCTGCGCCTCGCACACGGTGGCCCCGGGGTTGCAGATCTGCGCCGGCTCCAGCACGTCGCCGTCGTCCTCGGTGCACCCGGCCGCCGCCAGCCACAGCACGCACGCCGCGGCCGCTGTCTTTGTTATGTTCTTCACCCTTGACATCCTCCTGGTCACAAGTTTATTCCACTTTCGTTTCAATGGCTTCCAACTTTTTTTCGCCCACGAGCGGATGAAAGAGATATGTGTCTGCGAGGCGCGAGATGTTTCGATCAATAAACGGAGAGTTAAGCATGCGTAGCATATTGAGCATCGGACTGATTCTGGCACTGGGGCTGGCCCTCACGGCCTGCGACAGCGACGGAAACAGCTGCAAGAAGGCGTGCAGCAAGGTCAAGCGGTGCATGACGCCCAAGGACGCCGGCGCCAGCGGCGACAAGGGGACCAAGACACCGGCACCAAGAGCGGCACGGGCGCGGGCACCTCCTACACCTGCCCCTACAGCGACACCTGCGAGCCCAAGGAAGACTGCCACGCCCAGTGCGTCACCGCCGCCTCCTGCGACGCGGTGCTCGGCAAGGACGCCGCCGGCGCCCAGAAGATCGCCAAGTGCAAGGCCGACTGCGACAGCAAAAAGTGGGACGTGGGCACGGCCAAGCCCGACGGCGGCCCGCTCCCCAAGCAGGACAAGGGCACCTGCAAGCCCAAGTGCGACGGCAAGCAGTGCGGCGGCGACGGCTGCGGCGGCTCCTGTGGCAAGTGCGGCAGCGGTCACTTCTGCAACCCGGCCGGCCAGTGCGAGCCCGGCGTGTGCAAGCCCAAGTGCGCCGGCAAGGAGTGCGGCCCCGACGGCTGCGGCGAGCTCTGCGGCAAGTGCGGCGGCGGCGACAGCTGCAACACCCAGGGCAAGTGCGTCCCCAGCTGTCAGCCCAGCTGCAGCGGCAAGCAGTGCGGCGACAACGGCTGCGGCGGCTCCTGCGGCACCTGCGGGCCCAACGACAACTGCAACACGCAAAACCAGTGTGTGCCCAAATGCCAGCCCAGCTGCAGCGGCAAGCAGTGCGGCGACAACGGCTGCGGCGGCACATGCGGCACCTGCCCCTCGGGCGACACGTGTGACGCCGGCGGCAAGTGCCTGCCGGGCTGCGTACCCAGCTGCAGCGGCAAGCAGTGCGGCGACAACGGCTGCGGCGGCTCCTGCGGCACCTGCCCCTCGGGCGACACGTGCAACGCCACCGGCCAGTGCGAGGCCGTCGGCTGCGGGACCATCTCCTACGAGGGGTGCTGCAACGGCACCACGGTCAAGTACTGCGACAGCAGCAAGACGATCAAGACCATCGACTGCTCCAAAAATCCCTCCTGCGGCTGGTCCGCTGGCGGCGGCGTCTACGACTGCGGCACCACCGGCGGCAGCGACCCCAGCGGCAAGCATCCCAAGGGCTGCTGAGCCCTCGTCTGGGCGCCCGCAGACCTGTCCTTATTTACCCCCTGTTCTAAACACCGGTTCTAAACATTTGTTCAGGGCCTGAAATCGCCCCCTCCGGCGATGCCCCCTCGAGGCCCAAAAGGGCCCCGCGGGCCCAAAAACTCCAGTGGATCCAAAATCAAACGGCAGCTCGAGGATAGATCAAACATTCCAGGCATCTGGGCGCTGTTTTCAAGAGCAATCTCACCACCTATCCACCCCGCCACGACCAATGGAGCCAGCAAAAGCAGTACGCCGGCTTACACCAAGCGTCCACGTTGATCAGTGGATCTGTAATTTGGTAAAATAGTTCAGGGTTTTTCCACTGTTCTGCACGTTCGGCGAAGGGGCCCGGTCACGAAACCGGGAGCTTCACCGCAGGAGGTTCGCCGTGAAACGCTTCACGCTCTGTATGACCGTCTTCTACCTGGTGCTGGGGTGCTCGGGACCGGGAACGGATCCAGACCAGGGAGGGCAGACCTGGCCCGACCTGGGCACGGGCGATGACGACCTGGGCGTGGGGGCCTACGACGTGGGCAACGGCCCGGTGGACACCTACTACCTGGACTGCCCGCCGGACAAGGCCGGCAGCGGCGGCGGCGGCGGCGGGTACTGCCCCAAGCCGGACATGTGCATCCCCAAGTGGTGCGGCGACGGCGTGATCAACCCCTACGAGCAGTGCGACGGCAGCAACCTCCAGGGCAAGACCTGCACGGAGCTCGGTTACGACGGCGGCACCCTGGCCTGCAAGATCAACTGCACCTACGACACCTCGGGTTGCTACAAGTGCGGCAACAACAAGGTGGAGGGCAATGAGGAGTGTGACGGCAAGGCCTTCGGCAGCAAGAGCTGCAAGAAGCTGGGCTTCGCCGGCGGCAAGCTCAAGTGCAAGTCGGACTGCACCATCGACAAGACAACCTGCACCCTCTGCGGCAACAACAAAAAGAACGGCGCCGAGCTGTGCGACGGCGTCGACCTCGGCGGCAAGTCTTGCCAGTCCCTCGGCTTCGCCTGGGGCAGCCTCGCCTGCACCAAGGGCTGCTTCTTCGACACCTCGGGCTGCAAGAACAACCAGTGCGGCGACGGCAAGGTCTGGGGCGCCGAGGAGTGCGACGGCAAAAACCTCAAGGGCAAGACCTGCACCAGCCTCGGCTACGGCAAGGGCACGCTGGGCTGCAACACCAACTGCACCTACAACCTCTCGGGCTGCCACAAGTGCGGTGACGGCAAGCTCAACGGCAACGAGCAGTGCGAGGGCGCCGACCTCGGCGGCAAGACCTGCAAGGGGCTGGGCTTCGCCGGCGGCGCGCTCAAGTGCACCAAAAAGTGCGCCCTGGACAAGTCGGGCTGCACCACCTGCGGCGACAGCAAGATCGACAAGGGCGAGCAGTGCGACGGCGTCAACCTCAACGGCGCCACCTGCAAGAGCAAGAAGTTCGACTACGGCACGCTCAAGTGCAAGGCCTGCAAGTACGACCTGACCGGCTGCGGCCTGCTCAAGTGCGGCGACGGCCAGATCTCGGGCATGGAGCAGTGCGACGGCGCCAACCTCAACGGCAAGAGCTGCAAGAAGCTCGGCTTCAAGGGCGGCACGCTCAAGTGCCAGAAGAACTGCATGCTCGACGCCTCGGGCTGCACCATCTGCGGCGACGGCAAGATCGACAAGGGCGAGCAGTGCGACAAGGCCGCCCTCGGCGGCAAGAGCTGCAAGTCGTTCAAGTACGACTACGGCACCCTGGCCTGCAAGGGCAACTGCACCTACGACCTGACCGGCTGCGCCAAGCACCAGTGCGGCGACGGCAAGGTCACCGGCGGCGAGCAGTGCGACGGCAAAAACCTCAAGGGCAAGAGCTGCAAGGCCCTGGGCTACACGGCCGGCACGCTCAAGTGCAACAGCAACTGCACCTTCGACAAGGCCGCCTGCACCAAGTGCGGCGACGGCAAGATCGCCGGCTACGAGCAGTGCGAGGGCAACTACCTCGGCGGCAAGACCTGCAAGTCCCTGGGCTACTTCGGCGGCACGCTCAAGTGCAGCAAGCACTGCACCCTGGACAAGTCGAGCTGCACCAACTGCGGCAACGGCGCGCTGAACTACGGCGAGCAGTGTGACGGCAGCCTGCTCGGCGGCAAGAGCTGCAAGGCCCTGGGCTACAAGGGCGGCACCCTCTCCTGCTACAGCAACTGCAAGTTCAACAAGTCGGCCTGCACCTGGTGCGGCGACAGCAAGATCCAGACCGGCGAGCAGTGCGATCGCAACAACCTCAACGGCTGGACCTGCAACAAGCTGGGCTACCACGGCGGCAAGCTGTCCTGCAGCAAGTACTGCACCCTGAACAAGGGCGGCTGCACCAACTGCGGCAACGGCGTGCTCAACGGCGGCGAGCAGTGCGACACCAGCCAGCTCGGCGGCAAGACCTGCGCCTCCCTCGGCTACAAGGGCGGCACGCTCAAGTGCTACAGCAACTGCGTCTACAACAAGACCGGCTGCCACCGCTGCGGCGACGGCCAGCTACAGTCCGGCGAGCAGTGCGACCGCTACAACCTCGGCGGCAAGAGCTGCAAGGCCCTGGGCTACACCGCCGGCGCGCTCAAGTGCAACACCAACTGCACCTTCAACAAGGCCTACTGCACCACCTGCGGCAACGGCAAGCTGGAGAGCGGCGAAAAGTGCGACGGCGCGGCCATCGGTGGCAAGACCTGCAAGTCCCTCGGCTTCGCCGGCGGCACGCTCAAGTGCGGCGCGGGCTGCACCTTCGACGCGTCGGGCTGCTACCAGATCAAGACGCTCAAGGACGACACCTTCGCCGACTTCAGCAAGGGCGCGCTGTCCGGCGCCGGGGCCAAGATCTACGCCTCGGCCAAGGGCAACGTCCAGCTGCTCGACCGCCTGGACCTCAACCAGGACGGCCACCACGACCTGGTCTTCGGCAACTCCTTCGACGGCTCGATCACCAAGCTGTACTCCTACATCTACTGGGGCGCGGCCAGCGGCTACACCAACAAGCTGCGGTCCGGCCTGCCGACCATGGGCGCCCGGGGCGCGGCGGCGGCGGATCTGAACGCCGACGGCCACATGGACCTGATCTTCGCCAACCACCGCGAGATCAACACCGTGGGCAACTCCTACGTCTACAAGACCTACAAGGTCAACTCCTACGTCTACTGGGGCTTCAAGACGGCAGGCTCCACCACCGGCTACTCGGCCAGCAACCGCGCCGAGCTGCCCTCTCCGGGCGGCACCGGCGCCGCGGTGGCGGATCTGAACGCCGACGGTCACCTGGACATCGTCCTGACCAGCGCGCACAACGGCACGAGCCACAAGATCAACTCCCACATCTACTGGGGCTCGGCCGCCGGGCTCAGCGCCGCCAAGCACACCGCCCTGCCATCTCTGGGCGCCAGCGCCAGCGCCGTGGCGGACCTCAACGGCGACGGCCGGCTGGACGTGGTCATCGCCAACAGCGGCGACGGCAAGACGGCCAAGGTCGACTCCTACATCTACTGGGGTCAGGCCGCGGGCTTCTCCGCCGCCCACCGCACCGGCCTGCCCGGCCTGGGCGCCAGCGACGTGTCCGTGGCGGATCTCAACGGCGACGGCCAGCTGGACATCGTGCTGGCCAACCGCGGCGCGGGCGTGCTGACCAAGGTCGACTCCTACGTCTACTGGGGCTCGACGGCGGGCTTCTCCGCCGCCAAGCGCACCGGCCTGCCCACGGCCGGCGCCACGGGCAGCGCGGTGGCCGACCTGGACAAGGACGGGCACCTGGACATCGTCTTCTCCAACGGCGGCATCATCAACGCCAAGTCGTACATCTACTGGGGCTCGGCCTCGGGCTTTTCGACCAAGAACCGCACCGCGCTGCCCACCTCGGGCGCCGGCGGCACCCTGGCCGCGGACCTCAACAAGGACGGCTACCACGACGTGGTCTTCGCCAACCTGACCAACGGCCCGATCTGGGCGGTCAAGTCCGACGTCTACTGGGGCTCTGCCTCGGGCTACAGCTCGGGCAACAAGACCGGCCTGCCCACCATCGGCGCGCGCAGCGTCTTCGGCGGCGAGCCCGGCACGGTGTCCGGCCGCGGCGCGACCCACACCTTCACCTCGCGCGCCATGGACTCCGGCCTGGCCACGCCCACCTACCTGACCCTGGCCTTCACGGCCCAAACGCCCAAGGGCACCACCCTGCGCCTGCAGCTCCGCTCGGCCGCCACCCTGGCCGGGTTGAAGAGCGCCAAGTGGTACGGGCCCAGCTCGGTCGGCGGCTACTACACCGCGGGCGCCAGCGTCAGCGCCGTGCACCAGGGGAACCGCTACATGCAGTACCGGGCCGTGATGACCAGCGACTTCGGCAACACGCCGGTGCTGGACAAGGTGGAGATCAAGTTCCACTAGAACGCACCGTCACATCGCTGATAAAAAAGGGCGTGAGCAGGGGCAGCGCCATTGGAGAGGCGGTCCAGCGCGCGAGCCACAGGTGGCGGCTTGCGCTGCTGGTGTCGTCGGCCCTGCTCCTGGCGCTGGAGGGCGGCAGCTTCCTGCTCGGGCGGGCCCTGGAGTCCCGGGGCGTCCTTTACCGCCCGGCGCTGACCGATCATGCGCGGTACACGAAACAGCGCGACCCCGTGCTGGGCTGGCCGCCACAGTCCGCCTTCGGCGGCGATGGCTTCGACGCCGCCGGCGCCCGCCCCAGCCCCGCCTTCCCCGATCCGTCGGCGCGCCCCTTGGTTTCGCTCTACGGCGACTCGTTCACCTACGCCTTCAAGGTCGGCCACGCCCACGCCTGGGGCAACCTGCTGGCCAGGCGCCTCGGCGGGCGGGTGCACAACTTCGGCGTGGGCGGGTACGGCACGGACCAGGCGCTGCTGCGCTTCGAGCGCAACCCCAAAGACGTGGCGCCCGTGGCCGTGCTCTGCCACCTGTCGGAGAACGTCCTGCGCAACCTCAACCAGTTCCGCGACCTGCTCTACCCCGGCAACGGCGACGGGTTCAAGCCGCGCTTCGTGCTGCAGGGCGGCGGGCTGCGGCTGCTCCCCCTGGCCGCGCTGCCCACGCGGCGGCGTTACGTCCAGGCGGTCACCCGCCCGGAGGAGGTCTTCCGCCACGACCCCTTCGTGCCGGGCGGGCCGGCGGGCGTGGGCCGGCTCTCCTTCCCCCACACCCTGTCGGTGCTCGGGGCCTGGGACCACTTCCACCTGCGCGCCTGGCGCCGGGGCGAGCCCTGGTACATGGACCACTACCGCGCCGGGCACCCGTCCAGGGGAGGCGAGCTGACCGCGGCGATCCTGCGGCGCTTTCACGGCTCCGCCAAAAAGCGCGGCAAGGCCGCGGTGGTGCTGGTGCTCCCCACGGGCCTCGACCTGTCGTACCATGGCGAGCACGGGCGGTGGCCGTACCAGCCGCTGCTGGACAGGCTCGCGGCGCGCAAGACCGAACACCACCACGTGGGCCCGGCGCTGCTCGCGCGCATGAAGCACCGGGAGCTGCGAACATTTTTCCACCAGCAAAAGCTCGGCGAGCACCTCAACGCGGCAGGCAACGCGGCGCTGGCCGAGGTGGTCCACGCGCACCTGGTGAAGCGCGGGCTCGTGCCCGCGGCGGGGCGGTGATCTCGTGAGCGCGCCGAGGGTCGTGCTGCTCTCGCTCCCCCTGCGGGCGGTGCCCACGGTCTTCCCGCCCCTGGGCCTGATGTCGATCAAAAACCACCTGCGCAAGCACGGCATCCACGACGTGGAGCTGTACAACGCCGACGCCCTGCGCCCCACGTACGACGAGCTGCTGGAGCACGTGGTGCAGGCGCAGCCCGACGTCGTCGGCGTCGGCGCGGTGGTCTCCACGGCCTACGCCTACACCCGGCGCCTGACCCTGGACCTGCGCCGGCGGCTCCCCGGCGCCCTGGTGGTGGTGGGCGGCAACCTGGCGGCCAGCGCCGAGCTGCTGCTGCGGCGGCGCGCCGGCGTCGACCTCTGCGTGCTGGGCGAGGGGGAGCGCGCCTTCCTCGACGTGGTGCGGCGGGCGGAGAGCACCCGCCGGCCGGCGGACTTTGCGGACATCGCCGGGCTGGCGCTGCTGGACGAGGACGAGGCGCTGGTCAACACCGGCTACGGCCGCCCCCTGGGCGCCGACGAGATCTACGACGTTCGGTGGCAGGACCTCGAGGACAGCGGCACCATCGAGCATTACATCTTCCCCCTGCTCGACGACGGCGGCGTCTGCCAGCGCGACCGCCTCACCGCCGGGCTGGCCGCCTTCGGCCGGGACGCGCGGGTCCACGAGCCGCGCCGCTGCGGCCACACCTTCTGCGTGCTGGTGGCGTCCAAGGGGTGCGTGGCCCGCTGCACATTCTGCCACCGCTGGGTCAGGGGTTTCCGCGCCGTGCCGGTGGACCTGGTCATCGCGCGGCTGCGCCAGCTCAAGGAGCGGCGGGGCGTGGGCTTCGTCTCCTTCGGCGACGAAAATTTCGGCACCGATCACCGCTGGCTGCGCGAGCTGTGTAGCAAGATCGCGCCGCTGGACATCCTCTGGAGCGTGGGCAACATGCGGGTCAACCGCGTCACCCCCGAGCTCATCGCCGCCATGCGCGACGCGGGGTGCTGCAACATCCACTACGGCGTGGAGAGCGGCAGCGACGAGATGCTGCAGGTCATGGAAAAGCGCGTCAGCGTGGCGCAGAACCGCGACGCCCTGCGCTGGACCCTGGACGCCGGCCTCGGCTCCATCATCCAGATCGTGCTGCGCATGCCGGGGGAGACGCCGGCCACCGTGCGGCAGACCACCGCGCTGTGCCGGGACCTCGGCACGCGCTCTTCGGGACAGGACCCGACGAAGCTGGCGGTCTTCTACGTCCAGGCCCTGCCGGGCACGCCGCTGTACGAGCACGGCCGCCGGGTCGGCCTCATCGGCCCGGGCCTCGACGGCGAGGAGCGGTACCTGCTGGCCATCTCGGACCGGGAGGCCCACGACCCGAGCACCTCGCTCAACTTCACCGCCTCTCCGGAGCTGTCCACCCTCTGCTGGCCGTTCCAGATCCAGGTGGAGGTCAACCACGCCTACGTGCAGAAATACGGCCTGGAGCACTACCAGCGGCAGGTGTTCGGGCCCGCGGCGCCGCCGGGGCTGTGGGGCAGGCTCCGGGCCCGGCTGCGGGGACAGCGGCGCGGCCTGCCCATCACCCGCTGCCACCCCGTGCTGTTCTACCACCTGCGCCGCTTCGGCCTGCTCTTCATCCTGGGACGGGAGGCCCGGCGCCACGGCCCGGGCCGCGCCTGGGCCCTGGCCACGGAGTACCTGCGGCATCGCTGGTGGGGCGAAGGTGACCACGCCGTGGAGCACCGCTCCCTGCGTAGACAGCTGAAGGAGACGGCGGCGCCCAAAGGCGACGCGCCGCAGATGGAGCCGCTGCGCCGCGGCCGGTAGCTTTCGCGTCGCCCCCCTACTTTCAGCCCTCTCGCCGGCCGCTCAGGGTGTGGGCCAAACCCTCCACCAGCAGCTCGAGGTTCTGCGGCTCGGACACCTCGTCCACGGGATAGCCTGCCATGTCCTTGCCCGGGTAGGACGAGGCGTGGAGGGCGGCCAGGGCGGCCACGGCGGACCGGTCGTCGGCCCCGGCGTCGTCGCGGCCGAGGACCTGCCGGATGGTGGCACGCAGCTGGTCGGCCGAGCGCACGGCGTAGACCCCCTGGAAGCGCTGGAAGTAGACGTGGCCGAGGACCACCGCGGGGACGCCGTAGAGCATCGCCTCCAGCCCCGGCGTGCCGGTGAGGGTGAACACGGCCCGGGCGCCGAGGATGATCTGGTGGGAGTGCACGTCGTCAGTGAGCAGCAGCACGTTGGGCACGCGTGTCAGGGCCTCGTAAAAGCCCCACGGGCGGAGGCCGAGCATGGGGCGGTGCTCCTTGACGTAGAGGCGCATGTGGCCCGGCAGCATGGCCGCGATGTGCTGGATCGTGGCCAGCTGGTCGCGGAAGTCGAAGGCCAGGCCCTCGACGCTGTACTCGGGTTCCGTGTGCAGAAAGTAGGCGCAATAGGCCACGCCGTCGTCGGCCGGGACGCGGGCCAGGCGCTGGAACGCCGCCTTGCGGGCGTACTCCACGCCGGTCTTGAGCAGGCCGGCCAGGGGGCTGCGCACGTGGGAGACGCGGGCATCGACGTAGTCCCCCTGCCACAGGCGGCTGCCCCAGCGCGCGGCGGTGCCGGCCGCCCGTAGCGGGCGGAGCTTGGCCGCCAGGGGATCGGTGCCGCGGTGGGGGGCCCCGGGGGCGTAGGTCGCCCTGGAGTAGACGGGGATCAGCGACCGGCGCCGAAACTCCTCCAGCCGCTCCTCGGCCAGGCGCGCCAGCTCCGGTGGCACGCCCCGCTCCATGAACCGCTGGTAAGCGCGGCCGCAGCGGGGGCGCAGCGCGCTGATGCTCTGGTCCACGTAAAAACGGCCCGACCAGCTGCGCTCCACGGTGGAGTAGCAGTAGTACAGGTGCGGTCGCAGGGTGCGGTAGGCCAGGCGGTAGGGCAGGGTGTTGGCCTCGCCCAGGGCCGCCAGGGGCAGGCCGTGTTGTGCCAGCTGGCGGTCGATGCCGCCCAGGACGTGGGCCGCCAGGTGGGCCACCCGGGGCAGCCCCCAGCCGGTGCCCATGACGTGGCGGTCGATGGCGATGTCCTCGTGGAAGCGGTGGGCCCCCACCTGCTGCTCGTGGCGGCGGACGCGCTCCAGGTTTCGTCGCAGGTCGGTGTGGTCGCGGGTCGGGTCCAGGCCGGCCAGCAGGTCCACCACCCGGGCGTAGCAGCCGGTGGCCTCGGCCCGGCGCCGGTCCAACGGGCCCAGCACCCACGCCACGGCCACGGCGCCCAGCCGCCGCGCCACGCCCAACGCCATGGGCGCCCAGCAGGTGACCTGTGGTTCGTGCGAGAAGACGAGGAGCTCGGCGGACCCTGGCATGACGGGATAGCATGATATAGGGTGTGGCCTGTCATGCCAACAGCCCTCCAGGTCGATCTCGGGGCCAACGAGCTGCTCCTCTGCCGCGGCTACCCGGAGGGCGAGCCCCGCGTGGCCGGCGCCCAGGTGCGCGCCGCGCTGAGGCACAGAGTGGGTCGCCGTACGTTCTTCGTGCGTGGGCGGTTCCACGGCCTGGACGGCGCGGCCGGCCTGAGGCGCCGGCTGGCGGCCTTCACCGAGGAAGACGCGCCCGCCTGGGCCGGGGGGCTGCAGGGCGACTTCACCGTGGTGGCCTGGAACCACGCCGAGGGCCGGATCACGGCTGTCACCGACCGCGTGGGGGCTCACCGCCTGCTGGTGCACCGCAGCCCGGCGGGCGTGGTGACCATCACCGACAGCCTGATCTCCCAGGTGCGGCTGCAGCCGGCGCCGCGGCTGGACCACCTCGGGGCCTACACCCTGCTGGCCCTGCAGTACCCCCTGGACCCCCACACCCTGCTGGCCGAAACCCTGGCCCTGACCGTCGGTGACATCGCCCGGGTCAGCGCGGACAGCCTGCGCCTGCTGAGCTATCACCAGCCGGTGCAGGAGGAGGTGGAGGCCTTCGACAGCGTGGAGCGGTGCCTGGCCGCGCTGGACCTCGCCCTGGAGCAGGCCATGGCCGCGGCCCTCACCGAGGACGAGGAGCCCCTGCTGCTGCTTTCGGGCGGCATCGACTCCACGGTGCTGCTGGACTACCTCAGCCGCCTGGCCCCGGGCCGGGTCCACACCCTGACCTTCGCCACCGAGGACCACCCGGGCGAGATGGCCCCCGCGCGCCTGGCCGCCGAGCACTACCGCACCACGCACCACGAGCTGGTGATCCCGCGGCGCGAGGTGGAGGGGCTGGCCCGGGCCGCCCTGCTGGCGACCGACTCGACCTCCTTCGGCGGCTACGTGCACATGGCCCTTCGTCGCTGGCTCGCCGCGCACCACCGGCCGCTCACCGTCTTCCGCGGCGAGGACGCGCGGCTGCACACCCCCACCCTGGATCTGCCGGCGCTCATCGGCCTCGCCGCCCACCGCGCCGGCCTGCACCGCTCGCCGGCAGGGCGCCGGCTGTGGCGCGCCCGGCGGCTCGCCGCGGCCTGGCCCCTGCGCACAGGGCGCAACTACATTCGCTACGCCCTGGAGCGCACCGAGCTGCAGCAAGACCTGGGCGCCTACCTGCTCAGGATCGGCGCGCGCTTCTGCCCGCCGCCGGGGCACCCCGTGCCGCCGGAGCTGTTGGAGCGCACCCGGGGCCTCGGCGGCCGGTCCTCGCTGGATCGGGCGCACCGCGCCCTGGTCGGCCTGACCTACCGCCTGCAGTCCACCGAGGACCTGCACGTTGCCCGGGCCACCAACGAGACCGACAACAGCACCCTGGCGGTGCCCTACTATGACCCGCAGGTGGCGCAGGTCTTCAACCGCGTGCCCCTGCGCATGAGCATGCGGCCGGTGTGGGCCCCCGGGCGCACCGGCAGCCCGGTGCCGGTGGCGGGCAAGTACATCCTGCGCAGGCTGGTGGCCGACACCGCTCCTCCACAGCTGCTCTGCCGCCGCAAGGCCACGGCCCCGGCCGAGGACGTGCTCAGCGCCGAGGCCGGGCCGCGCACCATCTTCCCGGTTCTGCGAGACTGGGGCCCGGCGCTGCTGGACCAGCTGCAGGGCGCCCCGCGGGACATGGCGCAGGAGCAGCTGCGGCGCTGCCTCGACGGTGGCCTCCGGCCGCCGCCGGACCAGCGCCTGGGGCTGACCAGCTGCCTGTTTCACCTGGTCACCCTGGCGCGCCTGTGCGCCGAGCCGACCCTGGACCTCGACGCCGCGCTGGACGCGCTGGAGCCCTGGACGGGGTAGCCGCCTACAGCGGGTGCATGCCGAGGTAGTGTAGCTTCCACCTGCGGCGGAGGTGTTTGAGGTACTCGAGCACCGCCCCGCCGGCCTTGCTCCGCCTCAACCCCTGGGTGGCGTGGCACTTGGCCAAAATCAGCCGCCGCACCGCGTGCAGCTTGAGAAAGTCCAGCCCGCCGCCCGGCGGCAGCGGCAGCTGGCTCAGCTGCGGCAGGTCGAGGAAGCGGCAGAGCCCCGTGGAGATGCACGCGTCACAGAGCGGGTCGCGCAGCTTGCGCTCCCATATCTGGTTCGCGGACAGGTCCAGCACGGAGCCCAGCACGTGGTCGGTGTCGATGTTGCTGATGCCGGTGCAGACCAGCAGCTGCCCCTTCTCGTCGATGGTCAGCTCGTTCCATTTGAAGCACCGGTGCCCCCGCGACTTTGGCCGCTGCCGGTGGATGACGTCGAGGATGTGCTCCACGAACAGGTCCCGCTGGACGTCGCCCATCCGCGACGCCGGGATGGCGGGCCGGTCACAAGACACCAGGTCCAGCATCTCGATCACGTCATCGAGGAAGGCTGTCTGGTCGCGGAAGCAGACCTGCGGCCGGTGGAAGTACCTGTACGCCGGCCAGAGCTCACCCTCGTTGAAGCGGTACCGATGCCAGCAGACCATGATCCGCGTCGCCGGTGAGTGGGCGCGAAGATGGTGGTAGAACCGCTCGAAGTTATTCAACACGACGTGCAGCGGGTGCCCGTGTATCCGCTCACAGCTGCGCTGGGTGAACCCGGCCAGGCTGAACACGACGTTCATCATCACCGGCAGCAGGTCCGGCTCCAGGTGCGGCAGGGTGATGAAGTTGGAGCTGAGGCAAGCCCGAAGCCGCCGCTTTTTGAGGCAGCGGAGCAGATCGTTGATCCGGGGATGCAGCAGGGGCTCCCCCCAGCTGAACAGGCTCACCACGCCGGACAGCTCGGGATCCAGCAGCCCGACGTCGAGCAGGTGATCGAGGATCGCCTCGAACAGCTCCACGGAGATGAGCTCGCCCGAATGCCGGCGAGGCATGCGGTAGCGGAGGCAGTAGGGACACCGAGCCTGACAGCGGCCGGAGACCTCGATGTTGACGGTGCTCACCCTCCGCTCGTCGTTCATCTGTACCCCCGACTCTCAGTATTTTGTGTCTTCAGGCGTGAATGTTCGTTGGGCCCGCTGCCACCTTAAGACTAGTATTAGGCTACCATTTCGCTCATAACATGAAAATCTTGGTCGGCAGCGGTAAGGGTCGAACGGGCATCGGACTGGGAGTAGACGTGAGGGTACTGTTCATATCACCGGCTTGCCAACCAGCGTGGGAGTGGGGTGGGGCCATCTCCGCCGACTGGGCCCTGATCCGGGGCTTGCGTCAGGAGGGGGCGCAGATCACCGTGGCCACCACCAGCGCCACCCCCGACGGTCAGGCCGTGGTGCCGCGGGTTCGCGTGGAGGAGGGGATCCGGATCTTGTCCTCTTCGGTGGTCGGCGGCGGACGCTGGCGAGCCGCCAACCGCTGCGGCATCTCGTTGTCGCAGCTGGCCCTGGCCGCCCGCGAGCTGACGCGCTGCGACCTGGTACACTTCTCCGCCATCTGGGCGCCCACCTACCCCGTGATCTCCGCGCTCTGCCGGGGCCTGGGCAAGCCGTACGTGGTCACGCCGCACGGCATGCTCCTGGAGTACTCGCTGGCCCAGCGCAGGCGCAAAAAGAGCCTGTACCTCAGGCTGGTGGGGCGCCGCTACCTGCTGGGCGCCGGGGCCGTGCACTACACCTCTTCCCAGGAGCTGGAGGCCGCGCCCGGCTGGCTGCGCGAGGCGCCCAACTCGGTGATCGTGCCCAACGCCGTTTCGGCCACCGTCGACGGTGATGGCCAGCGCTTCCGCGATCGCGTCGGCGCCACGGACAGCGAGCTGCTGCTCGGCATGGTGGGGCGGATCCACGACAAGAAGGGCTTCGACGTCATCCTGCCCGCCATGGCCTCGGCCCAAAGCCCGTCACCGGCGCGGCTGGTGGTGGTGGGACCGGACGAGGACCACCAGGCCACGGTGCAGCAGACCATGGGCGCCCTCGGGCTGGACCACCGGGTGACCTTCACCGGCAACCTCCAGGGGCAGGAGCTGGCCGACGCCTACGCCGGCCTCGACGCGCTGGTGCTGCCGTCATACGGGGAGAACTTCGGCATGGTCGTGGTGGAGTCCGTGGCCCAGGGCACGCCCGCGTTCGTCTCGGAGTCGGTGGGGCTGGGCAGCTGGGTGACCGACCACGACGTGGGTGAGGTGCTGCCCCTGCAGCGCCAGGCCTGGGTCGGCCTGCTGGAGCGCCTGGACCGCGGGCGCGTGCAGCGCAGGTGGCAGCGGCGCCGCTTGAAAGGAGAGGCGCGCGCGAGCTTCTCCACCGCGGAGGTGGGCCGGCAGATGACGGAGGTCTACGAGCGGTTGGCCGCTGGCCCGCCGTCGCGCTGACGGCCGGGCACCACCCGTACGCGCAGCTCCCAGGTCCCGTCGTGATCGCGGCACGACGCCGCCAGGGCGACCTCGGCCGCCTCGGCCAGCTCCTGGTTACAGCGGTCCACGTGGTCCAGGTACTCCTGGCGGCCCTGGGCGTGGAATCAAAGGGGGGCGAAACAAATGATCAGGGTGAGATTACCCCTTCTCGTGGTCGGTCTTTGGGGGCCGTACCCTGACAGGTCCGCTGCCAGGTTAACCCCGTGTCCACCCGGTCTCCCGGGTAACCTCCAAGGCCGCCTAGTTTTGAGAGGTGGCGATTCCTCTGTCGTCGCGAGCCAACTCGGCGTGCCGCCTCCGGCTGGGTTGGCCAACCCAGGGTCTTCAGCTTACCACCGACCGCTTCCGCCTTGGGAGCTTCCGCGGCCTCCCTTCTCCAAAGGAGAGGAGGATTAGGCCTCTTGTCGCCCGCGACCGGCAGGGTCTTTCCGTTGTACAAGGGCAGGAATTGAACCTGCAACCTCTGGTTCCATAGACCAGCGCTCTACCAATTGAGCTACTTATTGTTGTCACGAAGTCGTGCCCTACCAGTCGGTCCGCAAGCTTTTGACCTGCAGAATGCAACACGCCCTCTGGTGTTCGTCCCCGGCGGGACTTTACCCTGTCTTCAGGGCGCGGAGGGATTCCACCTCGTTGCCCATCGCCATGCCAGATCGCCCTCGCGTTCCACGACTCGAGCTGTCCGACTACCGCTAGGGATCCCCCGACGCCCAACTGGATGCGGTCGCCCGCCGATGTCCCCATCGACGTCACCAGGCTCCTCCTTGTGGCTCCTCGCGGAGCCCGGTTTGGAGTCCCGGTTATCCCCTCCCGGGGAGACGGCCACCAGACGCCGGGTTAGAGCAACCCTCCCGAAGGAAGGCACTCGCCCGTGGGTCAGGCCACCCGCGGCTTGCATGGGCGGGCCTCCCAAAAGGAGGCGGGGTTAGTGTGACGATTCACCCCTTCCGCCGGGTTGCCCCGACGTTTCCTCAAAGACCCCATACGGCCTTGTAGTGTTTGTTGACGACCCCGGGCCGCCATCTCTGATACCATCTTTTTACTCAGGAGGGACCATGAGACCGGCCGACGATCTTCGCGCCCAGGGCGACCGCGACCTGGCGGAGAAGCTGCTCAAGAACATCGACGTGCGACGCGCCCGCGAGAAGCTGGAGAAGGAGGCGGACAAGCTCGGCGCCCGGCGGCAGCTGCTGGCCACGGCCCTGCGCCTGAGCGAGGGCATGGCCCCCGACGTGGACCAGGTGATGAAGAGCTGCCAGGAGACCCTCGGCATGGACTCGCCCCTGGAGACCTACGTCTACCCCGACGCCTCGTTCAACGCCGCGGCCGTGCACCCCGAGCGTGGGCGCATGTTCGTGCTCGTCTCCTCGGCCCTGCTCGAGGAGTTCGAGCCGGGGGAGCTGCGCTTCGTGGTGGGCCACGAGCTGGGCCACCACCTCTTCGACCACCACGGCATCCCGGTGGCGGCCATGCTCCGGGGCAAGCAGCGCATCGACCCCGGCACCCTGCTGCGCATGTTCGCCTGGAAGCGCCACGCCGAGATCTCCAGCGACCGCGCCGGGCTGGTCTGCGCCGGCGACCTCGACTCGGCGATCCACGCCCTGTTCAAGGTGGCCTCAGGGCTCCACGGCGACCGGATAAAGGTGCAGGTGGACCCGGTGCTCAAGCAGCTCGACGATCTGCGCGAGGAGGCCAGGCGCATGGCGAGCGCCGACGAGCCGGTGCGCGCCGACTGGTTCTCCACCCACCCCTTCAGCCCCCTGCGCCTGCGGGCGGCCCAGCTCTTCGCCGCGTCCGAGCGCATGGTCGACGGCGGCACGCCGATGAGCGAGGTGGAGGAGCAGGTCCAGGACCTGATGGACCTGATGGATCCGAGCTACCTCGCGGACCGCTCCGACGAGGCGGAGGCCATGCGGCGGCTGCTCTTCGCCGGCGGGGTGCTGCTGGCCGCGGCCGACGGCGAGGTGAGCCAGGAGACCCTCGACGAGCTGGAGGACTTGCTCGGCGCGGGGTCGGTGCCCAGCGAGATCAACCCGCCGGCCATCCTCGAGGTGCTGGACCGGCGGATCAAGGCGGTGCGCGAGCAGGTGCCGCCCCTGCGGCGGGCCCAGGTGATCCGCGACCTGTGCATCGTGGCCCAGGCCGACGGCGTGGTCACCGAGGCCGAGACGGCGCTGCTGCTTCAGATCGCCGACGGCGTGGGGGTGGACCGGGGGACCATCTACTGCGTGTTGCCCGACGCGGAGGAGCGAGGCAAATGATCGACGACACGGCCATGCTGGTCATCCTGGAGGGTCCCGAGAAGGGCACCGTGTTCAAGCTGAGCAAGCGGAGCCTGACCATCGGGCGGGAGAAGGGCAACCTGATCCAGTTCGTCTCCCGCGGCATCTCCCGGCGCCACGTGATGATCAAGTGGACCGGCGAGGGGTACCGGCTCATCGACCTCAACTCCACCAACGGCGCCTTCGTCAACGGCGACCGCGTGGCCGGCGAGGTGAACCTCGCGCTGGGCGACGAGATCAAGATCGGCGACGTGCGCCTGGCCATGGTGGCCGACACGCGGGAGGCCACCGACGCCACCTTCAGCCGGCCCAAGGTGGTCAGCCCGGCGCTCATCGGCGTCAAGACCATCCTCGTCGACACGGGCGAGCAGCCGCCGGCGCCAGCGCCCGAGCCTGAGCCCGAGCCGGAGCCGCTGCCCCAGCCGCGGGTGGTGGACCTCGACGGGTTGCAGCGCGTGGACACCAGCGAGCTGGAGTTCGCCATGTTCCAGATCGAAACCGACGACGACTACCTGCAGGTGGCCTTCCGCACCATCTCCTCGCACATCGCGCCGGACCGCGCCTTCATCTTTTTGATCACGCCGGAGCGCAAGGCGCGCAAGGTGGCCTCCTGGTGCCAGCCTCTGCTCAGCCCGGTGGCGGCGGACACGGCCCCGGCGTTGCAGCTGCTGGCGCGCACGATCCACGGCGGGCGGTCCCAGCTGGAAAACGACGTGGCCGCCACCGGCGACGGCGCGGGCAAGGTGGCCACCGCCGCGGCCGTGGCCTTCGAGGGGGGCGCCGGCGCGCTGTACCTCGACAGCCTGCTGCCCCACAAGAAGGTCTTCCTCAGCACCGACATCAAGCTGCTGCAGACCATCGGCGCCGCCCTCGGCCCGCGGCTGCGGGGGTAGGCTCGCTGCGCTCGCTGTTTGAAGGTTTGAAGGTTTGAAGGTTGAATGTTGATGGACTTGGCGGCTCGCTGCGCTTGCCGCTGTGATTTCGCGGTATAACCGACGATGGTGTCGCTTTTGACGTTGATCTGGTGGAGGCGCCCTGCTACTCATTGAAATGTGACGTCGCCGTCGTATTTCACTTCCATGGCAGTACAGTGGGGCCGGGGCCTTTTGGCCTTGTGTCTGTGCCTGATCTGTCTGCCGGCGGTGGCCCGGGCCGACGGCCCCTCGGGGGCGCGCATCACCGGCCTCATCGCCCGGGGAGACGCCATCTATGATCGGCAGATGTCCGCGGCCGCCACCCGGCGCGCCATCGGCTTCTACCGCCGGGCTCTCGCCATGAACCAGGGGTCCTTCGAGGCGCTGTGGCGCACGGCCCGGGCCTTCGCCCGCCTGGCCGACCGCACCAGGATCAGCACCGGCAAGGGTAGCAAGGCAGCACAGCAGGGGTACGACTACGCCTTCCGCGCCATCCGCGCCAGCCCCAAGCGGGTGGAGGGACATTACTGGGCCACCATCTGCATCGGGGAGTACGGCCAGGACATGAGCGTCTGGGACGCCATCCGCAAGGGGATCCGCGACAAGTTCCTGCGATTTCTGCGGGCGGCCCTGCGCATCGATCCATCCTATGACGACGGCGGCCCCTACCGCATCCTCGGCATTTATCACCATCGCCTGCCCTGGCCGATGAAGAGCCGCAGCAAGGCGCTGCGCTTTCTGCGGCGGTCGCTGACCTACAGCCCGCGCTACGGCATCACCCACGCCATGCTGGCCCAGGTGCTCCAGGAGGAGGGGCGCAGCGCGGCGGCCCGCCACCACGTGAAGGCCTGCCTCAGCGCGCGGCCTGGAGGCCAGCACCCGCAGATGGTGCGGCGCTACCAGCGCAGGTGCGCCGCCATGAAGCAGAAGCGGCGCTAGCGCTAGGCCCCAATGCCGATCGGTTAGGTTTGAAATGTAGGGCGGGGGCTTGTCCCCCGCCTTGCTGGTGGCGGGGGACAAGCCCCCGCCCTACGCTGACCAAGGCAATCCAAGGCTTATCAGACTGGCATCGGCGCTAGCGCTGGCCCCTCTCTACGATTCTCGGTCACAGGCGGCCAGCCTGGTGACCGCTTGACCGACACCCGCCGTAACGATCTCAGGCACTTTCGAGTGGTTCATTTCTTGCTTCGCCCTGGCTGCCGCCCTGGCGCTCATGTGCCCGGCGCGGGAATTGACTTATGTAAGCATGGATGTACCGATGTTGAAGACCGCCCTGAGATGGATGCCCCTCACCCTGTTGCTGGCCGTGTTCCCCGCCTGTGGACCCGAGGACGAGCTGGACGGCATGCCGCCTCCCGGCGAGGACCTGCCGCTGGGCGACGTGCCCGACATCAAGGCCGACGGCACCTGGGGCCACGCCACAACCTGCAAGACCTTCCCCACGGTGGCCGGGCTGGCCGATCCGCGCATCACCATCTCCCTCAATGGGCTGACCCTGCGCCTGGAGGACAAAAAGACCGGCTTCGCCAAGGTCTACCCCGTGGGCGTGGGCGAGATTAACAGGAAGAGCTGGTCGGTGACGGCCAACGAGTCGCTGACGATGTACCCGGTGGTGACCCGGGCGCGCAACACGTTCCAGATCGACACCGCCAGCGTCAACCCCTGCCGCATCTGGTGGCGCGATCCCGACAGCGGCAAGCGCCTGCCGGTGTTCGCCGGCCTGCCGTTTATCAGCTTCTACGGCCCCTACGGCATCCACGGCCCGGTGTCGAGCTACTACCTGGCCAGCGGCGGCAAGCTCAAGCGCGGCTTCGTCTCCCACGGCTGCGTGCGCATGCAGGGGGCCGACGTGGCCGAGCTGTGGGCCTACATCCGGGACAGGCCCACGGTGCCGGTGCGGGTGCAAAAGGAGATCGAGCGGGGCACCGCCGGCGCGGCCGTGGAGCTCGCCCAGCGCTGGATCCTCAGCGAGTGCGCCGCGGACACCGACTGCAACTTCACCGGCGGCTACTGCAAAAAGAACGCATACAGCGGCCGGGGCTTTTGCACCGCCGCCTGCGACAAGTACTGCAGCTACGACAAGTACGGCTACCCGGTCACCTTCTGCGTCAACGACCCCGACGACGCCCAGAAGGGCTACTGCACCTACAAGGCCTCGGACTTCAACTACGCCTGCCGGCGCTTCGACGGCTTCACCCGGGCGGCGAGCGAGCCGCGCTACGGCCAGCCCTCGGTCAAGGCCAACGTCTGCAAGCCGGGCAGCACCGGCTGGATCGGCGACCGCTGTCTCTCCACCGACGACTGCACGAGCGGACGCTTTTGCTCCAGGGCCGCCACCGACGCCCCGTTCGGCTTCTGCACCGAGACCTGCACCAAGTACTGCCCGGATCTCTCCGGCCACGCCACCACCTTCTGCGTGGCGGGGCTCTGCCGCACCAAGTGCGACGCCGAACGCAAGAGCGAGGAGTGCCCCATGGGCTACGCCTGCTCCCTGCAGAAGCGCCACAACCAGCCCTTGGTCACCGCCGGCGCCTGCATGCCGCAGTGATGGTGTATATATAGTGGTCACCACAAGGAGACCACCATGCGCTCGATCTTCGTCGCTGCCGCGCTGGCCGCGCTGACCATCCCAACACCGGCCCGGGCCTGCACCTCCATCATGGTCAGCAGGGCCGCGTCCACCGACGGCTCGGTGATGACCTCGCACACCTGCGATAGCCACCGCACGTCGTCAGACATCCACGTGCGCAAGCGGGCGCGGCACCGCGCCGGGGCGAGGATCCAGCTCACCGGGCGCAAGAAAGACGACACGGGCCCCATGGAGCGCTACGGCCGCGAGCCCACGGGCAAGATCCCCCAGACCCGGGTGACCCACGGCTACATCGCGCCGGCCTACGCGGCCATGAACGAGCACCAGGTGGCCATCGGCGAGTCCACCTTCGGCGGCCGCAAGGAGCTGCAGAGCAAAAAGGGCCTCATCGATTGCGAGACCCTCTGCTCGCTGATGCTGCAGCGGGCCAAGACCGCGCGCCAGGCGATCAAGATCGCCGGCGAGCTGCTGCGCAAGCACGGCTGGCGCGACGTGGGCGAGACCCTGACCATCACCGACCCGAAGGAGGTGTGGCACATGGAGATCGTCGGGCCGGGCAAAGGACGCGTGGGCGCTGCCTGGGCCGCCCGCCGCATCCCCGACGGCCACGTGGGCGTGGTGGCCAACTCCGCCCGCATCCGCCGCGTCGATCTCGGCAAGCCCGACGAGTACATGGCCTCCAGATCGCTGTCCGAGGTGGCCACGCGCATGGGCTACTGGGACCAAAAGTCGGGCAAGCCCTTTGACTTCGCCGCGGCCTACAACCCCAAGGGGCGGATGAAGTTTTCGGTCACGCGCCGCGAGTGGCGGGTCTTTTCGATGCTCGCCCCGTCGCTCAAGCTGCACCCCAACAGCAACAGCTTCCCCTTCTCGATCAAGCCGGAGAAGAAGGTCTCGGCCAAACGGATCATGGAGATCTTCCGCGACACCTACGAGGGCACCGACTACGACGTGGTGAAGAACCTCACCGTGGCCGACAAGAAGGGCAAGCAGGTCAAGAGCCCCCTGGCCAACCCCTTCATGCCCTACGACCAGAACAGGCTGCTCAAGATCAACGGCGGCTGGGGCTGGCGCGGCGAGCGCGCCCTGGCCCGCTGGTACTGCATGTACGCCACGGTGACCCAGTCCCGCGGCTGGCTGCCCAACCCCATCGGCGGCCTGGTCTGGTTCGGCCTGGACAACCCGGCGATGACCACCTACGTGCCGCTGTACGCCGGCATCAAGTCCCTGCCGAAGAGCTTCAAGATCGATGGCCGCACCACCGGCTTTTCGCGCAAGGTCGCCTGGTGGGCCTTCAACCGCGCGGCCACCATCGCTGCCCACCGCTGGGGCGAGATGCGCAAGGACGTGGCGGCCGTGCGCGACAAGCTGCAGAACCGCTTCTTCGCCCGCCAGGCCACCATCGAGAAGAAGGCGGTGCGCCTGCACAAACGCAGCCCGGCCGCGGCGCGGTCGTACCTGACCCGCTACAGCCGCAAGGCGTGCAAGCAGACCGAGGCCGCCTACTGGAAGCTGGGTGATCTGCTGTGGACCAAATACGACGAAAAGTGGTGATCTCGCCGGCCACCGACGCCGCTGGCTTTGTCACGCCTCCTTGACGTACCCCCAGTACGCCTGCGTCGGCCTTCCGCGCCAGACGGTGCCGGCCACCGACGCCGCTGGCTTTGTCACGCCTCCTTGACGTACCCCCAGTACGCCTGCGTCGGCCTTCCGCGCCAGACGGCGCCGGATGGCTCGCCGAGACTTTAGATCGCGCTGCTCATTTGCGTTGATTGATGTAGGGCGGGGGCTTGTCCCCCGCCTCGGCAGTGCGTGGCGGGGGACAGGCCCCCGCGCTACGAGGAATCAATTCAATCGATCAGCGCGGTAGATAGTTATGCGTTGGGATCTCCGATGCCGACCTTGTTCGCCAGGCCCGACACCTTCTCCCAGATCTCCAGCGCCTTGGGCCCGTAGCGGTCCACCAGCTTGAGCAGCGGGTCGGCGTTTTCGCCCTCGCCCACAGCTGACAGGTCGGGGATCTCGCCGGTGGGGCCGTACATCCCCTCCATGATCTTGAGCACGCTCATGCGCACCATGCTGCGCATCGGCACCTTGGCCATCATGCCGTACATCGCCGCCTTGCCCTCGGACGCCAGCTCGGGGTGGGCCCTGACGTGGGCCACCGAGTCGCGCAGGTCCTGCAGGTACTGCTCCAGCACCGGGCCGTGGTTGCTGGTCAGCGTCACGTGCAGGCAGGTCGGCTTCTGCTGGCGGTCCACCTCCCAGCCACGCTCCTCCAGCTGATCGCCCACCACGTAGATGTCCACGTTCGGGTCGTCGCTGGCCAGGGCGCAGAGGCTCATGTGGGGCTGGCCCAGCACCTTGACGCCGTCCATCTTTTCGATGGCGGCGAGGTAGCGGCGGGTGACCTCCATGGTCTCGCGGGCCATCTTGGTGTAGCCGTCCTGGCCCATGTAGCGCATGGCGGCCCAGGCCGCGGCCACGGCGCCGCCGGGGCGGGTGCCGGCCATGGTCGGCCCGGCGTAGATGCCGCCGGGGAAGTCGGTGCTGATGAAGAACTGGTCGCGCATGTAGCTCATGTCGAGGTAGGTCACCGTGGACGCGCCCTTGGAGGCGTAGCCGTACTTGTGCACGTCGGCCGAGATGGAGGTCACGCCGGGCACGCGGAAGTCCCACAGCGGCAGGGGGGCGCCCAGCCGCTCCATCCACGGCAGCAAGAAGCCGCCGATGCAGGCGTCGACGTGGAAGGGCAGGTTGTGCTTGAGCGCGAGCTGGCCGATCTCCTCGATGGGGTCGATGACCCCGTGGGGGAACTGGGGCGCCGAGGCGGCGATCATCACGGTGTTGCGCGTGATGCGCTTGCGCAGGGCCTTGACGTTGACGCGGAAGTCGTCGTCCAGCGGCGCCTTGACCAGGCGCAGGCCGAAGTACTTGCACGCCTTCTCGTGCGCCACGTGGATTGTGCGCGGCGCCAGCAGCTCGGGCCGCCGCACCCAGGGGCGCTTGCGTCGGGCTCGGTCGCGGTAGGTCTTCACAGCGAGCAGGATGCTCTCGGTGCCGCCGGAGCTCATGGAGCCCGCCGCCTCGGGGCCGGCGTGCAGCATGTCCGCGGTCATGCGCACCACCTCGTGCTCCATGCGCTTGAGGCTCTTGAACGCCATGGGGTTGAGCAGGTTCTCGGCGATGAACATGCTGTAGGCGTCCTTGAGCAGGCGCAGGTGCTCGTCGCCGGCGTGGTACACCAGGCTGAAGGTGCGCCCGGAGTGCCAGTCCGCGTCGCCCTGCTTGAGGGCGTTCATCGTCTCCAGGATCTGCTCGGGGCGCTCGCCCTTCTCCGGGATGGGGGTTCGGCTCATACTCTGCTCCCTTGGCTGTCTGGCCAAGAGCCTAACCCACCGGCTGAGAAAGTCCATGGAGGTCGGAAAGTAACGTCCCGCCGGATCCTGGGTTATCATTGGCGGCGAACCAACCGAGGACAGCCCATGCCTGATTTCAGCAAGGTCCAGGAGATCGCCCGCCAGTCGCTGATGGCCGACTTCTTCGCCGTACGCATCGACGAGGAGGAGCTCTACGACACGCTGCGGGTGATGTTGACCAAGATTCAGCTGGCCAAGAAAGTGCCCGCGCTGGAGAAGCTCAAGGTCATCGCCGCCGAGGCGCCCGACGCCACCACCTTCATCGACGCCGTCAAGGAGAAGAACCTCTTCACCTCCATGCGCGACATCCTGACCAAGATCCGCGTCCAGTGAGCTGAGGCTACCGCCGCTTCTTTCCGCGCCAGCCGTGGGCCCGCAGCAGCCGGTCCACGCGCTCCCAGCCCGGCGCCGGGCCAGCCGCCGACCGTGCCTCGGCCAGCTGCTGCAGCGCGTCCCGCAGCCGCCGCTCGTGCTTCGACAGCAGCGGCGCGTACCGCCCGTCCATCAGGTGCTCGGTGCCGGCCGTGCGTCGGGCCACCACGTCCAGCAAAAGCTCCACGCGCCGGGCGCCCCGGGCCATGTCCTCCGGCTCGTCATCGCCGAGCATGGGGCGGATCTCCATCTCCCCGGACCAGAGGCTCTCGAACAGCGGGCTGCGCGTCAGGGTCAGGCCGGTGCCGAAGACGCCGGCCACGGGCAGCCCGCTGTCCCCCGGCTGCACGGCCCGGCGCACGGCGTCGGCGATGCGGTGAAAGTTGTCGTCCCGCAGGGAGAAGCCGACGAAGAGCATGTGCTTGGTGATCAGCATCGCCTGCACGATGCCGGTGAGCGCCGCCCGCCGCTCCTCGTAGCGCAGGTAGTGCCGCCGGCTGAGCACGATGTCCTCGGGGTGCTCCACGCAGCCGTGCATCTTGAGCAGCCAGCGCTTGGAGCCGCTGCTCGGCTCGTAGGGCAGCACGGCCAGATCCACGCCGGCGTCGCGCCAGGCCTACTCGAAGAGCTGGTCGTAGTTGGTGGTCACCGCCTCGGCGGCGGGCAGGGCGGCCAGCAGGGCGTGGCCCAGGGAGTGGCAGGGGCTGCCCGCCAGCTCCTCGCGCACCGCCTGGCCCATGGAGCGGCTCTCGCCGAAGGCCATGTGCAGGGCCTGAGCCTGGTCCAGATAGTCCAGCCCGCCCAGCTCACCACGGGGATCGTCCAGCGCGGCCTGCCCCGCCAGCCTGGCCAGCAGCTCGTTCCAGCCGGGGAGCCCCGCGCCCTGGCTCACGCCGGCGCCGATGAACAGCACCAGCTGCCCCTCCCGGGCCCGGGCGGCCAGGGTGACGGCGGTCTCCATCAGCGAGGAGCCGAGCCCCACCGGGCTGCGCGCCGCGGGCAGGTCCCGGCGGGCGGCCTGGGCCGCGGCGTAGGCGTCCGCGTCGCGGCAGACCAGGGCCAGGTCCACGCGGTGGCGCCGGGCCAGGTCGTGGAGCGCGGGCAACAGCTTGTCGGCCACCTCCCCCGCGCGTCGCCGGGAGCCAGCGTGGCCCGTGCCCACCAGCGGCAGCCCCAGCAGGGGGAGCTCGCGTTGTGTCAAAAAGCGCGGCAAGCCCACGCTCAGCTCCACGAAGCGGCGCACCGCGTCCACGTGCCGGTCCACGGGCCGGGACCCGCTGACCACGTCGGTCAGCACGGGTCGGGGGCGGTCCGCGGGCCAGGCGTCCACGACCTGAGCGTGGTCGTCGTCGGTCCATTCCCCGGGCAGGTCCGAGCGGTCCACGTCCATCCCTTTGAGCCAGTAGCCCTCCACGTAGAGCATCCGGCCGCAGGGCAGCAGCCAGGCGTCGCAGGCCAGGTTGCGCAGGTCCCCGTGCACCACAAAGACGTGCCCCTCGGTGTCGGTCATGGTTCGTCCTCGCTGTGCTCGGCGCCGTCGATGAAGCCCCGCTCCAGGCGATACCAGTTGGCGCGGGCGCCCAGCCGGGCCAGCACCGAGAGGAGCCCGAAGCGGATGCGGAAGAGGAAGAGGAACTCGCCGGGCAGCGTCAGCTTCATCAGCTGCCGCTTGCTCTTGAAGATGGAGCGCATGTCCCTGGACTGCCCGAGCTCAACGGTCTGCACCCGGTCCTGCAGCATCGGCCCGTAAAACGAGCGCACCAGGTCCCGGGCGATGTCGAAGTCGTAGGCCTTGCCCTCACGCACCATGCCGAGGTCCAAAAAAGCCTGGTGCAACTCCTGGCGCTCGTCGGTGTGCACCGCCCGGGTCAGCGCCGCCAGCTGGTCCACGAAGCCCGGCTCAAACTCCCGGGTGCAGCCGTAGTCCAGCATGGCCACCCGCCCGTCGTCCTGGAAGAGGTAGTTGCCCGGGTGGGGATCGCAGTTGTACAGGTGGTGGCGAAAGAGCGTGCCGACGTAGAAGCCGAACAGCGCCGCCCCCACGCGGTCGCGCTCCTTCCGGGGAGGGTCGCGCTCCAGGTACTGCTCGAAGGAGCAGCCCCGCACCAGGGCGGTGGTGAGCACCCGGTCACCGCAGTGGTCCTCGTGCACCGCGGGCACCACCAGCAGCGGGTGATCGGCGAAGAGCGCGGCGAAGCGCCGCTGGCAGTGGGCCTCGTGGACGTAGTCACACTCCTCGAGGAAGCGCTCGCGGGCCTCGTCGATGAAGTCGCTGATGCGCGCCCCGGGGTAGATCAGCGACGACATCATCGAGCCGATGGGCGCGGCGCCGAAGTCGGCCTCGATGGCGCGGTCGATGCCGGGGTAGCGCACCTTCACCGCCACGTCCGCGCCGCCGGGCAGCTGCGCGCGGTGCACCTGACCGATGGAGGCCGCGGCCATGGGCTCCGGCTCCAGGTGGGCCAGCAGCTCGTCGGCCCGCGGGCCGAGGTCGTCGGCGATGATCTGGCGCACCTCCTCGGCGGGCATCGGCTGAGAGTGGGTCTGCAGCACCGCCAGGGCGGCGCGCATCTCCTCGGGCAGGGCCACGTCGATGTAGCTCATGATCTGGCCCATCTTCATCGTGATCCCCTTGAGCTGCCCGATGGAGGAGACCAGGCTCGCGGCCCGCTCCACGTCCCACTCCTGGTCCTCGCCGCCGAGCATCATGCGCCCGCTGCGCAGGGCCGCCCCGGCGGTGCGGGCGTAGCGCCCCAAAGACGACGTGGGGATCTTGCCCGCCCGGGCCAGCAGCCGCTTTTTTATGGCGTCGCCGAACTCGCTCATGGGCCACAGTCTACCACCTTGTAGTAGAATGCCTGCCATGCCTCGCCGCCGCGTCCACGCCTACGAGTTCGAGGACCAGCCCTGGTTCCCGGCCGAGCTGCGCGGCTACCTCACCGACGTGCTCCACGTGGCCCACCGGGTCTTCCGCGTCTACCGCCTCTGGGCGCCGCGCATCGCCGAGCTGATGGAGCAGACCGGCGAGCGCCGGCTGGTGGACCTCTGCTCGGGGGGCGGCGGGCCGGCCCTGGCCATCGCCGACCAGCTACGGGATCGCGGCCTGCAGCCGGACCTGACCCTCACCGACCTCTACCCGAACCACACGGCCTGCGCGCGGATCAACGGCGCCGGGCGGCCCGACCTGCGCTACCGGGCGGAGTCGGTGGACGCCACCGCCGTGCCGCCGGAGCTCGACGGCATCCGCACCCTGTTCGCCGGCTTCCACCACATGCCCGAGGCGGCGGCGCGCTCCATCCTGGCTGACGCTTGCCGCCAGGGGCGCTGCATCTGCGTCTTCGAGCTGACCGACAACTCGCTGCACGCCATCGCCACCTACCTGCTGTCGATACCCCTGCTGACCTGGAGCTTCACCCCGCTGACCCGGCCGCTGAACGCCCGCCGGCTGCTGCTGACTTACGCCCTGCCGCTGATGCCCTTTCTGATCACCTGGGACGGCGTGGCCTCGCACCTGCGCACCTACTCCGCCCGCGAGCTGCTGGCGCTGACCGAGGGCCTGGACCACGGCGGCTACCGCTGGGAGGCGGGGCACCTGTGGCACTTCCCCATCCCCTACCGGCTGCCGTACCTCATCGGGCGGCCGGGCGCCTGACCTCACGCCGCGGCCCCACCGGCCGGGCGCCCAGGGGCTGCTTCCGCTTGCGGAACTTGATCACCCGGATGAAGTGGGCCAGGTCGCCGTAGCTGCGCACCCACTCCACGCGGTAGAGCATGTTGGTGATGCGCAGCTCCCGTGTGCTGTCGAAGTTGGGCAGGTCCATGTAGTAGAGCACCTCGGGCTTGTCCTTCCACAGCACCAGGCGGCGCAGGCGCTCGGTCCTGAACCCGAGGTCGCGCTCCTCGAGCAGGGTCCGGCGGAAGGTCTGCCGGTCGACGCTGCCCACGAGCTGGAAGTCTGCCTGGGGCGTCACGACGTCGCGGAACCCCGAGTGGGCCAAGACGACGGTCTTGGGGGTCGGCTTGAGGTCCTGCAGCACCGCGTTGACCACGTCGTGGAACTTGGTGAACTGCAGGTTGTAGACCAGCTGGTCCCGGCCGTAGCCGCAGCACTCGCCGGTGACTGTGGCCATCTGCAGCATGTCCTGTGAGCCGAACTTGAAGGTCTTGTAGGCCCAGCGCGACACCGGGTCGAAGGTGATGAAGCTGGAGCCGTAGGACAGCACGAACAGCGCGCCGAGCGCCACCAGACGCAGGGCGCGGCTGGAGAGCAGCACGCACAGCGCGTGGTAGGCGAAGACGATCAGCAGGGGGTAGATCGGCAGCACGTAGCGCAGGTTGATGTAGGTCGGGAACCGCGTGAGCAGGTAGAAGACGAGGAAGAACAGCGCCAGTACAAAGCCCGTGGCGGCGCGCTGGCACCCCTTTGGCGCCGGGCGCGGCCGTCGCAGGGCCAGCTGCACCCCGCGGGTCAGCAGCAGCGCCACCACCAGCAGGGTCATGATCCAGTTGAAGTTGATCAGGAAGATGCCCCGGGCGTAGCCGAGGAAGGTGGGGTCGGTGAGCGAGAAGCTGAAGAAGGCGCGCAGCAGGTTCTCCGGCCGCGCCGCGTCGGTGGCGGCCCAGAGCACCGGCCCCGCCATTCGGGCCTTGTAGGCGAAGAACGCCGCCAGCAGAAGCGGCGGCAGGCAGAGCGGCCAGAGCCGCACGAGCCGCCGCAGCCGCTGCGCTGCGGTCCCCTCCCGCAGCAGAAAGAAGCCCGCGTAGCTGGCCACCATGCAGGCCAGCAGCAGCACGCCCGGCTCCTTGGAGAAGGTCAGCAGCAGGCCGGACACAGCGGCCCAGCGCACCCGCCCGTGCGCCATCAGGCTGAGGGTGATGACGAAGAAGACCAGCACGCCGAAGTCGGGGTTCATGTTGAGCGTGTTGGCCAGCACCAGCGGATAGCCGGCGTAGACTGCCGTGACCAGCAGCCGCTCGCCCCACCGTTGGTCGCCGGGGTAGAGCCGCCGCAGCAACAGGAGGAAGGCCACGATGGAGCATGCGCCGAGCAGCAGGTTGGCCCCGTGCAGCAGGGCCACGTTGCCCACGTCCAGGTACTGGGGCAGGGCGAGCAAGCTGACGTAGGCCATGGTGGGGTGGCCGAAGCAGTTGAAGCTAAGCAGCGACAGCGGCCCCTTGACCCCCTTCATCAAACAGTCCCGGGAGTAGGAGAGGCCGTCCCAGATCGGCACGAAGTCGAGGTAGGCCAGCACCGTGGCGGCGTAGACCCCGAGGACCAGGAACAGGCCGAGCTGCTCCATGCGCGTGGGGGTGATCCTTTGGAGCTTGCCCATGGGAGGTCACAGTCGTATCACCCGCGGCCGCGGCCTGTAAAGGCGGCCCGGCCCCCGGGTGGGTTGTTGCCGCGGCCGCTGTCGTGGTAACAAGGCCCCGCGCAACAAAGGAGGCTTCATGAACAGGTTGACGTTGATTACCCTCGGCCTCGCCCTGGCGCTGGCGGCGGGCTGCGGCACCTCGGGCGACGACCCACCTGCGCTCGACACGGGGCCGCCGGCCGGCGACGGGCCCACGGGCGGCAAGAAGGACACGGGCGGGACGACGGGCAAGAAGGGCAACGGCTCGCCCTGCAACGGCCCCGCCCAGTGCAAGAGCAACACGTGCAAGGGCGGCGCCTGTGTCAACGGCACCGGCCCCGGCGGCGCGCCCTGCGCCTACGCCGAGCAGTGCGCCAAGCGCAAGTGCGTCAACGGCAAGTGCGGCGGCGGCGGCACCGGCGCCAAGCCCAACGGCGCGGCCTGCGGTGGCGACGGCGAGTGCGTCAGCGGCATCTGCCACGGCGGCAAGTGCGCCAAGCCGTGCAGCAAGCCGGCCGACTGCCCGGGCCAGGTCTGCAATAGCGACGGCAAGCGGGTCTTCTGCTACACGCCCAAGTACCCCGCGCAGTCGGGGGTGTTCTGCGGCGCCACCGGCCAGTGCACCGGGGGCCTGTCCTGCGTGGGCAACCTCTACGATCACGCCGCCTACTGCCGCGGCACCTGCCAGACCGACCTCGACTGCCCGCCCAGCCTGGAGTGCGAGACCTCGTCCAGCGGCTCGGGCCGCTACTGCAAGCCCCGGCGCTTCTGCTCCGGTTGCGTGCACGACGGCAACTGCCGCGACGGGATGAAGTGCGTGAGCATGATGGGCGGCAAGTACTGCGCCAGCACCTGCAACCCGGGCAGCACCGAGTGCCCGATGTCGGCCCAGTGCAAGGCGGCCGGCGGCCTCAACGTCTGCCAGCCCAAGACCGGCTCCTGCCGCGGCAGCGGCGGCATCTGCTCCGGCTGCAGCAAGAACGACCACTGCAAGTCCGGCGGCCTCTGCCTCTCCATGTCGCTGTCCGGCGAGTCGTTCTGCGGCGCGCCCTGCACGTCCAGCGCGTCATGCGGCGGCGGCTACACGTGCTACACCATCGGCAGCACGGGCAAAAAGCAGTGCGGCCCCGGCGTGCCCGCGGGCGGGCTCTACCCCACCTGCAGCAGCGGCGTCACCTTCCCCATCTTCAACAAGGGCGACCGCATCAACGACTTCGCCATGGTGGGCTACCGCGACACCAACAACAACGGCACCCTGACCGACGAGACCAACCTGCAGGTGATCAAGCTGAGCCAGATGGCCAAGGGGGCCAAGCTGATCCTGCTCAACATCTCCGCCTTCTGGTGACCGGCCTGTAAATCAGAGACCAAGCAGTTTGCTGGGTGGATACAGACCTACGGCCCCAAGGGGCTCGTCATCTTTCAGGTACACAACTCCGGGACCTCTTCCAAGGCCAAGCCGAACAAGGCCGGGCTGGAAGGGTGGATCAAGGCTTACGGATCGGCCCACGCCACGGGCATGGACCCCAACAAGCGGTGCAGCAAGTACTACATCAAGTACAACGCCGCCAAGAAGGCCTTCTCCGGCGCGATCCCCGCCAACCTCCTCATCGACGCCAAGACGATGAAGATCGTCGAGCGAGGCGTCAAGGCCTCGCAGCTCCCCTCCATGTTCGCCAAGTACCTTCCGTAGCTAGAGCTAGATCTAGTCTAGAGGAACTGCCACTCCACGTTGAGCGTCTCGCCCAGGGCCACGCCGCTGCCAAACAGGCCGCTGACGACCTCCAGCGAGATCTTGAAAGCGTGGCGCTCCACGCGGGCGAAGACGTAGCCCACCCGGGCGCTGAGCGCGCCGCCCACGGACCAGGAGGGGTCGCCGTCGGCCGAGCCGATGCCGTAGCCGAAGGCCGCGACGCCGGCGCCGCCCGAGACGAACCACCGCGGCGCCAACCACCACTGGGCGTTGAGGGTCAGGGTGCCGAGGAAGCGGTGGGCGTCCTCGCCGTCGGTGTTGGGCGTGGTGTGGTAGGTGGACTTCCAGCGCGCCATGAGCGCCAGGTCGCGGCTGACGAATCCCCCGAAGCTCACGGCGTGGGGCTCGAAGCCCATGTCGATACGCTCCCGTCCGTAGTCGTTGAGCTGCCCCACCTGGATCGCGCCGAGGCCGACGCCGAACTCCATGGTGAATCCCTGGCGCAGGGGACGGGCCGAGGCCTCGGCCGAGGCCAGCAGGCCCACGAGGCTGGCCAGCGCCGCCAGCAGAGCTTTGCGCCAGAGGGTCATCCAGCAAGTGTTGCACGCCGCCCGGCCTGAGCTACTTTTTCCCGATGCAAGGAAGCACCAACAAAGTGGAGGTCTCGGTCAGCGCACGCTACATCCCCGAGCGTTCGGACGCGTCGGCGAGCCTCTACTTCTTCACCTACACCGTTACCATCACCAACGTCGGCACGCTGCCCTGCCAGCTGCTCAGCCGCCGCTGGATCATCACCGACGCCCTCGGCAACGAGCAGGAGGTGCGCGGCCCGGGGGTGGTAGGCAAGCAGCCTCGCATCCCCGTGGGGCAGAGCTTCGAGTACACCAGCTTCTGCCCCCTCTCCACGCCCCTGGGCTCCATGCGGGGCAGCTACCAGATGCAGAACGCCCAGGGCGACCCCTTCGAGGCCGAGATCCCGGCCTTCGCGCTGAGCCAGCAAGAGATGGTGAATTAGCTTTCAGCGGTCAGCGGTCAGCTTTCAGCTGTTCAACGTCGGCGCGTTGTTCAGCGCACCTCGTGGAACCACAGCGGCACCTTGTTGTAGCCGTTGGTGGACTCGATGGCCCGGCGGAAGGCCGCGGCCCCGTAGCGCACCCGGTGGCCCGCGGTGGAGCCGCCGGAGTAGCCCCCCTTGAAGGCCTGGTTCCAGCGGCCTGCCGGATCGTTGACGGTGTAGTGGGCGCCGTCGTAGCCGGTGATCACCACCACGTGGCCGCTGCCGGTGAAGTAGCCGTGGACGATGACCGGCTTGCCCTGGGCCAACAGCTCGTGGACCTTGGACAGCGTCCCGCTGGTGTGGGCCCGCAGGCGCCGCGCGACGCCGATCTTCTTGGCGTAGTAATTGAAAATGGAGGCCAGGCCGGCCGGGGACTGGGCCTGGTTTTTGCCGAAGGCCTGGGTGATGTGGTCCGGCTTGCCGCTCCAGCCGTAGTAGGCCAGCACCATGGCCATGGAGGTGTTCTGGCAGCTGGCGCCCGGGTAGTAGGCGTTGGCGTACTGGTAAAAGTACGGCAGCTTCTGGATCAGGCTGGCCGGGGTGGTGGCGCCCTTGGGGGCCACCACCTCGACGCGGATGGTGGCCTGGGAGAGCCAGAGGCCCGCGCTGTCGAAGGCCTTGGCCGTGATCACCCGGTGCCCCGTCTGCTCGAAGGTCTTCTGATAGGAGAACCCCGACCCAGGGTTGCTGGACGAGGCGAACATGTACTTGTAGTCAGCCCAGTACTCCACCCGCGCCGTGCCCAGGGGGGCGCTGACCCTGAACCACACGCCGTTGGGCACCCTGGCGCCGTCGGCCGGCGTGGTGAAGCGCACCGTGGCGCCGGGCGCCGGCCGGGGAGGCGGGGTCGGCTGCACCGGGCAGAGCGCCGTGCCGTAGGCCCAGCCGACCTTGCCCTCGATGGCCAGGTTGTACCAGCTGTACTGCCGGGACTGCACCACGCCCCGGGTCCCCTCGGGCAAGAAGCGGATGATCTCGGCCCAGGGCGATGGGCCGCGACGGTAGGGCAGGTCCTTGAAGTTGCAGACCCGCACCTCGGTGCCCGGCGCGAGGGTGGAGAAGGTGCCGTAGCTGCCGGCGGTCTCGTCGACCTCGGGGCCGATCTGGCCGCCGCAGGAGATTAGCAGGAGGCCCAGGGTCAGGGCCGAGATGGTGCTAGTGATGGGTGTCGTCATCTATCTATCGCTCCTTTGCCGGTTTCCTCAAGAGCAAGCGACGTGCCAGCTCCCCAGGCGCTCAAACCCCCGATAATGGCCACTGCAGTGGCCCCCTGTGGGGACTTTCCCCCCACCCCGCCTCGCCAGAGGGTGTGATGGGAATCGTTATTATTTCGATGGGATACAAGAACTGCCTCCCGGGCCAGATCGGCACCACCGGGCCCGTTTGCGTAACATGATATGCAATAACGTGTATTTAGATACACGTGAGGACCGCAGGTTGCAGCGTGGGGTCCGGGCCCCCAGGAGTAACAGCCCGGAATGTCGTTAAAAAGGAGGTCTGGCCCCGGGGCGTTTCGCCTGGCACGTGGTCTGCAAAGGCTCCCGGCATGACCACCGGCAAAGCCGCCCCATGGAGAATCACGATGCTCACCGAAAACTGCAAAAGCGTCCTGCTGCTGCCCGCCCTGCTTCTGACCCTGGCCTGCGATCCGGGCACCGTGGGCCGCGCGGATGACGGCGCCGCCGCCCGGGGCGCCAGCTCGGCCGCGGGGCGCACCCCGGAGCTGCCCACGCCCACGGGCCTGCGCATTTACCAGGCCATGCTCCGCTGGCAGCACGAGCAAATCGGCCACCCCGACTACCCCCGGCCGGCCATGTGCGCGGCCAACCTCTCCCGGGTGCTGCGGATGGCCGGCATCCAGCAGTACAACTCCTGGCTGGTGGACGGCGTGATCAAAAAGATCCAGGCCGACGGCGGCGAGGTGGTGAGCCTGCCCCGGTCGCGGCAGGGGATCGTCTCCGCGCTCAACGCCCGGTACGGCGGCCGCATCCCCGTGGGCACCGTGGTGGGCGGCTGCCTGCGCACCGACTGCTCGGGCTCCGCCGGGGACGGCCACGTGGCCCTGGTGGGCGACGTGGACGCCAGCGGCACGGTGTGGGTCTATCACAACAACTGGTATCGGCCGGACAACAACGGCGGCACGTGGGCGCCGCACATGGTCTCCAAGGATCACTATTACAACCTCGGGCTGCGGCGGCAGTGGATGGCCACGCCCTGGCTCGAGATCCAGCGCGACGGCGCGGGCCGCGTGGTCGACGTGCGCAGCGCCCTGCCGGCCATCGACGACCTGGACCCGCTACAGTACCACGTGCGCCTGGCGGTGATGCGCCCGATCCACCAGGAGGCGTCCGCGGCGGCCAAGCCCACCGCGCCGCTGCCGCCCAAGGCGCCGGCGCCGTCGGGCCAGGCCTGCGCCGCCCACACCAGCAGCGCGGCGGACCACGCACCGGTGCAGATCGCTGCTGCGGGCCTGCCCCAGGGCACACCGTCTTGGCGCTCGCGGCCCACCATCCCGCCCCATTACTTTGTCTCCTTCAAGGGCACGCCGGGCAAGCCGGCTACCCACGAGGGCCTGGACGCCATCATCGGTGAGACCGGCCCGGCCCAGGTGACGGTGGGCGCCGTGGCCGCCGGCACGGTGGCCTACGTTCGCCTTGGCTGCAAGCAGGCCTGCGCCGCGGATCCCACGGGCAGCTTCTGCTCCAACACCGCCAACCGCGCCTGCGGCGCTGGCTGGGGCAACCACGTGGTGCTGGACCACGGCAAGGGCGTGTACACCCGCTACGCCCACCTGGCCCCCGGCTCGGTGAAGGCGCGCGTGGGCCACCGGGTCAAGCGGGGCCAGCCCCTGGGGCTCATGGGCAACACTGGTCGCAGCGGCCTACGCCACCTGCACCTGGAGCTCGGCACGCGCAAGGCGGCCCTGGACCCCTGCGCCGGATCCCAGAGCTTCGACCGCATATACGCCCCCTCCCTGCTCAAGCTGTACTGATCCGCCGAAGAGGCCGGCTTGCGCGACGTTCACTTCTTGTAGCTCTTGAAGACCAGCCGCCGGTTCTTTTCGTAGCTGCTGACAACAGCCTCGGCCACGCCGTCGCCGTCGAGGTCGGCCGCGGCCACCCCGGCCTGGGGCAGATCCTTGGCCAGCACGTGGGTGATGAACGTGCCGCCAGGGCGCTGCTCCAGCCAGAAGATGCGCGGGTCGCCGTCCCCCGACACCAACAGGTCCAGGTCCTTGTCGCCGTCCAGGTCGCCCCAGTGGAAGACCCCCGGCGCGCCCTGGGGGCCGAAGAGCGGCGACTTGCGCGACTTGATGCCGGTGGAGATCTTGGTCCTGCTCCACTTGCCGCGGGGATCCTTGGGCGCCTGCAGCATGTAGACCGCCGACTCGGGCGCCGTGGGCGTGTCTGCCTGGTTGGTGTGGTTGGCCAGCACCGGCGTGACCTTGCCCTTGCCCAGCAACCCCGGAACGAAGGAGAGCTGGATCGAGGGGCCGGCGCCGGTGTCGATGATGTGCTTCTTCCAGCCGGTCTTGCTGCGCTCGAACCAGGCCGCCGCTCCGTCGCTGACGAAGTACTGGGCCGAGGCGATGTCCAGGTCGCCGTCGCCGTCGACGTCCAGCACCGTGGGCAGGCTCCCGCCCCCGTTGCCCACCACCTTGGGCGTGGCGGCGAAGCGGTCCGCGGTCTTGGTGCCGGCGAAGATCTGCGTCACCGCCTTGCCCCCGCCGAAGAGCCCCTTGGACTCGCCCACGGTGACCATGTCCCGCAGCTTGTCGCCGTCCATGTCGACCAGCTCCACGTGGTGGTAGAACAGGGGGCTGCCGTTTTTGACGATGTCGTGGCGCTTCCAGCCCGCAGGCGTCTGCTCCAGCCAGGCCAGGCCGCCGCAGGACAGCGGCACGCAGGCCAAAAAACCGTAGGGCAAGATCAGGTCCCGGTCGCCGTCGCCGTCCACGTCGGCCACCGACACCGCGTTGGGGAACTTGACGTTGGCGGTCTTGGGCACGATGACCTTCTTGCTCCAGGCGCCCGGGTTGCCCTTTTGGGAGGTGTAGACCGCCAGCAGGCCGCTGCCGATGGGGCTGGAGCCGGCGAAGACCGAGACGATGAGCTCTTTTTTGCCGTCCTTGTCCAGGTCGGCGGCCACCACGAAGGCCGGCTTGTCCGGGTTCGAGTCCACCACGTACTGTTTGAAGGCCGTGACCTTTGCCGGGGGCGCGCTGTCGGGCTGGGGCTGCTGCTTGGCGTCGGGCTGTGGCTTCCCCTTGTCCCGGGGCGCCTTGGCGTCCTGCTTGGAGGACCCGCTGTCCTTGTTTGAGGCTCCGCTGTCCAGAGGCGTCGTGCCATCGGCCGCCGCCGCCCCGTCCGCTCCGGGGCCGGGCCCTGGATCGGCCTGCTCCGAACAGGCCAGGGCCGTGATCAAGCTGCAAAACACCACCAGCATGGAAAGGGCTGTACCCATGGGACTCCTCCTTTGAAGACAGGTGCGGCCCGCGTCGCCGATGTCGCAGTTTTTCTTTGCGAAGGCCGATTTTTACGACATGTAAGGTTCGGCCCGCCGGGCAGACTAACGCTGTGAGCCCCCGCGCCTGGCGGCGGTGTAACCCATAGCAAACGAGAGCCAATGAGACCCCGGATACTCCTCATCATCGTCGCCCTGGCAGGCCTGGCCTGCTCCGACGACGGCCCCGCCGCGGCCCCGGATCTGGCCGTGGACAGCGCGCCACCCGCCCCCGACATGCAGGTCCCGGATCTGGTGCCGCCGGCCAAGTACCCCTTCGATATCAGCGGCATGAAGTGGGCCAACGTGCCGGGCGGGGCCACGGTGCCGCCCGCGTCGCTTTTTGCCAACAAGGTGGTCTTCGTCAAGTGCTTCCAGGCCTGGTGCCCGGGCTGTCACTCCTACGGCATCCCCATGGCCAAGCTGCTGATGGACAAGTACAAGGGGAACCCGAACATCGTCTTCGTCTTCCTGCATACCGTCTTCGAGGGGCACAGCTACAACACCTTCGACAAGGGGCTGCTGTCCCTGACCGACGGCAAGACCAAGATCAAAAACCCGCTCTACGCTCACGAGGCGTCCAAGTACTCTCACCAGGCCACGCCCTTCATGAAGACCTACAAGACCGGCGGGACCCCCTCCTTCGTCATCTTCAGGAAGGACCAGACCGTGGCCTACAGCGGCATCCCGCGCAACGGCGAGCAGCTCCACGACTGGGTCAACATCATCGACCCGCTGCTGGCCAAGTAATCCCGCAAACCGAACGGCGCGGGATCAGCGCGTCGCGCAGCGGTGCCGCCGGGGCGCGGCGCGGACCACCGGCAGGCCCCCATCCCATGCCACGGGCACCCGGCGCCAGACCTGGCCCATCAGGCGACAGTAGTCGAGGTAGAAGGCGGACAGATCCCAGGTCAGGCTGCCGCCCAGCTCGCTGGCGACGTGGAGCCGCTGGCCGCGCAGCTGCAGCTGCGCCACCGGACCGTGGAGCCGGCGGCGGTCCAGCTGCTTGCCGGTCTTGCTGTCCCAAACGGCCACCAGCCCGTTGGCGTAGCCGGCCAGCAGCGTGCCCCGGGGGCCGGCCAGCAAGCGGGTCACGCCGCTGGCCGCGGCGTCCTCCAGGATGAACCCCGTGCGCCGCTGACCGGACGCTTTGGAGACCAGCTCCAGGTTGCCATCGTCGTAGCCCACGGCGATCCACTGCCCCACCCGGGTCGTGGCGCTGGGCTCTCCGGCCACAGGGGGCTTCTTTCCCGCCGAGGACGTCCGCACTTTTTTGGGCGCCCGCCAGCGGGGCTGGCCGGTGGTCAGGTCCCAGAGGCGCACCGTGCCGTCGTCGCTGCTGGTGGCGACCAGCTCGCCGGAGAAGCGCAGGGTGTTGACCTCGCCGCGGTGGCCGCGCAGCAGCCGCGAAGTGTGGCGCTGCAGGTCCCAGATGCGCGCCGTGCCCGTGGAGGTGGGGGCGCCGACATGGCGGCCCGACGGGTGAAAGGCCAGCATGTAGACCCGGCCCTCGTGCTTGCCGAGCACGCGGCCCTTGCCGCTGTCCAGGTCCCACAGCCGCACGGTCTTGTCGGCCCCGCCCGAGGCCAGGGTCTTGCCGTCGGGTGAAAAGGCCACGCCCCAAACCTCGGCCGTGTGGCCGATCAGCTCCTGCGCCAGGACGCCGGTGGACGCGTCCCACAGCCGCACGTGGCGGTCCTTGCCCACCGAGGCCAGGGTCTTGCCGTCGGGGGAGAAGGCCACGCCGTGCACCGAGCCCACGTGATGCTTCAGCGTGCCTCGCGGCTGTCCACCCGGGACGGCCCAGAGGCGCACGGTCTGGTCCTCGCTGGCGCTGGCCAGGGTCTTGCCGTCGGGAGAGAACGCCACGGCGAAGATCTTGGCCGTGTGGCCGGAGAGCACCACCGCGGGGCGCCGCCCGGACGGATCCCAGATGCGCACCGTGCGGTCGGAGCTGCCGCTGGCCAGGCGCCGGCCGTCCGCAGAGAAGTCGACGCCCCAGACCTGGGCCGTGTGGCCGGACAGCGTGCGCAGCACCCGCCCGCTGCGGGCGTCCCAGATGCGCACCGTGCGGTCCACGCTGCCGCTGGCCAGGGTCTTGCCGCCGGGGGCCACGGCCAGGCCCACCACCTGGGCCGTGTGGCCCGCGTCCCGGGTCGGTGTCCCCGCCACGGTCAGGTCCCACAGCCGCACGGTCTTGTCCGTGCTGCCGGTGACCAGGCGCTGGCCGTCGGGAGAGAAGCCGATGCCCCAGACCATGGCCTCGTGGCGCCGCAGCACCCGCAGCGCGCGGCCCGAGGCCACGTCCCACAGGCGCGCGGCGCGGTCGGACCCCCCCGTGGCCAGGCGCGCGCCGTCGGGGGAAAACGCCACGCCCCACACGGAGCCGGTGTGACCCCGCAGCACCCGCAGCGCCTTGCCCGTCGAGGCGTCCCAGGTGCGCACCGTGCGGTCCCGGCTGCCGGTGGCCAGGCGCTTGCCGTCGGGGCTGTAGGCCACCTCCCACACCGGGCCCTCGTGGCCCCGCAGCACGCGCCGCACCTTCCAGGTGCCCAGGTCCCACAACCGGGCCACGCGGTCCTTGCCCGCCGAGGCCAGGTGCTTGCCGTCGGGGGAGAACGCCACGCCGTGCACCGCGCCGGCGTGCCCCTCGAGCACCCGCAGGGCCTCGCCCGAGGCAGCGTCCCACACACGGATGACCCGGTCTGCGCCGGAGCTGGCCACGGTGCGCCCGTCCGGGCTGATGGCCACGTCCCACACCCCGCCCCGGTGGGCGCCGGCCATGGCCCGCCCCGCGCCGCGGCGCAGATCCCAGAGCCGCACCTCGCCGTCCCACCCCCCCGAGACGAGCCGCTCGCCGCGGGCCGACAGAGCCAGGGAGAGCACCTGGTCCTTGTGCCCGCGCAGCACCCGCCGTACGGCGCGGGTGCGCACGTCGAGCAGGTAGACCAGCTTTTCGCTGGTGGCCACCGCCACGAACGTGCCGTCCGGCGCGTAGTCCACCCGGTGCACCAGGCCGCCCAGCTTCCGCTTCCAGACCAGGGGATCGGCGGCCAGCCGCCCCCACAGCGCCCGGGCCATGGGCGAGTCCAGAGTCTCCAAAGAGCCGCGCAGCTTGGCCCGGGCCTCCATGACGTCCCCCGCCCGGGCCGCGGCCCGCGCCCCCTCGCCCTGGGCCTCGGCCCGCTGCTGATCAGCCACCTCTTTTTGGGCCGAGATGGTCAGCGCCACCACCACCGCGGCCGCCGCCACCAGGGCCAGCAGGCCCAGGGCCACGCCCTGGACCAGACGCCGGCGCGTGGCGCTCCGCCGCTCCCTGGCCAGCCCCACCTCCAGGAAGCGCCGCACCAGGCCCGGCACCGCCGTGGTGCAGCCCTCCACCGCGCGCCGGCCGTCCCGCAGGGCCTCTCCCTGCCAGGCCTCCTCGGCGCGCTGGCCCCGGCGGTCCCACATCTCCGCCGCGTGCTCCAGCTCGGCCAGGGCGGCCAGGTCCTCACGGCTCTCCTCGATCCAGCGGCGCAGGCGGTCCCAACCCAGCACCAGGGATTCGTGCACGAGCTCCAGGGTCGACCCCTCCTGCTCCTGCGCGCGCACCGTCACCAGCCTCGCCGAGACCAGCCGGTCGAGCACCTCCTCGGCGCCGCTGTCCAGGCCCTCCAGCAGCCGGGTCCGGGGCAGCACGCGGCGTGTGCCCTCGGCGGTGACCAGCCGCAGCAGCAAGGACCGGGCGTGGCCCACGGCCGGCGGCGGCAGGCCGTCGAGCACGCCGTCGGCGTGGCGAGCCAGCACCCCGTCCACGCCGCCGAGCTCCTCGTAGGCCGCGCGGCGGAGCACGCGCCGGTCCTGGTCCCGTCGCTCCCAGAGCAGCTGACTGGCGAACTGCAGCAGGGGCAGGCAGGCCGCCTCGCCGCGCACCGCCTGGACCATCTGCTGCACCATCTCGTCGTCGTCGTGGGCGTAGCCCAGGGCGGCCACGGGCCGCACCAGCACCTCCTGGAGCATCTCGTCGCCCGGGCTGCGCAGCACCGTCACCCGGCCCAGGGCCTCGCGCATCTGCGGCGCCTCCGCCGCCCGGCTGAAGAACTCCTCGCGCAGGGTGAAGATCACCCGCACCAGCTGCAGGGCGTCGTCCGCCGCGGCGCCGATGGCCTCCAGAAAACGGCGCCGGGTCTCGGCGTTTGGCACCAGGGTGAACAGCTCCTCCAGCTGGTCGACGAAGAGCAGCACGCCGGCGCGCTGGCTGTCGGCCAGCTTGTTGAGCAGCAGGTTGAGCCGCGGCGGTGAGCGCCGGATGTGGCGGGCCAGCCGCGCCTCCTCGCTCTGATCGCCGTCGCCGGCCGGCTCGTCACCGTCCCCCAGCAGCTCCACCGCCGAGTCGCTGCCGGCGCCGCTGCCGAAGGGGCCGGTGGCGCTGGACGGCGCCGCGCCCCGGGCGGCCAGGATGCGGCCGGCCAGGGTCTCGAAGGGGCGGCTGCCCGGCCGCAGGTGCAGCACCACCAGGCGACAGTTCTCTCGCAGCCGCGGGATGACCCCGGCCTGGACGAAGGAGCTCTTGCCGGCGCCGGAGGCTCCCACCACCGGCAGCACCGGCTCCTCTCGCAGCCGCTCGACGAAGAAGGTGATCTCCGCCTCGCGCCCGAAGAAGAAGTGGCGGTGGCGCTCGTCGAAGGGGAGCAGCCCGCGGTAGGGCTCCACCCCCTCGGCGAGCTGCGCCGGGATGCCCCCCATCAGCGCCTGGATCTGCACCGCCACCTCGGCGGCGGAGGGGCGGTTGGCCGGGTCCTTGTCCAGGCAGCGGCCCACCAGCCGCTGCAGCGGGCCGGGCACCGGCTGCAGGCGGTCCACCGGCGGCACCGGCTGGTCGGAGCTCACCTGTCGCGCCAGCTCGTCGCGGCGGGCGCCGGCGTAGGGGTGTTGGCCGGAGATCATGATGTAGAGCATCATGCCCAGGGCCCAGACATCGGCGGCGCCGGTGATCTCCGCTCGCCGCCACTGCTCCGGCGCCATGTAGGGCGGGGAGCCGCAGATCCCCTGAACCGCCCCCGGCGCGCCGCTGGCCGCGCGCTCCTGCCCCAGGTCCATGGCCAGGCCGAAGTCCACCACGCGCAGCCGACCGTCCCGGGCCAGGATGACGTTACCCGGCTTGAGGTCCCGGTGCAGGATGCCGTTGTCGTGAGCCTCGGCCAGGGCCTCGGCGATGGCCAGGCCGGTGCGCAGCGCCTGCTGGAAGGTGAAGCGCTCGTGGTTCAGGCGGTCGCGCAGGCTCTGCCCCTGGAGGTACTCCAGGGCCAGGTAGGGCTGGCCCCGGGCCTCGCCCACCTCGTAGATCGTGACGATGTGGGGGTGGCTGAAGCGGGCCGTGGTGCGCGCCTCGAAGACGAACCGCTCCACCGCCTCCCGGGAGCCGAGGCGATCGGGCAGCACCATCTTCAGCGCCACCTTGCGCCCCAGGCGCAGGTCCCGGGCGAGGTAGACGGCGCCCATGCCCCCGCGCCCCACCAGGCGGATCACCTCGAAGTGGCTCACGCGGTTACCCGGCGAGAGGAACGCGGCGGGGCGCGGCTCGTGGTCCAGTCCTTCGCCGTCGTCCGCGCCGGGGTCCGCGGTGGGCGTGCCGTCGGGGGCGGCCAGCTGGCCCTCGCCCTCGGACCACACCGCGCCGGGCAAGGAGCGATCCCCCTCCAGGGCGTGGGCCAGGCGCGAAAAGAGCCGGCGGCAGTCCGTGCAGCGCGCCATGTGGCGCTCGACGTCCGCGGCCTCCTCTGCTGGCAGCTGGTCGTCGAAAAAATCCAACACCGCGTTTTCGTCAGGGCAGGGCATCGGTCGCGCTCGAGCACACCTTGGAGTAGAGTAGGGAGAGAGTAACCGCCAATGGCCGCTGACCCAAGCCTCGTCCATAGCTTTTGCGCAGAGCTCCCCGGTGGCAAGGAGGTGGAGTCCCCGGACCGCATGGAGCGGGCCCTGGCCGATGTGCTCGCCGAGGCGCGCGACCAGTGGCCCGACCTGACGGTGCCTCCGGCCGACTACGTGGCCCACCTGGCGCGTCGCGTGCCGGCGCAGTGGTCGGCGTGGGAGGCTCTGGCGCAGTTGCACACCGTGGATCTCTACCTGGCCTGCGCCTGCAGCCTGGGCGACGCCAGGGCCATCGACGGCTTCGAGCAGCGCCACTTCTCCACCGTGGACATCGTCGGCCGCCGGCTCAAGCTGCAGCAGGTGGCCGTCGAGGAGCTCAAGCAGATCCTGCGCGAGCAGCTCTTCGTGGCAGCGCCGCCCAAAGGCGCCCTGCTGATCGACAACTACTCGGGCCGCGGACAGCTCGGGCGCTGGCTGCGGGTCATCGCCGTGCGCACGGCGGGCAAGCTGCTGGACCAGGGCAAAAAGGAGGTGCCCCTGTCGGACAGCGTGCTCTCCGGGCTGTCACCGCCGGTGGAAGATCCGGAGCTGGAATTCCTCAAGCGCACCTACCGCAAGGAGTTCAGCCAGGCCTTCGAGCAGGCGGCCTGCGAGCTGTCCGTGCGCCAGCGCAACCTGCTGGGGCACCACTACCTGGACCGCCTGAGCATCGACGAGATCGGCAGCATCTACGCCGTACACCGCGCCACCGCCGCCCGCTGGCTGGTCAAGGCCCGGGAGACTCTGCTGGCCGGCACGCGCAAAGATCTGATGCGCCGCATCCAGGTGGACCGGGCGGAGTACGAGAGCATCATGCGGCTCATCGAGAGCCAGCTGCCCATGGCTTTCCAGGGCACGACCTCCGACGACAACCCGTTCCAAAAGTAGGGCGGGAGCTAGCGGCAATGCCGGTCGGATAAGGCTTGGATTGCCTTGGTCAGCGTGGGGCGGGGGCTTCGGTGCTCGGCTCCTTCGGACCCTCCGCGTGCGCCGAAGCCTGTCCTCCGCCGTAAGCGGCGGGACCCTGCGGCACGGCCTTGGGCCCCGCCGGCGCCACCCACACTTACGTCAGTGCATGATTCGACGCCGTCCTCTCAGGCGGTATTGAAAAGCCGGAAAACGGGGGGCGGATTGTTGAACGCTTCTGATCAGTTGCCGACTAACCGATCGGGATTGGGATTAGCCGCTTCTGGAGGTGCTGGAGCCCGGGTGCATCTCTGGCCACCAAGAGGGCTGATAAAGGGGGAAGCGTGGCACTGGCTTCTGGCCGGGCAGTGGTCCAGGTCTGGCCCGGCTTCTGGTCGCGCCGAGGTCCGGGCGGGCCACACGATTGTGTCGTATCCTTGAGCCAGACCGCAGGTCTCACGTCAGGTCGCGACAGGTTGGGCGGCAAAGCGTCGTTAGTTCCATGCAGACCAACGACCTCACGCCAGGTTACGACAGGTTGGGGGGAAAATCGTCGTTTTGACCCAGCAGCACGGCCGCGTGGCCCGCCCGGACGCATGCTTGTCCAGAAATTGGCCCATTTTCACCCGAACCAGTGTCCGTCCATAAACCACGGCCAGCACACCCCCTTTATCAGCCAGCCTGCCCCAATTCTTGATACGTCCCGAGCCTGCAGGCCAGCACAACCATGGCGCGCCCACCCACCAGCACGGCCGCGTGGCCCGCCCGGACGAATGCTCGTCCAGAAATTGGCCATTTTCACCCGAACCAGTGTCCGTCCATAAACCACGGCCATCACCAGTGCCAGTCGGACAAGCCTCAGAATGTCATGGTAAGC
>PVBE011257430.1_pt1 | contig 68202 bp, 65 predicted proteins | sample 1631181 | NCBI WGS metagenome assembly PVBE01 (sample SAMN08397723, study PRJNA350692) | Marine metagenome, whole genome shotgun sequencing project. | isolation source: water | place: Pacific Ocean | collected 2012-04
AAGGTGGCGGTGACCGTGATGACGACGAAAGGCACCGCCAGCACGACATGGGCGATGATGAGACCAAAATGAGTTTGCACGAGGCCGATCCGCGCGAAAAAAAAGTAAAGACCCAGGGCAGTGATCACCAGCGGCACAGCCAACGGCGATATCACCAGCCCGAAGATCAGCGTCTTGCCGAGAAAATTGGCGCCGGTCAGGCCATAGGCGGCAACGGTGCCGAGGGGGGTAGCGATAATCGTCGTCGCGATAGCCACAATTAGGCTGTTTTCCAAAGCGAACATCCAGGGAAAGGGTGCGAGGACGGCCTCGTACCACCGCATCGAGAGACCGGGCAGCGGATAGCTCAGAAAGCTGCCCGAGCTGAGGGAGAGCGGCACTATGGCGATGATGGGCGCCAGCAAGAAGATGAACCCCAGCCCGCAGACGAGGCGTAAGCCCACGTACCAGAGGCGTTGACCGCGCGTCGCGTTGGCCGGCAGTGCCATGGCTCGCCTCACGTGAACCTTATGCCGCCCCGACCGACGAGGCCGCAGTATATCGGATAGAGAACGGCGACGCTCAAAAGCAGCAGAATAGCGATTGCGCTCGACATGCCCCAGTTGCCGGTCCTGGTGGCGAACTCGGCTATCAGGTAGCTCAGCATCTGATCCGAGGCGCCGCCGATCAGCGCCGGCGTGATGTAAAAGCCCAGCGACAAGACATAGACGAGCAAACAGCCGGCGCCGAGTCCAGGCAGGGTTTGCGGCAGGTAGATGGCGAGGAACGCCACCGTCGGCCGCGCCCCTAGCGACGCCGCCGCTCGCATGTGGCTATTGGGAATATTCTTCATCACGGCGTATAGCGGCAGCACCAGGAACGGCAGCAGGATGTGCACCATGGCGACATAGACGCCGATCCGATTGAAGATCAGCGCCACCGGCTCGTTGGTCAGCCCGAGGTAAAGCAGGATGTTGTTCACCACGCCTTCGGTCTGCAACAGGACAACCCAGGCGGCGGTGCGCACCAGTAGCGAAGTCCAGAACGGCAGCAAGACGAGGATCAGCAGGATCCTGGAGAGGCGCTTAGGGGAGGTTGCGATCAGGTACGCCATTGGGTAGCCGATGGCGATGCAATAGGCCATCACCCAGAAACTGATCCAGAAGGTGCGCTTGAGATAGTTGATATAAAGCGTTCGTTCCGGCGGCGCCCAGCTTACGCTGCCGTCCCATTGCCGCTGGAGGTCAATCGCCGCCAGTAGATGCCGGGTGGTGAAAGGGCCGCTGGAGGCCTTTATGGCACGCCAGTAGGCGATATCGCCCCAGCGCTCGTCCATGGCGATGAGGGATTCCTTGAAGGGCGGTCCCTCGAGGCGGCGGGCCCGGCGCGCCGACCGCATGAGCATGCTGCGAAAGCCGCTGATCTCATAGTTCAGGCGCATGCCGATCACCGCCGCCGTCTTCGCCTTGTAGGCCTCGCGAATATCGGAGACGAGGGCGGCAAAGGCCCTCTCGTCGGGCAGAGCCGCGCCATCCCAGGAGGCAACGGTCGCGGCTGTCCGCGGCAATATTCGGGGCAGCTTCGGGTCGTTGACACTGAAGAACAGGATGGAGACGATCGGCACGACGAAGAATATCAGAATGAAGACGAAGAGAGGTGCGACCAGGGCGAAGGATTTGAGCCTACGCCGACGTTCGGCCTTTCGCAGCTTGCCTTCGAGGCTCCCGTCGCTGCGCTTCCCGGCTAGGGGATCAGACTCGGTGACCGACGTGATCATGTCGGATCGAGCGCTCGGCAATGCTGCGGCGCCCAGCCGACCTCCACCGCCTCCCCGGGTTGCAGGTCGCGACTTGACGGACTTATCGCCACCTTGGCGGTGAAATCGTCCGTGTCGGCCAAGGCGATGCGCACACGTCGGTGATCGCCGAAGTAGATGACCTCCACGACTTCGCCCGTGAGACGGTTCGGGTAGTCGACGCCGTCGGGATTGATCTGCAAGCGCTCCGGCCGCACCGACAGTGTCGTGCGACTACCAACCTCCTTGGCCTGAATCGGGCGCGCCATGACGCGTGCGCCCGAGGCCAGTCGGACGGTGCAAAGGTCACCGTCGAGGCTTTCGATGGTCCCGTCCAGGTTGTTGTTCTCGCCGATGAAGTTGGCCACGAAGCCGTTCGCGGGGTTCTCGTAGATCTCGTGCGGTGCGTTGATCTGCTGGATCACGCCTTGGTTCAAGATCGCCACCCGGTCCGACATCGTCAGGGCTTCGCTCTGGTCGTGGGTGACGTAGACCACGGTCATGCCGAGCTGCTCGTGCAGATGCTTGATCTCGATCTGCATCTGCTCGCGGAGCTTCTTGTCGAGGGCGCCCAGGGGCTCGTCCATCAGCACCAGCTCCGGCTCGAAGACGAGCGCCCGCGCCAAGGCCACGCGCTGCTGCTGGCCGCCCGAGAGCTGCTGCGGGCGGCGCTCCTCCAAGCCGTCGAGCTCGACCATCTTCAATGCCGACAAGGCCTTCTCGCGCACCGTCGCCTTCGCCAGGCGACGCTGCAACAGCGGAAAGGCGACGTTTTGGAAGACCGTCTTGTGGGGGAAGAGGGCGTAATCCTGAAAGACGATGCCCATGTTCCGCTTGAAGGGCGGGACGTTGCGCAGCGATCGGTCATGCAGCGTGATGTCGCCGGCGGTCGTGGCCTCGAAGCCCGCCAGCATCAACAGCGTCGTCGTCTTGCCCGAGCCGGAGGGGCCGAGAAGGGTGATAAATTCGCCTTTTTGTATGTCGAGGTTCAGGCGCTCTACGACGTTGACCTTCCCGTCGTATGTCTTTTCGACATCCTCGAACCTGACTATAGGCACGCCATCCGCCGCCACGGGTACAACTGCCCTCCGCCGAGACTATCCCTGCCCGATGCGCATGAACGCGACAGCGTCCGTCGCTCGCAGCCCACGCATCGTCGCATGGCCACGCTTCCGCCCGCAAGGCCAACGCAAGTCGGCACGGCTCAAGGCTTCGAACGTTGAAGGTATGCCGGTTCGACGGTCATCACTCATTGATCCCGCCGAGTCCGAGTCGGGTCACGAACAGCCCATCAGCATTCACTGATATGATGCCCGCTCCTGAGTGTACAGCGGAAGAAATCGGGGGTAAGCGGACACTCCTGTCCAAATGGTAGTTGTCTGCCATATCGGCGAGAGCGTGAAGCGGCCAGCGCGGCGTCACGCGCGCACGTGTGCTCTTTTGTTGGTGTGCCAGGCATGGCACACCAATAGAAAGGGCCGCCGGCAATGCCGGCGGCCCAGTCGACGGAGATTAGGTTGGTCTCGTGACTACTTGCTCTTGGGCGCCTTGGCGGTCTTGCTCGGGCCGGTGCTCCAGGCGCCGAGTTCCTCGACGAAGCGCTTGTTGACGAGCTCGAAGACCTCGCCGCCGGCGGTCTGCGCCATCTCGCCGATCTCGCGCAGGTTCGCGGTCTGGGTCTCGATGGTCTGCCGGGTGAAGGCGAGCTGGCGATTGGCGCCATCCTCGGGCGTTGCCGCCTCGGCAACCTCGCGGGCGCCGTTGGCGGCCTCCTCGAAGCCCCGCTGCAGCATCTCGACCTGGCGCTGGGCGATCGCCTGGAAGCCCTTGCCGGCGATGGTGCCGGCTTCCTGCATGGCGGCGACATTGCGCCGCTGCGCCTCGATCGCGGTTTCGTAGTCGAAGCCGGGCACCTTGAAGGCGTCCATGAACTTGGAGACGTCAAAGTCGGCGTAAGGGAAAGTCGGGTTCATTTTTCGGTCCTCACCATGGCCAGGCGCGACGGTCGGGTTCCGATCCAGGCGCGCTTATGTTGCAGTGCACAAATCACAAGCAACATATATGGCGGTGCGATATCGATGTCAAGAAATTTTGTGCGCTGCACAAAAATAGCCTGGCGAGGCGCTCAGTCCTCGCTTTCGGCCGCCGTGTCCGTTGGCCTGGAACCGGCACCGGGCAGCATGCCCAGCACCGCCTCGACCCGGGCGAGGCCCTTGTCGAGGGCCGCCATGGTCTGTGCCAGATCGGCGCTGTCGTCCCGGAACCAGGCCCGGAGCGTGGCCAGATAGACGAGACCCAAGCCTTTCAGTTGCAAGGGTTGCAGCGGCCCCCAGGGATCCACCCCGGCACCGGCCAACATCCATTCCAGCGAACGGCGGATCGGTCCGGCAGCGAAACAAGCCAGCATCAGCGGCTCCCGCACGAGATCGCGGACCACTGCCCGGATGCCGGCCTTGTAGGGGGCCATGGCGTCGAAACGGCACATGACGACGTCGAAAAGACGGTCGCGGATCGGCTCGTCGCCATCGCTCCGCTCCAGCCCCTCCAGCATCGTCTGGTCGATACGGGCGAAAAAGGCGGCCAGCAACGCTTCCTTCGAAGCGAAGGCGCCGCGCGCCTCGGCCAGCGTCACGCCGGCCTCGGCCGCGATCTCGACCATCGTGGTTTGCCGCCAGCCCTGCAAGGCCGCCAGATCCAGCGCTGCCTCCAGCAGCCGGGTCGGGGTATCGGGCTCCGGTTTCTTCTGGGCTCGCTTTGCTGCTGCCATCGGGGTTCTCCCTTCAGGGCGGCGATGATAGCGATCTCGGGGCGGTGCCGGCAAGTTGGCGATGTCGCGCCTTCAACCGCCGAGTTCCCGCCCCCGTCGGGTCGCCGCCTCGACGGCTCGGCGCAGCACCGGGGCGAGGCCGTCCTCGGCCATCAGCACCTCCAGCGCCGCCGCCGTGGTGCCGCCCGGACTGGTGACGTTGACTCGCAGCTGGCTCGGCGCTTCCTCGGCGCGACGGGCCAGCTCGCCGGACCCGGCCACCGTCTCCAGCGCCAATTGCGCCGCCAGCGCCGCCGGCAAGCCGACGGCAACGCCGGCCTCGGCCAGGCACTCGATCAACAGAAAGACATAAGCCGGGCCGCTGCCGCTGACCGCGGTCACCGCGTCCATCAGCCCTTCGTCGTCGAGCCAGGCCGTCGCTCCCGCCGACGCCAGCAGCCGGCCGGCGAGGTCGCGCTGGGCCTCGGCGACGTTGGCGTTGGCGGTCAGCACGCTCATCCCCCGGCCGACCGCGGCCGGCGTGTTCGGCATCACCCGGACGATCGCCGCGTCGGTGCCGAGGGCGGTCTCGAAATAGTCGATTCGGGTGCCGGCGGCGATCGAAAGGTACAGGGTCTCCGGCGCCTTGAAGCGCGCATAATGCCCCACCACCTCGTCCATCGACTGCGGCTTGACGGCGAAGATCACCACCGCCGGCCGGAAATCCGCCGCCACCTCGTCCGGCGTCGCCACCAAGGCGACGCCAGGCGGCTGGCTGGTGCGGGCGGGATCGAGTGCTGGTTCCACCACCAAGACGTCCTCGGGCGCGACACCCTCGGCCAACCACCCCTCGAGCAGCGCGCTGCCCATCTTGCCGCAGCCGACCAGCAGCAGCGGTCCTCTGATCCTGTCGTTCATCCGCTCAAGCCTCTCCCGCCGTCTCCAACATCGCGGCCCGAATCGCCTCGTCGGCCGTCTTGCCGCCCCACAGCACGAACTGGAAGGCGGGATAATAACGCTCGCACTCGGAGATGGCGATCTCGATCGTCTCTTCGATCTGCCGCGACGTTGGCTGGTGGCCGCCGCGGATCAGGACGCCATGGCGGAACATGGGGATGGCGTGGTCGGACCAAAGGTCGAAATGGCCGAGCCACATGCGCTCGTTGACCATTGCCAGGAGGGTGCAGATCTCGCCCCATTTGCGTTCGGGCACGCGGACGTCGTAGGCGCAGGTGATCTGCAGGCCGCCTCTGGTGCCGAGGTAACAGAAGCCGAGGTGATAGTCGCACCAACTGCCGGCGACCGAGACCGAAAGCTCTTCCTCGCTCTGGCGGTCGAACTGCCATTCGTTGACGGCCACGACTTCTTCGACCACATCCAACGGGTTGTCGAGCGCGTCCAGCGTGTCGAAGCTGTCGAGGCTCATGGACCGGGCCTCCGAATGGCATATCCAAGGCCATGTCTGGGCGATGGTTTGATCGGCGGGCGAAGCATCATTGGCCGTCGTGGAACCCATATATAGTGGTTGCGTCGAGCCGCCTTCCCACAATTAGTAAGTTGCCAGAAGGTCGGACCCGGTGCAAGCCCTCTATGCGGTGGCTTCGCGGATATCCACAAGTTTCTCGACGTCCAGGCGGACGCCGGCGGCCGTCATCCGGTCTTGGCGCTCTTTTTCGCGGTGCTCTTCTTCGCCGTGCTCTTGGGCCCCTTGGCGGCGGTCGTTTTCGACTTCGCGGTCGTTGTCTTCGCTGCCTTCGTCTTGGTAGTGGTCGCCTTGGACTTTGCCGTCTCGGACTTGGCGGCCTTGGATTTGGTCGCTTCCGCCTTGGTCTTCGTGGTTTGCGACTTCGCGGCCGACTTCGGTTTCGTGGCTTTCTTCAGGCTCTGCAACTCCTTCGAAAGCGCCTCGTTCTCCAGCCTGGCCGTCTCGGCCATCGCCTTGACCGCGTCGAATTCCTCGCGGGTCACCAGATTCATCGAATCCAACAACCGCTCGAAGCGCTGGCAAAACATCTGCTCCATTTCCTGGCCCGCGCCCTGGACGACGCCGGCGGCGCTGGTGGCGAGCTTGGCGAGCTCATCGAGCATACGGCGTTGTGATTCCATGACGGTATCTCCTTGTTCGTTTGGCATTATATGGTCACGTGAGCCGCGACTCGCAACCGAGGCGTCGAGATCGGTGGCGGGGATGCTTGCGAGGTGGGGCGGAGGCGGCTATAGGAGGATCGCCGTCGCGCATCACGACCCCTCCCAGACCACGACTGGACGTCGATATTGCCGATGTTTGCGCCCGCCGTCTTGCCCTACCCCGAGATCGATCCGATCCTGTTCCAGATCGGCCCCCTCGCTATCCGCTGGTACGCGCTCGCCTATATTACCGGATTGTTGCTCGGCTGGCGCTACGTGCTCCGGCTCAATCGCGGTCCGGCCGGGATCATGGAGGACCGCCAGATCGACGATTTGCTGGTCTGGATGACGCTCGGCGTCGTTTTCGGCGGGCGGCTCGGCTACGTGCTCTTTTACAACCTGCCCTACTATGCCGTCCGGCCGCTGGAGATCTTCGCCGTCTGGCAAGGCGGGATGGCCTTTCACGGTGCGATTCTGGGCGTTGCCGTGGCTTTGCTGGGGTTCGCCTGGCGCCACCAGCTGGCGCCCTTGCGGCTCGGCGATCTGATCGTGCCCGCGGTACCGGCGGGGCTTTTCTTCGGCCGCCTCGCCAATTTCATCAACGGCGAGCTGTACGGCCGCCCCTCCGACGTCCCCTGGGCCATGGTCTTCCCCGGCGGCGGCCCACTGCCGCGCCATCCGAGCCAACTCTACGAGGCCTTGCTGGAGGGCGCGGTGCTGTTCGCGATCCTCTGGTGGCTGGCCCGGCGTCCGCCCGGCTTCGCCCGTCCGGGCTTCCTGACCGGGGTCTTTCTGGTCGGCTACGCGCTCGCCCGCGGCCTGGTCGAACTCTTTCGCCAACCCGATGCGCAGCTCGGCTTTCTGCTCGCCGGCAGCACCATGGGACAATGGCTGTCGCTGCCGATGTTGCTCGCGGGCCTGGTGCTGATCGCCCTCGCCTTTCGACGTTCGGCGCGGCTGTCATGACCGCGCTCGCCGGTCATCTGAGGCGCCTGATCGCCGCCGACGGGCCGATCCCCGTCTCGCGTTATATGGCCGAGGCGCTCGGCCATCCCGAGCACGGCTACTATGTCACGCGGGACCCGTTGGGCCGAGACGGCGATTTCATTACCGCGCCCGAGATCAGTCAAATGTTCGGCGAGCTGATCGGCCTCTGGTGCGTCGACCTCTGGCAACGCCTGGGCGCCCCAGGGCGGCTGCAATTGCTCGAGCTCGGCCCTGGCCGGGGCACCCTGATGGCCGACGCACTCCGCGCGGCTCGGGTCCGGCCGGACTTCGGGGCGGCGGTGGCGGTGCATCTGGTCGAGACCAGCCCGGCCCTGACCGCCTTGCAGCAAGACCGGCTGCGGGGCCACGACGTCACCTGGCACCAAAGCCTCGAAAGCGTGCCGCCGGGCACTATCGTCGCCATCGCGAACGAATTTTTCGATGCCCTGCCGGTGCGGCAATTCGAGCGCCGGGAGGCGAGCTGGCACGAGCGCCTAGTGGCGGTCCGGGACGATCGGCTGGGCTTCGTGCTGGCGCCCACGCCACTGTCGCCGAAGCTGCTGCCCGCCAGCCTGGCCGCCGGCCCGGTCGGCAGCACCTTCGAGATCGCGCCGGCGCGCCAGGCCGTCATGACGGCGCTGACCGAGCGGATCGCCCGCCATGGCGGGGCCGCACTGGTGATCGACTATGGCCACGCGCGAAGCGGCTCCGGCGACACCCTGCAGGCGGTCAAGCGGCACGCCTACCACGATGTCTTGAGCGACCCGGGCGAGGCCGACCTCACCGCGCATGTGGATTTCGAGGCCCTGGCCGAGGCGGCCTCGGCGGCCGGCGGCAAGGCCCACGGGCCGCTGTCGCAAGGCGCCTTTCTCGGTGCCCTCGGCATCGATTCGAGGGCTGATCGGCTGGCGGCCGGCAGCCCCGAAAAGGCGGCGGAAATTCGCCAGGCCCGGGATCGGTTGGTGGCGGCGGCCGAGATGGGTCGGCTCTTCAAGGTTCTGGCCGTTACCCGACCCGATTTCGGGGCTCCGGCCGGCTTCGAGACGGCGCCGTGAGCCTCGCCCCGGCGAGCGCTGGATGTCTGGCCGCAGCGGCGGGCGTCCGCCACGCTTTCTTCAGCCGTTCCGGCGGCGTTTCGACCGGCATCTATGCGGGCTTAAATTGCGGTTTCGGCTCCAGCGACCTGCCCGAGGCGGTGGTCGAGAACCGAAGCCGGGCGGCGCGCTGGCTCGGCGCCCGGGAAGCCCGTCTCGAGACCCTCTATCAGGTTCACGGCAACACGGTCGTGGATCTCGACCGACCTCTGACCGAGACCCGGAAAGCCGACGCCCTGGTCAGTGGGACACCGGGGTTGGCCTTGACGGTGATGACCGCCGACTGTGCCCCGGTCCTGTTCGCCGATCCGGTGGCCGGTGTGGTCGGTGCCGCCCATGCCGGCTGGCGGGGGGCGCTGGCCGGCGTCACCGACAGCACGATCGACGCGATGTGTGGCCTCGGCGCCGAGGTGGGGCGAATCAGTGCCGCCGTCGGGCCTTGCATCGCCCAGGCCAGCTACGAGGTCGGGGACGAGTTCCGGGCCACCTTCTTGGCCGTGACCACGGACAACGCCCGATATTTTGCCGCCGGCGCGCGGCCAGCGCATTTTCAGTTCGACCTTTCGGGCTATCTCGGCGATCGCTTGGCGACGCGGGGATTGGCGGCGGTCGAGATCTCGGGCGAGGATACCTACGCGGATCCCGGTCGTTTCTTCAGCTATCGCCGCGCCACGCACCAGGGCGAAGGGGACTACGGACGCTTGGCCTCGGCGATCGTTTTGGAATGATCCATCGGCTGTAGGGGTGACGATGCCATGCCCTATATTATCATTTTGGGCGTCCTGCTGTTGCTCGGCCTGATGCTGAGCTGCGTTCTTTGATGTCGTTGGCTTTGATGTCGTTGGACGTCTGGATCATTTACAGCCTGGGAAGGCCTTGCTAAGAGTCCGCTAACGCCGCGCCATGAAGACTCGCTGGACAGGGCCGACGCATGAAACTGCTCACGGGCAACGCCAACCCACCACTGGCGGAAAACATCTCGAAATACCTGTCGCTGCCGCTGACGAAGGCGACCGTCAGACGCTTCTCCGATATGGAGGTGTTCGTCGAAATCCACGAAAACGTCCGCGGCGAGGACGTCTTCGTGATCCAGTCGACCTCCAGCCCGGCCAACGATCACCTGATGGAGCTGCTGGTCTGCATGGACGCGCTGAGGCGCGCCTCGGCCAGACGCATCACGGCGGTGCTGCCCTACTACGGCTATGCCCGCCAGGACCGCAAGCCCGGGCCCAGAACGCCGATTTCCGCCAAGCTGGTGGCCAATCTGATCACGACCGCCGGGGCCGACCGAGTGCTGACGCTGGACCTCCACGCCGGCCAGATCCAGGGTTTCTTTGATATCCCCACGGACAATCTCTATTCGGTGCCGGAGTTGAGCCGCGACGTCCTCGAAAATTTCGCCGACGAGCGCTTGGTCGTCGTCTCGCCCGATGTAGGTGGCGTGATCCGGGCGCGGGCCTTGGCGAAGCGGGTCGACGGCGACCTCGCCATCGTCGACAAGCGGCGCGAGCGGGCCGGCGTCTCCGAGGTGATGAATATCATCGGCGACGTCGACGGTCGGATCTGCCTTCTGTTCGACGATATCGTCGATTCGGCCGGCACCCTCTGCAATGCCGCCGACGCCCTGGTCGAGGAGGGGGCGACGGCGGTTTTCGCCTACGTCACCCACGGCGTTCTTTCGGGCGGTGCGATCCAGCGGGTCGAGGCCTCGCAAATCCAGACCCTGACGGTCACCGACAGCATTCGGCCGACCGAGGCGATGAACCAGATGGAAAGCCTGCGCACCGTCACCATAGCGCCACTAATGGGCGAGGCGATCCGCCGGATCAGCGAGGAAAGCTCGGTTTCGAGCCTGTTCGACTAGAAAATCGGTGATATCGGTGCTCGGGCGTTGAGTTTTTCCGTCGAGACGCGTATATCATCGCCCGCGATTTCCATATTTTTGCGCCCACGTGGCCCGGTGAGGTGATCGTCGCCCGATGCCGCGATGATCGAGGAGATGGACGATGCAGGATATCAGTGAGCTCCAGGTGCAGGCCCGCGAGGGCACCGGCAAGGGCGTGGCGAGGGCTTTGCGCCGCCAGGGCCGGGTGCCGGCGGTGGTCTACGGCGACACGACGCCACCCAGGACGATCTCGGTAGACCGCAAGGTGTTGGAGCAGGAAATCGCCCGCGGCGGTTTTCAGAACCGGTTGTTGAATCTCAAGCTCGAGGACAAGAGCCAACGCGTACTGCCGCGCGAGGTGCAGTTCCACGTCGTCACCGACGTCGTGATCCACGTCGATTTCCTGCGCCTTGCCGAAGACGCGGAACTCGCCATCATGGTGCCGATGGTCTTCATCAACGAAGAGGAATGCGACGGCCTGCGCCGGGGCGGTGTCTTGAACGTGGTCCGCCACGAGATCGAGGTGATGTGCCGGGCCGACGCGATCCCCGAGGTCATCGAGTGCGATCTCACCGGCCTCGACATCGGTGATTCCATCCACATCAGCGCCATTTCCCTACCCGATGGCGTCACCCCGACGATTACCGACCGCGACTTCACGATCGCCACCATCGCGGCCCCGTCGCTGAAGACCGAGGAAGAGGAAGAAGCCGAGGAAGGCGAGGGGATCGAGGGCGAGGAGATCGAGGGCGAAGGCGAAGGCGCTGGCGAGGAAGAAGGCGAGGGCGAGACGAGCGAGTAGCGCTTTCGTGCTGCTGCTCGTCGGACTGGGCAACCCCGGGTCCGAATACGACCGGAACCGCCATAACGTCGGTTTCATGGCGGTCGACGAGATTGCCCGACGCCACGCCTTCGGGCCGGCCAGGCGGCGCTTTCAGGGCACCGTCGCGGAAGGGCGGATCGGCAACCGCAAGACCCTCATCCTGAAGCCCACCACCTTCATGAACGCGTCCGGCCGTGCCGTCGGCGAGGCCGTGCGCTTCTACAAGCTGGAACCACTCGACATCGTCGTCTTCCACGACGAGATTGACCTCGTGGCCGGCAAACTTCGGGTCAAGCGGGGCGGCGGGGTCGCCGGCCACAACGGCCTGCGCAGCATCGACGCCCATATCGGCCGGGATTTTCGCCGGGTTCGCATCGGCGTCGGCCGGCCCCGGCTGAAAGAGGACGTCCAGCGCTACGTGCTGCGCGATTTCGCCAAGGCGGAGCGGAGTTGGCTGGCGCCGTTGCTCGACGCCGTCGCCGAGGCGGCGGGGCATCTGGCCGAGGACGACGACGCCGGCTTCGCCACCAAGGTGGCGTTGATCCTGAAGCCGCCGGAAAAGAAGCCCAAGCCGGAACGTTTGCCCGACGAGCCGAAGGTCTGACGTACTCCTACGCCTCGTCCTTCGAGATCGTGGGCATGCCGAGGCGTTCGTCGAAGCGCTGGTAGTCGGCGTAACGGATCAGCTCGTAGAGCCTCGAACGCGGCTGCATCTGGTTCAGCAGATGCGCTTGCGTGCCTTGCTCTGCGATGCTTCTGAGGCCCTGCTCGACCGCGCCCATGGCGAGCCGTTGCGTCGTCACGGGAAAGAGGATGATGGCGTAGCCGAGCTTTTCCAACTCGGCGGCGCTCAACAGTTCGGACTTGCCGAACTCGGTCATGTTGGCTATCAACGGCACTTCGACGGCCTGGCGATAGGCGGCGAACTCGCCCGCGTCGGTCATCGCTTCCGGAAACACCATGTCGGCGCCGGCCTCGGCATAGGTCCGGCCACGACGGATCGCCGCCGCCATGCCTTCGACGGCACGGGAATCGGTGCGGGCGATGATCAGGAAATTGGGGTCCCGCCGGGCCGCCACGGCGGCGCGGATCTTCATCGCCATTTCCGCCTCGTCGACGATCAGCTTGTCGTCGAGATGGCCGCAGCGCTTCGGATTGACCTGGTCCTCGATATGACAGCCGGCGAGGCCCCGGGCTTCCAGCTCCTGGATGGTGCGGGCGACGTTGACCGCCTCGCCGTAGCCCGTGTCGATGTCGATGATAGTGGGCAGTGCCGTCACGCGGGCGATCTGGCCGCCACGATCCACCGCCTCGGTCTGGGTCACCAGGCCGATGTCGGGGACGCCGATCTCGGTCGAAAGGGTGGAGGAGCCGACATAGACGCCGTCGAAGCCGGCCGCCTCGACCGCCATCGCCACCAGCGGCGAATAGGCGCCGGCGACCTTGAGGATCTTGCCCGATGCCAGTTTGGCCCTAAGCTCCGCCCGTTTTGCCGCAGGCTCGGTATCATTCAGCAGCATCGTTCGCATCCTCGCCGGTATAGTGCTCGGGCCATTTGCGGGCCACCAGCCGCCCGTCCGAGCGGTAGGCGTAACAGGTGTCGATGGTGGCGACGCCCAGCTCGTCGCCACGCTCGGGGTCGTCCTCGGATAGCTGGTTCCAGAGCGCCTGCATCGCCGCCGAGGCCATCTGCGCCAGCATCTCGACCAGATGCGTGCAGCCCTTGATGCCGCCCAGCCGCTCGCGGGCCCGCTTGTTCCAGCCGGGGCCGATGCGCAAGCCCTCCAGCGCCGAATAATTGGGCAGCACCAGGGGGCAGTGGTCGTAGGCACCGGCCGGCATCGCCGCTTCCGACTTCAAGACCTCGAACTCGCCGTCGATGGTGAGCCGGAGCCGGATATCGTGGATCGGCTCGCCCGCCGCCCGCGGCCGCTCGATGTCGAAATAGGGGGTCGGGCGGACGTCGAGCATCCGGCCCTCGATGTCCCAAAGGCCGTCGCCGCGCCTATAACAAGCGATCTCGAGGCGCCGGGTATGATTGAGCTCGCGCGCCACGGCTGCGCTCAACGTCGAGGACACTTGGCTGCTCTCCTTCTTGTCGTTCCATCGCCCAGGAACCTAGTCGCGCCGGCCGTCCCCGTCCAGCCCCGGGCGGGGGTGAACGCCCCCTTTCCCCGGCGTCCGGCACGCGACATACTGGGCGAAAGCCGCCGCCGGGGCGGTCGGGAGAGGACGCCGATGGACTATCGCAAGCTCGGCCGGAGCGGGCTCCGGGTCTCGCCCTTGTGCCTCGGCACAATGATGTTCGGCGACCGGACCGACGAAGCGACCAGCGGCCGCATCATCGCCTCGGCGCGCGACGCCGGTGTCAACTTCCTCGACACCGCGGATACCTACAATGCCGGCGCCTCGGAAGAAGTGGTGGGCCGCGTCATCAAGGGCGACCGGGATTGGTGGGTGCTGGCGACCAAACTCGCCAACCCGATGACGGAAGGGCCGAACGGCGGCGGCTTGTCGCTAAAATGGGTGCTGGCGGCGGCCGAGGCCAGCCTGGCGCGGCTCGGCACCGACTACATCGATATCTACTACCTGCACAAGGAAGACCACCGGACGCCGCTGGAGGAAACCGTGCGGGCACTCGCCGACCTGGTCTGCCAGGGCAAGATCCGCTATTTCGCGGTCTCCAACTACCGGGTCTGGCGGTTGGCCGAAATCTGCCGGATCTGCGACGAACTCGGCATCGACCGGCCGGTGGCGAGCCAACCCTACTACAACGCCATGAACCGGATGCCGGAGGTCGAGCACCTGCCGGCTTGCGATCATTTCGGGCTCGGCGTGGTGCCTTACAGCCCGCTGGCCCGCGGCGTCCTGACCGGCAAGTACGATCCCGACGCGCCGCCGACGGCGGAAAGCCGGGCCGGCCGCGAGGACCGGCGCATGATGCAGACCGAGTGGCGGCCGGAATCGCTGCGGCTGGCGCGGCGGATCAAGGAACATGCGGAGGTGCGTGGGATCACCGCCGGCCAGTTCGCGGTCGGCTGGGTGCTGAACAACCGGTTGGTCACCGCCGCCATCGCCGGGCCTCGGACCGAGGAGCAGTGGCGGGACTATCTCGCCACCCTCGACTACACTTTCACGGCCGAGGACGAGGCGCTGATCGATGGCCTGGTGGCCGCCGGCCATCCCTCGACACCCGGCTACAACGACCCCGCCTATCCGCTGGAGGGCCGCCGGCCCTGGACGGCGAATTGAGGACAACGACAAGGAGCTGACATGGTTGCCAATCTGGAAGCCGCGGGTGGCGACGACGTCACCTTGATGGCGATCGGCGAGGACTGGGCCGACATTCGCGAGGGCGTGCGCAAGGTCTGCGAGCCGTTTCCGCTGGAATACTGGCGTGACAAGGACGAGCGGTCGGAATATCCGAACGAGTTCGTCGATGCGCTGGCCGCCGCCGGCTATCTGGCGGCGCTGATCCCGGAGGAATACGGCGGTGCCGGGCTGCCGGTTCGGGCCGCTTCGGTGATCCTGGAGGAGATCCACCATTCGGGCTGTTCCGCCGCCGCCTGTCACGCCCAGATGTACATCATGGGAACGCTGCTGCGTCACGGCAACGATGAGCAGAAGCGCCGCTACCTGCCAGGCATCGCCACCGGCGAGATCCGCCTGCAGGCCTTCGGCGTCTCCGAGCCGACCACCGGCACCGACACCACGCAACTCAAGACCCGCGCCGTTCGCTCGGGCGACCACTACATCGTCAACGGCCAGAAGGTCTGGACCTCGCGGGCGCTGCAGTCGGACTTGATGCTGCTGCTGGCCCGCACCACGCCGGCCGAGGAAGTGAAGAAACGCAGCGACGGCATCTCGGTCTTTCTGGTCGACCTCCGCGAGACCAAGGGCCACGGCCTCGAGATCCAGCCGATCGCGACCATGGTCAATCACAGCACCAATCAGGTCTTCATGGACGACGTCAAGGTGCCGGTCGAGAACCTGATCGGCGAGGAGGGCAAGGGCTTCCGCTACATCCTGGACGGCATGAACGCCGAGCGCGTGCTGGTCGCTTCCGAGGCGATCGGCGATGGCCGCTGGTTCATCGAGAAGGCGACCGCCTACGCCAACGAGCGGGTCGTCTTCGGCGCGCCGATCGGCAAGAACCAAGGCGTCCAGTTCCCGATCGCCCGGGCCTACGCGCAAGTGCAGACGGCCGACCTGATGGTGCGCCGGGCGGCGGCCCTCTTCGACGACGGCAAGGATTGCGGGGCCGATGCCAACATGGCCAAGTTGCTGGCCTCGGAGGCGGTATGGGCCGCGGCGGATACCTGCTTGCAAACCTATGGCGGCTTCGGCTATGCCCGCGAATACGACATCGAGCGCAAGTGGCGCGAATGCCGGATTTTCCAGACCGCGCCGATTTCCACCAACCTGATCCTGGCCTACGTCGCCCAGCACGTGCTGGGCCTGCCCAGGTCGTACTGAGACGATATTTGCAACGACCGGGAAGCGGGGGATGATTTGATGGACTTGGGACTGAAGGACAAACGCGCCCTGGTGCTGGCCTCGACCAGCGGCTTGGGGCTCGGTATCGCGACGGCGCTGGCGGCGGAGGGGGGCCGTGTCGCGATCGGCTCGCGCAATTCGGAGGCGGTGGCGGCGGCGGGACGGTCGATCCACGAGGCCACCGGGGCCGAGGTCATCGGCAACGTCGTCGATCTCGCCGATCCCGCCAGCCTGGAGGCGACGCTCGAATCCGTGCTGACCGATTTCGGCGGCGTCAACATCCTGATCAACAACACCGGCGGCCCACCGGCGAGCCGCGCTTCCGAAATCGCCGAGGCCGACTGGGGCCAGTGGTTCGACACCATGGTGGTGAGCCTGGCCCGCGCCACCCGCCGGGTGCTGCCGGGAATGCGCGATCGCGAGTGGGGCCGGATCCTGACCGTGACCTCAAACGCGGTGCTGCAGCCGGTACCGGACCTGGCCCTTTCGACGGCACTGCGCGCCTCGTTGCACGCCTGGAACAAGTCGCTCAGCGACGAGGTCGCGGAGGACGGCGTCACCTGCAACGTCTTGGTGCCGGGGCGGATTCACACGCCCCGCGTCGACGCCATGGACGAGGCCCGGGCCGAGCGCGATGGCCTGGACCCGGACGAGGTGGCGGAGGACAGCCAGGCACAGATCCCGGCGCGGCGCTACGGCCGGGTCGAGGAGTTCGCCGACGTCGCCTGCTTCCTGGCCAGCGAGCGCGCCTCCTACGTCACCGGCAGCATCGTCCGGGTTGACGGCGGCCTGATCCGGGGGGTCTGAGGCTCAGCCGATCGCCGCCTCGGTGACGGGGCGGAACTCCTCCAGCGCCTCGCGCAGCAGGCCGACGATTTCCTCGATCTCGGCTTCGGTTACGATCAAGGGTGGCGAGACCAGGAACTGGTCGCCGCGAACGCCGGCGAACATGCGCCTCGAATAGATGATCAGGCCGCGCTTTCGCGCCGCCTCGACGATCGCCAGGTTGGCGTTCAGCTCCGGCGGCAGCGGTGTCCCGGTCCGGGCGTCGGCGACCACGTCGAAGCCGAGTAACAGCCCCTCGCCCTTGACCTCACCGATGAAGGGGAAATCGGCCGCCAACGCCTGCAGCCGCGACTTCAGTAAGGCACCCATCCGCGCTGCGTTGCCGTAGAGATCGCGCTCCAGGTGCTCGGCCAGGACCGCGCGGCCGACGGCGCAGGCGAGCGGGCTGGCGGAATAGGTATGGCCATGGTTGAAGCCGCCACCGCCCTCGACCACATCCAACAGGCGGGTCGAGGTGAGACAGGCGCCGAAGGGGAAATAGCCCGCCGCCAGGCCCTTCGCCAGGGCCACCAAGTCGGGACGCACGCCCCAATGCTCGGCGGCGAGGAAGCGCCCGGTGCGCCCGGCCCCGCTCATCACCTCGTCGAGGATCAGCAGGACGCCGTGCGCGTCGCAAATCTCGCGAACCCGTGTGTAGTAGGCTTCCGGCGCGGTCAGCGCCCCTGTGGCGGCACCGCCGATCGGCTCCATGATGAAGGCCAGCACCGTCTCGGCACCCTGCTCGACGATCTCGGCCTCCAACATCCCGGCGAAGCGAAGCGCCGCTTCCTCCTCGCTCTCGCCCCGGGGCCGGTAGCGGCAGAAGGGGGCCGGAATCTTCGGTTGATTGACCAGCATCGGCGCGAAGGGTCCGAAGCCTGCCGGATCGCCGGTCAGAGACAGGGCGCCGAGCGTCGTGCCGTGGTAGGAGGGCATTCGCGAGACGATCTTGTAGCGCCGGCCTTCGCCGGCCGCGATGGCATGCTGGCGGGCGAGCTTGATGCAAGCCTCCACCGCCTCCGAACCGCCGGAGCAGAAAAAGATCCGATCCAGATCGAAGGGCGCCTGCGCTGCGAGCTCGGCCGCCAATCGTTCCGACGGCTCGCTCAGAAAATGGCTCGGGAAGGCATAGGAGATCTTCGCCATCTGCGCCGCCACGGCCTCGGCGACGCGCTGGTTGCCGTGGCCGAGGGCGGTCGTCTGCGGGCCCGAGGAGGCGTCGATATAGCGCCGGCCCTCGCTGTCCCAGATATGGATGCCCTCGCCCCGCTCGACCATCGGCAGCTCGGGCCGGGGCCAGAAGAACATGTTCGAGCGATTGTCTCCCACCGTCGCCATCGCACTCTCCCTTACTTGCCTTCCATGACGTGGACGCCGCTCCAGTCCGCGGGCGGCGGTGATTGCTCGTATTCATAGGCCCGCCCTGCCATTACGGCGGCCGGTCCATCCTCCGGGTCTGCCGCCAGCCAGCGCGCCGCCGCTTCGGCGAAGCGGCGTTCACGGTAGAGGGCCAGTGCTTCGGCGTAGCCGGCGGCGATCTCTCGGACCCGGTCATCGGCGTCGGCGGCGGGCGCCAGCGGTTCGAAGATCGTCAGCGGCTCGGCCCGGCCCTTGACCGCGACCCGGTCGATTTCGCGCAGCAGCACATCGCCGTCCAAGCCCGCCGCCGTGGTCTCGCCGATCAGCAGGGAGCAATCGTAGACGCCCGGCAGGCTCTCCATCCGCGCCGCGATGTTCACGGTCTCGCCGACGGCGGTGTAGTTGTAGCGCCGCTCCGAGCCGACGTTGCCGACGATCGCCTCGCCCGAATAGATCCCGATCTTGATCCCGAAGGCGGGATCGCCCCGGGCCTTGGCCTCGCGTCCCGCCACCTCGATCCGCTCCAGGGTCCGAAAGGCGGCCTCGACGGCGCGTGCCGCATGCTCGGCATTGGGGACCGGCGCCCCCCAGATCGCCATCACCGCGTCGCCGATATACTTGTCGACATAGCCGCCGCTCGCGTCGACCTCGTCGCTGATCAGCGCCAGATAAACGTTCGTCAAGGCGACCAGCTCCGCCGGCCCGACCGTGGTGGAGAGCCGAGTGAAGCCCGAGAGGTCGGCGAACATCACGGTGACCGGCCGGACCGTGCCGCCCAATTGGAGGGCGGCCGGATCGTCCATCAAGCTCTCGACCAGAACCGGCGCCAGAAAGCGCCCGAAGGCGTGCTGGATCGAAAGCCGCCGCCGTTCCTCGATCAGGTAGCGGACCAGGTAGGCGATCACCGTCGCCGCCAGCACCGCCGCCATCGGCAGCGCCGCCGGCAGCCAGAGGCCGACCTCGATCAGCGCTACCTCGCCACCCCAGATCGCCAGTGCGGACAAGATGCTGAGCGCCAGCGCCGTCCAGGGCGCCAAGACGAGGCCGATCACGGCGCCCAGGCCGGCGGCGAGGCCAGCCAGCGTCGCCCTGTACCCCGCCGGCGCCAAGGCCAAATGCTCGCCGTCGAGCGCCGCCTGAACCGCGGCCGCGTGCAGATATACGCCCGCGACGGTGCGCGAGGACGGCAACGAGGCACCGAGGCGGGGCAAGGCGCATGTGCCGTCCGCGGCCTCGCCGGTCGCCACTGGCAGGGGCAGGAACCGCGACGATGGCAGCCGGCGGTCTTCCTCCGGCAGCACCGAGCCGACGACGACGGCGCGGCCCTGGAAGACACGCTTGATCTCGTCGGGCGCCTTCTCGAGACAGCGCAGCACGTCGACCAGAGCATATCCGGGCAGCGATTCCAGATGCCGTTTGGGCGCCAGCAGGAATTCCTCCGGCGGGGTCGGGGCGCCGATCCGACGCAACACCGCGCCGACCAGGCTGTCGACCTCGGCGCCGTCCGCGCCGGTGTGGCGGCTCGGCACGCGGCGGAAGATGCCGTCCGGGTCGGCCAAGATCTCCAACAGGCCAAGGCTACCCGGGGCCGATCCGAGCGGCGCCCGATACGACCGCACCGGCAGGGTCCCGGCCGAGCGGCCGAGGACGACGCGATCGCGATGGCGATAGAGGGCGCGCTGAAAATCGCGGTCGTAACCGGCCTTCAGCGTGTTGCCGCTGTAAGCAAGCAGCAGATCGAAGGCGACGGCGCTGGCCTCGGCGGCGGCGAGGCCGTTCACCAATTTCCCCCAGACCGGCCCAAACAGGACCCGGGGCACGGCCGCCAACTCGTCCGAATCGAGGCTCCGTTGGTCTATTCCGACAACGATGACATTGTCTTTCGGGGTCGCCGGGGGCCAAACGTTCGCCCGTGCCGCGAGAGCCAGATCGAAGAGCCAACCGTCGCCGACCGTGCGCTCGCCGAGGCCGAGCGATCCGAACACGCCGATCGCGGCGCAGGCGATCACGGTCGGAATGGCGAAGCGACGTCTGAGAGCCATGCCGGAGCCGTCGCGCCGGTCCGCGTCAGTTCAAGCGGACGACGGTCAGCGGCCCCTTGCCGCGGCCCTTGACCTGAAACTTGAAACTCCGTGCCTCGCCGCCGTCGGCGGGCACCACCTCCAACACATAGCCGGGCCCGGGCGCCAACGGCGCCGCTTCCTTGGGCCAATTGAAATTACGGCCGACGAGGTCCGCCTCCAGGACCGGGGCGCCATCCTTGAGGATGCGAAGGCGCGCAAAGGCGTCGCGTCCCGGGCCGGTGAAGACCAGTCGGGGCCGGGGCTTCATCCGCATGCCGCCGCCGCGCTTGCCCCGCATCAGCACGCCGCCCATACGTCCGTCCTTGCCGAGCGTCGTCGCCTGGGGGCAACGTTCCCGCTTGACGTCGACGACCTTGCCGCGTTGGACCAGGAACTGCCGCTCGGTGAAGTTGACCCGGCCGCCGACCACGGTGACCGTATCGCAGGTACCATAGTGCTGAAACACCAGCTTAGTGGTGTCGGCGAGGCGGAAGCTGGAATTCGCTTCCAGCTCGGTGAAGGGCTCGATACTCGGCTCGATGCCGCCCTCGACCTCGAGCACCAATGCGACGGGCGCGGCCAGGCTCGGCGCGGCGAACAGCCCTAGAACGACGGCAAGGATAGCTAAGCTCGGCGCTTTCATCGTGACGCCCCCCGGTCACTTCTTTTGCTTGCAATGGTGGCTTTAGCCTAGGCGAAACCGGCCGCCCGTGGAAGTCCGAACCGGTCGAACCAATGGGCTGCCACTCGGACGGACGACTTGCTACACTCGCCTCGGCGCCGAGATTGGGGCGACCGAGGTCATTCGTTGGGAGGAAAAAATGAGCCGGATCACTGCCGAGGTGGTGGCGTTGCTGGCCAGGGTCTGGCACCGCATCGACTTGCGGGACGAGGAAGCGGACGGTATCGCCAAGTTCCTGGCCCCGATCGACGAGGTGGCGGAACGGGCCTCGGAGCGGTTGGACTTCGATTCCGAACCGGCTGATTTCCAAGGCGCCATCGAGGTGCTGGCCCGTGACGACTGAACCCGCCGCATCGAGCCTGGTGGAGATCGCCGACCAGATCCACCGCCGCGAAGCATCGGCCGAGGAAGTGGTCGCAACGGCGCTTGCCCGCGCCGAGGCTCTACAGCCCCACCTCAACTGTTTCATTGCGATCGAGGCCGAGGCGGCGTTGACCGAGGCCCGGGCCATCGACGCGAAACTGGCGAAGGGCGAAGTGGTCGGCCCGCTGGCCGGCGTGCCGCTGGCGCACAAGGACATGTACTACCGCCAGGGCATGATCTCGACCTGCGGCTCGGCAATCCGCCGCGAGGTGGTGGCAGAACGGACCGCGACGGTGCTCCGCCGTCTGCAAGAGGCCGGCGCCGTTCACCTCGGCAACCTCAACATGTCGGAGTTCGCGGTGGGGCCGCTTGGCCACAACGTTCATTTCGGCGATTGCCGCAACCCCTGGAATACCGAACACGCGCCCGGCGGCTCTTCCAGCGGCGCCGGTGCCGCGGTCGCGGCCCATATCGTGCCGGGCGCGCTCGGCTCCGATACCGGCGGCTCGGTTCGCATACCGGCCGCATTCTCGGGCGTTGTCGGCCTGAAGCCGACCCAGACCCGAATCAGCCGCCATGGCATGATGCCGCTCTCCTTCTCTTTCGATTGCGCCGGCCCACTGACCCGCACGGTCCGCGACGCGGCCCGGCTGACCGCCGTGATCGCCGGTGCCGACGATGCCGACCCGAGCGCCAGCCGGCGGCCGGTGCCGGACTACGAAGCGGCCTGCGGGATCCCCGTGCAGGGCCTCCGCCTCGGCCTGCCGATGCGCTATTACAACGAAGGTCTGGCGCCGGAAGTCGAAGCGGCACTGGCGGCGGCGCGCGCCGTCTTTGCCGATCTGGGGCTCGATTTGGTCGATGTCCCGGTGCCCGACCACGACGAGATCAACATGCTGTGGACGGTCGGTATCTCGGCCGAGGCGGCGACCATCCACCGTCGCTGGTTGCGTGAGCGGCCGGACGACTATGGCGCCCAGATCCGCCGCCGTATCGAGATCGGCCTCTACCAACCGGCGACGCGGTACCTGGAGGCGATGAGCCTGCGCGCCGCTATCACCCGTGATTTCGTCGGCCGTGTGTTCTCCGCCTGCGATGTCATGCTGGCGCCGGGTGTGCCCATGGCCGCGCCAACCCTGGCGGAGACCGATATCGGCGACGCCGACGAGATGCCAGCGCTGATCGGCAAGATTTCGGCGATGACGCGGCCGATCAGCTTCCTCGGTCTGCCGTCGTTGAGCGTGCCGATGGGTTTCTCAGAGACCGGCCTGCCGCTGGCGCTGCAGTTGGTCGGCCGGCCCTTCGACGAAGCGACCCTGTTTCGCCTCGGCGACGCCTATCAAGGGGCGACCGAGTGGCATCGGCGGCTGCCGCCCATTGTCGAAGGAACGAATGCATGAACGACCAGGAAGCACCGGTCCGGCCACTGGCGGGGATCCGCGTCATCGACTGCGCCACTTTCATCGCGGCGCCCTTTTGCGGCACGCTGCTGGCAGAGTTCGGGGCCGAGGTGATCAAGGTAGAGCTGCCGGAAGTGGGCGATCCGCTGCGCAATTTCGGCACCCGCACCGACTGCGGCGAGACCCTGGTCTGGCTTTCGGAGGCTCGTAACAAGAAGTCCGTCACCCTCGATCTTCGAACGCCGGAGGGGGCGGCGCTGTTCAAGCGGCTGGTCGCCGAGGCCGACGTCGTCTGCGAGAACTTTCAGACCGGGACGTTGGAGGGCTGGGGTCTCGGCCACGACGTGCTAGCCGAGATCAACCCTGCCCTGGTGATGTTACGTGTTACGGGATACGGCCAGACCGGACCCTATGCCGGCCGCCCCGGCTTCGGCCGCATCGCTAACGCCTTCGGTGGCCTCGCCTTTCTCGCCGGCTATCCGGACCGGCCGCCCGTCACGCCGGGCTCGGCGACGCTGCCGGACTATATGTCGGGCCTCTTCGGCGCTTTCGGCGTGCTGCTGGCGTTGCGCGCGCGAGAGCGGACGGGCCGGGGCCAAGTCATCGACATCGGCCTCTACGAGAGCATCTTCAGGATCCTCGACGAGTTGGCCCCTGTCTACGATCAGACCGGCTTCGTCCGCCAGCGGATGGGCCCTGGTACCGTCAACTCTGTGCCGCATAGCCACTATTCCACCGCCGACGACCGCTGGCTGGCGATCGCCTGTACCAGCGACAAGATCTTCGCCCGCCTGGCGGATCTGATGGGCGTGGCCGAGCTGGCGGGGGAGGGCCGCTTCGGTACCACCGAGCAGCGCCAGGCGGCCCGGGAGGAGGTCGATGCCCTGGTGCAAGATTGGACCGGCGGCCTGCCCCGCGACGAAGTCCTCAGGCTTTGCGAGCAGGCGCAGGTGCCCTGCGGTTCGGTCTACGCCATCGACGAGATCTTCGAGGACCCGCAGTTCCAGGCCCGCGAAAATTTGTACCAGATCGAGGACGAGCGCCTGGGCCCATTGAAGGTGCCGAACGTGATGCCGAGACTGACCGAGACGCCGGGCGGCATCGATCACCTGGGGGTCGGCCTCGGCGCCCACGTGGCGGAGATCTTCGGCGGCCTGCTCGGCCTCGACGAGGCCGAGATCGCGGAACTCAGGGAAAAGGGCGTGATCTAGAAGCGGCGCGTGGCGTCAGTCCTCGTCGAGAATGCGGGCGACCCCGGCCTCCAGCTTGGCGAGTAGTGCCTGGCCGGAATCGCCGCCCGAACCGGCGATGTCGTGCTGAACGATCAGGTCGAGGCCCTTCAGGTGCGAGGCCGCGGCCTCCAGCGCCGCTTCCCCGCCGCCTTCCGTGCGCTTCAGTAAGAGGCAGAGGCTGGCCGCAATGTCGGTCGCCAGGCCATAGCCGAAGGTGCCGCTGTAGCCCTTGATGTTGTGCGCCGTGGTGTAGAGCGTCGCCAGGCCGGAGACCGCCGTCGCCGGCGCCTTGGCCTCGCCCAGCGCCCGCCAGGCGGTCTCGACGTCGGCCGCGATCCATTGCATGAAATTGTCGCCGAGCGCCGCCACCGCGGCCTCCGCGCGCCGGATCATTTCGGCGTCGACACCGCCGACGTCGACGTCCTCCGCCACAATTCTCGAAGCTTGCTCCCCCATCGACGAACTCCTCTGGCCATGCCGCCCGCTGGAATACTACCTGGCCAAGTGTAAACAGGACTTTAACGATAGCCGGCGGGCGTTTGGATCCCGCCCTTGTCTCGTATCTGGCCCGTGCCGCGATGCACCATCCCCTCTCTCTTGCGCCGGCGCGTCGCTTCGGGAAAGCTCTGGCGGTGGGAAGTGAATCGTGGGGGCGCCATGGCGAAGCCGCCCGAGGCAAGGAAGCCCGAGGCAAGGACGAGGGTTGTCGCTGGTGCGGTGCTGGCCCGGCGGCGGGATGGGCTCGACGATCTCTGGCCAGAGCTCCAGCCGATCGCCGAGGCCCGGGCGCTGGCGCTGCAGTTCCAGTTCGAGGCGAGCCAGTGGTGGGCACCGGAACGGTTGCTTCGGGCTCAGCTCGAGCAAGCCCGGAAGGTGATCCGCCACGCCGCCCGCACGGTGCCGTTTTATGCCAAGCGGCTGGCCGCAGTGGCGCGGTCGCCGGCCGGCAGGCTGACCATGGAGGCCTTCCGCGAGATCCCTGTCCTGAGCCGGGAGGAGATCCAGGACGCCGGTCCGGCGCTACGGACAACGGCGCTGCCGGACGGACACGGACCCCGCTTTCCGACCCGGACCTCGGGCTCCACCGGCCAGCCGATCGAGGTCGAGAGCACCGCCCTGACTGCGACGATGCTACAGGCGCTGACCATGCGCGGCCACCTCTGGCATGGTCGCGACCTCACCGCCAGCTCGGTCGTGTTCCGCCCGTCCCGGTCTGGGACGGCCGCCGCCGGGCCGCGTCGGTGGGCGCCCCTGCCAGGCGGCGGTCCGAGCATTCTGATCGACATGGATCTGCCGATCGAGGCCATCCTCGACGCCCTGCTGGAGGCGGACCCGGTCTATCTGCAGAGCCAACCCAACATACTGCGCGGCCTGTTGCGAAGCTCGGCCGAGAGCGGCCGGAAGCCGACCAAACTGGTCGAGGTCCGGGCCTATGGCGAAACCCTCGACGATTTTCTGCGCGAGCAATGCCGGGAAATCTGGGGGGTCGAGATCGTCGACAACTACAGCGCCGAGGAGTTCGGCACCATCGCCCATCAATGTCCCGAGAGCCACAATTTGCACGTCCAGGCGGAAAACGTCCTGGTCGAGGTGCTGGATGACGAGGGGCGCGCTTGCGGGCCCGGCCAGGCCGGTCGCGTCGTCGTCACCGGTCTGCACAACTTCGCTACCCCGTTGATCCGGGCCGACATCGGCGACAACGCGCGGGTCGGCCCGCCTTGCGCCTGCGGCCGCGGCCTGCCGGTGCTGGAGGAAGTTCTGGGCCGACAGAAGGACCTGGTCCACCGGCCGAGTGGCGAGGCGAGCTACCCGAGAGTCTGGCGCGAGTTCGCCGACGTGCCCGAGATCCGCCAATTCCAGCTGGTGCAGCAGAGGCTCGACACCATCGAGCTTCGCCTGGTGGTCTCCGAAACGCTGTCGGCGGCGGCCGAGGATCGCCTTCGCTCCCTCGTCAACGATAGGCTCGGCTACGATTTCAAGTTGCCCATCGTCTATGTCGGGGGAATCGAACGCGCGCCCGGCGGCAAGTACGTGCTGTTCCGCTCGGACTTGACGGAGGCGGAGATCGTCGCCCGGGAGGACGCGACATGAAGCGGCCCACGGTCGCCGCCCCGAAGGCAGTGCATGGCCACTGGCCAGCGTTGCAGCCGCACGCCGAGACCTATGCGCTGGCGCTGCAGTTCCAATTCCAGCAAAGTGAGTGGTGGTCGCCGGAGCGCTTGCTCCGCCAGCAGCTCGGCCAGGCCCAGAAGCTGATCCGCCATGCCGCCCGAACGGTGCCGTTTTATGCCCACCGGCTGGCCGAGACGGCGCGGCTGCCGACGGGCCGGCTGATCATAGAGGCCTTCCGCGAAATCCCGGTTCTGACCCGGAAGGAGATCCAGGACGCCGGCCCGGCGCTGGAGACGACGGCGCTGCCGGCGGGGCACGGACCCACCGTTTCGGTTCAGACCTCCGGCTCCACCGGTCGGCCGATCAAGGTCAAGGGCAGCGCCGTCACCCGTACCTATGGTCACGCGTTTACCATGCGCAGCCACCTCTGGCACGGCCGCGACCTCGCCGCCACCAGCGTCGTCATCCGCCCCCCCCGTCCCGGCATCGAGCCCGGACGACGGCACCGCTGGGCGCCGCTGCCCGAAACCGGGCCCGGCCTCGCAATCGATGCCAGGCACTCTATGGAAGCGATTTTCGAGGCCCTGCTCAAGGCTGATCCGATCTACCTGCAATGCCATCCCTATATGGTGCTGGGCATGGTGCTGCGCTCGGAGACGACGGGACGGCGGCCCGGCCGGTTGCGCGAGATTCGAACTTACGGCGAGGCCCTGGAGCCCTGGATTCGCGAGCGCTGCCGGGCCGTCTGGGGAGTCGAGATCGCCGACAGCTACAGCGCCGAGGAGTTCGGCCACATCGCCCATCAATGCCCCGAGGCGGAAGGCCTGCACGTCATGGCCGAAAGCGTCTTGGTCGAAGTCTTGGACGACGAAGGCTGGCCCTGCGCCGAGGGCGAGACCGGTCGGGTCGTCGTCACCGGGCTGCAGAATTTCGCCACGCCGCTGATCCGGGCCGAGCTGGGCGATGTCGCGACGGTCGGAGGGCCGTGCGTTTGCGGGCGCGGCCTGCCGGTGCTGGCGCGGGTGCTGGGGCGGGTGACACAGTTTCTGCGCTATCCTTCGGGCGAGACGCAGTTTCCGGACGTGCTGCTGCATTCACTGACGCCCGAGGTTCCGATCCGGCAGTATCAGCTCGTGCAACGGACGCTCGACGACATTCTGGTCAATCTGGTGGTGGCCCGGCCGCTGGCGGCGGCGGAGGAGCGGATTCGCGAGACCCTGATAGAGCGGCTGCGCCACCCGTTCAATTTCGAGTTCGTCTACCTGGACGAAATTCCGAGGGCGCCCAGCGGCAAGTTCGAGTTCTTCCGCTCTGAACTCGTCGACAGGACTTGAGCCGCGCCGCTAGTTGCCCGGCGGCGTCAGGCAGGCGACGAGCGCGTCCGCCATGCCGCGCAGCAGCCGAAAATAGGCCTCGGGCCCGGCATCGATATCGGCACCCAGGGAATCCAGCAATCCCACCCGGACGCTGCTGCCCTCGACAATGGCCTGGATCACGGGGGCCCGGAATTGTGGCTCGGCGAAGACGCAAGACGCACCACCATCGCGGATTCTGGCCCTGATCTCCCTCAGACGTCGGGCGCCTGGCGCGCGCTCGGGGTCGATCGCGACGGCGCCGATCGCGTTCAAGCCGAAGCGCCGCTCGAAATATTGGTAGGCGTCGTGAAAGACGATATAGGGAATCCGTCGAACCGGCGCCAGGCTTGCCTGAAGCCGCCGCTCCAGCGTGGCGATCCGATGTCCGAGATCGGCTGCGTTTCGCGCATAACTCGCCGCTCCCTCCGGGTCGGCCTGGCTCAGCACCGCTTGGGCGATCCGGGCGATGCGCCGGGCATTTTCCGGATCGAGCCAGAGATGGGGGTCGATCGCCGCACCGTCGTCCTCGTCGTGTTGCCGCCAGATCCCGCCCGCGCGGGTCGGCAGCCGGATCAGCTCCGGCCGTGCTTCCAGGGTGACGATCCGGGCGTCGGCGGCGAGGTTGGCCAGCGGCCGCTCCAGGAATCTCTCCAGGCCCGGGCCGATCCGGAAGACGATGTCGGCGCGGGCGAGCTTGCGCGCGTCCGAGGGTTTCAGGGCATAGGCATGTGGCGAGACGCCGCCGGCGAGCAGCAGTGCCGGCGCCCCCCGACCGGCCATCACGGCGGCGACCAGTGAATGCAGCGGCGCCACCGTCACCACCACGCGCGGCCATTCCGCCGCCGCCTCGGTCGCCGGAGCGAAGAGGACGGCGAGTGCTAAAGCTATCCCTCGCCAGCATGGTCGCGCGTGCCGTCGCAGCATGGTTCGCCGAGCCTGGCCTTGCTTGTGGGCTGGAAGGCGCAACACTATAACGCTGGCTTGAGCCCCGCAAGTGACGATGGAAACGTTTCCATGACCATGGCCCCCAGTACCGAGGCGGCGGCGGCGCCCAGCCTCGTCGAGGCCCGGGGCGTCGGCATCGGCATCCGGGGCAGGGAAATTCTGGCGCATGTCGACATCGCCGTCGGCCGGGGCGAGCTGGTCACCCTGGTCGGGCCGAACGGTTCCGGCAAGACGACGTTGGTGCGCGCCCTTTTGGGCCTGGTGGCGCCGGACCGGGGCAGTATCCATCGGGCCGCCGGGATCCGGATCGGCTACGTTCCCCAACATTTCCAGGTCGACCCCTCGCTGCCGCTGACGGTGAACCGCTTCCTGCGGCTTTTCGGCAAGGGTTCGGCGGAGCGGATCGAGACCCTGCTCGACGAGGTCGGCATCGGCTATGCGATGGAGGCGGCGGTGCACGCGCTTTCGGGCGGCGAGCTGCGCCGCGTCCTGATGGCCCGGGCACTCCTGCGCGAGCCGGATCTGCTGGTCCTCGACGAACCGATGGCCGGCGTCGACATCACCGGCCAGGGCGAGCTTTACGAACTGATCCGCCGGATCCGGGACGTTCGTGGCTGTGGCGTCCTGGTGGTCAGCCACGATCTGCATCTGGTGATGGCGACGACGGATCGGGTGTTCTGTCTGAACGGCCATATCTGTTGCTCCGGCGCGCCCGAGCAGGTCAGCCGCGATCCCGAGTTTCTGGCCCTCTTCGGCCCCGAAGTGGCCCGCGAGCTGGCCCTCTACACGCACCACCACGAACATCGGCACGCGCTTTCCGGCGCCGAGGTCGGGCTGGCGGCGGCGGACCATGACCATGACCATGGCGAGGACGGCGGCGGGAATGGATGATTTCGTCCTCCGCGCCTTGGCGGCCGGGGTCGGACTGGCACTCGCCATGGGGCCGCTCGGCGTTTTTGTGGTCTGGCAGCGGATGGCGTATTTCGGCGACACGTTGGCCCATTCGGCCCTGTTGGGCGTCGGCCTCGGGATTCTGCTCGGGATCGACGTCTCCATCGGCATCGTCGCGGTCTGCCTCGCCGTCGCGGTTCTGCTGGTGTTGTTGCGCCGGCAGCGGGGTTTGGCCGACGACACGCTTCTCGGCATCCTCTCGCACGGCACCTTGTCGCTCGGCCTGGTGGTGCTGGCTTTCATGGAAGGCTTTCGCGCCGATCTTCTGGGCTATCTCTTCGGCGACGTGCTCGCCGTCGGCCGTCTCGACGTCATCGCCATCTATGTGGGCGGCTTCGCCGCGCTGGCCATCCTAGCCTGGCTTTGGCGGCCGCTGCTGTCGATCACCGTGCACGAGGAGATGGCCCGCGTCGAAGGCGTGCCGGTGCTGGCGGTGCAGCTCGCCTTCATGGCTCTGATCGCGGTCCTGATCGCGGTCGCGATGAAGGTGGTGGGGATCTTGTTGGTGACCTCGCTTCTGATCATCCCGGCCGCCACCGCGCGCCATTTCGCCCGCACGCCGGAAGCGATGGCGGTGTTGGCCGCGATCCTGGGCGCTCTTGCCGTCGCTCTCGGTCTCGGCGGTTCGTTGACGTGGGATCTGCCGTCCGGTCCCGCGATCGTGGCGGCGGCGGCCCTGCTGTTCGGGCTCGCCAGTCTTTCGGCGCTGTTTCGTGGGGCGCGGGGCTGACCGTCAACCGGGGCTGGTGGCGGGCGCCTCGAAGCGGCGCCAGAGCAAGGCTCGAAGCGGTTTCAGGGCGAAAACCGTCAATAGCGCCAGCGATGGCACGCCGATCCAGAACTCGGTCCCGCCGGCTTCCCAGCCACCCTCAAGCGGCACCGTGGCATCGCCACCGAGACTGGTCCAAGCGGCGTCGAGAGCAAGGCCGGCGGCAACGCTGAAGACCGCGATGCCGGCCAGATAGACGGCCATCGTGGTGGTGCCGAGCTCTTTCCGGACCAACGCCAGGCCGGCGAAATTGGTCGCCGGTCCAGCCAGCAGGAAAACCAGCGCGGTCCCGGGCGAGACGCCGGCGTGCAGCATCGCCAGGGCGAGCGGCGTCGAGGCGGTGGCGCAGACATACATCGGCACCGAAACCGCCAGCACCGCCAACATCGCGACCGGCCCCTGTCCCCAGGCGGCCAGCAGGTCGGGCGGCACCAGGGTCACCACCACGCCGGCGGCGACAATACCGACCGCCAGCCATAGGGCGATCTCGTCGATCAGCTCGGAGAAGGCGTAGCGGATACCGGCAAGCGTGCGCGCGAGAAAGCCCGCATCGACCGCCACGGCGTGATCGTGGCCAGTGCAGCAATCGTCCTCCTCCTGGGCGTAGAGGTCGATCTCCTGGATCGTCTCGGGCTCGGCTTCGCGAGCCGTCGCGAAGGCCACCGCAAGCCCCGTCAACAGGGCCGAGAACACCGCCGCGACGGGCCGCACCACGGCGAAGATCGGTCCGAGAAGAACGTAGGAGACCAGAATAGAATCGACGCCGGTCTCCGGGGTCGAGATCAGGAAGGAAACCGTGGCCGGCTTGGAGGCGCCGGCCCGGCGAAGCCCGAAGGCGGCCGGCAGCACGCCGCAAGAGCAAAGCGGCAGCGGTGCCCCGACGATCGCGGCCTGGGTGACGGCACCGATGCCGCCGTGGCCGAGCCTGCGCGCCAAGCGGCTGGTCGGCAGCCAAGCCTTCAACAGGCCGGCGACGACGAGGCCCAACAACAACCATGGCGCCGCTTCCAGCGCCAGATCCAGCGTATTCAGCAGAAAATCCACGATCGCCACGCCCCGAATCTACCCGAAGCTGTCCGCCAAGTCACGAAATGCGCACGCCTCGCGCCCGCTACGCGGCGCTCTGTCTGGCGTCGTAAGCGACCTCGAGATCGTATTGGGCCTGCAACCCCATCCAGAAATCCGGCGTCGTATCGAAGCGCTCGGCGAGGCGTATGGCGGTGTCCGCCGTGATTCCGCGACGACCGCGGACGATCTCCGAAATTCGATTTGCCGGCACGCCGATTTCGCGCGCCAGCCCGGAAGCGCTGAGGCCGAGCGGCTGCATGCAGTCCCCGAGGAGGGTTTCGCCGGGGTGAATGGGTCTCGGTTTCGTCATCTCGCAAAGCCTTTCAGTGATAGTCGACGATTTCGACGTCGTGGGCGTCGCCGGTCTGCCATCGAAAACAAACGCGCCAGCGGTCGTTGATCCGGACCGAATATTGCCCCTTGCGGTCGCCCCTCAGCCTTTCCAATCGGTTGCCGGGCAGGTTCAAGTCGCGCAGATCCCTGGCCCGATGCAGCTGGATCAGCTTTCGTCTGGCGACGTCTTCAATCCCCAGCCATCGCTTCGCGATTCTAACCCGATTGAAAAGATGTTCGGTCCTGCGATCACGAAACGATCTGATCTTCGATGAAAGATAATACGCAATACGTATTGCGTCAAGAAGTTTGGCACACGAACAGAGGGGCGAAACGCCTCTATCTCAAGCCTCGGCCGGGCGCAGGCTTCGCTCGTCGATCGGCCAATGGACCAGGGCGGCGGCGAGACCGAGGGCGACGGCGAGCCACCAGACGACGTCGTAGGAGCCGGTGAGGTCGAAGAGATAGCCGCCCAGCCAAACGCCCGTGAAGCTGCCCAGCTGATGGCTGAAGAAGACGATACCGACCAGTGTCGCCATGTAGCGAACCCCGAAGATCTGCGCCACCAGCGCCGTCGTCAACGGCACCGTCGAGAGCCACAGCAGTCCCATGAAGAAGGCGAAGACGAGCACGCTGGCGGGCGTCGCCGGGGTCAGCAGGAAGATGGTGATGATGACGGCGCGGGCAGTGTAGAGAAAACAGAGCAGGTATTTCTTCGAATACCGGCCGCCGGCGACGCCGGCGGTGATGGAGCCGACCACGTTGGCGAGACCGACGATGGCGAGTGCCCAGGCGCCGACCTCGGGCGCCAGGCCCTTGTCGATGATGTAGGCCGGCAGATGCACGGCGATGAAGGCGACGTGAAAGCCGCAGACGAAATAGCCGCAGGTCAGCAGGATGTAGCCGCGATGCCGGCCGGCCTCGGCTAATGCCTGGGAAAGCGATTGCTTCAATTGTGGTGCCTGCTCGCCGGGGCGGCTGCGAAGCGGCCAGGCCAGCGGGATCATCAGGGCGGCGATAAGAGCCAACAACAGGAATGCAGTCTGCCAGCCGTAGGTGGTGAGAAAGGTTTGGCCGAGCGGTACCATGACGAACTGGCCGAGGCTGCCGGAGGCGGCGCCGAGGCCGAGCGCCAGCGAGCGCCGCTCGGTCGGCACGGCGCGTCCCATCGCCGCCAAGACGACACCGAAGCCGGTGCCGGCGAGACCCATGCCGACCAACAGACCGGCCGAGACATGAAATTCAATGGGCGAACCGGTCGTCGACATCATGGCGACGCCCGCGGCATAGCAGACGGCACCGGCGACGATCGTGCGGCCATTGCCGAACTTGTCGGCGACGGCGCCGGCGATCGGTTGGCCCAGCCCCCAAAGCAGGTTCTGCAAGGCCAGGCCGAGGGCGAAGACCTCGCGACCCCAGCCGAGGTCGGCGCTGACCGTGGGCAAAAAGAGGCCGAAGCTGGTCCGAATGCCGAGTGCCAGGAACGAGATCAGGCAGCCGGCGGCCAGGATCATGATCGGCAAGCGGGCTTTCGCATCGGTCATGCGCGGGGCGTCCTCATCTGGGCTGTGAAGTGTCGAGGCCGGTGTTCAGTCGAACACCAGCTTCGGGAAATAGAAAGCGACCACCCAATTCGGTTGGTCCACCACCTCGGAAATACGTAGATCGGCCGTGACGCTACATAGCATATAGGCCGCCTCCGCCCCAAGGCCGTGCAGCCGGCCCAGGAGATCGATCATGCCGGCGACCGCGTCCCGCGTCGCCACCATCAGATCGGGGCCGATCCCCGTCGTGACGTGATAGCCCTTGGCATCCAGGTGCCGGCTGACCGGCCCCGGGGTCTCGAAGCGGGGGAAGGCGAGGCCGGCGTCCTTTTCCAGATCGAAGCGGAGCGCCACCGCCATCGGGCTCTCGATCGCGGTGCCGCAGACCTCGCCGTCGCCCTGCGCCGCGTGGGTGTCGCCGATCGAAAACAGCGCGCCCGCCACCTCGACCGGTAGATAGAGCACCGTGCCGGCGGAAAGGTCGCGGATATCCATGTTGCCGCCGACCCGGCGTGGCGGCAGAATCGAATGGCCGCCCACCTCGCCCGGCGCCACGCCGATGGTGCCGGCGAAGGGCTTCAACGGCACCCGCCCGCCGGGGCCGTAGGCCGCCGGCGCCAGGTTGGCGGAATCGTACTTCCAGAGCTCGAGGGCCGGTTCCGGGAATTGGTCGGCGAGCAGGCCGAAGCTCGGGATCAGCGCGGTCCAGCCCCAGCCCGAAGGCTCGTAGCCGAGGATCGTGATCCGCAGCGCGTCGCCGGGTTCGGCGCCGTCGACCCAGACCGGGCCGGTGACCGGGTTGACCTTGGAGAAGTCGAGGCCTGCGACATCGGCGACGGTGGATTCCGGGCTCAACTGCCCGCCAGAGGAATCGACCGTTTCGAAGCCGATCTCGTCCCCCGGCGCCACGGTGGCGACCGGCTGGTTGGCATTGTTCCAGCCGAAATGGTGGTGCGCCTTGTGGATGGTGTGGTTGGCGGCGGACATGGACTTACCCCGACCGCGCCTTCACGCCTCGCCGGCGTCGGCCGCTTGCTTCTTGGCTTCGTGCTTGGCGACTTCCTCCGCCACCAGTTCCTTCTTCGAGAGCTTGCCGATCATGGTCTTCGGCAATTCGTCGCGGAACTCGATCTCGGCCGGCAGCTCGTGCTTGCCGAGCTTCGGGACCAGAAAAGCGTGCAACTCCTCCGCCGTCAGCGCGCCGCCCTCGACTTGTCTGACGAAGGCCTTGACCGACTGGCCCCGATAGTCGTCCGGGATCCCGATCACCGTGGTCTCCTCGACCGCCGGGTGCTGGTAGATCGCCTCCTCGACATTGCGCGGGTAGACGTTGAAGCCGCCGACCAGGACCAGGTCCTTGATGCGATCGATGATGAAGGTGTAGCCCTCTTCGTCCATGTAGCCGACGTCGCCGGTCCTGAGCCGGCCGTCGACCATCACCTCGGCGGTCTCCTCTGGCCGCTGCCAATAGCCCTGCATGACCTGTGGGCCTTCGATGGTGATCTCGCCGGCCTCGCCCTGGGGCAGCATTCGGTGCGGGTCCTCGGGGTCGGAGATGGTGACGCGGGTACCGGGCACCGGTTGCCCGATCGAACCTGGCTTGTTGGTGCCCTGGAAGGGATTGCAGCTACAGACCGGCGAGGTCTCGGTCAGGCCATAGCCCTCGAAGACGACGGCGCCGGTCAGCTCCTCGAAGCGTTGCTTGATCTCGGTCGGCAGCGGCGCCCCGCCCGAGATACAGGCCCTGATCGAGGTCAGGTCTGTGCTCGCCGCATCGTCGTGGCCGGCGATGGCGCCGAACATGGTCGGCACCCCCGGCATCAGCGTCGGCCGCTTGCGCGGGATGTCGCGCAATACGTCCTCCAGCACGAAACGTGGATGCATGATGATCTCGGCGCCGAGGTGGATCGACATGTTCATCACCACGGTCATGGCGAAGACGTGGAAGAAGGGCAAAACGCCCATCATGTGCTCGTCGCCCGGGCGGAGGACCGGCATCCAGAGCGCCGTCTGTACCGTGTTGACGTAGAGATTTGCGTGACTCAGCATCGCGCCCTTGGAGACCCCGGTGGTACCGCCGGTATACTGGAGCACGGCGGTCGCACTCTCGGGCTCGATCTCTATTTGGGCATAGTTACCCTCGTTGTTGAGCAACTCCTGGAACGAGACGTGCCGGGCGTCGTTCGGTACCGCCGCGATATCGCGCCGCTTCACGAGCGGGAACAGCCAGCTCTTCGGGAACGGCAGGACCTCGACCATGCTGGCGACGACCAGTTTATCGAGGCGACTCTCATCCAGTAGCGTCGCCATCTTCGGGTAGAGCGCCTTCAGGTTCATCGTCACCATGATGTCGGTGTGACTGTCCTCGATCTGGTGCAGCAGCTCTTCCTCGGAGTAGAGCGGCGAGAAGTTGACCACCGTGCCGCCAGCCTTGAGGACGGCGTAGTAGCAGACCACGAACTGCGGGCAGTTGGGGAGGAAGAGGCCGACCTTGATGCCCGGGCCGACGCCGAGGTCCTGGAAGCCGCGCGCCGCCCGGGCCACCATCCGGCCGATCTCGGCATAAGTGAAGGTGCGGTCGAGGAAGTCGATCGCCGGCTTGGTGGCATAGCGCGCCACCGCGTCGTCCAGCAGTTGGTAAAGCGGGCGCGGCGTCAGTGGCGCGTGCCAGTCGACGCCCGGTGCATAGCTCGCCAGCCACGGATCATCGGCCATCGGTCTTCCTCCCGGCGGCTCGGCGCCCGCGGCCGGCGGGCACCCTCCAAGTCGCCAATGATCGGTGTTTTTCCCGAAATCTCCAAGCGGCGGATTCCCCGACGCTTCAGCGCCCCTTGAATTCAGCCTTTCGCTTCTCGGCGAAAGCGGCGACGCCCTCGCGGAAATCCTCGGTCTCGACGTTGGCGGCGAAACATTCGGCCTCCATCTGCAGCTGTTGCTCGAATTGGTTGTCGATCGAGGCGTTCATCAGCCGCTTGGCGTTGCCGAGCGCATGCGTTGGCCCATCCGCCAGCCGGCGCGCCAGCTTACCCGTCTCGGCCTCGAGCGCGTCCGGGGCCACGACGAAATTGATCATACCGTATGATTTCGCGGTCTCGGCGTCGAATTCGTCGCCCAGCAAGGCGATCTCGAGGGCCCGCTTGAGGCCGACCATGCGCGGCAGGTAGTAGGTCCCGGCACCGTCCGGGCTGGTGCCGATGCGGACGTAGGCCAGGGTGAACTTGGCGTCGGCGGCGGCGATCGTCAGGTCGGCGGCGATCGCCAGGCTGACCCCGAAGCCGGCGGCGTAGCCGTGCACCGACGCGATCACCGGCTTCGCCATGCGCCGCAGCGAGAAGATGATCGGGTGCATCGCGTTGATGCCCTCGAGGAAGCGGCGGCGTTTCCAGTGGGCTTCGTTGTCGCGTTCGGCGTGGAAGCTTTTGACGTCGCCGCCGGCCATGAAATGTGCGCCGGCGCCCTTGATGACGACGGCGCGAATGGCGTCGTCGAACTCGATCTTGGTGGTCGCGTCGAGCAGCGCCTCCTTCATATCGGCGTTGATCGCGTTCAGCACCTCGGGTCGGTTGAGGGTCAGCGTGGCGATGCCCTCGGTGACGTCCAGCAGAACGGTGTCGTTCATCGGCTTTCCTCTTCTGTCGGCGATCAGGTCAGGCGGAAGCGAGTGCCGCAGACGGTAACCGCGTCGCCGTCGACGGCGGCACCTCGGGACCGGGCGGCATCGAGGATCGCCTGTCGGTCCGCCACCTCGAGGTCAACCCCGCCCAGCCCGTCGCCGCGGCCGTCGCCGGTCTCGACGAAGCGGAGCGTCGCATTGTCGAGGGCGATCTCCGGCACCGGGCCGGACGACAAGGGCCGGTCCAGAATCTCGGCCCAACGCACCGCCAGCCCTGCCGGATCGTCGCTTTGCAGCTCGGCCCCGACCATCGCCGCCGTGCGGTCGGTGCGGACGGCGCCCTCCCAGGCGCCACCAGCCGGGTGCCAGGGGCCGTCCGGCGCCTCGCTGCCTGCGTTCCAGTCGCATTCCAGCATGCATCCGCCGGTATCTCTCGGGTGCAGTTGCGTGCCGAGGAAGTCGCCATAATCGAGGGTGTTGATGATCCGCACGCCGATTTCGGCCATGCGGGCGCGCCGGGCCTTGGCGTCGTCGCACTGCAGGATGACGATGTAGCCGCCGTCGCCGCCGCGACGTTCCAGATAGCGGCCCGCGGCGGTGCCCTCCTGGATCGGCGCCACCACCTCCAGGAAGTTCGGCCCCACCGGCAGCAAGGCGTTCTCCAGGCCATAGGCGCCGACATTGGGGTCGTGATGGCAGGTCTCCAGCCCCAGCACGGCCGCCAGGTCGTCGACCGCCGGCGCCAAGTGGCCGGCGACCAGGCAGATTTGCCGCAATCTCAACATCGCATCCTCCCTCAACGGCCCTTGAAGACGGGCTGGCGTTTTTCGACGAAGGCCGTCGCCGCCTCCAGGTGATCCTCGGTCATGCCGCAATGCGCGTGATGCTCCGCCTCCAGATCCAGCACCGCAGCTAGCGATTCCGTCTCGGCCGCGTTCAGGTTCTGCTTCATGTAGCCGAGGGTGACCCGAGGCCCGGCCGCCAGGCCACGGGCCAGTGCCATGGTCTCCGCCTCCAACTCGGCGTCCGGGACGACGCGGTTGACGAGGCCGACGCTGAGCGCCTCCGCCGCCTCCAGCATCGGCGAGGTGAGGTAGAGCTCCTTCGCCTTGGCGGCGCCGACGAGACGGGTCAGAAACCAGCTGCCGCCGAAATCGCCCGACAGCGCCACCTTGGCGAAGGCGGTGGTGAGCCGCGTGGTGTCCGAAGCGATCCGCATGTCGCAGGCCAAGGCCAGCGACAGCCCGGCGCCCGCGGCCGGTCCGCGCAGCATGGCGATGGTCGGCTTCGCCATGTCGTGCAGCAGTTGAGAGACCTCCATCCGCTGGCGCAAGGGGGCAATCCGGGCTTCCAGCGTCGCCGCCCGCTCCGAGCCCTCGGCCATGCTCTTGACGTCGCCGCCGGCGCAGAAGCCCCGGCCGCTGCCGGTCAGGACCAAGGCTCCGATCGCCGGGTCGTCGGCGGCGCGGGCCACCGCCTCGACCAGTTGTTGCAGCATACCCATGGTCAGCGCGTTCAGCCGCTCGGGCCGGTTCATGGTCAGTGTCAGAACACCGTCCTCGGTACTCTCCAAAAGTTCGTTTTCCACGGTTCGCTTTCTCCCAAGAATAAAGCCGATCGATCCCCAAACCCCGTCGATATCACGCGGCCTGCGGCGCGGCGCCGGTGCGGCGGTAGTTCCAGCGGCCGTCGTCGCCGGCTTGCCGCATCACGCGGCCCTGTTCGATCAAGCAGTTGAGGTGGGCCAGCGCTTCGCCGACCCCGAGCACGCGTTCGTGTTGCGCCAGCTCGCGGCGATAGAGTGCCGGCAGCGTCTCGATCGCCGCCTTGGGCTCGGTCAGCGTCGCTTCCAGCGCGGCGAGGCGGTCGGCGTGATGCTGGCCGAGCGCGTCGATCCGGGTGTGCAGGCCACGGAAGGGCCGGTTGTGCGCCGGCAGCACCAACACGTCCTCCGGCAGCATGCGAAATCGCTCGATCGAGTCGAGGAATTCCTGCAACGGGTTGGCTTCGGCCTCGGCCGGGTAGACCCCGATATGCGGCGTGATCCGGGGCAGAATCTGATCGCCGGAGATCAGCATATTGAGCTCGCGGCTATAAAGGCAGGCGTGCTCCGGCGCGTGGCCGGTGCCGACGATGACCCACCATTCGTGATCGCCGATCGAGACCATGTCCTGTTCCCGTAGGCGGACATAGTGCTCGGGGATGGCCGAGACCATGCTGCGGTAGCTGTCCTGAAAGAAGCTCTCGACGTCCGCCATGTGGGCCTCCTCCATGCCGACGCGGCGATAGTGATCGAGTACGAAGGCGGACAATTCGGGCTGGTCGTCGAGATAGAGCATCCGGCCCATCAGCCATTCCATCCGGGTCGCCAGCAGATGGCAGCCGGTGCTCTGTTGCAGCCAGCCGGCGAGGCCCATGTGATCGGGATGGAAATGCGTGCAGAGGACGCGCTTCAACGGCCGGCCCTCGAAATAGCGGGCCATGATCTCGTTCCAATGGCGCTGGATCAGGGCGCTGTTCATGCCGGTATCGACGATCGCCCAGCCGGTGTTGTCGCGCAGCAGCCAGACGTTGATGTGATCGAGGCCGATTATCTCCAACGGCATTCGGATCCAATAGACCCCGGGCGCGATCTCCAACGCCTCGCCTGGCTCGGGCACGCGCTCGTAAGCAGGACTGACCGGGATCGTCATGGCGCGCGCATTCCTCGACGGAGGGGTGAAAAGTGAGGTTCGCAAAGCAATCTAGGTAAGCTTCGCGGCATCGTCAATTGGCGCCGCCGCCAGCCGGCGCTATGCTCGACGTCTTTCGTCATCCTTGGGCATCACTGCCCCGACCCCGAGGTGAAAGTCAGTGAAACTCTATGACTTCAAGGCCGCTCCCAACCCACGCAGGGCCCGTATCTTCATCGCCGAGAAGGGTCTGGAGATCCCGGCCGAGCAGGTCGATCTCGGCAGCGGCGAGCAGTTCTCGGATGCCTTCCGCGCCGTCAACCCACGCTGCACCGTGCCGGTGCTGGAACTCGACGACGGCAGCCGGATCACCGAGGTGATCGCCATTTGCCGCTATCTGGAGGAACTGCATCCCGAGCCGTCGCTGTTCGGCGGCGATGCCCTGGAACGGGCTCAGGTCACGATGTGGGAGCAGCGGGTGCTGCTGGACGGTCTGGCGGCGGTCGCCGAGTCGTTTCGCAACCGCTCGCGCGGCTTCGTCGGCCGCGCCCTGCCGGGGCCGGACGAGGTGGCGCAAATCCCCGAGCTGGTCGAGCGCGGCCGGGCCCGCGCGCTCCGATTCTGGGCCGATCTCGACGCCGAATTGGCGGGCCGGGAGTTCGTCGCCGGCGAGGCCTATTCCATGGCCGATATCAACGCCCTGGTGATGGTCGACTTCGCCGGTTGGATCAAGCTGGAACCGCCGGAGGAGATGGGTCACCTGAAACGCTGGTACGCCGCTGTCTCGGCCCGGCCGAGCGCCCAGGCCTGAGCTGGAGGCCTCAGCAGACGTCGTCGATCTGCGCCGCCGTCATGCTGCCCGGCACCACCGTAATCGGCACTGGGAACGAGCCGGAGACCTGGCCGGCCAGCCTGGAGACCAATGGCCCCGGCCCCTCCGCATCGGGCGAGGCACCGAGAACGAGGACCCGGACCGAAGGCTCGGCGGCCAGCAGCGCCATGATTTCGTCCAGCTTGCGGCCCTCGCGGATGCGGTATTCCGGCATGATCCCGGACCACTGGTTGACCTCGGCGGCCAGGTCGTGGAGCAGTTGTCCGGCTTCTTCCCGGGCTTCCTCCCGCATCAGGTTCTCGACCGCCATCCAATGCTGGAAGTCGGGCGGCTCGATCACGTGTAGCAACACGACGCCGCCGCCCGTCTTCTTCGCCCGCATGCTGGCGAAGCGTAACGCCGCGCGGCATTCGGGCGTATCGTCGATGACGACGAGGAAATTTCGCCGCTCGTTCGGTATGTCTTCGGTATCGCTCATATCGAACGTCTTCTCCCTGACCGATCATGGTGCCATGGCCGGGGTTGGAGCGGCAAGCGAGGAGCGCCGCTCATTTCAATAGAATATTCGTGATTTCCTTGAGCTTCGTACGTGCGCGCATCAGATAGAAGCCCTGCCCCGCCAGGTGGCTCGGCAGAATCGCCGCGTCCGGCGCGCCGTTGATGACCACCCAAGGCGAAAGCTCGGCCCCGTGCCGCATGCTCTCCAGCATCTCGGTCCAGGCTTTTTGCAACTCGCGCTCGGAGATCACGTTGGCATAGTCGAGCCTGAGCTCGCGCAGCAACAGGTAGTAAGCATAGATCTGGCCCTTGACGCCGTAGAAGAGGTCGTCGGCGCGAAAATCGAATAACCCGCCCGAATGCATCGCCAAATGCTCGTCCAGCACCGCCGAGGAGGCGCCGAGGTCGAGCGCGAAGCGATCCAGCGTCGCCATTAGGTTGTCGGCCCGGCGCTCGAAGGTGGCGCTGCCCTCGGCGACCCGGCGGTTATAGTCGATCAGCGAGCGTCTGGCCTTCTGGTAGCGGCTTTCCGACGGCGTCGTCGGCGCCAACGAGGTCGAGAAATCGAAAAGCCAGACGTTGCCCGCGTATTGCAGCTGCCCCGAGGCCTCCTGCAGGTTCTCGTCCGTGTGGCTGGAGCCCCGGGTTCGGCCGATCTGGTCGGTCAGCTCGAAGGCGAAGCGAGCCAACGCGCCGATGATGCCTTGCTGGTAGTTCGGCATGTTGTCGAGCGCCGCCGGCGCCAGGAACCAGGGGTCGTTGGCGACCCAGCGGTGTTGTCCCACTTCGCGGTCGATCAGCGCGGTGGCGATGGAGACGGCGCGGCTGCCGCCCTCGATCTTGTCCTCGATGCCGGCCTCGAAGCCGATGTCGTCGTCGATCGCATGCGTCAGTGCCATCCCGATCGGGTAATAAAAGACGGCGACGAAGCCGATCGCGGCCACGAAGCCGAGTGCCGTGCGCTTGTTCAGGACGGCCGGCAACAAACGCCGCGCCCGATCGGTGATCTGCTCGCTCATCGATAAATCCGCCCACGGTTTCGCCCGACCCCTTGCAGATGGGCACTGGCGATCCGGCCATCAAGCGCTGGCGGCTCCACGGCGGTCCGGAAGTCCGGCCTCGAATTCTGCCTGGGCAGCCCCCGACGCGGCTTTCAGACCTGCAAGAAGCCGACGATCCGCTTGACTTCGTCCAGGATCGGCCGGGTCATGGCACGGGCCCGTTCGGCGCCGTCGCCCAGCACCGCCTCGACGTGGCCGGGATCGGCGACCAGGCGCTGCATCTCCTCGCCGATCGGGCCGAGGCGCGCCACCGCGAGGTCGGTCAGCCGCTGCTTGAAGTCGGAGAACTGGCTGCCGCCGACCTCGGCCAGCACGGCTTCGATGTCGGTGTCCGCCAGAACCGCATAAATATTGACCAGGTTCGCCGCCTCCGGCCGGCCCTCGAAACCTTCCGTGCTGTCCGGCAAGGGATGCGGGTCGGTCTTGGCGCGGCGGATCTTGAGGGCGATCTCGTCCGGCCCGTCGGACAGGTTGATGCGGGAATACTCCGAGGGGTCCGACTTTGACATCTTGGCGTTGCCGTCGCGCAGGCTCATTACCCGGGTCGCCTCGCCCAGGATCAAGGGCTCGACCAGGGGGAAGAAATCGACGTTGAAATCGTGGTTGAACTTCTGCGCGATGTCCCGGGTCAGCTCCAGGTGCTGGCGCTGGTCCTCGCCGACGGGCACGTGCGTCGCCTGGTAGACCATGATGTCGGCCGCCATCAGGTTTGGGTAGACGTAAAGGCCGGCGGAAGCGTTTTCTCGTTGCTTGCCCGCCTTTTCCTTGAACTGGGTCATCCGGTTCAGCCAGCCCAGCCGGGCGACGCAGTTGAAGATCCAGGCCAGCTCGGAATGGGCCGGAACCTGGCTCTGATTGAAGATGATGTGGCGCTTCGCATCGATCCCGGCGGCGAGGAAGGCGGCCGCCACCTCGCGCGTCGACGAGCGCAGTTCTTCCGGTTCTTGCCATTGCGTGATCGCGTGCAAGTCGACGACGCAGAAGACGCACTCGTAGCTGTCCTGCAGGCGGACGAAGTTGCGAATGGCGCCGAGGTAGTTGCCGAGATGCAGGTTGCCGGTCGGCTGCACGCCGGAAAAGATGCGTTCCATCGGGGGCTGCCCCTCTTTCGTCGGATCCGCCCCGAGGGCGGCGGCCGGGTTATCGCAGAGGCGCCGCCTTCGGGTCAACCGTCGCGCTTGCGGCGGGCGAGGGCGCGAAGCTCTTTCGGCGAGACGACACCGAAGGCCAGCGCGGCGAGGCCGTAGACGGCGACGCCGGTCGCCACCAGCAAGACCAGCACGCCGACCTGATAGGGGAAGCCCCGTTGGAAGGTCTCGGCCAGTGCCCAGTCGGCGACGCCGAGGCAGACCGCCATGATCACCGTCGCCATGCCGGCGTTCTCGAGCCGCTCCACCAGCCGCTTGTCGGGTTTGAAGTGACCGCGCCGATAGAGAATGCCCGCCAGCAGAAAGACATTGAGCCAGGCCGAGATCGCGGTCGCCATGGCCAGTCCGACATGCTGGAAGATCCGCATCAAGATCAGGTTCAAAATCAGGTTGGCGATCACCGCGATGATCCCGACGATGACCGGCGTCTTGATGTCCAACCGGCCGAAATAAGCGGGCCCCAATACCTTGACCAGAACATAGGCCGGCAGCCCCATGGCATAGGCGCCGAGTGCCGCCGCCGTCATCTCGGTCGAATAGGCGCCGAACTCGCCGCGCTGGAACAGCACGCCGATGAGTTCGTTCGGGATGATGAGATAGGCTGCGGCGGCCGGAAAGGTCAGGATCATCGTCGCTTCGATGGCGCGGTTCAGCGTCCCGTTCGCCGCTTCTTCCTCGCCCTTGGCGAGCTGCGCCGAAATCAGCGGCAACAGCGCCGTGCCCATGGCGACACCGACGACGCCGATCGGCAACTGGTTCAGGCGGTCGGCGAAGAAGAGGAAGGAGATCGAGCCGCTCTTCAACAGCGAGGCCAGGATCAGGTCGATCACCAGGTTGACCTGCACCACGCCGGCCCCGATCGCCGCTGGCAGCATCAACATCAACAGCTTGCGAACCCGGGGCGTGAGCCGGGGGCGAGGTAGCGAAAGCTTGATCCCTGCCCGTTCGCACGCTGTCATCAACCAGAGGAACTGAGCGATGCCGGCTACTGAGACGGCCCAGGCGAGGACATGGCCCGGCGTCCGGCCGGCCTCCGCGAACATGGCCAGGGCGGCGATCAGGCAGAGGTTCAAGATGATCGGTGCCGCCGCCGCCGCGGCGAAGCGGCGCATCGAGTTCAAGACCCCGGCCAACAACGAGACCAGGCTGATGAAGAGGAGATAAGGGAAGGTGAGACGGGTCAGTGTCACCGCCAGGTCGAACTTCCAGGGCTCCGCCGCGAAGCCGGGCGCCAGGCCATACATCGCCCAGGGCATGGCAATCTGAAAGCCGGTGACGAACAGCAGCAGGACCACCAGCAGCAGGCTCAGCGCCTGCTCGGCGAAGGCTTTGGCGCTCGCTTGGCCCTCGGTGGTGAGGATCTTCGAATAGAGCGGCACGAAGCCGGCATTGAAGGCGCCCTCGGCGAACAGGCGACGGAAGAAATTGGGCAGCTTGAAGGCGACGAAGAAGGCGTCCGCCACCGGCCCGGTGCCGACCACCGCGGCCATCAGGATGTCACGGACGAAGCCGAGAATCCGGCTCGCCATCGTGTAGCCGCCGACGGTGGCGGCGAATCGCATCAGCGCCATCGCCAAGTGATAGCCGATACGGCGAGGCTGAGGAAGCCGACGGTCGAAGCTAAGGCGCGGCGGCGACGGCGGCGCGGTCGGCGTTCTCCCGAGCCGGACCCTCGACCTTCGCCTGGTCCGGCGCCAAGGCTTGCATCAAGCGTTCGCGCATGGCCCGAAGCTTGCTCTCGCTCTCTACCTTCAGGCCGAACATGTCCTTGACGTAGAAGACATCGACGGCGCGCTCGCCATAGGTGGCGATGCGGGCATGGTTGATGGTCAACGAGAGGTCGAAGAAGGCCCGCGTCAGATCGTAGAGCAGCGCCGGTCGGTCGCGGCCGTTGATCTCGACCACGGTGTGGGTGTTGGAGGCCGAATTGTCGATCAGCACGCGGGGCTCGACCTTGAAGACCGCGGCCCGGCGCGGCAGCTTGTCCTGGCGCTTGGGCAATTCCTGATGGAGCTTGAGCTCGCCGAAGAGGGTCCGCTCGATGGCCGCCGAAAGTCTGGCCAGGCGGTCCGGGCGTTCGAAGGCCCTGCCGTCCATGTCTTGAATCAGAAAGACATCGAGTGCCATGCCATCGTTGGTGGTGAAGATCCGCGCATCGGCGATCGAGGCGCCGCTCGCGGCGATGGCGCCGGCCAGACGCGAGAACAGGCCGGCATGGTCGGCGGTGAAGACGGTGACTTCGGTGACCGCCTGGAAACGGTTGATGCGGGTATCGATGGTGAGCGGCGCTTGGCGTCGGTCGGCGTCGTGCATCAGCCGGGCCCAACGTTCGTGGGTGTCGAGATCGGCGGAATGCCAGAACGAGGCCGGGCCGCGCTCGAAATGGCGCTGGCGCTCGTCCTCGCTCCAGTCGTCCAGACGCTCGGCCAGGCGATGCTGGAAGCCGCTGGCCCGCTCGGCCCGAGAGATGCTGGCATGGCCGCCCAGCATCTCTTCCTCGGCGCGCTGATAGAGGTCGCGCAGCAGCTGTCCTTTCCAACCGTTCCAAACCCCGGGGCCGACGGCGCGGATGTCGGCCACGGTCAGCACGACGAGAAGCTTCAACCGCTCCGGGCTCTGCACCAGTGCCACGAAATCCTGGATCGTCTTGGGGTCGTCGAGATCGCGCTTGAAGGCGGCATTGCTCATCGTCAGATGCCAGCGGACCAGCCAGGCGGCGGTCTCGGTCTCGTCCGCGTCGAGGCCCATCCTGGGCCCCAGCCGCTCGGCGATTTCGGCGCCCAGTACCGAATGGTCGCCGCCGCGGCCCTTGGCGATGTCATGCATCAGGACGGCGAAATACAGCACCCTGCGCATCTGGATCTTCGGCATGATCTCGGTTGAGAGGGGGTGTTCCTCGGCGTATTCGCCGCTCTCGATCCGGGCCAGCACGCCGATCGCTCGAATGGTGTGCTCGTCGACCGTATAGACGTGATACATGTCGTGCTGCATCTGCGCCACGACGCGGCCGAACTCGGGCACGAAGCGGCCGAAGACGCCGGCCTCGTTCATCCGCCGCAACATGATCTCCGGATTGCGCTTCGATGCCAGGATCTCCAGGAACAGTGCGTTCGCCTCGCTCTCGTGGCGCAGCCGATAGTCGATCAACTTCAGGTTTCGGGTGATCAGGCGCAGGGCATGGGGATGGATGTCGAGGTCGCGTTCTTGGGCCACCTGGAAGAGCCGGATCAGCTTGATCGGATCCGCGGCGAAATCGTTGTCGTCGATCAGCGTGATGCGGCCGCCGTCTGCCAGGAAACCATCGATTTCGCGCTTCCTGAGCCCGAGGCGCGGCAGCCGGAAGAGATGCTTGCGTCGGTGCTGCTCCTCGAGGGCGGCGCAGAAGATCCGGGTCAGATCGCCGACGTCCTTGGCGATCAAAAAATAGTGTTTCATGAAGCGTTCGACGCCGAGGGTGCCGGCGTGATCGGTGTAGCCGAGCTCGGCCGCCAGCCCCGACTGCACATCGAAGGTCAGCCGTTCCCCGGCCCGGCCGGCCATGTAATGCAGATGGCAGCGCACCGTGCGCAGGAAATCCTCGGCCTTGGCGAAGCTCTGATACTCGGCCCGGGTCAGTACGGCTTCTTCTACCAGGGCCGAAACGTCGCCGACCCGATACAGGTACTTGGCGATCCAATAGAGCGTGTGCAGGTCGCGAAGACCGCCCTTGCCATCTTTTATGTTCGGCTCCAGGACGTAGCGGGAATCTCCCATCCGTTGGTGCCGGGCGTCGCGCTCCGCCAACTTGGCCTCGACGAAGTCGGGGCCGCTGCCGGCTACCACGTCCTTCTCGAAGCGCGCCTTCAATTCGGCGTAAAGCGCTTCCTCGCCCCAGAGGTAGCGGGCTTCCAGAAGCGAGGTCCGGATCGTCAGGTCGCCGGCGGAAAGGCGGATGCAGTCGTCGACCGAGCGGGTCGAATGTCCGACTTTCAGACCCAAGTCCCAAAGCTGGTAGAGCATGTATTCGACCACCTGTTCGCCCCACGGCGTCTGTTTGTAGGGCAGCAGGAAGAGGATATCGATGTCCGAAAAGGGGGCGAGTTCGGCCCGGCCGTAGCCGCCGACCGCGACCAGGGCCAGGCGCTCGCCGGAGGTCGGGTTGGTGGCCGGATAGACCCGGCCGGCGGTAACGTCGTAAAGGCAGCGGATCAGTTGATCCATCAGATAGGCGTGGGCGCGCATCAGCGAAGTACCCGACAGCCCGGCCTCGAAACGTGCCCGCAGCTCGCCGCGCCCGGCCGCCAAGGCGTGCTTCAGTATTTGCAGCAAACCGCGCTGGAAATCGCTCGAGTCCGGCGCCGCGTCGGCCGCCAGTGCCTCGATGCGGCCGAGCAACGCCTTGCGATCGACAATGGTGCGTCGATTTTCTATTCCCTGCATCGGGCCGGCGTCTTTCGCTGCCCTCAGGCCTGGCCGATGGTGACGCCGCCGTCTATGACGATGGTCTGGCCGGTAATCCACTGCCCCGCCTTCGAAGCCAGGAAAACCGCCGCGCCGGCGATGTCCTCGGGCTCGCCCAGACGACCGAGGGGCGTCGCCGCCGCGCGATCTTGCTCGAGTTCCGGATCGTCCCAGAGGGCGCGCGCGAAGTCGGTCTTCACCAGGCCCGGTGCGATGCAGTTGAAGCGGATGTTGTGGCGGCCGAACTCGACCGACAAATTACGCACGATCTGCATGTCGGCGGCCTTGGAGACGCAATAGGTGCCGATCACCGGGCTGCCGCGCAGGCCGCCGATCGAGGAGACGATGACGAAGGCTCCGTCCTCGCGCTCCCGCATCTCCGGCACCACCAGCTCCGAGAGCCACATGTTGGAGCGGATGTTGCAGGTCATGGTCTTCTCGAAGGCCGATTCCGGGACCTCGAGGTTGGAGCCGTAAAAGGGATTGACGGCCGCGTTGGCGATCACGATATCGATCTGGCCCCACTCGGCACGGGTTTTCTCGACCAGATTTTCCAACTGCTCGCGGTAGGTGATGTTGCACGGCACCGCGATCGCCTCGCCGCCGGCCTCGCGGATCTCCGCCGTCACCCGATCGCAAGCGTCGGCCTTGCGGCTGGCGACCGTGATCTTGGCGCCGTGCGCCGCCAGTGCGTGTGCGATGGCACGACCGATACCCTTGGTGGCTCCGGTGACGATCGCCACCTTACCCGTCAAATCGAACAAATTCAGCATCGGCTCCTCTCCACTCTACGTCATCCTTCGCTCAGCCTGGAACATAACCCAAAGGTCGTCCGCTTGGGCATCGAATTCCAGCCGGCGGATCATTCCTCGGTCTCGGCGAGGGCGCGCAGACGGTAGATCAACTCCAACGCCTGGCGCGGGCTCAGCTCGTCGGGGCGGATCTCGGACAAGGCTTCTTCCAGGGCCGTGGGCGGGCGCCGGCCGGCACCGGCCGCGCGCGGCCGGCTGGCGGCGAAGAGGGGCAGGTCGTCGGCCAGCCTCGCCGCCGTGTCGCCGCCCGAGGCTTGGCCTTTCTCCAGCGCCGCCAGCACTTCTTCGGCGCGGGCCAGCACCGCCGCCGGCAGGCCGGCCAGCTTGGCCACCTGAATGCCATAGGAACGGTCCGCCGCGCCCGGTCCGACTTCATGTAGGAAGACCACCTCGCTTCTCCACTCCCGGACCCGCATGGTGTGGTTGGCGAGGCTCGGGAGCTTTGCCACCAACGCCGTCAGTTCGTGATAGTGGGTGGCGAAAAGGGCGCGTCAGCGATTGACCTCGGCCAGATGCTCGACCGCGGCCCAGGCGATCGAAAGACCGTCATAGGTGGCGGTGCCGCGACCGATTTCGTCCAGAATGACCAGGGCTCGGGGCCCGGCCTGGTTCAGGATTGCCGCGGTCTCGACCATCTCCACCATGAAGGTGGAACGGCCCCGGGCCAGGTCGTCGGTCGCGCCGACACGGCTGAACAGTTGATCTACGACGCCGATCCGGGCCGCCTCGGCCGGCACGTAGGCGCCCATCTGGGCCAGGATCGCGATCAGCGCGTTCTGCCTCAGGAAAGTGCTCTTGCCGGCCATGTTGGGACCGGTCAACAGCCAGATCCGCGAGTCCTCTTCGGCCAGCCGGCAGTCGTTGGCGACGAAACCGGCCTCGTCCCGGGCCCGGAGCGCGGCCTCCACCACCGGGTGACGGCCGGCGGTGATCTCGAAGGCGGTGCCGTCGTCCACCCGGGGCCGGCAATAACGGGCGCTGGCCGCTTGCTCCGCGTTGGCGGCGGCGACGTCGAGCTCGGCCATGGCGTCGGCTGCCGTCATGATCGCCTCGCCGCGCGCCGCCACTTGGGCCACCAGCGTCTCGAAGATCTCCAGCTCCAACGCCAACGCCCGCCCGGCCGCCTGGGCGACGCCGCGCTCCAGCTCGCCCAGCTCCGCGGTCGAGAAGCGCATCGCGTTGGCCGTCGATTGGCGGTGCACGAAGGTTTCGTTCAAGGGCGGCGCCAGCAGCGCCTCGGTGCGTCTGGCCGAGGCCTCGATATAGTAGCCGAGCATCTGGTTGTGCTTCACCTTGAGCTGTTCGATGCCGGTGGCTTCGCGGTACTTGCGTTCCAAGGCCATGATCAGGCGCCGGCTTTCGTCGCGAAGCGTGCGCTGCTCGTCCAGCGGGGCGGCATAGCCGTCGGCGACGAAACCGCCGTCGCGGGCCAGGTGCGGTGGCTCCGGTGCCAGCGCCCGGCCGAGTTCGGCGACCAGCTCGCCATGCCGGCCCAGCCGTTCGACCGCGTCGACGATGCCATCGGCGGCGGGCACCAGGCTTTCGGCGGCGAGCCCGTCGCGAAGTGCCGTCGTCCGTCTCAGTCCCTCGGCGATGGCGACGAGGTCACGCGGACCGCCGCGGCCGAGGCTGAGGCGAGAGAGCGCGCGGGCGAGATCGGGGCAGCCGCTCAAGCTCTCGCGCACCGCCTCGCGGCGGTCGGGCGCGTCGAGGAAATGGCGCACCATGTCGAGGCGGCGGTCGATCGCCGCCACCTCGGCCAATGGCTGCGCCAGCCTGGCCGCCAGCAACCGGGCGCCGGCGCCGGTACGGGTTCGGTCGATAACGCTCAGCAAGCTGCCTTCGCGATCGCCCTGCAATGTCGCCATCAGCTCCAGGTTTCGCCGGGTCGCGGCATCGATGCGCAGCACCGCCCCGGCGCCGACCCGTCTGGGCGGCTTCAGGCGCGGCAGGCGCCCCTTCTGGGTCTCCTCGACATAGCCGACCAGGGCCCCGGCGGCGGCCGTCTCGGCTCGCTCGAAGGCACCAAAGGCCTCCAGGGTGGCGACGCCATAGAGGGCGAGGAGACGACGTTCGGCGTTTCGGCTGTCGAAACGCGGCCCCGGCAGCGGCGTCAGCGTTCGGCGCCAACCGGCGAGCGCCGCCGACAGCTCGGGCGCCTCGGCGGCATCCTCGGCGAGCAGCAGCTCGCTCGGCGCCAACCGGGCCAGCTCGGCGCCGAGATCGCCGGGCGTGGTGGCCGTGGTGAAAAAATCGCCGGTGGAAACGTCCAGCCAGGCCAGCCCCAAACGCCCTTCGGCGCGGGCCAGCGCGGCCAGGTAGTTGTTGGCGCGGGCGTCGAGAAGGGTGTCCTCGGTCAGCGTCCCGGGGGTGATCAGACGGACCACCTCGCGGGCCACCAGGGCCTTGGCGCCGCGTTTTCGCCTTGCCTCGGCGGGCTCCTCCGTCTGCTCGCAGACCGCGACCCGATAGCCCTTGCGGATCAGCCGGGATAGATAGGTGTCGGCCGCATGCACCGGAACGCCGCACATCGGCACGTCCTGGCCGGCGTGCTTGCCCCGTTTCGTCAAGGTGATGTCGAGCGCCGCCGCCGCCTGCTCGGCGTCGGCGAAGAAGAGCTCGTAGAAATCGCCCATCCGATAGAACAACAGGCAGTCGGGATGCGCCTCCTTGATGGCGTGATATTGCGCCATCATCGGTGTCGGCGCGTCGCTTTGCGGCTTGGCGGTTCGGCTCGGCATGGCGCGCGCATTAAAGCCACGGGGCGTGACGGCTAGGCAAGTCCTTTCAGTGTGATAGCCTTGCGATTCGGCGCCCGTCCCCGATCGGTCCGGGGTGGCGAGCCGCACGGGACCATTTGGATCAGGAAGATGTCAAACAACAGCGACTACACCAACGAGGAGGCGCTGCGCTTCCACGCCGATGGTCGACCCGGCAAGCTCGAGGTCGTGCCGACGGTGCCGATGGCGACCCAGCGCGATCTCAGCCTCGCCTATTCCCCCGGCGTCGCCGCCCCCTGTCTCGTCATCGAGAAGGACCCGAGCGCGGCTTACGATTACACCTCCAAGGGCAATCTGGTGGCCGTGGTCTCCAACGGTACGGCCGTGCTGGGCCTCGGCAATCTGGGGGCGCTGGCCGCGAAGCCGGTGATGGAAGGCAAGGCGGCGCTCTTCAAGCGTTTCGCCGACATCGATTCGGTCGATATTCTGGTCGGCACCGAGGACGTCGACGAGCTGGTCAACTGCGTCCGCTATCTCGGCCCCGGCTTCGGCGGCATCAACCTGGAGGACATCAAGGCGCCCGATTGCTTCGTCGTCGAGCAGCGGCTCCGGGAATTGCTCGATATCCCGGTCTTCCACGACGATCAGCACGGCACCGCGATCATCGCCACCGCCGGCCTGATCAACGCCCTCGATCTGACCGGCCGCGACATGGCTTCCACGCGGCTGGTCGTCAACGGCGCCGGCTCCGCCGGCATCGCTTGCGCCGAGCTCTTGAAATCGATGGGCCTGCCGGCCGAGAACGTGATCCTCTGCGATACCCGCGGCGTCATCTACCAGGGCCGCGAGGACGGCATGAACCAGTGGAAGTCGGCACACGCGGTGAAGACCAAGCTGCGCACCCTGGAAGAGGCGATGCGCGGCGCCGACATCGTCTTCGGCCTTTCGGTCAAGGGCGCGCTGAGCCGGGAAATGGTCCGCGATATGGCCGACCAACCGATCATCTTCGCCATGGCCAACCCCGATCCGGAAGTCACGCCCGAGGAAGTGCGCGAGGTCCGCGACGATGCCATCATCGCCACCGGCCGCTCCGACTATCCGAACCAGGTCAACAACGTGCTCGGCTTTCCCTATATCTTCCGAGGGGCCCTGGACGTGCGCGCCAGTACCATCAACGACGAGATGAAGATCGCGGCGGCGCATGCCTTGGCCGAGCTGGCGCGCGAGGACGTGCCGGACGAGGTGGCCCAGGCCTATGCCGTCGAGCGGCTGCAATACGGGCCCGAATACATCATCCCGGTTCCCTTCGACCCGCGCCTGATCAGCCATGTCCCCGCCGCCGTCGCCGAGGCGGCGCGACAATCCGGCGTCGCGGCGCGTCCCGTGCAGAGCCTGGAATCCTACAAGGTCGAGTTGCAGACCAGGCTGGAGCCCGCAATCGGCTCGTTGCAGATGCTCTTCGACCAGGTCCGGGCCAACCCGAAACGGGTGGTCTTCGCCGAGGGCGAGGAGGAAAAGGTGATCCGGGCCGCGCTCGCCTACAAGGAATCGGGCTATGGCGACCCGGTGTTGATCGGCCGCGAGCACCGGGTCAAGGAGACCATGGACAGGGTCGGCATCGCCGGCCTCGAGGGGATCGAGGTCCACAACGCCCGGCTTTCCGGCAACAACAAGAAATACACCGACTTCCTCTACGCCCGCCTGCAGCGACGCGGCTACCTCTATCGCGACTGCCAGCGGCTGGTGAACCAAGACCGCAACACCTTCGGCTCGTGCATGGTGGCGTTGGGAGATGCCGATGCCATGATCACCGGCGTGACCCGGAACTACAGCGTCGCCTACGACGAGATCCGCCGGGTTCTCGATGTGGCGCCCGGGCGTCGGGTCTTCGGCGTCTCGATCATCGTCACCCGCCGCCGCACCGTCTTTGCCGCCGATACCACGGTGCACGAGCTGCCGAGCCCCGAGGAAATGGCGGATATCGCCCTGCAGACGGCCGAGGTGGCGCGCTCGTTGGGCCAGGAACCGAGGGTAGCACTACTGTCCTATTCCAACTTCGGCAACCCGCTATGGCCGACGGCCGAGCGGATCCGCGACGCGGTGGCGGTGCTGGATGGCCGCGAAACCGACTTCGAATACGACGGCGAAATGGCGGCCGACCTGGCGCTCGATCCCGAGCTGCAGAAGCTCTATCCCTTCTCGCGGCTCTCCGGTCCCGCCAACGTCCTGATCATGCCGGCGCTGCACTCCGCCTCGATCGCCTCGAAGCTGTTGGCCGAGCTCGGCGACGCCACCGTGATCGGACCGATCCTGGTGGGTCTGTCGAAGCCGGTGCAGATTGCCGCCATGGGCGCCACCGTTTCCGATCTCGTCAACCTGGCCACCGTCGCCGCCAACGAGGCTGGCCGCTAGAGCGAGAGGTCGTCGATGTCGGATACCGACGGACTGATCTGCGCTTATCGCCTCGACGGGTCCGGGGGCGGCGAGTTGTTGTCCCGTGAGGCGGCGGGCCTGGCCTGGACCGAGGACGATCTCCTCTGGTTGCATTTCGATCGTGATGTCGCGCCGACCCGCGCCTGGCTCGACGACGAAAGCGGTCTTCCGAGGGCGGCCCGGGAGACCTTGCTCGCCGCCGATTCGAGACCGCATTGTACCGCCATCGGCGAGGGGCTGCTGCTGGCGCTACGCGGCGTAAACATGAACCCGGGCGCCAAGCCCGAGGACATGGTGGCGATCCGCCTCTGGACCGATGGCCGGCGCATCGTCACCAGCCGTAAGCGCCATCTGATGGCGGTGGACGATCTGCGCCGGGCCGTCGAGGAGGGCCGGGGGCCACGGAATGCGGGCGAGTTCATCGCCGACCTGGCGGCGAACTTGACGGCACGTATCGCCGGCGTCGTCGACGACTTCGACGACGAGGTCGATCACCTGGAAGAGATCGCCGTCGACGGCGCCAGTGCGGAACTCAGGTCCGAGCTCGCCAGGGTGCGCCGAAACGCCATCCGACTACGCCGCTATATCGCGCCGCAACGCGACGCCATGGGCCGGCTGATCGCCGAGCGGCCGGCCTGGATCGAGGAGGAGGCCGACGGCCGCCTCCGGGAGATCGATTTCCGCCTGATCCGCTATGTCGAGGACCTGGACGCGGCTCGCGAGCGGGCCCAGGTGGTGCAGGACGAACTCGGCAACCGGCTCTCGGAGCAGATGAACCGGAACATGTACGTGCTCTCGCTGATCGCCGCGATCTTCCTGCCGCTGGGCCTGATCACGGGTATTCTTGGCATGAACGTCGCCGGCATTCCAGGTACCGGCACGGCATGGGATTTCCTGGTCGTCTGTCTCGGCCTCGTCGTCATCGCCGGCCTCGAATACGTCCTCTTCAAAGCCCTGAAGTGGCTCTAGCCGACCAGATGTCGCAGGCCGGCGTCGACGTCGAGGAGGACGCCGTTGACGTAAGCGGCCTCGTCGGAGGCCAGGTAGAGGGCGGCGCGGGCGACGTCCCAGGCCTCGCCCATCCGGCCGGTGGGCGAAAGCGCGTGGCGGTCCTGGATCACCCGCTCCATCGCGTCCGGGTCGGCGTCGTCGCGGAAGGCATGGCGCACCAGCGGCGTGTCCATCAGCCCCGGCAGCACCGCATTGCAGCGAATATTCCGGTCCGCGTAGGCCATCGCCACGTTGACCGTGAGACTGTTGACCGCCCCCTTGGAGGCGGCGTAGGCGATCTCGGGCCTGAGCGCCTTGACGGCGGAAAGCGACGAGACATTGACGATCGCGCCGCCGCCCTGCCGCAAAAAGACCGGAACCGCGTGCTTGATGGTCAGGAACATCGAGGTGACGTTGACATCCATGACCCGGTGCCAGTCGGCCTCCGTGGTCTCGACGGCATCGCCACGGCCGCCGATGCCGACGTTGTTGTGCAGGACGTCGATCCGGCCATAGGTGTCCAGACAGCCCTGGACCATGGCCTCGACGGCGGTGCCATCGGTGACGTCGGCGCGCCAGGCGTTGGCCTGGCCACCTTCGCCTTCGATGATGGCGGCGGTTTCACCTGCGGCGTCGTCGTTTCGGTCGACACAGAAGACGCGCGCGCCCTCGCGGGCGTAGAGTACGGCCGAGGCCTTGCCGTTGCCCCAGCCGGGCCCGATCGAGCCGGCGCCGGTAACGATCACCACCTTCTCCGCCATTCGCCCCGCCATCCGCGTCTCCCTGGTCCGGTATCCAAACAAAAACGTCCGCTGAATCGCATACACGATTCACCGGACGTCGTCGACGTCGGTCGAAAGATCGGACGCCGCCCGAGGAGGGCGGGCGCGGCTGTTAGCCTTTCGGCTCCTTGGTCGCCGTCGTCGTGGGCGTGGTCGCGTCGGTCGCCACGGTCTGGGACTTGCTATCGCTCGAGGCCGAGTGGGTGACGCCCCAGCCACAGCCCTCGCCCGCGAAGGCCGTGCCCGTCAGCATAAAAACGCCGGCCACGCCGAAAAGAATCGCTTTCCGCATTCGCCTGCTCCCCTGACACCGTGGATACCAAGCGCCACGGCAACGGTCAGTCTAGGAAGAACACCGATGTCGGTCAATCTAGGGCTGAACCGGCACTTGGTAACGATTGCGTGTGCTCACCCCCCTTCCGGGCGGCGTAGAGGCGCCGATAGGTAGCGGTCGCCGCAGGTGTGGTCGCGTCGGGCGAACCTATCTTCGACTATAGCAGCTCATCTATTATTCGCTTCACTTATAAAGGCATTCAGAATCTCTTCCGCCCGCGTAACGTCTTTCTCGTAGATGAAAAGATGGTCGAAAACTGCGCCGCATTGTGGGCCTGCCTTGATCCCTTGTGTATTCAGTTCCTTTAGTGCCGGCTGTAGAAAGCCGATAACATCAAAAGGGAGATTGCCGTCGGTCGAAACAATTTTGAATGGGCCAAATTGATCTCTCGGGGTCACTTGTTTCCCCAGATTTTCCCAGGTCTCTCCATCGACTACCACCGACAAGCCCGCTTGATCTCGAATGATGCACGAGTACCGCTCGACACTTGTTGAAACAACCTCTGCGGCCCACCCGGCGTCCGCCTCCATCAGGTCCACCATCCAGTATCGCTCCGGCCAGATCTTGAGCTTCATATTCGCCCAAACCTTATAAGGATCCGTAGCCACTTGTTTGTCCTCCTCGGTCAGTTGCATCGTAGCGATGGTTAAGAGCGGCGGGTGCCGGGTTCTGTCCCGTATTCATGCAACGACAGCTGCAGAATTGCCCATGCGATTGAACAGACGCCCTCGATGTCGGTCAAGAGAAGGGATCGCCCAATCGCGGGCAACGATGCCGTCTGGTCAGGCGCCTGTCCGGGCGGCGTGGAGGCGCCGATAGGTCGCCGTCGCCGCCGTGCCGAAGCAGGCGAAGACGACGCGCTGGACGTGGCCGCCCAGCACTTCCAGATGGGTCAGCGCCTGCTCGATCGCGATCTCCGTCGCCGCTTCCAGCGGGTAGCCGTAGACGCCGGTGGAGATCGCGGGGAAGGCGATCGAGGCGATCGCATTAACCTCCGCCAATGCCAGCGCGTTCCGATAGCAGGAAGCCAGCAGCCCAGGCTCGCCCTCGGCCCCACCACGCCAGACCGGACCGACGGTGTGGATGACGAAACGCGCCGGCAGCCGGTGGCCCCGGGTCAGCCGGGCTTCGCCGGTCGGGCAGCCACCGATGCGACGGCACTCGGCCAGCAGCTCTGGCCCGGCGGCGCGGTGGATGGCGCCGTCGACGCCCCCGCCGCCGAGCAAACTCTCGTTGGCGGCGTTGACGATGGCATCGACCTCGAGGCCGGTGATGTCCGCCTCTACGATCACTATTTTTCCGGCCATGGCGTCAGCCCTCCGCCGCCCGGGCCTCGGCCATCGGGTCGTGCCCCCGGCGGGCGAGCCACCACAGTAAGAACAGGCCCGGCAGCGCCGCCAGCGTCGTCAACACGAAAAAAGTGACCCAGTCGAATTGGTCGGCGAGATAGCCGCCGGAAGACGACAAGGTGGTCCGGGCGACCGCCATGAAGGAGGACAACAACGCATATTGCGTCGCCGTATAGGCGACGTTGCAGAGGGCGGAGAGGTAGGCGACGAAGGCCGCCGTGCCCATGCCCCCGGCGGCGTTCTCCAAGCCGATCGTCGCCGTCAGGAAGCCGAGGTCGTGGCCGACCATGGCCTGGGCCGCGAACATCAGGTTCGAGAGCATTTGCAACAGGCCGGCCCAGACCAGGCTTCGCATGATCCCGATCCGGGCCACCATCAAGCCGCCGCCGGCGGCCCCCGCCAGTGTCGCGCCGAGGCCGAAGATCTTGGAGACGCTGGCGATCTCCGCCTTCGAGAAGGCCATCTCGAGATAGAAGGGGCCGGCCATCACGCCGGCCAGGCTGTCGCCGAACTTGTAGAGAACGATGAAGGCCAGGATCGCCAGCCAATAGGGTCGGCGCATGTAATCGGCGAAGGGGGCGATGACGGCGCCATAGAACCAGCCCGCGAGGCGGGCCGCGCGGCCCTCCAGCCGGCTGTGGCGGCCAAGCCATTCGATGGCGCGGCGCTCGTGCCCGGGGGCCTCGGCCGTCGCCGGCTCCGGGTTTAGCAGCACCGTGGCGATACCGACCGTGATCGAGGCCGCCATCGCGGCGTAGACCCAGGCCCAGGGGATCGCCTCGGCCAGGAACAGTGCGCCGGCGCCCGCGACCAGCAGGCCGATCCGGTAGCCGGTGACGATCATCGCCGCGCCGGCGCCGTATTGTTCTTCCTCCAGGATCTCGACCCGGTAGGCATCGATCACCACGTCCTGGCTGGCCGAGGCGAAGGCGACGAAGGTGGCCCAAAGGGCGGTACTCCAGGGATCGACGCTCGGGTCGGTCTGGCCGAGGCCGAGAATGGCGAGCATCAGGGCGAGTTGCGTCAGGATCGCCCAGCCCCGGCGCCGCCCGAGCCGGCGGGTCAACAGCGGCAGGCTCAGCCGGTCGATCAGCGGTGCCCAGAGGAACTTGGTCGCATAGGGCAGGCCGACGAAGGCGAAGAGGCCGATCGTGGTCTTGTCGACGCCGGCCTCCTTGAGCCAGATCGACAGCGTCGAAAGCGTCAATAGCAGCGGCAGTCCGCTGGAGAAACCAAGGCAAAGGATGGCGAGGATGCGTGGCGCCAGATAGACGCGGAACGCGCCGAGCCAATCTTCCGCCGCCCTCATGCCCCGCCGCCCGTCATCGCTCGCCCCGATTCTTTTGCGGCCCAACTTCTAACAGTGGTGCCAGCAATGCGCCACGTTCCGATCGAGGGTCGCCTTTGCTTTGATGCTTGCCTCTCGAATTCGTATAATTGCGTTTCCTGAAATGGCAACCATCGGGCGGTGATGTCGACTACCGACGAAGAGCAAGAGCGCCAGAAGCGCGAGGACCAGGAGCGCTGGCGACGATACCAAGAGACCGGCGAGCACATCGAACATTGCGAAATGAGCGTCTGGCTCGACGGCTTGGCGAAGATCGCCCGGAACGCTCGGGACTGATGCTGCTCGCTAACCACTTGCCGCCGCTCCTGTCGTCCGAGACCGGTCCGTCTTTCAGGTGCCATCCAGGACGTAGACTTCGACTTGTTCCTGGCGGCTGCGGAGTTTTTGCGGGCCGAGATGGCTCATCTCGAAGGCGGTCGAGAGCGCCGAGCGGAAGGCGCCGGAGAGCAGGATGTTGACGTCGTCCTCGGTGCGGCCGATCTCCTTGCCGAGTTCTTCCAGTCGCTCGGTCACATTCACCGGATCGCCGACGACGGTATAGTTGACGCGGTCCGGGCTGCCGATGTTGCCGGCCACGACACGGTCGATATGAAGCCCGATGCGAAGCCGAAGCCTGGTCGCGCCCGCCGCCGCCGCCGCCTCGTTGTGGCCCTGGACCGCTTCTCTGATCGCCAGCGCCGCCCGGCAGGCGCGATCGGCGATGTCTTCGTGTGACTCCGGCGCGCCCCAGATCGCCATCATGCTGTCGCCGATATATTTGTCGATGGTGCCGCCTTCCGCCTCGACGCAATCGGAGAGCGTTGTGAAGTGGGAATTGACGAAGTCCGCCACCTTGGGCGCCGTCATCGCCTCGGTGATGGCGGAGAAGTTCTCGATGTCGGTGAACATGATCGCGACCTCGCGATAGCTGGAGCCGAGGGCATCCTCGCCGTCCAGGCGAATCAGGCGGCGGACCAGCGTCTTCGGCACGTAGCGCTCGAACCAGCGGAGGCCGTCCAGCATGGCATTGAAGGAGTAGGCGGCGTCGTTCAGCTCGCGAAAGAAGCTGCCCGGGATCGGCGCCACGGCACCGAAGTCGAAGTCGTGGATCTGTTTCGCGCTTTCGGCCAATCGCCGGACCGGCTGCGCGATGGCGCGGCCGATCTGGGCCGCCGTGACCGCCGCGACCACCGAGACCAGCAGGCAGAGAATAATCGCCCAGCGCAGGCGATGCACCTCGGCAAGGACGTCGAGCGCCGGCATGTGGGTGCCCACGATCAGCGGTAGGGCGGCGTAGCCCTCCAGATTCCGAAACAGGATGATGTAGGATTCCTCGCCCAGGCGGACGATTCGGGTTCCGGGACCGGCCAGTATGGTCTCGTCGAAGAAGCCCGTCGGCTGTTCCGCCCACATCGAGACGAGCACCGGATCGCCGAAGCCGGCCTGTCGCGGCAGCGGCTGGGAACGGCTGAGATCCGGGTAGCCGAAGGCCATCATCGGGTGCGCCAGCACCTGGTCCGGGCCGTGCAGGATAAAGGCATTGGCGCCGAAGTCGGTCTCCAGGTCGGAGATCAGCTCCGACAACCTGGCCACCGAGACCAGCGCCGACAGAACCCCCAAGAAGCGGCCGTCCTTGATCACCGGGCGGTGGTAGTTGAGGGTCGCCTCGCCGTATTCCTGACGCCACAGCAGGGGCCCCCATCTGGGCTCGCCAGTCTCTCGGACCTCATCGAAGAGGCGCTTCAAATCGGTGTCGTCGCCCTTAACCGAAAGGAACAGCGGCGAGACCTGCATCTCCCGGCGCTCGGTGCCGACGAGGCGATAGTCGGCGTCGATATAGTGCAGCAGGACGATCTGCGGCGTTGCCGCCAAAGCGCCCATCAGCAATGACACGAACTCGTCGTCGGGACCGGCCTCGACCTCGCCACGGACGATCTGGTCGACCACGAAGTCCACCTGATCGCGCGCCGACCCGAGGTAAAAGCGGGTTTGGTTGATTTCGGAGTCGAGCAGCAACTCGGCCTTCTGGCGCAGCAGGTCGACGGTGTTGTGATAGCCGCTGACCAGGCCGACGGCGAGCACGCTGGCGACCGCTGTGAGCACGAAGAAGCCGAGGCCGAGGCCGAGCGCCACCGACATCGAGGCGGCGATCCGACCCTTCTCCTCGGCCCCGTCTGATTTCGATTTCCGCACCTGCCGCCTCTCGACCGAAGCGGCCCGCCGCCTCGCCTCACCGCCACGCCATCACCCGGCGGAGATTAGCATAGAGTTGGAAAGCGAACGCAACGTCTCGGAGCCTGGGACATCGGCTCGTGGACAAGCGCCCGGCGATGGCTACGATGCCCCTAGCGCACCGCACTTCGGAGGAGCAGAGATGTCTCGTAAAATCAACGTCGCCGCCGCCCAGATGGGCCCGATCGAACGCCACGAGGGCCGCGACGTCGTCGTCCCCCGGATGGTCGAGTTGATGCGCGAGGCGCATGCCCGCGGCGCCCGTCTGGTGGTCTATCCCGAACTGGCCCTGACCACCTTTTTCCCACGCTGGCTGATCGAGGACGCGGCCGAACTCGAGGGCTTCTACGAGACCGAAATGCCGTCCAACCAGACCGCGCCCCTGTTCGAGGAAGCGAAGCGTCTCGGCGTCGGCTTTCATCTGGGCTATGCCGAGCTCTACACCGACGAGGCCGGCAACAGACGCCGCTTCAACACCGCGATCCTGGTCGACCAAAATGCCGAAATCGTCGGCAAGTACCGCAAGATACACCTGCCGGGGCACGCCGAGTACGACCCCGACCGGCCCTGGCAGCACCTGGAAAAGGGCTATTTTGAGCCCGGCGATCTGGGCTTTCCGGTGTGGCGCGCGATGGGCGGGATCATGGGTATGTGCATCTGCAACGACCGCCGCTGGCCGGAGACTTGGCGGGTCATGGGCTTGCAGGACGTGGAGTTGGTGATGCTCGGCTACAACACGCCGGTCGGTAACGCGGTGGCGCGGGAGTCCGAGCATTTGCGGATGTTCCACAACCACATGTCGATGCAGGCCGGCGCCTACCAGAACGGCACCTGGGTGGTCGGCACCGCCAAGGCGGGCCTGGAAGGCGGCTGCGATATGATGGGCGGTTCGTGCATCGTCTCGCCGGCGGGCGAGATCGTGGCCCTGGCGAGCACGGCGGAGGACGAGATCGTGACCGCCGTTTGTGATCTCGATCGGGGCCGCTACATCAAGGACACGATCTTCAATTTCGCCGAGCACCGGCGTATCGAGCACTACCGCATCATCTCCGAGCAGACTGCCGCCGTGCCACCGCCCGAGTGAGGGCGGAGCCGGATGTTCAGCGATTCGTCAATTGATCGAGTTGGCGCTCGATCGACTTCAGCCTTTTGTTCATCCCGATCAGCACGATCGGAGCGGCGAAGAGCCAGAACAGCGACGCCAGCATGACCACGACGAGAAACAGGACGGCGATCAACGCGAACATCGAGCCGCCTTCCATACCGTCCGAGAGGTTGCGCAGCTGCTGGATCGCATCCAATTTCTCAGGTCTCATGGTGCGCGCTTTCCATCCGTTGACGTGTTGGCCATGCGCAGAACCGGCCTTGCCGCCGCATCCTATCGATGATCGCGGAGATGATAGTCGCATCGGTCGAGCGGCGCGCCATGAAAGAATCACCTGCGATTACCGCTTTGCGTTGCCGGCGCCGGCCGGTCAGAATGCGACCCCTTGGGGGTTTCCTGAACTGGAGAGAGGGCCATGGGCCAGCGCATCGTCGTCGTCAATCCGAACAGCACCGAGGCGGTGACCCGCGGCATCGACGAGGCGGTGGCGCCGCTCCGCTTCGCCGACGGGCCCGAAATCGACTGCCTGACCTTGGCCGAAGGGCCGCCCGGGATCGAGACCCAGCGCCATGTCGACGGCGTCGTCGGCCCCTTGTGCGACCTGATCGGCCGCGAGGACAACCGCGCCGACGCTTTCGTCGTCGCCTGCTTCTCCGATCCCGGCCTGCATTCGGCGCGGGAGACGACGCGCCATCCGGTCTTCGGCATCTCGGAGGCGGCGATGACGACGGCGCTCAACCTCGGCGACCGCTTCGCCATCATCGCCATCCTACCGGCGTCGGTCAGCCGCCACCGCCGCTATATCCGGCAGATGGGCTTGCAGCACCGTTTCGCCGGCGAGTTGCCGATCGGTCTCGGTGTCACCGAACTGGAGGGCGATCCGGCCGCCGTCGAGGCCCGCATGGCCGAGGTCGGTGGCCGTCTGGTGGCGGAACATGGCGCCGACGTGTTGATCTTGGGCTGCGCCGGCATGGCCCGCTACCGCCGGCCCTTGGGCGAGCGCTTGGGGGTGCCGGTGCTCGATCCTTCGCAGGCCGCCGTCGCCCAGGCCGTCGCCGCCGTCCGCCTCGGCTGGCGCACCGCCGCCGGCCACGCCTGAGCCTTACCCGCGCTATTCGCAAGGAGCCCGCCCATGTCGCTCGCCATCGTCCCCTCCGACCCCGGCCTGCGCGAGACCGTCTCGGATGTGGAATGGCAGGCCCGGGTCGATCTCGCCGCCTGTTATCGGCTAGTGCATCATTACGAGATGACCGACTTGGCGCTGACCCATATCGGGGCCCGGGTGCCCGGCGAGGAAGACGCGATCCTGCTGAACCCCTTCGGTGTCTTCTTCGAGGAGATCACCGCTTCCAGCCTGATCAAGATGGGCCTCGACGGCGAACAGCGGAGCGCCAGCCGCTTCGAGGTCAACCGGACGGCCTATGTCATCCACAGCGCCATCACCGCTGCCCGGCCCGACGTCGCCTGTTCGCTGCACACCCACACCCGCGCCGGCATGGCGGTCTCGTCGCTGACGTGCGGCCTGTTGCCGTTGACCCAGCACGCCCTGATGTTCCACGGCCGCACCGGCTATCACGACTATGAGGGCGTCGCCGTCGACGAGGCCGAGCAGGCCCGCCTCGGCGCCGATCTTGCGGATCATCGGGCGTTGATCCTGAAGAACCACGGCCTGCTCACCGTCGGCCGCACTATCCCCGAGGCCTTCATCCTGATCTATTTTCTCGAAAAGGCCTGTCAGGCCCAGGTCGACGCCATGGCCTGCGGTACTCCGTTGGCGGAGATTTCGGACGCCGTGATCGAGAAGACCCAGGCCTTCTTCACTGGCGCCACCGAATTCGCCGACAAGGACTGGCCGGCCCACCTCCGCCGCCTCGACCGGCTCGACCCGAGCTATCGGGAGTAGCTGCCTCCGGGTAGTGTCTCAGTTTGAAATCGGCGGGTCTTGACCTTCGCTCGCATCGCCACCCTATCTCATGTATGCTTAGCGGGAAGCATGGGAGAGGCTAGGTGGCTGTACTGACACGCGAGTTCCATTCACACGAAGACGGCTCTCACTACGAGAGATTCTATTCACTTGCGAGAAATACCGAAACTAGCGAGGTGTTTATCGTCTATGAAACCATCACGCCGAAGGGCGAGCACAACACATCGCGGCGGGAGATCGGGGCCGTATTGCAGGAGCAAAACACGGCGGCAACGAAGCTACGCGACTTACTCGGCACTCTAGTGACGGAGACGGATCGTGCCTAGAGGCCCCAAAGGCCAGAAGCGCCCCGCCGACGTGATCGGCAACGCCGTCCGTGTCACGCAGGTCACCACGGGAGAGGCCGAGGAAGAGTACGACGAGGACGGCAAGAACAAGGCCGCCGTCGCGCTGGGGAAGAAGGGCGGTATTGCGCGAGCATCGAAACTGACGGCTGGGCAGCGGAGCGAGATCGCGAAGCGGGCTGCTCAGGCACGATGGTCACGGCAGAAGACTTGACATAAAACCTTGTTTTTTGTCAGCCCGTCCGGCATCATGCGTCCGTTCGATCGACCGTGGTAGGGGATCGAACCAAGATGGTGAGGCTGAACGATGGGCGATATCCCTTATAAACTGCGCGTCAAGATCGGCGAATCCGAATTCGAGGCGGAAGGCTCTGAAGATGCGGTGAAGGAACAGTACCGCCTGTTCCTTGACGCTCTCTCAGCAACACCACAGAACTCAAGCGAGAATGCAAGCCAGTTAGTCACCCCTCAAGGGACACAGGGGACGATCACTGGATATGCTCCTGACGTGCGGGAAGATCTGAATCCTGGCGTTCTTGAAAAGGCTTACGCACAATCCAAGGAATTGATCTCTCTGAGGATGCTTCCAGAAGGTAAAATGCGTGATGCTGATGCGCTCCTGATGCTGTTGTATGGCTATCTAGCCTTAAAGGACGAGCATTTTGTGCCTGGAACACGGCTCATGAAGGCGGCGAGACAGTCGGGTCTTGGGATAGATAGGATTGATCGTGCAATCCTCCCTCACAAGGGGCTTTACAATCGCGGTGGCGCTCGCAAGGGCACACGATATGGTCTCAACAACCAAGGGCAAGTGAAGGCCAAGGAAATTTTAATGGAGATGTTCGCGTCATAAAGTGAAGGGCCTAGCGGTGGTAGCGCCAGGCCCTGATATCCCTAAAATCGCAGTGAGGCTGCCTACCATGGCTTGGTAGCTTGGGACTTCTAGATTCCAATACCGAGCTTACTGTCGTGCAAGCCGCCATATGGACAGTAGTCATGAGCAAGCGATTTCCTTCAAGGCTCCTTCAGCCCTTGCCTCATGTTGAAGTAGGAAGGGCACTTGGAGTGCAACTAGCGCCGGGGGGCTGCCATGTGAGCTCGCACGCACATGAGCATATCGCGAAAGATCATTCGGATGTTTACGATCTCGTTTGGCAACACCTAGATAGCGTGGTTCTGACCCCGACGTATGCTGGGCAATCACCGCATCATAGGAACAATTTCGAAGTAGTGAAAAGAATTAGGATTTTCGATCCAAGCAATCCAGGCACACTTATCGGGGAATATTATGTATTGGTTCCAATATCTATTAAAATAAATAGATATGGCAATTATCGAATACTATCAGGATATACGATATCTGAGGAAGATGTGATGAATCGTCGAGCCAAAAACCACCTTGTTCTAGTGCGAAAATAGTAAGGCCCCGCCGAAGCGGGGCCTTTTAGAAGCTTGAGCCGGATGCCATCCCGGATCTCTTCATCGTGCAAGCACGATTTAATGTACCTCTTCCCCAAAGGGTCTAGGTGCGTGAGTTGGCCGTTCTCACCTCTCAAGCTGTCTACACAACAGGATAAGCTCGCATAATGCCATATCAAGTGTTTTTAAAGGACTAACAGACGGCAAAAGAACGCTGAAGCGAACATTCTACTTGCTACTTGGCAGAACTCGTCTCAGCCCTGCTTGACCGCCTCCACCCGGCTGATATGTTGGCTTCTATAAGCAACGGGTGAGACGAAAAAAAGCGAGGGAATCCGCGGCATGGTCGGCATTACCGCATACGGGGGCTACGTCCCCAGGCTGCGTCTGCAGCGCCAGGCGATGGTCGAGGCGAACGGCTGGTTCAACTCCGCCCTGAAGGCCCACGGCAAGGGCGAGCGGGCGATGTGCAATTGGGACGAGGACGCGCTGACCATGGCGGTCGAGGCCGGCCGCGACTGCCTCGCCGGCGAGCGGCCGGAGGACCTGAAGGGGGTCTTCCTCGCCTCCACCACGCTGCCCTTCGGGGACCGGCAGAACTCCAGCGTGCTGACCACCGCCTTGGGCCTCGGCCAGAACCTGATGACCCTCGACATCACGTCGTCGCAGCGGGCCGGTACCTCGGGTCTGATCACCGCCTTGAACGCGGTCCAGGGGCTCGGCGGCCAGGCCATCTTCATCGCCTCCGAGCACCGCCGCACCAAGGCCGCCGCGGCGCTCGAGTTGATGTCGGGCGACGGCGCCGCCTCGCTGATGCTGGGCACCGATGGCGTGCTCGCGGAATTCGTCGGCGCGCACCAAGAGGCGGTCGATTTCGTCGACCATTACCGCGGCCAGAACGAGTCCTTCGACTATGGCTGGGAGGAGCGCTGGATCCGCGACGAGGGCTATATGAAGATCGTGCCCTCGGCGCTGGAAGGGCTCTTCCAGGCGACCGGCATCACCGCCGACGACGTCGACCATTTCGTGATGCCGGGGACGATCCGCAATCTAGGCGCCCTGATGAGCCGGCGTACCGGCATCAAGACGGACGCGGTCCGCGATAACCTGGCCGCCGTGACGGGCGACGCCGGCGCGGCGCACGCCCTGGTCATGTTGGTGCAGACGCTGCAGGAGGCGGAGCCCGGCCAGAACATCGTCGTCGTCGGCTTCGGCCAGGGCGCCGACGCGATCCTCTTTCGCACCACCGACGCCCTGAAGGCGCTTCCCCCCCGCCAAGGCATCAAGGGCTACCTGGCGCGCCGCAAAGAGGAGACCAACTACGCCAAGTTCCAGTCCTTCAACGATATCGTCGAGATGGACCAGGGCTTGCGCAGCGAGGTCGACAAGCAGACCGCGCTCTCCTCGCTCTTTCGCAACAAGGAGATGCTGATCGGCATGATGGGCGGCAAGTGTGCCAAGTGCGGCACCGTGCAGTTCCCGAAGTCGAACGTCTGCGTCAATCCCAACTGCGGCGAGTTCCACAGCCAGGACGACCATTCCTTCGCCGATACGGCGGCGACGGTACAGAGTTGGACCGCCGACGGCCTGACTTATTCGCTCGATCCGCCACAGCATTTCGGCATGGTCGTATTTGCCGAGGGCGGCCGGCTTATGGCAGACTTGACCGATGTCGACGTGGGCGGCGTCGAGGTCGGAATGCAGATACGGATGATGTTCCGCGTCAAGGAGCACGACAACCAACGCGGTTTCACGAAATATTTCTGGAAGGCGGCGCCGGCGCTGTCGTAAGACGGATCGGCCGGCCGCCAGGGAAGGAGTTTCCGACATGGCAACGGGCATCAAGGACAAGGTCGCTATTTTGGGCATGGGCTGCTCGAAGTTCGGCGAGCGCTGGGACAAGGAGGCCGACGACCTGATCGTCGAGGCCTTCGAGGAATGCATCCAGGACGCCGGCATCGAAAGCAGCCAGATCGAAGCCGCCTGGTTCGCCACTGCGATCGAGGAGGTCCACGTCGGCAAGTCGGGGATCCCGCTGGCGGTGGCGCTCAGGCTGCCCTACATCCCGGTGACCCGGGTCGAGAACTACTGCGCCAGCGGCACCGAATCGTTCCGCGGCGCGGTCTACGCGGTGGCATCGGGTGCCGCCGACATCGCCCTTGCCGCCGGCGTCGAGAAGCTGAAGGACACCGGCTATGGCGGCCTGCCGCAGCGCGGCCGGGGCGTCTTGAATTCGATGTACTGGGCCAATGCCTCGGCGCCCGGCTCCTTCGCGCAGCTGGCGACCGCGTACCAGAACAAGCACGGCGTCGACAAGGACGTGCTGAAGCGGGCGATGGCGCAGATCTCGGTCAAGAGCCACGCCAACGGCGCCAAGAACCCGAAGGCGCATTTGCGCAAAGCGATCGACATCGACACGGTGCTGAACGCGCCGATGATCGCCGAGCCCTTGGGCCTCTTCGATTGCTGCGGCGTTTCCGACGGCTCCGCCTGCGCCATCGTGACGACGCCCGAAATCGCGCGCTCGCTGGGCAAGAAGGACCTGGTCACCGTGAAGTCGCTGCAGCTCGCCGTCTCCAACGGCGTCGAGGCCAGCCACAACTCGTGGGACGGCAGCTACTTCATTACCACCCGCAAGGCAGCGGAGCGCGCCTATAAGGAAGCCGGCATCGAAAAGCCGCGTGACCAAATTTCAATGTTCGAGTGCCACGACTGTTTCTCGATCACCGAGCTGGTAACCATGGAGGACCTCTACCTCTCGAAGGAGGGCGAGGCTTGGCGGGACGTGCTGGACGGCTTCTATGACGCCGACGGCCAGATTCCCTGCCAGATCGACGGCGGCCTGAAGTGCTTCGGCCACCCCATCGGTGCCTCGGGTCTGCGCATGCTCTACGAGATGTACGGCCAGATCCTGGGCCGCGCCGACGAGCGCCAGCTCTCCAACCCGCGCTACGGCATGACCCACAACCTGGGCGGCTTCCCGCACCAGAACGTCTCCTCCGTCGCCATCGTCGGCGCCTACGACGGCTGAGCGTTCAAGCGAACTGCGACCAAAGGGGGCGCTCCGGCGCCCCCTTTTTTCGTGGCCCGTACTTATGAGACCTGTGCGCGGGTATTGCTTTACAGGTTTCCATTGATCTGATTCTCTCGTTTTCAGGAATGCAACGGGAGGGCAGGTTAATGGCGCGCCGGACGATTGGACAGGAAGGCTTCTCCTTTGCTACCGGCACCAA
>PVBE010655944.1_pt1 | contig 68157 bp, 55 predicted proteins | sample 1631181 | NCBI WGS metagenome assembly PVBE01 (sample SAMN08397723, study PRJNA350692) | Marine metagenome, whole genome shotgun sequencing project. | isolation source: water | place: Pacific Ocean | collected 2012-04
CAACTGAGCTATAGGGGATAAGAACGAGGAATTATAGCAAAAGCCCCTCCCCATTGTCTTATGGGGGTTGAACAAATTGAGGAGGATTCCTACAATATGGGGCTCCCAAGCGAATTGGGAAATTGGAGCTCAATTATGAAGAATGATACCCATCCTGAATACCACAACGACTGCAAGGTTTTCTTTCGCGGCGAGCACGTCATGACTGTCGGTGCAACTGTCCCTGAAATGCACGTTGATATTTGGTCTGGATCACATCCGTTCTATACCGGCAAGGCATCATTTGTTGATGCTGCTGGCCGTGTTGAGAAGTTCCAAAACAAATTTAAGGGCGATTATTTCAAGAACAAGAAAAAGTAATTGCGAAGGGTCTAACCCTCAACTAAAACTATCTGAAGTTACTTGTACGCCAATCCATCAATGATTGGCGTATTTGTTTTTGCGATGTACGTGTTCTGACCCTAGCAATTTCACTTAGGGTACTATGATGACATGTCAGATCGTATCCCTAAAAACGTAGCAGAAAAATTGCGGGAAATTGTTGTCCAACACAACGAACTTGCTGAGCAACTTCTCGACACAGAAGTGCTCACAGACCATCGAAAAGTTACTTCTCTTTCGATAAAGAAGGCTGCCATTGCCCCGATTGTTGCACAATTTGAATCATACGAATCAGCAATTCAACAAGAGCACGAATGTCGAGAACTTCTCAGAGGTGATGATGCTGAACTTTCGTCGATGGCTAAAGAAGAATTGCCGGAACTCGATGCACAATTAAATTCACTCACAGAACAAATTCAAAAACAACTAGTCACTGCAGACGAACAATTGGTTGGATCCGTTATTGTTGAAATTCGAGCAGGAGTTGGAGGAGACGAGGCAACGCTTTGGGCAGGCAACTTGGAAGAGATGTATAGAAAATATGCTCAACTCCGAGGATGGAAAATTGAAGAAATGGGGAGTTCCAATACGATTATGTTTGGCATCTCTGGCGAAGGTGTTTGGACAAATCTGGGATTTGAAAGCGGCACACACCAAGTAAAACGAGTGCCCGAAACTGAAACACAAGGTCGCATCCATACATCTACTGCAACCGTTGCTGTATTACCAGAGCCAGAAGAAATTGAAGTCGATCTTGACCCAAACGATGTTAAAGAATCTATCACAACATCGACTGGTCCAGGCGGACAGAACGTGAACAAGGTTGCAACTGCAGTGCATTTAATTCATGAACCCAGTGGTATCGAAGTTCGCATGCAAGACACAAAAAGCCAAGCTCAAAATCGAGAAAAAGCTTGGAAACTATTACGTGCACGTTTATTTGAAGTGCAAAAAGCGAAGATAAATGCAGATCGCGCAGAAAAAAGAAACAGTTTGATTGGCTCTGGAAGTCGCGCCGAAAAAATCAGAACTTATAGGTACAAGGATAACCTAGTAGTCGACCATCGCATCAGTGGAAATTACAATCTCTCGGATATCATATCGGGAAATATGCAACCAATGATTGACCAACTTATCGAAGCCGAAACTGCAAGACGTTTAGCGGAGTTATAAATTGTTACATCCAGACCAAACAGTAAATATAGACAACATCATTCCAATCGTCATCGGTACACACTTGCGAGCTGAACTTGGCGATCGACGTCGTGGATATTACCTCGGCGAAGCAATTGTAAATTGGATGGAACAACACGAAATTCCTGGTCCCCCGTGGCCACTAGTATGCAGCGATATGTGGTACCTCAACGACACTGAACTTCGCACTCGACCCACGATTTGTGTTGGACAGCCAGAAGTAAATGCTGCAACCGCTTCATTGTCACCAAAACTTGAAACAGTGCTTCTTGCTGAGGACGCATATCGAATTCAATGCGATCCAGAATACATTGACTTAAAGTGTTGCATGTGGGGAATCGATGACACACATACCAATCAATGTGTCGAACAATTCATAAAAAACGTCCTTCCACACTTCCTTGGCTCAATTTATGGTGTTTCTATTGAAAAATAACTCCAAGTCGCATACCCTGTAGTTGCGGATGAGCGTGGCGCCCACGGATATTGGCTTGCCCCGTTAGCTTTGGATTAGGAACACATTTGGAACTTCGCTCATGACACACCAACACATCATTCGCCGTAACGGCTTTACACTCATCGAAATTCTTGTCGTGATTGCAATTATCGCAGTCCTTGCTGGCATCCTACTTGCAGCACTCAGTGGGGTTCAAAGTACAGCCAAGAAAACGCAAACCTCAAGTTTAATGCAATCGTTTGCTCGTGCATGTGATGAGTTTGCCCTCGATCACGGAAGGTATCCGGGTTTGCTTCCAGATTCTGCAATTGATGGCATAAATATTACTCCCACTCAAAACGCGTTGTTTGAATTGATGGGTGGAGTACGAGTCAAGCATACAGATTCTTCATCAGCAGTAATAAATGAGTTCGACACGTTCAGCCAGAATGAAACCGATGGATTTACAACTACAGATACAAACAACGGTACACAATGGACCTTTTCCTTCGATGCAAATCGCTTCGGCGAAGGACCGTGGATTAATGGCCGAAAGTACGAACCTTACTTCAGCCCAAAATCAAGTGACGTCTTGTACGATCCAAGCAATCAAACTACACCGATACGGTTCCCTACTCTAGTCGATGCGTGGGAAACACCTATTATTTATCTTCGTGCTATTCGAAAAAATGGACCAATCATTGATGATCCAAATAACAGTTCAAATAATAATTACAGTTTGCCTCAATATGAACTTCCTAATATAGATTTGTTTTTTCAAGACGCTATGAACTTTGGAAATAGTCTCATCGCAAACAACGATGAAGATCGAGTGAATTGGCTTACCCTGCTTTTATCACACCCAACATTTTGGGAGCAGGCTTCTACTTGGGATACAGATGGCACCTACACCGTTGCATGGGGTACAGCGAGGGGACGATACCTACTTCTCTCAGCGGGACCAGATACGATTTTCTTAGAAACAGAAAACACTCCGACTAATCCGATCAATGGCGACCCATACACATTGCCTGATATTAAAACCCCATCAAACGACAAGGTGAATCCGTCCATGATGGAATCGTTCGACGATGTAGTCGTACATGGCGGCGCATAAAAAAATGGCCTAGTTCACATAAAGTGCGCCAGGCCATTTATAAGGTGTATATCAAACTATTTACGCAAACAAGTTTTGCGCGTCGATAAACTCGATTACTTTTGCAACACATGTTTCAAGGTCATCTTCGTGAGTCTTGATGTGTAATTCAGCATTCGTTGGTTCTTCGTATGGCGCATCAATACCAGTGAAACCCTTGATTTCACCAGCGCGTGCCTTCTTGTACAAACCTTTTGGATCACGTTCTTCTGCAGCTTCTAGTGAAACGTCAATGTAGCACTCAAAGTAAGGGACATCGTTTTCTGCATGAAGTGCACGAACCGCATCGCGATCTTCAGCATAAGGGCTGATGAAACTAGCGATGGAAAGAACACCTGCATCTGCGAAGAGTTTTGAAACTTCACCAATTCGGCGAATGTTTTCAGTTCGATCTTCTGGGGAGAAACCAAGGTTCTTATTCAAACCCATACGAATGTTGTCGCCGTCAAGTCGATATGCGTGATGACCACGACTTAATAGTACTTGCTCAACTGCGACTGCAATCGTGGATTTGCCAGAACCAGAAAGACCAGTAAACCAAAGAGTTGCACCCTTTTGTCCCATGTTCTTGAGTCGTTCTTCGGCAGTTACGGTGCCTTCATGAAATGTAATGTTTGTTGCTACTTGTTCAGCCATTGTTTTTTCCTTCTAGGATTATCGGGGAGAGGGTTCGGGGGTTATGCGGTAACAGTTGATGTTGCCCATTCGATGAGGACGTCTGCAACTTCAGGACGCGAGAATTCGGCAGGTGGCCGCTCGCCTTGTTCTAGAAGTGCTCGAACTTTTGTTCCTGACAAGAAGATTTGGTCGCCTTCGAGTTTTGGGAACGTTTTGGAACTAACCATACCTTGTGCTTTCTTCGAATACGCAGCGTGTTCAAATTTAAGTGGAACAATACCGATTTCTTCAGCAGTAAAGTTATCAAAGATGTTTTGTGCATCGTATGTACCGTAATAATCACCAACACCCGCGTGATCACGACCAACGATAAAGTGGGTTACGCCGTAATTTTTACGGATAAGTGCGTGTAATACTGCTTCACGTGGACCGGCATATCGCATTGCTGCTGGCATTACGGAAAGTGCTGTGCAATCTTTTACAAAGTAGTTGTCGATGATTGTGTTGTAACAATCCATTCGTACATCTGCTGGAATATCGCCTTCTTTTGTTTCGCCAACAAGTGGGTGAATGAGAAGACCATCACAAATTTCTTGTGAGCATTTGCACAGGTATTCATGTGCACGGTGAATTGGGTTACGGGTTTGGAATGCAGCAACTGTTTTCCAGCCTCGGTTCGCAAAATCTTCGCGTGTTGCAGCAGGTGCAAGACGGTATTCAGTAAATTGTTCGCCTGGTTCGACTTCTGGCGTAACTGTTGCAACATGAATGTCGCCACCGACAAGCCATTCGCCTTCGTCCATCACTTGCTTTGCACCTGGGTGAGCATCATCTTCAGTGCCAAACACATTTGGAATTTCAAGTGCTTTGTCGTGTGCGTAAATTTCATCACAATCAACGATTGCCATGAACGTTCCATCTTCATGGTAAAGCGCCGCTTTGCCACCTTCATTCAACGTTGCTTTCACATCTTCATCTACTGCGAGCGTGATTGGAATTGGCCAAACAGTGCCATCGGCGAGCCGCATGTCTTTGCAGATTGATTCAAAATCTGCTTTCTTGCAGAAGCCAGTAAGTGGGCTAAATGCGCCAATTGCGATCATTTCGAGGTCGCATGCTTGCTTCGTTGAGAGGGTAATTGATGGAAGATTTGCTGCTTCTTCGGCTAGGTTGCCGCCAGCGAATCTGTTGACCAATGTACCGCCATGAGGGGCGATAAGGTTTCCTGTTGACATAGGGGTGAAACTCCAAATTTGAAGGGATAGAGGACAATTCTGACCCAGCCAACATAGACTGGAAATGGACACAAAATGCGTCGAAACGACCGAATATAGCGAATCTAGGGCACGATAGCAACCCCTTTATGAATAATTCAGGAGAACAACTGAGACCAAAAAAAAACGCCATTATTAGGCTCTAATCGGGGTCTTAGTTTAGTTACTTTTTATTTTTTGATGCACTATAAATCACAGCGAATCACGCAACTGACTAAAGTCCTGAAATTCTTCCTCTTCTAGATCTTCCTCAACATAATCAAACATAGACGGCAGTGCGGTATCCGTGCCGCCACTTTGAATGTCAATCCGGATCGAAATAAATAACCCGGCCAAAACAACATGCATAAATGACCAAGTATATGTTGGATAGTAAACAACTTGGTTGGTGAATCCTTGTAAATACATTGCCATGAGCAGCATAAACATCACACTATAAACCAACGGATTACCGCCAAGATAATATCTGTTTTTCCACACACCATAACCCGCAACAGTTGAATACGCGACCATTGCCATCATTGGAAGAAGTAAAATCAATCCACCTTGATACATCATGCTAAACCAAGCACTGTGCGGGTGTTGCCCAACGGCATGTGAACCAAAATATGACTCCCCCGATGTGCCAAGTAATCCAAACAAGGGGCGACGTATAAAATCTTCCTTTGCATACACCGACCAGATTTCTGTTCGCCCTGATTCGAGCGAACCCAATCGATCTAACGATACCGATTCAACCATGGACATAAGTGTTGTTAATACCGCAGCCACAATGATTAACCCAAGCACAGTGATCATTGGTCGCTTTGTTAATACTAAGATGATTGGAAACGTTGCAAAGATAATTGACAACGCCGTCATACGACTTGCAGTTAAAAGTGCCATCCCGATAGATAGTGAAAGCAGTCCAATCAACATTGGTCGCAAAGAATTACGTTTCCAAACCATCATTGCAAGTCCAATCAAGGGTGCTGATAATGCAAAAAGCATCCCAATTTGATTTGGATTCGCGCCATGGGGCTCAAATCGTCCTATCCCCCTTGCAAAGGCACCCGCTGGATCCATAAGTAATGCAGAAAGCGGAATAAGTAGTGCAACAAAACAGCCTATCGTAAGAGCGTTGATAATGCGCAAGAAATCTTCATACACGACAATAGTTTTCACTAGAAAAATCGACGCAAGTGTGACAAGTAACCATTGAATGCGCAGAACTACACCCACGGTTGCATCCTCAGTAGACCAAATCATGAAGATCCAAATAAAAGCCATTGCTGGATAAATCCATAATACTATTGGCGTACTCCGCTTTTGACCTGGATGTGCTAAAGATGCGAGGGCGATAAGGAGGTACGCCCCACCAGAACTTAGTTTTGCTGCTGCAGCAATTTCGCCGAGTCCTTGGCATCTCGCTATTGTGATCCATGGCACAAGAACTACAAGAGCCAAAAATAATTTCTTTTCTTTTGGAACAACTGCGTAGATTCCAATCACAACAATAATCGGAAGCAGCAACAGCGGCTGGCCAAGAACGATCTCTAGGTAAATATCTACGCGATCCATAAAACTTCCTCAAATGTTATCGGTTTGTTGGGTCTTATAACTCGCTCAAACAACATTGTTATGCTATATTAAACTAATGAGTACAAAAATCACGTTCATTGTGATTGTAATATTTAAAATTTCAATAGGTTGTTTTGCAGATTGGGATCCTGTTGTACTAAATGGAATCAAATGGAGTTCTACAAGTCAAGGATCAGAGACTATCAGGTATGCTGATACTGTAGGAATTCAGCGGATTCCCATTAAATACCACGGCGGTATTGATTCCAATATAGATGGTGTAATTGAACCACGAGAAATCACTACTTTCTCTAACTGGGTAACACGTTATATTCCAAACGACTATGCTGGACCAATCGTCTTCGATTATGAAAAACCGTGGTGGGAATATCTCATGGCCAAGACGATTTCTAGCGAAAAGTTAGAAGAACTCATTGGAGTTTATAACCAAGGGCTTGCAATCGCCAAATCAATTCGACCTAAAGCAAAATGGGGATACTTTGGGTTACCAATCATAAAAAATACGAGCAAGACTTGGCTTGACCAAGGCTTGTCCTTACAACCAATAGCTGATCGATGTAATGGAATGTACCCTTCAATTTACGATTGTCGCCCAAACAGAGATATTACGTGGCGTGTTGAACAGCACATAGAAATAATTCTAAAACAATCAGGTGGAACTAAACCCGTATATGTTTTTGTTTCTCCGAGATATTGCGGAAACCATAACAAACACGGGGATTTCATACCTGATGAAATTTTTCTTCGCCAAGCAAATGCCGCAATGAAAGCCACATGGACTGATGAAGTAGGAGTGAAACATAAAATAAATGGAGTTGTTCTTTGGGATGCTTATGCGAGTATCCCTCAAGAAGAGTGGGGATTAGCTGACATGAAACACACACGCTATTTACAACTCCTAGAAGCCCTCGTTCAAGCTTGGAGGAAAGAATCTGTTGGACTAACAATATCCTCTCCGGAAAACCATACTGCAATTTTAAACAATAGATTTACTGGATATGAATTTTCCAATTTAATAAATCGAGAAGTTCAAAAAAACAACATGACAAATGACACTCCTCAAGAGGGCGAGATTCCTGAAATAGAAAACGACCGAGTTGAAAGCGATCGTGTTCGTGATAACTGGGTCAGAGATTAACTTGCGTAATTAGTTTTCTTCTTGAAGACGACGCAAACGGCGAAGAAATCTAGCTCTGCGAAGAGATGCGTCATCTTGATTGTTCCTATCAAACTGCGGTTCATCTTCCTGCGGTCTATTTCGGTCACGGAATGGGAAGTTTTCGGATCCAGAACCTTTCTTAGGCTCGTCCATTTCATCCATCATTGGATCGTGCTTACCTTTCCGTTTTTCAAGACTTTTTTTTAATTTTTCAAGTTCCGCTTGGTACTTTTGTTGAAAACTATGTTGTTGATTTTCGGTCAATAACGCCCAAACTTTTGCTTGATATTCTTCTGGCTTTGGTGCCAATTTCATCAACACATTAGCATTTTCCGCTTCTTTCGACGCTTGTGCGGCGAACGCGGCGCTGTTTGCTTTTCGTTGTTCCTCGCGAATTTTGGCTAATTCTGCTCCGTACGTTTTCCGAAATTCTTCTTGAGCCTTCTGTAATTGATGAACTAAAGATCGAATCTCTGTTTGCTGTTCCTTTGACAAGTCAAGCGACTGCAATGTCTTCATCCACACACGGACTTGTTGCCGAGATTGCTGATTTCTATTGCCTTTTCCTGTCACCCGCAATTGTTCTGCACGCATATCTTCTTGTGTTACTTCCTCATCTTGTACAGAGGGTCCCGCAAGAATATCTTCTGCAGGTTCTTGTGCAAGAGTAAGTGAACTACACGTTGCAAGTGAAACAAGTATCCCTAAACCGAAGTATGTTCGTAAAGTCATAATGATGTTCCTTTTATTTGGGGCGTATAGATTCAACGGTTCAATTGAACGATATAATGCACTAATTCGCAAGGAAAGGTTTAAATTATGCCACTTATACCCACACAACTACGAAATGCCCTCGCTACGGTCATAGAAACCGACATTGGCAAAGATATTGTGACCGCTGGAATGGTCAAAGATCTTCAATGCAATGGTGCTGATATTTCAATTGAAATTCAACTTTCGTCACCAGATAGTCCCCTGCGAGAACGTATCAGAGAGCAAATTGAAGCTGCTCTTCGGTTAGCAGGACAAGAACATGGCGAAGATGTTGGCTCGATTAACGTTGCATTTTCCGCTGATATGCGATCAGCAAACGAAAAAGTTAGGGAAGAAAAAAATCCACTTCCGAATGTAAAAAAAATCATTGCAGTTGGCGCTGGCAAAGGCGGGGTTGGCAAATCAACTATTGCAACACTCCTTGCAGTAGGTCTTGCAAAACAAGGTGCAAAGGTTGGTTTACTCGATGGTGATATTTATGGTCCATCGATGACAACGATGCTTGGTTTGCATCGGCTTGAATCCAAATCGGAAGACAGCCTGTTATTGCCATTTGAAGTGCACGGCATCAAAGCAATGACAATTGGAAAACTGGTTGAGCCAGATCGCGCGCTCATTTGGCGTGGACCAAGGGCGCACAGTGCATTCAGCCAACTTGCAACCCAAACAAATTGGGGTGAACTTGATTACCTACTTGTTGATCTTCCACCAGGAACTGGTGACGTTCCACTTTCGCTTGCTCAATTACTACCTTTGTCAGGCGCAGTTATCGTCTGTACTCCACAAGTTGTCGCACAAGATGATGCTCGCAGAGCTGTGCGTATGTTTGAACAACTTGGGGTTCCTATTCTTGGTCTCGTAGAGAACATGAGTTACTTTGTTGCCGATGATGGAAAAGAATACGACATCTTTGGTCGAGGTGGTGGACAGCAAATGGCATCTGCAATGAATATAGATTTCCTTGGTGGGATTCCAATCCATCCTGATATGAGAATTGCTGCTGACACTGGCGAACCTCTAAAAAATTGGGAAATTAATGAAACAATGTCCCATGCCTTTGATGACGTCTGTAAAAATCTTGCAGGTGCTGCATCACTCGGTGCACCAGATCGTCCAACACTGAGTATTCATTAGATTGTGAATGTACAAGTTGTATTCAAAGCAGAGGTTCTAACTCAACATCAGAATCATCATTGAAACAACGATACCGTTACTTGTGCCATGAACAACCATCGAGGGAATTAATGATCCTCGCCATTCACGTAACAAGTTCATACCAACCGCAATTCCCATCAGAGCAGGAATTGCAATCCATCCTTGTGGATGAATTGCAGCAAACACAAACGAAACAAGGAATACGCTGCAAATAATACTTAGTGTTTTTGGAAATTTACAACTTGATGAACGAAGTTGGCGGTAGAGCACACCCCGAAACACAGTTTCCTCAACAACAGGCGCTGCAACTGCTGCCATAATAACAAGCAATATTCGCGTAAGCCAAACACCATCTGCAATATCAACAATGATCGGATGTGACCCCCCACCAGTTCCTTGAAACGATTCTGTACCTGCGCCACCAGTCACTAATTGCTGCACAACAAAAAGTAATAACGTGATCAACACACCGGCGCCTAAGATCGGGAGTGTCATCGCATACCCCGCAAAACCCGTGAAAATTTCCCGCATCAACCCTCGACCGGTCGTCCAACCAATATCTACGCAAATTTGTTTGAACGAAATGCCTCGAATACGCGCCCAAGCGAGGGCGATGAGGCTACCGAAAAATGCAACCAGCACAAACAGCAAACTGATCGCAGCATTTCCACTTGCTAAACCAATACTGAGAAGTCCAGCAAGTGTTGTAAATCCTACGAATACTAGAAGCCAGATTGCAAACACTTCCGCGTAGATACCATGATGGATTGCCGGCGGAACCAAGCCAGATGTTAGTTTTCCATCAAATGCTTTGAGCGTGTTTAATATTAAAAAAATCAAACCAACTATTACTACAACTCCAATGATGAGTGCGACAACACCGACAATCATGACTTTGGTTGCAGCGACAGTTCCAATCTTTTTTCGTTCTGTTTTATCTGCCTGAAGATATGTCCCAAACCACCCAAGCGTTTCAACAAGCGGTGGGTGATCACTTGGCAATGTACCGCCTTCAATCAGGATGTCGAGCATCTCCTGTGTTTTTGACTCCTGTTCTGTCATTTCTATGCCCTCAGAGGCTAGCCCTGATCGCATTCGAAGTACGGACGCACTCGCCGCTTCAGTATCACCCAAAGCAATCATGAAGGCGACGTACCGTTGCCGTTGCCCTACCGTTCCAGCGTCAAGTGGGATAGCACCTGCTGACATACTCCCAGTTGCTCCCATCAGAACACCTTCTCCGAGTATGAATTCTGCTTGCATCCGAGCAATGACCAAGCCCGAGGGATCTTCCCTGTTCCCTGCGCCATCTACCCCCTCTGGAATGGTCTGACGAGCCGCTAAAGCGCCTACAAAGAGAATAATGAGCAACCAAGCCGTTTTTACAAATGGAGATAATCGTTGCAGCATATAAGGAATAATACCACTCAAAGTAGTTGACAAATGGTCGGTTTTTCGGTACTTTTATGCGTTCGTCCCAATGCAGGGACAGAATGAGGAATGAACCACTATGCCACGACAAACAACATTTGCTAAGACTGGTGAAATTGAGCCAAACTGGGTCCATGTAGACGCTTCGGGTAAGACCCTAGGTCGCATGGCGACCACAATTGCAACTCATCTTATGGGCAAACACCGTCCAGAATGGACGCCGCACGTACTCACCGGCGATTTTGTCATCGTTACAAATGCAGAAAACGTTGTGATGACTGGTCGTAAACTCGAACAAAAAACACAACTCGTGTACAGTGGATACCCTGGTGGTTTGAAAGCACACAAATACAGCGACTTGGCTGAAAAGCATCCAGAGCGGATCATTGAAGAAGCTGTTCGAAGAATGCTTCCAAAAACACGCCTCGGTCGTGATATGTTCCGACGACTTAAAGTCTACAAAGGTGCAACACACCCACATACAAACCAACAACCAACTGAGTTGGCTTGCTAATTACTAATTGTTTCGTCGTATAAACGACATCACACTCACCACGTTCTCAAGAGGGACTCCAAGAGTCTACGAACACCATGACCGAAGAAAACACCCCAACTCCCGAAAACACGCCTGAATCTGAAACGCCTGCGGTTGAAGAAACAACTCCAGAAGGTACAGCAGAAGAGAATTCTCCAAAAAAAGAAGCTCCTGTATCAAAGGCACCTGAAAAGAAAATCGAATCAAAGCCAATTCCTAAGCCATCCGGCGATGCACCTGACGGTCATTGGTGGTGGGGAACTGGGCGTCGAAAAGCTGCTGTTGCTCGAGTTCGAATCCGCCCAGGAAACGGCGAGTTCCAAGTCAATAAGCGGAAACTCACTGACTTTTTCTCAGAAACACGTGACCACAAAAACATTTTAACAATTCTCGATAAAACGAATACAAAAGGCTCTGTCGATGTCTTCGTCAATGCAAACGGTGGTGGTTACACCGGTCAAGCTGGTGCAATTATTCTCGGCCTAGGTCGTGCTCTTGCAAAGTATGATCCTTCCCTTGAAAGTATTTTGAGAGATAACGGATACCTTTCGCGTGACCCACGAAAAGTGGAACGCAAGAAACCAGGTCAACCTGGTGCACGCAAACGCTTCCAATTCTCCAAGCGTTAAGCCAAAGATTATGCAAGTTTTTACAAGCGGTTGCAACCAACGTGGTTGCAACCGCTTTTTTACCATCTCCGGAGTGCTCGTGTTACTGATACCTCACTACAGCCAAGCAGCGATGCGATCTCGACGATCGTTTTTGGATTTCCTTTCCACCCAAAACGCATCTCGTACATCTGTCTAACATTACTTGGAACAGTACAAGGTCTAATTTGTGGTAATAAGCGTGCCCAAGAGACAACGTCGTTACTTGGGAAAGATAACTTCACAGATTGTCTATTTGCTGAGGCGCGTCTTGGTCTTGCAAGTGATTGTTCTATTGAAAGCATCCTATCAATTTGTGCAACAACGACGCGGCTTACTTTTTGTCCACGAGAAGGATCAATCGTAGCAACTATATCCCAAATTGTGGCAAGTGTTCTTCTCACTATTTCAAGAGACTGCTGTATTGGCAATTCAGATAGTGGCCTCTCTACATGTTGTACAAATACTGCTAAACCAGCGGGCATTGCTGATAAAACCAATTGTTGACGCAGCACAAATATCCAACGAAGATCGGTCTCTATTCGATCAATCTCTCTTATTGTTGGTGCATATTGGAGCGTAGAAATTGCAAGCTTTGTTCTAGAACTAAGCAAATGCATTGCGGAAACGAGCGACAATTCATCCTTGTCGGTGAGAGAAATTGGTTGAAGCAAATCATCCACATCCAAAACTAATGCTATCGGAGGGGTCTCTGTCACTACATCAACGCCGAGTACCACTTCTTCTACATCTTTCCTTGAAAAAGATGACAATGTAACAAATGGAATCTCATCCCCATGGAGATCTAACGATCTCACACGCAACAATGCTTTGCGAATCGCAGGGATGGTGCGTTGGAATCGGTTTTGAATTGTTCGCCATCGCACGCCCAATCTAATCGCACGTTGAATAAGTCTAATATCTTTTTGATCAAGTGGTGGCACATGCTTATATACTTTTTGCACTCTGTCATTATTTTTTAATATTAGACGAATCGTTTCTACACCGCGCTGATTTTTTTTAGCTAATTCTCTTGCGATTGCGTTCAGCGAAAGGTTCGATCCTTGAAACGACTCCGCTTCTCGCATAATAGTATTTTGTTCTTGTAATGAGAGTTGAGAAAAACAAATTGCAGATCGAAGCCGTTCCTGATGTGTTGCTAAAAAATGCTCTGCTGTTTGTTTATTACAGCCTATTCTTCTCCTTCCATCAATCTCAACTACCCAATGAAAAATCAATCCGTCTTTTCGCAAGCGGCTAATTGTCCTTTTTGAAACTTTAAAAAGCGCTGCTACTTCTTCGACAGTCAGCATGTTTTCAGGAGAAAGAATGAGTGTTCTGCTGATAATGGCAACCAAAGAAACAAGGTCACTTTTTAATGGTTCACCAGGAAGCATTGGTTGGTTTTCAGAATCTATCCTATATCCAGTAAGTCGAAAAACTACATAATCTAGTGGATAAACTTTGTCACATTCAATTTCTTCAACGAGTGACTCACAAGCACTCATCTGTTTCTTGCGAACATGATTGGGAGCAATTTTAATTTGATCCCCAAGTTCCCGCAATTCTTTTATCTGTAATTGCAAAGAAATTGGCATAAATTAAGCAAGATCAAAAAATGTAATTTTAGATTTATTAGAAACAATTTCCAGTGCACTTGCACGCTCAAAAAATAATTGAAGCGAAGATTCGTGTCTTTCACTCCAGGAATATTGCATCGTTTCTCCAAGATACTGTAGTGCGTCTTTTTTATTCCATCCTCGTTCTTCTGCCGCTGTAGCGACAATGTGCTCGAGGCACTGCATGTTCTTTGTTAGTTGCCTTTCGAGAGAGAGAGCCGCGAGTTCTACAATATCAGGATGAAGATCTGACTTACCCATCCAAACCGCAAATACAAATGGAAGGCCTGTGTTTTCTTTCCACGCTTCCCCAAGATCAAGTTCATATTCATATTCAGAATCATTCGCACTTGAAACCACTTTGTCACCAATCATTAGAACTGATTCTGGCCAATCGTTTTTGCTATCTCCAGGTTTGGGTATTTCAGTTGGAACAATAGCAATATTCTTCTCATACACATCCTTCATTACAATCTGCAAGAGTGCGACTGATGTATGACTATCAAGATCGCAATGAACTTCTTGAACATCTTCTATTGGTATTCGGCTACATAAACGTACAGTTAATGTATGACCATCACTACTGAGCAAGCCAACTTTCAATATTCGAAGGGATTCTGATGTTTTTTGAAAATCGATCGATGATGCGAGTGCGAGATCTACCTCCCCAGATTCTAAACACCCAATTAACAAACTTGGCACTTTTGGTACCAAAGAAATACCCTCGATTGTCTCTAAACCGTCAATCAACGGCACAGTATTGAGAAAACTTACGACACCTAATCGAACTTGCTGCATTTAGGCATCATAATTGACCCGCGGTCACCTTGACCCCTAATCAAGGTGACTGCGGGTCAATTGGGGACAGAGTATGTTATCGGTCCTCAAAAAGAAATTTGCTCGAATCGTTAACTGCCCAGATTAATTAGCCGATAGGTGGAGTGGAACAGCGTGCTTTCGAGCCCAAGTAATGAAAGTAACACACTAAGGGACCGCCTGCGGGCCGACCCACCTAACGTTACCGTTCCTTGGGCTCGACAGCATTCGTGCAACAAACTCTCTCTCTTCTCTCTCTCCAAAACGATCATCCCACTGCCTTCTGGTAGTGGGATGCGTTTTTATACCTAATTATCAAAATGTAGATGTACTTAACGCAGCATCTAACCAAGGGCCAAAGTATTCACTTTCGTAGAAACTATATTTGTAGTTTCACATCGGTACGTTCGCTTCACCTTCGATGACGAGATCCGACTGATGACAGCGTGGGGAACAACGCTTGCAGCAAACGCTAAATTTCTCAAAGAAGCTTTGCTACATGCTCGTGTAGATAAAAGTTCAACACTGCAACCCAAGTTCAACTTTTCTTTTGGCAACTCAGTCAAATCTACTGCAATCTGATCCATGCAAACAGCTCCAAGTACCGGAGCATCACCAACCGTTTCTCCATCTCGAAGAATATGCACAAAAGCTCCACCACCGGTTGCGTCTGCCCCAACACCCATTGGATAACCTGCGGCGTAGCCAATAGGAATAATTCCAATCAAAGAATCTCGAGTTGCTGTCCATGAACCACCATACCCAACCAAATCACCATTTTTTACGGAACGAATGTGTGCCAGATGCGTCGTCCATGAAACAACTGGGCGAAACGTAGGTAATCCATCTAAAGGTGCAGGCACAGTGCCCGTCCAAGCAAGCCCAACACGCACCATGTTTCGGTGAGACCATTTCCACTGCACAGTTGCGGCAGTATTTGCCTCATGTAAAACACAATTTTCTGGCAGCCGAGTTTCAATCGGCTCGATCACTTGATCAAACTGCTTATGTTGCTCACGAGTCATTTCCTCGTCATGTACTGCAGATGCAAAATGTGTCATTATTCCTGTCAATGCAACACGCTTGTCACCGAGGATCGTTTCGATAACTCGCTTCGCCTCGATAGCATCACATCCTCCGCGATGTAAACCTGTATCAACTTTCACTTGTACGTTGATCACCGAGCCAAAACGAGTAGCCATCTGCAAAACTGATCGCAGTTGATCTTCGCTGTGAATAACAAGGTGCACCTTTCGTTTCATTATTCCACGATACAGAGGGTGGAGCCGATCACAGCCATACACTGGTGCAAGCACGAGGAGGTCGGATTGCACACTTCCTCCAAGCAACACCCCCGCTTCATCAGCGCTGTATACCGCGAGCAAATCTGCATGGTGAGCGAGTTTAGTAGCTAGTCGAACTGCACCTAAACCATATCCATCAGCTTTCACAACCGCGCAAAATTTGCATTTTGAGCCAATATGTGATCTTATCGCAGCACAATTCTGTTCTACTGCCCAGAGATCAACTTGTAATGTGCTTTGATTATGCATCAACTACGCTTTTATGCTTCCTTGCATCTCATGCTTCAGTTACTGACAACTACCGTTACAATAACAATATCGTCGGCTCACCGATCCTACCATGACAAGCAAATCACAATAGGTGATTCCGAAATAATTATCCATGACTAAACCAAAACTCGACCTCGAGATTTTCGACACAAAAACTTCCTTTAAGGACATTGGTCTCATCGACGAACTACAAAAGTCCATCGATAAGGCTGGATTCGAACATCCAACTGTCATTCAATCAAAATTGATCCCTCTCGCTCTTTCGGGTGGAGATATCCTTGGGCAATCAAGAACTGGCTCAGGCAAAACTGCCGCATTTGGGTTGCCTGCTCTTCAAATCATGCAAGAAGACGATGCTTTTGGCGCGCTCATTCTCGTTCCAACTCGAGAACTCGCCATCCAAGTTTGTCATGAACTGCGTGAACTAGGAAGATTTACAAAACTTCACCCTGTACCAATTTATGGTGGACAGAAGATAAACACGCAGATCGAAAAATTAAAAGCGAATCCTCAAATAATTGTTGGAACACCCGGAAGAGTTATGGATTTGCACCAGCGAGGGCATCTTCCTTATAACAAAATAAAACTTGCCATTCTTGATGAAGTCGATCGAATGCTTGATATTGGTTTTCGCGAAGATATAAGAAAAATTCTCGGCGGTTTAAAACAAAAACACCAAACGATATTCGTGTCTGCAACTATTTCTGATGAAATCCACCGTCTTTCCAAGAAATACATGCACAAACCGCAAAGTTTGGACGTGACTTCCTCTTCTGGAAGTTTAACAGTTGCTCAAGTTCATCAAGAATATCTTCCTGTTCAACCTTGGGACAAACAACGCTTATTACACCACCTTCTTAAGCACGAAGAAACTGCAATGACATTGATTTTTTGCAGAACCAAAGCAACAGTTGATAAATTAACTTCTTTTTTAAATAGAAAGAATATCGAAGCCGCTGCAATCCATGGTGATCTCCCTCAAAACAAGCGTAATGCTGTTATGCAAAAACTCCGTGATGGCAAATTAAGTGTGCTTATCGCCTCTGACCTTGCCTCTCGTGGGATTGATGTCGAAAATATCACCCATGTTATTAATTATGATGTGCCTGAAGATCCAGAAATTTATGTTCATCGCATCGGTAGAACTGCAAGAGCAGGACGTGGTGGTGTTGCTTGGATGTTTGTCACTCCTGAGCAAGGTCAACTACTCACACAGATCGAAGCCTTAACGAACGTTGAAATCCCAATCAAGGAATATCCAGATTTTAAACCTGGACCTGTCCCTGAGAAAGTTTCAAAGCAACAAAAAGCAGAAGAAAAACGGATTTCTGACGCTCGTGAAGAAAAAAATCCTACCAAACTTGATTTGCCTGACAAACAAAAAAGCAAGGATGAATCTAGTTTTCCGGGCGGAGTTGTTCCCAAGCAATTACCAAACAAACGGCTCGGTGGGCGAGTTCGTACTCGAAGAAGATGAGTGTTCTACTTTCTGATGAGATTCGAAAAGCACTGCAATCAGGTGGTCCTGTCGTTGCCCTTGAAACAGCTGTTCTCACACAAGGCCTGCCACACACTCTGTGGGGCGAAGGGTTTGGCGAACGTCCTCCTGTAATAGAATCTGATACTCCAATCAATCTTGCGGCGGCGAAAGCTATGACACTTGCTGTTCAGACGGCTGGTGGAATACCAGCGTGGGTTGCAGTCATTAATGGATCACTTCGTATTGGTCTTTCCAATCAAGAAATTGAAGAACTTGCCCGTGACAATGCTGCAGGCAAAGTTTCCCTTGCGACAATTGCCCCTGTTCTTTCTCAAAAAAAATCAGCCGGCACTACTGTGGCAACAACTTTGCAAGCGTGCAACCTCACTCGACCAGTGTGTGGGCATGCCATAAAAGTCTTCGCAACTGGGGGGATTGGTGGTATTCACAGAAATTGGTCGGACAAACTCGATATTTCTGCTGACTTGCGAGCACTCGCATCCACGCAAACGTGCGTTGTTGCAAGTGGAGCTAAATCTATTCTCGATATTTCTGCTACCGTTGAATCGCTAGAAACTCTTGGCATTCCTATTTTGGGACTTGGAACTAAGAGCTTTCCTTGCTTTGTTGAAGAAAAATCAGAACTTGATCCATGCATCAACTGTATCGATTCGCCAGAAGAAGTTGCAAAAGTTTGTCATATTCACTGGAATGAACTCGGATCAAGTTCCGCAGTTTTGGCAACCTGCCAAGTCCCTGATGATGTTGCACTTGGGAGAGGAACACTTGAGCAAGTCATTGAACAGACCGAACAATCTTGGGCTACCTCTGGCGATATTGGTGCAACAAGAACGCCAGCTCTGCTTGATGCTTTGGCTCACCATACTAGGGGTAAATCTCTTGTTGCTAACTTAGCACTCCTTTGCAACAACGCTGCCATGGCTGCGGAGATCGCAGTCGCAATGCAAGGTTAAACTAGTGTTCGTGGGACATACGTCAAGGTATGGCATTGCCGTCATACCTTGACGTGTGTCCCTGAGTATACGGCAGCCTGTATACTGTACGTATCGGTTTGTGGGGTAGGGGGAGGTTTTACAACATGACAGAAACAAAAAAAGAAACAGTTATTGGTTTACTTGATTGGGAAACCCCACACGAGGGTAGGCTGCGTCAATGGGACAACGGCCCTGTCGTAGCAAGTTCTGACCCATACGTTCCAATAAAACTCAAAGATGATTACCCACTTCGAGAAGGACAGTTACTTACTACTTCTATCATCCGGAAAAAGTCAAAAAACAAAAATAAAGAAGGCATTCGAAATGTTCGACCCATTGTTTCTGAAATTTTAGAAATTGACGGAATTGATCCAGCAGAATACGCAAAGCGGAAACCTTTTGGGGAAATGACTGTCATCGACCCACAGCCAAGAATGACACTTGAGCATCGAGGATGCGCCCCTGCATGTAGACTGATAGATCTCTTTTGCCCGATCGGCTTTGGTACACGTGGGTTAATCGTTGCTCCGCCTAAAGCCGGCAAAACAGTATTGCTACAGAACATTGCTTCAGGCATTCATCACAATCACCCAGATGTCGAATTGGTTGCACTTCTCATCAATGAACGACCAGAAGAAGTTACAGAATTTAAACGAACTGTGCCTGCAGAAGTGCTTGCTTCATCAAACGATCAAAATGTTGATGAACACATTGAACTTGGCATCATGGCAATCGAACGAGCAAAACGTAAATTAGAAGCAGGCATCGACGTTGTCGTTTTACTTGACTCACTTACTCGATTGGGCAGAGCATTTAACAACTCAAAAAAATATGCAAGTAGCGGTCGAACAATGTCCGGAGGACTTGATGCCAAAGCGCTCGACATTCCAAAACAACTATTTGGTGCCGCAAGAAATGTTGAGCAATCTGGGTCACTCACGATCATCGCAAGCTGTCTAGTAGACACTGGCTCCCGAGCAGATCAAATTATTTTTGAAGAGTTCAAAGGAACCGGTAACATGGAATTGATTCTTGACCGTTCAATTTCTGAGCAACGCTTATTCCCTGCAATAAATTTAGCTGCATCTGGTACTAGAAAAGAAGATCTTTTACTCTCCCCTGCAGAATATAAGACTGTCACTGCTCTTCGCCGTAGACTTCTTAACATGAAGCCTCCGACACAAATACAACAGTTACTCGCTGCCCTAGATCGTTTTTCTACAAATGAAGAACTTGTTGGTGGCTAATGATTCATCATGGCAAAGCAAACTGACCCACGATTAACTGAAGCTATGCGGGCTCTTGCAAGTGGACAAGTGCAGCAAGCAGAATCTTTATGTCGAGCAGTGTTATCAGATCGTAGACGAGATGACCTCGCCATGGCTTTACTCGCACAGGTGTGTAATCAAATCGGAAAATACGGTGAAGCACTCCAACTTATACGGAATGCGATTGCAAAAAATGGGAAACGTGCTGACTATCACGGCTTGCTTGCAGACATTCTCAGCACCAAGGGTGAATTTCGCAGTGCAATCGGAGCCTACGATAAAGCCCTGAAATACCAACCAAATCACCCAGGCGTTCTTGCGGGAAAATCGAATACATGGCTTCGTTTAAACGAACCTGAAAAAGCATTGAAACAACTCGCCCCTTCTATGAAGCAAGGCAATGAAGATCTAACCGTTGCAACGGTATATGCAAAAGCGTTGATTGCAGTTAATAAACCTGAAGAAGCAGCAACTGTGTTACTTGCACATCTTCCAGCTGAGCGAGAGCCGATCGAAACACGCAGATCTCTATATTTTGTTTTGGGCAAAGCAATGGAAAAATGCAACGAATACAAAAGTGCGTTTGAAGCATACGAGCAGAGTAATTCTCTTGCTCGAACAAACTTTGATATTCATGATTGCGAAGAAAAACATAATGCAATCAAATCCGCTATCAACAAAGAAGTAACAAGCAAGCGTTCAAATAATCAAGATGATTCAAGAATTTTTATAGTTGGGATGCTACGCAGTGGTTCAACACTCACAGAGCAAATTATCGATGCACACCCTGATGGTGTTGGACTCGGTGAACTTGAAATCTTTCCTAATCTATTGCAAAAATACAGCCAAGGACAAACATTCTCTGAATTTTGGAAAAATATTGAGAATACAACACTTGATGCTATAGCCCAAGAATATATTGAAGCAACACCTTCGAATGCAATTGCCACAGTCGACAAGCAGCTTGGAAATTATCAGTTCGTTGGTGCGATTGCTTCCATTCTTCCAAACGCAAAATTCATACATTGCAAACGAGATCCACTCTCCATTGGCCTTTCTTGCTTTGCGCAAAAATTTCCTCCAAGTACGAATGCTTGGGCAAATAATTTGCGAAACATCGGGCTTTATTACAGACAGTACGATGCAATGATGAAACATTGGCAATCCTTGTTTAGTGACCGGATATTAGAAATCCAATACGAAGAACTTGTCCAACACCAAGAAAAACAAACAACACAAATCCTTGAATTTTGTAACCTTCCATTTCACGAAAGGTGCATGCGTTTCTGGGAAACTGGAAGAACTGTGCTAACCCTCAGCCAAGACCAAGTTCGACAACCAATGTATTCATCTGCAGTTAACCGTTATGAACATTTTGGCGAATTACTCGACCCGTTGCGGGAAGCCCTTGCTGATTAAAGCTAAAAAACGCTAAGAAATACCACACTATGAATCACATGATGCGTAAAAAAACGCCGCTGCAAAAGCAGCGGCGTTTCGTGAAGGTTATCCTTCAGTGCTTACTGTGGAATACACAGTAACACACGTCATACATTCGCAATTATTTGCGACGACGACGGCTTGCTATACCAGCAAGACCCAAGAGGGCAAGAGCACCTGGAGCTGGAAGCTCATAGTAGAAATCTTGACCAAGTACTTGGTAAGTTTCGCCAGCGGAATCTTTACCTTGGAAGTTGAGTGTGCCGTGTACAGCAGAGCCCAAACCAACCATAGTAAATTGACCAACCATAACGCGAAGGTCTGCACCTGCTTCGCCTTGGACGTCATCTGGAGTTACAAACCATGTGCCGTTAACTGTTGAGATACCACCACCAGCTTCGAATGGTGCGAAGTCAATACCAATGTTCATCATTGCATTGTCAACTTGATCTTCGAGGCCGATTGTTACCCAGCTGTCATACACTAGGTCTGGTGCAAGTGGGTAAAATGCTGGGTTAATACCAGCACTTGTCGCAGCACCAAATGCTGATTGAAAAAATCCACCAGTTGAATCAACATCGAGCACGTTATCAGCGTTGCCGAAAACAGCATCAAGACGATCTACTGAGTTTTCAAAATTAGCGAAAATACGAGCAGTCCAAGTTCCGGCTTGAGCGCCGTCGCCTACTTGCTCAACGATGTCATAGCTAAGACCGGTATAGTCTGCCATGGCTGTGGTTGCTAAAAGCGAACCAGCTACAATTGTTAATGAAAGCGTTTTAATATTCATGTGCTTTCCTTCCTTTTCATTCCTGTTCTAGATCTAGAAAAAAACGTTAATGTTGGTGGGTGTTTGCCTCTACTCAGAGCTGACTTGACCTTTGAGACGCCCATCCATGTTCCCCAACGAGGGAGTATTCGCAGAAAAGCTCAGTCGGTTCCCACAACTTTGCTATGCGGACTCACTCGGTGAGTTTGTTGCTAGAACTACATGCCTAGCAACAGGTTGAAGATAGCGGAAGATTTGGCTGAGTCAACAGGAATAGTTGGTTTTTTATCATCAAACAGCTTAAAAAAACCTGTTTATTTGCCCAAATTACCAAATAGCCCCTCAGAACCCGCAAAGTTGGCCAGATAATAGAAGAGGTCCTGAACTTTTGATTTTTACAGAAATGTTTTTTCCAAGATAATTTGCAGGATCTGACCCATCTGGAATGTCAAACACGCAAATAAGATCGCCTTTTGTTCGACCTGACATCTGAATCACCGGTTTTTTCCACTTCAGTTCTACCCCAGCATTTTTCGTCGATTTTGGGCTGATCCTCTCTACAAAAACCTCTACTTCTTTTCCTTCATATGCGGCGTGAACTTCCTCGCTGATCTCACCACCCAATGCAAGAAGAGCGTTCAACCGTGATCGCTTTACCTCTCTTGAAACATCATCCTTAAAGCGGTCAATCGCGACCGTTCCTGGTCTTGGTGAATAATGAAACACAAAGTTGTTCTTAAATCGAACCTTCTTTAGCAAGGAGCGGGTAGCTTCATAATCTTCGTCTGACTCTGTTGGGAATCCGACTATGATATCGCCTGCGATTTCAACATCAGGAATAATTTTTCGGGCACGGTCAACGAATTCTAGGTATTCCTCAACCGTATACCCCCTATTCATCAATTTTAAAATTCTATTTGACCCAGACTGCGCGGGAACGTGTAAATAATTGCATATCCGTGGGCAATCACGCATCGTTTCTAAAATGTCATCACCGAAATCTTTTGGATAACTTGTAACAAAACGAAGTCGAAGTATTTCAGGAACTTCATCATGAATGCGCTTTAATAACTTAGCGAATGTTGTGACTTGCTCATCCTGAGAACTATCATGCCTGAATGCTTTCAAACTTGGTCCAATTTGTGGAACTTCTCTTCCTTCCACAGAAATAGCTAAACCATGTGTGTATCGATAATGGTTCACCGTCTGGCCAAGTAAGGTCACTTCGACAATGCCAGATTGTGCAAGATTTCGACACTCCTCCACAATCGAATCCGGTGGTCTATGAACTTCAGCACCTCGTGTGTTTGGAACTACGCAGTAGGTACAAAATTTGTTGCAGCCACGAGTGATTCTGACATAAGCAGATCTGCGATCTCCACCAGTGCTGTTAGGGTCAAACACCCTAGAAAGGTCTAACATCTCAAGGTTGTCATCAGCAGCAGACAGCGCGGCTGACCGCCTAGAATTATTCCCCTGCAGCGCAATTCGATCTGTTGAAGCGAGTCGCTCTCCAGCCACTGCATTTTGAATCAGCATTGGTAATTTATCAAGTTCACCGGGTCCACAGAGAAAATCAATTTGAGGATACGTGCTCAATAGCTTCTTTCCCTCACGCTCCGGCAGGCACCCAAGCATCCCAATCACTACTTCTCGGCCTTCTCGTTTTTCTACACCTAATTCACCAATTCTACTAAGAACCTTGTTTTCAGCTTGCTCCCTAACTGAGCAGGTATTGAACAGCACGATGTCTGCGTTCGCTCTATCACCCTCGAAGGTGTATCCAATGGCAGCAAGTTGTCCTGAAACAAGTTCACTATCAAGTTCATTCATCTGACAACCGAATGTCTCTAAAAAAATCGTTTTAGTGGAAATAGTTTGCACAGTATGAGCCTTCATTGCAGGTTGCGTATTATGACGGAAAAACATAGAAGATTGTGCTTTTATTGGTCATCAAGTCGATATTTCAAATAATGCGAGCAGGTCAAGGAGTTGTCATTCTTTCGGTGATGTTATTGATGCTTGGAGTCGTAATGGTGAACTCCGCTGGGTTGTCTGTTTCTAGTGAACCACTCACTTTGAAACAGATGATATTGAGCAGACCTGCTTTGCTAGCAGTGCTTGCAATAGGCGCCATGTGGGTTGGCAGCCGATTTCCTCTTCGATTTTTACAAGTGAAAATTGCTGGTCTACCAATTGTATTTTGGGTCATTCCCGTGGCGCTTCTTCTATTACTTGCTGTTTACGTTCCTGGTATTGGAAAACGAGTCAATGCGGCAAATCGATGGTTAGATTTTGGTGGGTTTGCGTTTCAACCAAGCGAAGTGGCAAAATGGTCAATGATCGCAGCAATCGCTTGGTGGGGCTCTGAATATTCCAAGAACATGGCTTCATTCAAAAAAGGACTTCTACCAGCTGTTCTTGTCGTAGGATTCATTTGTGGTGTAATTGCTGCAGAGGATTTAGGAACGGCTGTGTTAATTTTTATAACTGCATGCATTTTACTTTTTGCAGCAGGTTGCAAAACTATACACTTCATTTCACTTTTTCCATTTGGAATAGCTGCCCTTGTTGGTGCAATCATGGCGAGTTCCTACCGCATAGATCGATTAAAAGCATTCATAGATCCATACGATGATCCTGGAGGTGTTGGATATCACATCTTACAATCGCTAACTGCTATTTCCAGTGGAGGCTTGACTGGTCTTGGACTTGGTCATGGTGTGCATAAATTTGGTTACTTACCAGAAGATACAACAGATTTTATTTTTTCAATCATATGTGAAGAACTTGGGGCTGCTGGTGCTGGTGCTGTCCTTTGCCTCTACGCTGGATTGCTTGTCCTTAGTTTTTCTGTCATTCGCAATTGCAAGGATTCGTTTTTGCGATTACTTGTGCTTGGGATAGCAACAACAATCGGATTGCAAGCGAGCATAAATATTCTCGTTGTAACTTCCCTTGCACCAACGAAGGGAATCGCCCTGCCTCTTCTAAGTAATGGCGGAACAGGTTGGCTCCTTACTGCATTTTGTGTTGGGCTAATAAATGCAGTAGATCGTGCATCTTTTGCTAATACAACTACATCAGTTGAACAGTGGCAACCCTCACATGCCTAACGTGCTAATCGCCGGTGGCGGCAGCGGCGGGCATGTTGCTCCAGCAATTGCAATTGCAGAATCACTAAAAGATAATTCGTGTGACGTATTCATTGCGCATTCAACTCGCGCTATCGATCACAGGATGGTCGAAGAAACTTCGTTTCAAACAACTTCTCTTTCTGCTAATCCACTTTCATTATCACCATTTGGATTCATAAAGTTCTGTATTGGTTTTTTGCGATCAGCGAGTCAAACAAAAAAATATATTCGTTTACATGACATAAAGTGCGTTATTGCAACTGGGGGTTTCGTGGCAGCTCCTGCACTCTGGGCTGCAAGCCAACTAGGCGTCCCTACAATTTTGATGAACTTCGACAAACCCCCAGGCAAAGCAAACAAACTTGCAAGTCGATGGACAGATTCAATATTATCTACCGTCGAGTGGGACGATGTACATGCACAAATAGTCCCCCCTCCTCTTCGCGCGTGTTCCATTTCACAGCATGATCAGAGAGCAAATAATATCGATTTGGGACTTGACCCTAAAAAAATGACATTGCTCGTCACTGGTGCCTCCCAAGGCGCTGGAACAATCAACGAACTCATTCCTAGGTTGGCATTAGTTTCTCCAAATTTGTTCATGAACTGGCAAATTCTACATTTGGCAGGTGAAGGAAAAACTACATTTGTAGAAACGGCGTACCAAGAAACTTCTGTGGCACACCTTGTACTCCCGTTTACAAAAGAAATGGGAAAGTTCTGGGGGGCTGCAGATTTAGCAGTTACTAGGGGTGGTGCAAACACGATTGCTGAAATTGCATTCAACGCAGTTCCTAGCGTTGTGCTTCCTTATCCATACCATGATGATGATCATCAACGTACAAATGCTGAACCTCTTGAAACACTTGGAGGTGTTGTGATCGAAACTGATTACAAAGAAATAGATGCAAACTTGCAAAATGCAGGGCAAACGATCCTTTCATTACTCTCAAACCATCAACAACGGTTCGAGATGCAACAAGCACTCACCTTCGAAGCTCCCATCAATGGCGCATCTGTCATCGCTGATCTCGCCCTTGGGGCGATCAATTAAGTACCACTTCTAGTGACCGCGGGCTGGGTGCGTAACATCACCTAGCAAAATGCGCATACCGAAACCCAGAGCCAATCGACCTTGTTGCTGTCATCGGGGAACTAGGTACAACGTCGGATTCGGGACCGGGTGCAGCGGAGGATACATTATTAGATCAATAATGATGTTTTATTGATAAAAAGTGGGTTTTGGGTGGATTTTATGTATTTTTGATACTACCTTTGGTATAGGAAGCCTTGAAGGTATTGAAAGAATGAGTGAGAACGCAAACAACAACGCTGCTAGATGTGTGGTTTTAACGCCTCAAGAAGGTGTAGAGGCTGCCTGTCGAATTGTACAGAGGCTTGGTTTGCAGGCAGATATTGAACATTGCCCAATGCTTGCAATGGCTGAACTTGCACTTCTACAACAACTCAGGCGAAATGATGCTGCTTGGAATTCAGCCCCTCAGCCAACGCTGTTGGTACTCATCAATGCAGACGAAATGGTAGATCTGCCACACCTTCTCAAAGCACTCAACCACTATCTCCCAGATGTAGAAGTTTCCACGATCAAAGATGGGCGACTTCAGTCAATCAATGACAACTCTCATACCGTAGACAAACTCGAAGATCCTCCGATCATTCACGCTGAATCCGTCGATGCAGACGAACTATCCATGCTGCTCGATGGTACAGAACTTGGAACTGATGAATGAGCGAAGTACGAGACACCAGAGGACGAATGTTATTCGCAGGGTCATTTGATCCTGAACTTGTTAGTGGTATTGAACAACCAACACATGTCGTACAAACATTGTTCGATGTCATTGGAGAACTCTCGACGTGCTGCGCTAAAGAAAATATCGATGCGATTGTTCTTGATGAACGCCTTCTTGCATCAGATAGCGATTCTTCCTTTGATGCCATTCGTCGAATAGACCCATTTCCAATTATCGTTGTCTCTGGAGAAAATCGTATCCATAAGCTAGCGGATATATATGTTCCTCAAGACACTACCTCAGAAAGACTTCTCTTGGCTGTGACAAATGCAAGGTCTCAACCGACGCAAAAACCTGAGCCGGAGGAGTTTGATCTTGACGAAGCGTTGGGATTCACTGATCAGACAAAAACAACGCCAGACGGTAAAAGTCTGGGAGATGTTGACCTTGTTCGAATGTTGTTACATGATCCATCTAATTTCAGAACTACACTACTCACTCTTCTCAAAGAGCAAACTGAGTGGAAATATTGTGAATTTGTTGATGATGAAACACGTGTCCCACATAACGCTGAATTTGCGCAACTTCGATATGGGCACCAAGAACATGGCATTCTTGTAGCGATAGGCCCAACAAAGGAACAAGTTCTTCGTTGGGGAAGGTGGACTTCATGTTGGCTTGAATTACATCTTCGTCATAGACAAATGAAGTTGCTCGCATATCGTGATGAACTTTCTGGAGCATGGAATCGAAGATTCCTCTCAGCATGCCTTCGCAGAGAAATCAACCAAGCACTACATGCAAGACGACCGCTCACTGTCATGATTTTTGATATTGATAACTTTAAACAATACAATGATCGGTTCGGGCACGATGCCGGCGATGAGATCATTCGTGAGGTTGTTCGTTTGCTTCAAGCAACAATTCGAAAAGGCGACCACGTTTGCCGAGTTGGTGGGGATGAATTTGCCGTACTCTTTTGCGACCCAGAACCTCCTCGCGAGGCTGGTTCAAATCACCCCACTACTGTTGAATTCCTTGCAAAACGATTCCGCGAACAAGTAGCACGAGCACATTTTTCTAAACTAGGGAAAGATGCACAAGGCACTGTGTCGATATCAGGAGGTCTGGCGACCTTCCCGTGGGACGGAAGTGAAGTGGACTCATTGTTACAAAAGGCTGATGAGCGACTTTTTGAATCAAAACGACATGGCAAAAACACTATTACTATCGGAAAAGAAAAATAACGCACAACCCTCAATTCAATTGGGGCACTACTGTTGAACAATAAAACGCTCATTCTTTCCGACTTGCATCTCTGCAAACGACTTTCCACCATTGAAACAATTTCCCAACTTCGTCCACTCTGGCAGGGATTTGATGAACTTATTTTGAATGGCGATACTGAAGAATCCTATTCAAAGAAATACTCCTCGCAATCTCAAGAGGCAACCAGATCGTTAATCAAAACTGCAGAAAGTGACAACGTCAAAGTTCATCTTCTTGACGGTAACCACGACCCGATGATCAGCGATAGCCACGCGCGTTTGTACCACGATAGCAAAGTTCTCATTATGCACGGACACGCTGTTTTCCCAGAAATTGCACCATGGACATGGTATGCATCAAAAATTAAAAAACATCGAAACGAACTGTTACAAGCCTCAGGTGATACCTTTCAGTCGCAACTCGAAGCAACAAGAATTGCTTCCAACCGTTCAGCAAAAAGTCGTGAAGTAAAAAACAGACCAAACTTGATTGAACTGCCCTTGAGAACAGCGTGGTCTGTATTCAAAATATTGCAAACTTGGAAACGTTGCCCATCAATTACAGAACGGTGGTTATCTACGTATGCACCGAAAACTAAAATTGTCATCATCGGTCACACACACCGTGCAGGAATTTGGAAGATCAACGGACGAGTTATTATTAATACCGGCTGCTTCGGATTTCCTAGCCATCCACGAGGTGTTGTCATAAATGAAAATACTTTAAAAGTTTTTCGCATTCAAAAAATCAACGACCAATACAATCTTGATCAAGAGCTTGGATCTTGGCAACTTGATGCTCTGTAAACCCGGCCTCTCAAAGGCGAATCTAATGATGCTTCAATAATACGAACTGCTGAAATCAACTGATCAAGATCCAACCCTGTCTCTATCCCCATTCTATTTGCAAAATACACCAAATCTTCGGTTGCAAGATTCCCTGCTGCACCTGGTGCATACGGACAGCCACCTAGCCCTCCACTAGAAGCATCAAATCGACGTACGCCTAATTGCATTGCAAATGAAGCGCAGGCAAGTGCCGTTCCGTGTGTGTCATGAAGGTGCAAAATAGATTGTTCGGGTGAAAGAATTCCATCAAGTGCTTCGTACAATCGATCTATATCTGTAGGAACTGCGACTCCAATTGTTTCGCCCAGAGAAATATCTTCAACTCCAATATCAAGTAATTGTTCCACAACACGTCGGACGTGCTTTGCATCTATTTCGCCTTCGTATGGGCAGGCAACAACACAACTTACATAACCCCGAATGCCAACTCCGTTTGCTTTTGCAGAATCAACCAAAGGTTTCATGCGGTCAATAGAACCTGCAATTGTCGTGTTAATATTTCGTTTACAAAATGTTTCACTCACCGCGGTCATTAATGCAATTTCATCAACACCTGCTTCCATCGCACGATTCCAACCGTGTTCGTTTGGAACTAAGGCTGTGTAATTCACATTCTCGGAGCGACAAAGATTTAAAAAAACATCTTCAGCATCTGCAAGTTGCGGCACCCATTTTGGATTTACAAATGAAGATACTTCAATTCGCCGTAATCCTGTTTTTGAAAGTGCATTGATAAAAGCTACTTTTGTATCAGTTGTAATGACAGATTTCTGGTTCTGTAACCCATCTCGAGGACCTAATTCAGTAATTTCAATAGAAGAGGGAAGATTCATGCCATCTATTCTTTCGGCAAAAGTGGATGAACGACTGCTTTAATCAGTTCTGCGCCAACCCAAGGAAAAACTTCTGTTTTGTCTAGACAATATGCACCTTTTATCATCGCTATCACAGCAGATTCTCCGCCATTCATCGGACTCATCGCACTTGATGTGACAACGCCAATTGTTTTTCCAACACCACTTGATTGTTGATCATAAATTTGTGACCCTGCAATTGGAAGTTCACCCCCATTTAATCTCAAAGAAACTAGCCGCTGTTTAGGACTCCCAAGACTTTCCATTCTTGCAACGACTTCTTGCCCAAGATAACACCCTTTATCAAATCGAACTCTCGAATAACATAAAGAAGTTTCATGGGGTAAGTTCGCACTGTCAAAATCTATTCTAAACATTGGCGTTGATTCCTCAACTCGAATCATGTTCAGTGCATACCACCCGACAGGCCGCATGCCCAATTCCATGCAAGAAGACCAGAGCTGTTCGGCTTGCTGCGAGGTAATTGTAATTGCAGACCCATCTATTCCTAAAAACTCTTTTGGTATAAAAAACCGAGTGTTTCCTAACCCTTCATGCTTGTTTGCAGCGGGACCAAGCAACCAGATTCTATGTTCCTCTTGCGTTTTATTCAGCACGATCACATCATCTGCAACTATGTACATATCTAAATGATCAAGGATTGATTGAACCGTTGTAACATCGCAATCAATGAGCACTCGTTCTTCTTCGCAAACAACAATGATGTCAGCAACTATTCGTCCTTTTCGATCAAGAATAAATGCTAACCGAGATTCACCCACATTCATATCTGAAAGTTTCTGCGTTGTCATTCGATCAATAAACGGCAACCGTTCTTCACCTTGTACGTAAATAGTGCCTCTATTTCCTGCATCAAATACACCAACATTCTTTCGCATTGCGGCATATTCGAGTTCAACACTGCCAGTCGTTGCAAGGACTGAACAACCATCATCACCCCAAGGCAAAAATTCGCATAAAAATGGTTCGCTCATATACTCTGTTGGTGAAACAGCTCGTGAATCAGGTTCTGGTTTACACCATGCAAGTTCGTACTTTGCAATACAGTCATGGAGTGGGGAGGGAATTGTCATTCGATTGCTGCCTTGCAAAGCGAATTAAATAAACCCTGCCCAAGTTGTTCGTCTTCAGTTCGTTCTGGATGCCACTGAACACCAACGTACCACTTTCTGTCACGATCGCGTACTGCTTCGATCACTCCATCATCTGCAACTGCTGTGATCATCAACGATCCTGATTCTGACATCGCTTGGTGATGGGATGTGTGTACAAATCCAGATCCAAGTTCTCCAGAAACAATGTGCGTCCCTTTTTTATGGTTCTCAGCAAATTCAAGCTCAAGATTTTGCATCAATGTTCCGCCTGCAAGCAGCCCCATAAATTGCATGCCAAGGCAAATGCCGAGGACGGGCTTATCTGGATATGTTGATAACTCGGTGAGGAGAGAGGTTTCAAATTGTTGGCGTTGTTCGTCACATCTCGTTGTTGATGGATGCGTTTTAATACTCCACTGTTCCATCACAGGATCATCGCCGCCAGAAAAAACAAACCCATCACAAAGGTCTAAGAATCTTTCTTCTTCTCCTAAAACTGGTGGCAAAATGACAGGTACCCCGCCAGCTTTTGCAACGCAATTGGCATAATTCTCTCCAATTCGGAATCGACCGTCACTACGATCGGCTGTAATGCCTATTATTGGCCTCATGAGAGTGGTTAGGATACCGCCGAGAACCGCTTAGCGTTGCTTGGTAGACCAAGATCGGCTATGATTTGCGATTCTCGTCGCCCCCACCGACAGTGTGTGGGGGCTGCCCCTCTTTTTCTGAACCTTCACCTGGAGGTTTGGGTACCCGAGACGAAAGGATCCCACTATGGGTAATGATTACGGTAACCGAAGTCGATCAAAAACATACCTCAAAGCTGACAACAAAGGCAAGAAGTATATTGACTACAAGTCAGTAGAAGATTTGCGTCGATTGATGACACCAAACGGAAAAATTTATTCGCGCAAACGCCTCAGTGCAAGTGCGAAGCAACAACGGATGATTGCCCAAGCAATCAAACGTGCTCGGTTCATGGCATTGTTGCCTTTTACTTCCGGCACACTATAAAAACAGTGTGGTCTCGAATTTTTTCAAGGGGACGATTTACCTACTTGATGTAGTATTGTACCTGTGGGTACTTAGCAAAATATCTAGTCTTGCACTGTGCTATCCTCTACATAGAGAATTCCAAAAGTGTTCAGTTCAATCTGAGGCCTATCAGTTTTCCATAAAAAGATCTGATCGATTTCCAGATTAACCTTGAACGCAAACGCCGAAGTTCTTCGTCACGGGGATCTATCTTCAATCCTTTTTGAACCCAACCCCAAGCTAATTTATAACGATTGGAGGAAAAAGCTGCGAGCGCAAGATTGTGCATCGATGAGATGCAATCTGGTTGCAAGCGAAGCACACGTCGGCTAATGGCTGCACCTTCATCGCGTTGATCACTGGCAAAAAGTGCTACTGCCAACAACCGAAGTTGTACTGTGTCGTTCCGATCCTTCGCCAACTCATTAAGCAATGGAACTGCCATAGCTGGTTCATGTGCTTGCAATAGAAGTGTTGCCATTTCAAGTTTGCTTTCTCTAGATTCGCCTTCATCCATCCGATCGAGGCGCTCCTGAAGAAGTGGCCGCGCCGCTTCATTTCTACCCATTGCAAGCAAGGTTTTTGCTAGATAAAGAGAAGCCGTTGGATGGGAGGGATCTAGCCGTCGAACTAGCCCCCATGCAATAAACGATTCTTCCCATCGCCGATCTTCCATGGCAATCGCACCTGCTCTGACATGAGCTTGCACATTTGCTGGCTCAAGTTCGAGAATTCGATGCAGTTTCATCATTGCTTCTTGGTTTTTGCCAGAATCAACCAATAAATCAGCGTGCAACAACAAGGCTTGAACATTTCCGGGGTCTTGCCGTAACTCAAGAAGTAATAATTGCGAGGCTTGTTGTCCTTCACCTTTGGCAATAAGTGCGCTTGCGAGTCTAATTCGACCACCTGGAACATTCTGATCAAGTTTCATCGCTTCCCTAGCACACCACGCTGCTCTATCCCAAAGTTCGCGGATAAGCAAACTCTCGCACATCGCTACGAGTACGATAGCGCTCGAATCTGGAAGCGCATCTTGCGCCATGTAAAAAGTAGTTTCTGCACCATCATGGTCATCAATCGAAGTGCGTGCATCGATGAGCATCGCCCACGCTGTCTCACACGCTTGATCTTCTGCAAGAACACTTTCAAGACATTCGATTGCATCTTTAAATCGAGCAAGTCGAAGACATGCCGATCCAGCTGCCAACTGGGGACCAGTTGCTTCGGGGAGAAGCCTTGAAGCCTGTTCAAAACTCGAAAGTGCCTCTGCATCGCGACCACAACGCTCTAAGGTCAACCCAAGATTAAAATGCCAATCACCCTTATCCGGGTCGATATCCAGAGCCTTGCGGAGTTCTCTTTCCGCTTCAGACCACCTACCACGCTCAAATAAATCAAGCGCTCGATCAGCGTGTTGTTCTGCGTCTTGCCAATTACTCATAAGTACACGGCATTATACGCTGCCTTCACTGCCAGCACAAAAAACTACCTCTGAAGTAGTTATCTAATACAATGAATGCACTTTGCAAGAGAATTACTTCATCACTCGCCAACTCCTTGCCGTTTCCTTCACTCTGCTGTGCTTTGGATGCGAATCGACTCCAAAACAGCGTACCTCACAACGGCAAGAAATTCGGGAAGTTGTAGTACATGTAGATAACGAAGAGATGCGATCTAGGGTCATTGAAGCATATAAAGAATTGTGGCCATTAATTTCAATCGACCAACAACATAAAAAACTGCCTGCCCTTCTCGCAGATAGACTTCCAGAACTTCGGTCGATAGGGATTGAACGGGTTTCTGTGCTAAACCGCGATGGAGAAGCAACAGAAGAAGAACTTTTGATAGTCGTTTCCATGTTAGATGACCACAATATAAGTGTTCGGCTTGCTGCTGCAAAATTACTCCCTGAAATCAATCTTCCTAACTTACCAGAGCAAGTTGTTTCATCGCTAAAAGTTGAAAACAACGACGAAGTTGCCTCGTATGAAATTCTTTTCTTCAAAGATAAACCATACGCGGATGCCATCGAACCTGTGTTTGCTAGATTAGATTCACCCCTAGTTCAAGTCGCATCAAATACGCTAATTTCATTGTTGAAAAATGCACCTTACTCAGAAGAAAATTATGCCATTTGGAAACAAAAAATAAAAAACGCGAAGAAAAATCAAAACGAACCAACACTTTTAACACTTGAAGGAATATTAGGGAGTGATCAAGAGCGCGAGGCACTTTCCACACTGCTCAAAAGTGAATCAGAACCGACTCGATCTGCAGTTGCAAATGGTTTTGCAACTGTAGGATTTTGGGAACCTCTAGTTCTCTATAAAGATGATCCAATCATTGCACAATTTCTTATTGCAGGTTTGCAAAACAAAGCAGATCTTGAAGCATTCAAAACACTTCTTTCATTAAGGTCAACGATTAATGTTTCAGTATGGGATAGTGCAGTTCTCAGCATTCTCAAATCTCTCGACACACGTTCTTTTCTCCTTGCAGACGACATTCTCTCTACTGCTGGCGAAACAGATCTTCGAGTAAACGTTCTGATGAAAGTTTGGAAGCTGTCAGAGAACCGTTCACTTTCAGCAAGAATCGCCATTGCAAAAAGAACCGTACCGTTGCTCAATGAAAAGGGAAGATCAGACGAAGCATTACGATTATTAGAGGCATACGGCGATAACGTGGTTGATGAAGAATTACTTTCTCTCAAATTCAAAACTGCAATCCTCGCTTCATCGTGGGATTCAGCTGCGAATGTTCGCCAAAAACCACAGCCTTGGATCAATGAATGGGAAACAATCAAATTGTATGACCCCGCTGCTGCAAGTGTTATTCGACAACAAATTGTTCAACGTTTTGAACAGGAACTAACGCAATCACAACGAGAAACACTCGGCCTTGAGCAAACATCTGTTGTGACAGAAGAAACAACACCAGAGCAAGAAATAATTCCATGAGTAAACAAAAAAAACGTACTCGAATTGAAATAGATTCCATGGGCGAAATGGAAGTACCTAGCCAAGCTCTTTATGGAGCTACTACACAGCGAGCAGTTCTAAACTTTCCTGTTTCTGGTCGTCCATTGCCTACTTCCCTCATTCGGGCATTTGCGTTACTCAAACGAGCCGCAGCGATCGCAAATCACAAACTCAAACTCCTTGATGAAGAGCGAAAAAATCTCATCGTTACTTCTTGTGAAGATGTAATTCAAGCGTTTGATGATCCAGACCGTTTAAAAGGCATGATGCGGCATTTTCCAATCGATGTATTCCAAACAGGTTCAGGCACTTCGACAAATATGAACATGAACGAAGTGGTTTCTAACCTAGCGTGTAAATCGGTTGGAGCAAAAATTGGATCAAAAGATCCAATCCACCCAAATGACCATGTCAATATGGGGCAATCATCAAACGATACATTTCCTACCGCGATGCAACTTGCAGCGTGTATCGACATTCGTGATACACTTTTACCCGCTTTAAAAACGCTTCACAAGGGACTGAAAAGCAAATCTAAAAAATGGGACAAAATTGTCACGATCGGCAGAACGCATCTCATGGATGCAACTCCTGTAAGGATGGGACAGATCTTTTCTGGTTATTCTACTGCTATCGAAAATGGAATACGAAGAGCAGAGCGAGCAATGATGCGCCTTGCAGAGAATATGCCCATCGGGGGCACCGCTGTTGGCACTGGCATCAATACGCATCCTCGGTTTTCATCACTTGTTTGCAAAGAACTTTCTAAAAATGCAAAAGTTAAATTCGCAGAGGCAGCGAACCATTTTGAAGCGCAAGCAACAAGAGATTGTGTAGTAGAAGCACACGGAGAGTTAAAAACAATTGCAACGAGTATTTCTAAAATTGCAAACGATATTCGCTGGCTTGGGTCAGGACCAAGATGTGGTCTATTCCAACTTTCATTGCCAGCTACGCAGCCGGGATCTTCGATCATGCCCGGTAAAGTAAACCCTGTCATTTGCGAAGCAGCAATGCAAACATTTTGTCAAGTTGCTGGAAACGATGTCACAATTACCATCGCTGCAAGTGGTGGTGTTGGTTCTATTCTCGAGCTAAACCTCTGTATGCCTGTCATAGCAGAACGGCTCATCGAATCCATCACACTTCTTGCAGGCACTTCGACGATCATGCAAGACAAACTCATAGATGGTTTAGAGGTCAACAAAGAGATTGCAGAACAACTTGTAGAGCAGAGCCTCATGGTCGGAACTGCTCTTGCCCCTGTCATCGGATATGACACAACTGCTCGGATTGCAAAAGAAGCATTCAAAACTGGGGAGACAATTCGAGAAATTGTGACCAGAGAAGGCCTTCTTGAACTTGATGAACTAAATGAATTGCTTGATTTCCATGCAATGACAGAACCAACTGGGTAGTACCTGTGTTGGTAGAATGGTATTCGTACCATGGCAAAATCGAAATACAAGAAAGCGAATAAAAGTCTTGGGCTATTCGCTGTATTTGCATTGGCAACAGGAACAACGCTCAGTAGCGGGTTTTTCCTTCTCCCTAGTTTTGCAACCCAACTCGCAGGACCAGCAGTCATACTTGCATATCTCATCGCTGGGCTTCTACTTATTCCTCCAATGCTCAGTAAAATTGAACTTGGGACAGCGATGCCTAGATCCGGTGGCGCATATTATTTCCTAGATCGAAGCCTCGGGCCAATGGTGGGAACAGTGGGTGGTTTAGGCATTTGGCTTGCGCTACTACTGAAAACCGCATTCGCACTTGTTGGTATGGGCGCATACATCCAACTCTTCTTACCTAGCGGCGCAGACGAATCGCTATATACAGTGATTGCAATTGGGTTAGTTATTTTTTTCGGTGGTCTCAATATGCTCGGGGCCAAAAAAACAACATCATTCCAAATTATATTAGTCGTATCATTACTCTGTCTATTGGCGTGGTTTCTCTGTGCAGGGACTCTAAAAATAGAACCAAAGAATTTAGACAATTTCTTCGGTAGTGGCCCGAAGGATATTTTTGCTACTGCCGGCATGGTGTTCATTAGTTATGTAGGCGTCACGAAAGTTATCAGTGTTGCAGGAGAAATTAAAAATCCTGAACGGAACTTGCCATTAGGTTTATTTCTAGCAATTGGTACTGCTGTAGTTGTGTATGTCGTTGGCCTCCTGGTCATGATTGGGGTCAGTGGTACTGAAGCGGTTTCATTTACAAATGGTGAAACAAATCTTACACCCGCATCTACTGTTGCAGCAGATATTACTGGCTCAAACGTTGGCTTATACATCATGGCAACCGCTGCTATATTTGCCTTTCTCTCAGTTGCAAACGCAGGAATTCTTAGTGCTTCACGATATCCCCTTGCGATGAGCAGGGATCACTTACTTCCACCATCATTACGAAAAGTAGATAGCAAAGGAACTCCAATTTTAGGAATAGCTGTCTCTGCAGCACTGATCACACTAATCATATTGTTTCTTGACCCACTGAAAATAGCAAAACTTGCAAGTGCGTTTCAATTACTAATGTTCTCTTTACTGTGCCTTTCAGTTGTTGTCATGAGAGAAACAAAATTAGATTCCTATGATCCTGGATACAGGGCGCCATTCTATCCATGGTTACAAATCTTCGGAGCTATTGCGTGCATTTGGATTATTTTCATTATGGGTTGGTTGCCAGTTCTCTTCTCTCTTGGTGTAATTGCCGTTGGCGTTTTCTGGTATTTCTTTTATGCCCGCAGCCGAGTAGATCGCTACGGTGCTATTTACCATGTTTTTGAACGGCTCGGTCGAAAACGATTCGCAGCACTCGATACAGAACTAAGAGAAATTCTCAAAGAAAAAGGCTTACGAGCGCACGACCCGTTTGATGAAATTGTGGCTAAAGCAAGAGTGATTGATGCGGCACACGGTTCTACTTTTGAAGATATTACAACTATTGCTGCAGAGGAACTTGCAGCCCTGCTTCCAGTTACTGCCGAAAATCTTTCTGAAGGATTTTTACACGGAACAAAGGTTGGTGCAACTCCAGTTACTGGTGGTGTTGCACTGCCTCACCTTCGACTGCCTTGTATTGAACAGTCGATCATGGTAGTTGCTCGATCAAAAGACGGGCTTGTGATTGATGTTGGCGATGTTTTTGGTGGTCATCATGAAGAACAGTCAATCCATGCCATCTTCTTTCTTATCAGTCCTGAAGATGACCCCTCCCAGCACCTTCGGTTATTAGCACAACTTGCTGGTCACGTTGACAAAGAAGGGTTCATGGCAAAATGGCTCTCTGCAAATACTAATCAAGAAATGAAAGAAATTTTGCTTCGTGATGACCGATTCCTCTCAATTCGTTTAGAAAAAACTTCTTCCACAGAATCACTTATTGGATTGCCAATTAAAAGTTTGAGTTTTCCAGAGGAATGCCTTGTTGCGTTGATACATCGCAGAGGACATATGGTTGTACCTCGCGGCAGCACACTGCTAGAAGAAAATGACCAACTCACAGTTATAGGCGATGAGAGAGGCATTCGTTCTTTGAAAGAACAGTTTGGCACGACTACATTCGAAGATTAGTCACACCCGAAAATCCAATTACTTACTTCATACAAAAAACTCCCCGATTTTTCGGGGAGTTTTTGTGTTCCTTCAAGGAAGAAATCTGGAGAGAGAGGGGAGAAAGTAGAGAGAATTAGGAGAGAAAGCTAGAGAAAAAAGGAGGAGAAGAGTTTAATTGTCAGTATTACGGGTCAGAAGAAGGTTGGTTCGTTCAATTTCGTAATCCATGTACTACCAACTATCCCCGAGTAGCAATAATGTGAAGCGTATTAGTAAAAAAATACCAAAAACCCCCATAATCGCCTAAATAAAGGGCTTTTTATTTTATTTTTTCTTGAACCGCAGCTACTTCTTTTTGCAATTCACTGCGAGAAAGTTGAATTTGTTGGTACAAATTACCCAACGCTAAGTTATTTGGGTTATTTTCAACAACTGGCTGGAGAGCGAGAAGGACTTTTTTACAATCTCCAAGCGCTTCTGCTGGTGCGTCTGCATTCATGCGAAATTCCAACAATGAATTGAGATAGGTTGCTACATCGTTTCTTGCATCTGCTGCATCTGGAAATGCTACACATCTGTTTACAATAATATTGAGCCCCTCACCCAATTCCTTCCAACCTGCTTCCATAGATTTCATCTTCAGCAGAGTTTCCCCAACAAAATAATGAGACCATCCAAGGTCTCGTTTGGCTCGACCATTTGTTGGCTCAGCAGCAGCGAGTTCTTGAAAGAGATTGAGTGCCTGTTCGTAATACGATAACCCAGTTTTAAAATTATCCTCTCTCACGTACATCATCGCCACACGATATAAAAGCAACGTTACGTCTCGCTTGATGGAAAGATCATTGGGCCACCGCTTTAATATTGTTTCACAATAAACAAGAAGTTTGTCGTACTCTTCTGATACAAGTTTTGTTTTTCCTTCTTTGCTCCACAAGTCAGCAATGCTCATGTGAACCTGTGTATACACTCGCATCATGTCTAAATTATCACTGTTCTCTTCGATTAAGCGATCAATAATTGCTTTCGCCTCCTCATACGTTTGCATTGCAAGAGATGGGCGATCAGTCATCTTGTAAACTTTCGCTTTACGTGTCAGTGTTACAACCAACTGTAATCGATATTCGTCATGACCTTCATTCACAAGTTGGGTATACATATCGAATGATAAATCAAATTGCCCTAACGCCTTGTCTGGATCACCTAAATGTGCGCCTTGCGTTGAAGCGTAAATTTGCCCAATGCGACCGTGAACGAATGCTTTTTGAGCAAGCACTTCTTTATAATCTCCGATAGATGCACGCAATTCGTTGAGGTGCAGAATGACCGCGTTTAGCACTTCCATTCTCACTTCAATCGCGGCATTTACTTTTTTAATCCCATCGTATACATCCGTTGAGAAAGTCTGCGTCATTGACAAAATTTCATCTGCACGCTTTTCTGCAATGTCACGTTGAACAATAGCAATGTCCTTTTGACGATTCGCTTCAAACATTCCCCACGTTGTTCCAAATATGCCCAGAATAATAGTAATAGTCAACGCAATCACTGCAGCACAGGTTCGCTTGTACTTCTTTGTAAATAATTGCATTTGATATGCAAAGCTAAGCGGTCTCGCTTCAATTGGTTCGCTGTTTAGGAAGTGTCCAATATCATTTGCAAGTTCTGCTGCAGACTGATAGCGTCTATTGCGATCTTTTTCTAATGCCTTCATGGCAATCGTATCTACATCACCCTTTAAAGTTCCACTCAACGTTGCCATTGAACTTGGACGCTCTTCTTTGATCACACGCACAGCTTCGTGAATAGCTTGGCGGCGGAGGTCGTATGGGAGTTTCCCAGAAAGTAATTGGAATAAAATAACACCAAGCGCGTAGACATCACTACGTGTGTCAATTCGATCTGGGTCAGCATCACATTGTTCAGGACTCATGTACTGCAATGTGCCAATGAGTTGACCCATCGTGGTTTGCATGGTTGTCACAGCAAGGTCTGCGTCAGTCGCACGCGCCACACCAAAGTCAATAATTTTAGGCTCACCGTTTGTATCAACCAAGATGTTGTCGGGTTTTAGGTCACGGTGAATGACACCCTTTTGGTGACCGTGATGAACAGCTTCGCAAACCTTTGTAAATAATGCAAGACGATCACGAAGAGAGAGATCTCGCTTCTGAGCATATTCAATTAGCCCACGCCTACCTGGAATATATTCCATTGCGAAAAATGGAACATCTCCTTCAGGGCTTTTCCATGTTCCGGCTTCGTAAATTTGTGCAATATTCGGATGATGCAGTTTTGCGAGAATTTGCGTTTCAAACTCAAATCGACGAAGCGCCATTTCACTTGCTGCACCACTCTTAATAACTTTGAGTGCAACACGCCTTCTTGGTGCTTCTTGCATCGCTTCGTAAACATGTCCCATACCACCAGAGCCAATAACACCCAAAATTTTATACCGACCAATTTCACTCGGCATTCCCATGGAAGGAACTTTGGAGGGCTCGGGCATACTGCCCTTCCCCGAGTCATCACTGGGCATTCCAATGGTTTCTGCATCTGGATCTGTAGGTGGGTGATTGGTTGCCATAAAGCTGTCCTACGGTGCATTATCTCAGAAAGAGCATGACCGTAACCATTACAATACCATTCTTTCAGGTTTTGTCTCATAAAAAACTCTTAAACTTGAAAAATGGTACCCTCAGTGTACGATAAACGTGGAGACCTGTGTTGAAATCAGACGCTAAACAACCAAACGGACTTGTTCTTGACCAAATACACGGTAAACCTGTGCCATCGATTTCCGCTTCAACTGATCAAGAAATTGTGCTTGGTAGAAGCCCAGAGTGCTCTTCACAACTATCCAATCGATATGTTTCTAGAAAACACGCATCATTCAAATGGAGTGATGATCGGTGGCTGTTGCTTGATTTGAAAAGCCGAAGCGGGACGTATCTCAACACAATTCGGATGGAAGAAGGTGAAGAGGTTCAACTACACGATGGTGACCTCGTCCAAATTGGACCTTGGAAGTTTTTAGTTCGACTTGGCGAGGAGGATGAAGAACTTAACCCTGAAATGATTAAAGAAATCGATCGGGTGCCCGAGGAAAATGGTGAAGAAGGAGATGAGGTTCCGACGCTTATTCGCACAGTAAATGGTCGGTACGAAACAAATATGGATTTGCTTCTGCAACTGAAATCAGACGAAACTGTCAACCGGGAGATGGGTTGGGGAATTTTCGTAGACCGCTACGGTCCTATCATTTGTGGATTTGCAAGAAATGCTGGACTACCTAGTAGTGAAGCTGATGACATTATGCAAACCGTGTTGTTCAACTTTTTCAAGGTCGCCGATCGATTTGAATATGATCCAAGCAAGGGGCGCTTTCGTGGATATTTAAAGCGAATTACACTGAATGCAATCCGTCAGCGCTATCGAAAGAAACAAGAAGGCAATCTTGATACTTTTGGCATGGAAGCAGCCGAAGATCCACGAGATGATCTCGAAGCAGCATTTGACCGTGAATGGGCAGAGCATTTACTTTCCGAAGCAATGACCGAAGCTCGTCCAAAATTTGAACCAAAAACATGGGAAGCCTTTGAGATGTACGGCCGGCGAGGCATGAGTTGCGAAAAAGCTGCCGAGCGACTCAATATGAGTCAAGAAGCTGTCCGCCATGCAAAGAGTCGTGTCATGCGGGCTGTTCGACAAATTGTCATTCGCATTCGCGCAGAAGAACTATAGACCACCTCGCTAGTTGTTTACACAACCAAACGCTAGGTGGGATATCGCACGTTACAATCAGCATCATTGGCGCTCATAGCTCAGCTGGATAGAGCATCGCTTTCCTAAAGCGAAGGTCGCAGGTTCGAATCCTGCTGGGCGCGTTATGGAGATGACAACCATCCTTTTTGTTGCACTCGGCGGATCTATAGGGGCTGTACTCCGCTACCTCATCGCAAACGTGGGTCAATCTTGGACTACATCTTCTTTTCCGGTTGGAACATTGATCGTCAACATCCTCGGCTGCGCAGCCATCGGCCTCATCACAGCAATACTCATCAGTTCACAATCTCAACACCGCGAAGTACTCCGACTCCTTTTGGTTGTTGGTGTTCTTGGTGGGTTCACTACGTTCTCTAGTTTCGCCTTCGACACAATTGAATTGTTCGACGATGGTCGTGGCGGGCAAGCGATGTTGTATATTATGTTGACGAATATCCTTGGAATAGGGTCCGCTTTGCTCTTCTACCGCGGCGGATCGATGCTCTTCAACGGCTCAGGGGTATAACAGTTATTATTCCACATTACGCATTGCAGAGGAGCATACTATGTTGTTTACTTTATTATTAACCGCGCAACTGTCCGCCACGCAACTCCAAGAGACAGAACGATCTTGGCGAACTCCAGATGAACTTCGCTCATCTATTCAGACCATCTCTGACTTAGATAAAAATGTATCGGTTTCCACAATTGGAACGAGCCGAAACGGGCAGCCCATTCAAGTTATCACGTTGTCAAATAGTGAAGTGCTTCCAATTGCAGATCGCCCTGCTATTCTTATTGTTGCCGGAATCGACGGTGACCATTTACTTGGCAGTGAGGTTGCAGTTGATATTATCCAAGAGTTACTCACGCGCGATGATGAAACAACAAAATCGCTTTTAGATTCAAACACCGTTTATATAATCCCGCAAGTAAATCCAGACGCTGCAAATTTTTACTTCCATTCAGTTCAACATGGACAAAGAAGAAATATTCGACACGTTGACAATGATCGAGATGGATTAGTTGATGAAGATGGTGGTGACGATCTTAATAATGATGGCTACATCACAATGATGCGAGTTCCTGATCTCGAAAAAGCTACGCTTGTGGCAGATCCAGAAGATCCTAGGCTACATAAAAAACCAGACGCTCTTGAGGGAGAATCTGCTGAGTTTATTTTATACACCGAGGGAATAGATAACGATGGTGATGGCAAGTTCAATGAAGACAGTGTTGGAGGAGTAGACATCAACAAAAACTTTATGCACGGCTATGTATATCACCAAGATGGCGCCGGTCCTTGGCAACTTTCTGAACCAGAGTCTAAGGCATTGATCGATTTTGTATTTTCCCATCAAGAAATTGCTGCAATCATTGTGTATGGGCAGCACGATACTTTGTCAAAACCCTTAAAGGAGAATGGTAAGGACGAAGCAGGTGCGCCAAAAACGATCGACAAAGCAGATGAGGAATTCTACGGAAAACTAAGCGAGACTTTTGTTGAATTGACGGGACTTAAAAACGTTGATCAACCTTCTTGGGATGGAAGTTTTGTTGCTTGGGCATATGCACAATATGGCGTTCCTGCATTTTCCACTCCACTTTGGTCACGACCAAATCCCTTAGAGGAGGGAAAAGAGTCTAACGAAAATGCAACCGCTCAACCAAATGAAACCGTCTCTTCACATGGATCAGGACAAGATCGTCCTGGAAGGGGTGGTTTTGATCGCGATGCAATGATTGCTGAGTTTGATACTGATGGAGATGGTGAACTAAGTGGTGATGAACGAACCGCATTTCGAGAATCCATGCAAGATAGATTTGGTGGAGGTGGGCGCCCTGGTGGTGGAGGTGGGCGTCCTGGTGGCAGAAGAGGACCTGACAATTCTTCTGATGATAGTTCTACACAATCCACTGGCAGTTCCAATTTGACTCCGTCTAATGTTGGAGATATTGCACAAGAAACACTTGATGAACTTATGCAAGCAGCCCAAGCAGCTGGTTATCCAATAACAGAGGAAACAATGGCAGAGATAACTCCTGAACAAGTTGAACAATACGCGAAAATGGCAGGTGTACAAGTTCGTCATGTCAAACAAGGAGGCAGTGAAAACAAATCCGAATCTAATGATGCAAAATGGCTAGATTACAGTGATACACAACGTGAAGCCACAGGATTTGTCGAGTGGACTCCTTTCGACCACCCCCAACTTGGTCAAGTCGAAATTGGTGGATGGGTTCCATATTTTAAAATACTACCTCCAACAAGTAAAATCGATTCGATCACAACAAAACAAGTTGATTTTATTGTTGAACTCGCGAGTCGATTGCCCAAAGTATCACTTGAAACACCAATCGTAAAAGAACTTGGCAACGGTCTCTGGGAAATCAAAGTTTCGGTCGTGAACAATGGTTGGCTCCCAAGTGGTACTGCGATGGCAAAGAAAAACAAACGTGCTCGTCCATTTATTGTCCGCCTTGATGTTCCAAATGACTCTATTATTACTGGTCAAAAAGTACAACGCATCTGGGCACTTGATGGTGGCGGAACCCGAAGGTGGTATCGCTGGATAATCCAAGGGAAGTCCATGTCAAATGTTTCAATTACATTATTCAGTGAGAAATTTGGCACTGAAATTACCACACTACCACTCAAACAAACAAAGGGAGGTGGTGCATGATTCGCTTTATCTCTATTCTCTGTTCTCTTGTTTTCGTCTGCAATTCCGCTGCACAAGCACCGCACCCTTCTCGTGTCGATCTTCACTTCGATCACTGGTACGACTATGCAGAGATGACCAAAGCCATGGAAGAACTTACAGCTGCATACCCCGAGCTTTTAACAATGCGTTCCCTTGGAAAAAGTGTTGGGGATAGGGACATTTGGCTAGTTACCCTCAATAATCCTGATACAGGAAGTGATCGTGAGAAAACTGCAATGTTCATTGATGGAAACATCCATGGAAATGAAATCCAAGCAGCAGAAACAGTCTTATATTCAATTTGGTATCTGTGTAAAAGTTACGGTGTTATCGATCGCATTACAGAATTAATCGACGAGCGATCATTTTACTTTGTTCCAATGGAAAACCCAGATGGTAGAGAAGTATGGTTTCACGATCCTGCAAATCCCCATTTCCTTCGTGGAGGAATTAGGCCAACTGATAACGATCACGATGGAGTTGCCGATGAAGATGGCGCCGATGACCTTGATGGAGATGGACACATCACGAGTATGTGGATAAAAAATCCTCTTGGTAGATATAAAATTGATGAAGATGATCCCCGTTTTTTTACACGTGTCGACCGAAACGATCCACCCGGTGGTTGGTCTCGACTTGGGCAAGAAGGATTTGATAACGACGACGATGGGCAAGTGAATGAAGATGGAATTGGCGGTTACGACCCGAATCGCAACTGGCCAAGTGATTGGCAACCAGAGTGGATTCAATATGGTGCTACCGATTATCCATTTAGTCTCCCAGAAACGAGGGTTATTGGGGAATTCATTTTTGACCATCCAAATATTGCAGCTGCGCAGAGTTACCACAACGCTGGCGGAATGATTTTGTACGGACCAAACGCAAAGTACATTCATTACCCAAGAGCAGATTTACAGGTTTTCTCAGCAATTGCAGAAAAAGGAGGCGAAATGCTCCCCTTCTATGATCCAATGACAGTCCATGAAGATTTATACACAGTCCACGGCGGTGAAGATGGTTTCACCTACGACGCACTAGGTATTATCAGTTTCACAAATGAATTATGGACTGACAAACGGATGATGGCAAATGGAAATAATCCATCAGAGGAAGAAAGAAAAACGTTCCGAGACTTACTCCAATTTGAAGATGTGTTTGTTCCCTATCACGAAGTTGAACATCCACAGTATGGCACGATCCTCGTAGGTGGAACTAAAAAATATTCAAGTCGAGTTACACCACCATGGATGTTAGAAGAAGGTTGCCACCGAAACTTTGCCTTTACAATGTTTCACGCAGATGAAATGCCAAAAGTTGCATGGGGTGCATTGCAAGTTCAAAAAATTAGCAATCGTCTTTGGGAAGTTACGATTGAGGTTGCCAATGACAAACTTATTCCATCTCGAACTGCGATGGCAGCAAAACATCAAATTGGTATGCCTGACATTCTTACATGTAAAACATCAGCTGCAAATAGTGTCGCTGCTTCTGGAACAGTTCGCTCACTCATGCCCAATGCAAAACTAAGAGCACAGGAAAGCGAGCGACCTGAACGAGTCGTTGTTAATAATGGTATTAGTAGCAATGGTTCGACACTTTTCCAATTTATAATTGACGGCAATGGGTCTGTAACATTCACCTATGCTGCTGAAAAAGGCGGCACAATTGAACGTACTGTCAAGCTCAGCGAACAGTTTCAACCGAAACCAATTGAGCATAAGCGAGCGATTCCACATGACCCTACATAAATGGACAAGCTAAGGCAGAATCTAAAACTCTATCCTTGGTATGTTGGATTATTCCATGCTTACTTTTGGTTGCCAGTGTATTTTCTGTTTTTTAACAGCAAACTCGAACTCTCTGAAGTTTTGTATTTGGCCTCTATTTACTTTGTGAGTGTAGTGATTATCGAAGTGCCCTCTGGGTGGTTCAGTGATCAGTTTGGTAGACGAAAAACACTCATCACTGCTTCTACCTTTCTGTGTGTTGCATATCTCCTGTTTCTCTTTGCAAACTCATTTGAAACTTTTGCTATTGCACAAGTGTTCCTTGCTGGTGGAATTGCATTTAATAGTGGAACTGATACTAGTTTTCTCTTAGAAACAACACAAGCATTAGACGAACCAGAAGCGTACCCAGAACTTGAAGCAAAGGCGATGAAATTCAATTTTCTCGGCACTGGTGCTGCTGGCATTTTGGGTGGACTTGCAGCTATTCCTGACTATCGGGGTGCGTATGCACTTTCATTGTTAGGTGGAATTACTTTACTTTTGATCACTATTCGGTTCACAGAACCCTCAAAAAACAATGAATCTAAAACCGTGGGGGTTTTTCAACAAATTATGTCGTGCATGCGTTTGTTAAAAAACGTTCGTTTGTTATGGCTCTCTGTTTTTGCGGTCTATATGATTATCATCAATCATATTCCGTATGAGTTTTATCAACCATATCTGAAACAACTTGCTACACAATACCAAGCAGTAAAAATTACGCCTTTTTTAACAAGTGTACACCTTACATGTACTATGATTCTTGCATCATTCATTGCAGGCAAATCTATTCGCATTCGAAATAAGGTTGGCACTGGTGTCACACTTCTATCAGCAGCAGGATTACAAATCGCCATGATGGCAATCATGCATTTCTTTGTGAGTATTCCTGCTGCAATTGCAACACTCCTTCGATCCTGTCCAAGGGCGTTAATGACAGCGCCACTCAATGCTGCTGTTGCACCAAGTGTTCCTGCTACCAAGCGTGCTACTTTTCTATCGCTGCAAAGTTTATTTGGAAGATTGGGTTTTGCTATCACCCTCTTCATTTTCTCCCGAGCAGCTGGAGATAAAGAATGGGAATCCATAACAGCGATGCTTGGCTGGGGGATGTGGCTTGGGCTCATAGGCTTCGCTGCCCTCCTTTTCACCATTTTCGCTCTCCGCAAAACATCTGCGTAGATGAATGAAAACTATCCACTAGGTAATTTATTTGCCGTCGATGGTGAGTTTGATTTTTTGAGGTCTTTTAGAACATCCGCAAGATCGACGTACATTTTTTTTCAACATTGGGCGTACAAGTACAAACAAAGCGAAGAGAAAAATGATTGTCACAATCCAAAATTGCAATGAATCAAATGGCATCACGCGACGATTCCAGAAACAACCTGAAAAGTAATAAACGCACACACCCAAGCAAGCACCGTCATATATCCAAGTTGAAGAAAAGCCCAATTCCACGAACCGGTTTCACGTCGTGTTACTGCGATCGTCGGCAAACATTGCATTGCAAGCACGAAGAAAACAAGAAGGCTTGCTGAAGTAGGTATGTTAAAAATAGGAGAACCATCAGCACGTTTTGCGTTTTCTATTTTTTCCATAATCGTTTCATCTTCAACATCATCGCTTCCCGAAACGAGAACTGCTATTGTCGAGACAAACACTTCCCTCGCTGCAAAACTTGTCATCACGCCTACAGTTAATTTCCAGTCATACCCTAACGGAGCAAAGACTGGTGATACAAATTGACCAATTTTCCCTGCATAGGATTCAGATAATTGCGTCGTTGCATCTAGCGTTTCGTCTTGTGTGGGTTCACCTTTTGGATATGCAGATAACCACCAAAGTACAACTACTATTGCCAAGATAACTGTGCCTGCGTTTTTAATAAACACCCAAGCCCGGTCAATTGTGTTCAGGACAGCGGTACGTAAAGATGGCATTTTATACGTTGGCAACTCAAGCACCATGGGTCTGGATTTACCTGGCAATATTGTCCTACGCATAATAAATGCTGTTAAAAATGCAGCTCCGGCACCAAGTGCATAACAACCAAAAAACGCAAGTCCTGCCGAAAACGGTTGATTTGCGAACATCACACCAACAAGCAATACATAGACTGGCAAGCGAGCTGAACAGCTAAAGAACGGTGCAACAAGAATGGTGGCAAGTCGATCTCGCCTGTCTGGAACAATACGAGCAGCCATAATTGCAGGAATCGCACATGCGTGCGCTGAAAGAAACGGAACGAAAGATTGTCCTGGCAAACCAAAGCGCCGCAACACTCTGTCCATCACAAATGCCGCTCGTGCTAAATAACCAGTATCTTCAAGCAAACTTATTAAAAAGAAAAGCAAACATATTTGCGGTAAAAACACAACTGTACCGGCGATCCCAGCAATAACACCATCAACGACAAAATCGTGAACTGCTCCTTCTGGTAAAACACTTGATGCAACTGTAGAGAGATACCCAAACACTGTGTCAATAAGGTCCATCGGCACTGCTGCAAGTGTGAAAATTGTCCAAAAAAGACCAATCATCACTGCTGCAAATACAAATATTCCAAGCACTGGATGTGTGCAAACTTTATCAAGCCGATCAGTAAGCGTTCCGCCGCTAACTGCTAACTTGCCACCAACACTACCTGCGATAATTTCATTTGCCCAATCATTAACTGCTTTCAAATCGCCAACCTTTGGGAGAATGACATTTGTTTTTCGTGGATTATCAAGGACTTCGTGTAATCCATCTATTCCTCCCCCAGATCGTGGATTCACCTTTACAACAGAACATCCAAGATGTTCGCCTAGTTTTTCGCAGTCAATTGTCAATCCAGATTTTTGAGCAATATCTGCCATAGAGAGAACAACCACACATCGAACATCATGATGCAGTATTTCATTCACAATTGTGAGATTTCGTCGGAGATTCGTCGCATCAGCAACAACAATTACTGTATCTGGTTGTTCGCAGTCAACACCATCAAGTGCGTGGCGACAAACTTTTGCAAGATCATCCGTTGTATGAAGACTGTACGTACCTGGTAAATCTATAAATTTTCGCTTTACCGAGCCACGAGTAGAATTTCCTATACGGGATTCCACCGTACTGCCCGGGAAATTGGCCGTTGCACTCCGTAGCCCACAAAGTCTGTTGAACAATGTTGTTTTTCCGACATTCGGATTGCCTAAAAGTAAAATTGTATATGCAGCACTAAGATGCAAATCGGTTGTAGTCATCTATTTGTATCGATTAGTTACAAACACCACAACGGCGAACCATTATTCGCTCTGTTACTTCGCGAGAAAGACCAAGTCTTGTTGCTTCTACCTGAATGATGCATGGTTGGCCTTGCTGGCACAACTCAAACGTTGCCTCTTCATGTAAACCCATCGCGGCAAGCGCTTCTCGTTCGCCGTCGTCTAAATCGGTTACATGCACAACTGCCTTCTCTCGCTCTCCCAATTGAGAGAGTGGAATACAGCGGTTTTCAGATGCTAGGGTATTAGGAGTCATTTCGTTACACCAAGTTGTAAATGATACTCAATCTCAACTATTACCGCAAGGATACTGCGTGCAATTTGGTAATGCAAGTGAATTACGGAGGATATTGTCAGTTTTTATAAACCAGCCGTTATGAGGCTGTTAATTGGGTTTTTTCATCAAGTTGTACAATTTCTTGGTTCTTCACAAAGACCAACTTCGTTGAAATCTCTCTAGCATCGATTCCTAGTAACTGTGAAGCTGCAAGTCGATAAGAAGCTAATTGTGGAGCGTAGTGCTCTACCTTCTCTTCACGCAAAGAGGCATCGAATGAATCCGTTTTCCAATCAATTACTTCGCCCCGAATTGGATTACCCTCTTCGTCGTAATAGACGACTAGCCGATCAATTGATCCACGTACATCTGTCAATTCATTCATTGAAACTGAAGCAAAATCAGTGCCCTTCTCAACACGTAGTGCAAACGTTTGCTCATTGAAAACTGCAACGTTCTCTTCAGGTTTCGTCAACAAAGCTTTTATTGACTCACTCTCGATTGCTGTAACAAAGCTCTTAGCAGCAGCTCGAAGTTTTTCCTCTCCAAGCAACACAGCCTCTTCCTTCGGTGCACTTGCCACTAGTGACTCGACTGAAGGTGTTACTCCTCCAAGCCACTCTATTTCCTCAAACCAAAAGTGCGTCACTGTTCCCCAACTGAAACTAGTATTTGTTTTTCCATCAAACCTTTCTGAAATTTTCACTTTTCCACCACCCTCTAAGCTTGATGGAGAGCTGCTAGCAACGCCATGGCCTTGGAAAACTTCGTCATCACTTGAAGGAAGCAAAGAGAATGGTTCAATTGTTTTTGGTTTTTCCGCGTGGGTCGAATCAGATAATTCACAGTACCAATCTTGTTTGCTGCCTTTTGCCTTCCAAACAATTGTGTCTGGTTCTTGCGCTTGATCTTCCCCAATAATTTGTAGTAACAATCCGTCAAGTCGTTTCAAGTGTTTTTTTGAAGTTCTACTTGGAATCACCATGTGCAACGCATGCTTCGCTCGTGTCATCGCAACATACAGCAAACAAAGCGCGTCATTGACTTGCTGTGATTGCATTTCACCTCGCATCTGCTCATATTCTGGGATCGCACAATCAAGATATTCACTTGCATACATGCCAACGTGAACAGGGGGTTCACATGGATCCTCGTGCACTTCCATCAACTTGGGTGCCTTCCAAATTGGCTGGTCTAAGTCACATACTACGACCGCGTCAAACGACAGCCCTTTTGATTTATGGACAGTCATGACTTGCACTAGAGATGATGCTGGGTCAGGAACTTGGGTTTCCTTCACAAGTTGCACAAATTCTGATGGGCGCAATCCCCCAGATGGTCCCACATCACCTGACTTTGATTCTGCGAGTTCGATCAGTTGCCAAAGGCGTAATCGCTCGCGTTCATCTACCGAACCAATCAATTGCTCAGCAAATTCGCTAACAACAACTGCATACCCATTTGATACTAACCGCCTGCGTATTTTTCTACACGCACTTGCATACTCTTTGTCTGATCCATTCCATTTCATTTCAAGATGCGTAGCAAGCGGAGAACTGCAGACATGAAAGCGTGCAGTTGTATTGCCCGGATCATCGGCCATCAACAAAGCAGAGAGAATAACCGTTACAGCGGGCGAATCGGTCAGAGGATTCCCGCCAAACTCCGCAGCAAGAACAGGATGGTCCTTATTTGTTCTTAGTGCATTCACAATCCTTTGTATTTGTTGCTTCGTGTTGCCACGAACCAAAATGCCAATCTCTGCTTTTGGGGCATTTTTGTGAATGTTAGAAACGATCTCTACAACTTTCTCAACAGTAAGCGCTAAAGAAGATTTCTTTTCTTCTAATTCTTCATTGTTAGCACCTGCTGTTTCAATGACTGCATATCCCAGCCTGTTTGGTTTGGCTGATTCGTGGTGAATAAAATCCTCTTGCCAATTTTCAGCAGCACCTTCCGAATGATCCTTCAATAGACCTGCATCATGTGCATTTTCAAAAATGGTATTTACTGCATCGAGTACGGGCGGAGAACACCGCCAACTCTTATCAAGTTTGCGAATTTCTGCGTGATCAAGTCGTTTGTGAAGTGTCCGAAGAAGTGCAGGTTCTCCACCACGAAAACCATACAAACTCTGCTTCACATCACCAACAACAAAAAGTGAACGGTCACTTTCTGATTGATAAATTTCATCAATAATTGGCTTCAATACACTCCATTGCGTAAGCGAAGTATCTTGGAACTCATCTATCAACAGATGATCAATCGAATTATCCAAACGGAACTGTAATTCGGAGAGATTTTGCATCACATTGATAAAACTCAGCCTGTATGTCACATCATCAAACGAATATAAACCACGATCATGTTTCGCTTCTATCCAGCACTTGTTCAGATCGTGCATGAGCTCGTACGTTCCCTTGTTTTTTGCAATCAACCGATTTGCCATTACACCAACAGCGTGTTCAACAAGGGGTTCCAAGGCTTCCACGATGTGGGGATCGATATCCTGTTTGTAATATTGGTACGTTTTATCCAGAACTTTCGACGCCATGCCGGACGTTACGAATGCCTTCCAATCTCTGCATTGCAATTTTTTAATCGCCTTCAACAAATCACTAGCTTGATATTTTTTATCTGTACTCATCGTAGAAAGATAATGTATTGCAGAAACAACATCATCATTCGACATTGTCGGGTACGATTCCCCCCACAACCATGCTGAGGCATCGGTGTCCCGAACTGATGTATACGCTTGCCGTTGCATCTCACTCAGCGTTTTACCAATTGGTACCTTCGCCCCTGATTTACTCCAACGCAGCAAATTTGCAAAGTGATTTGTATTTTTGTGCTCTTTTGTCATCGCAACAACTGCAGTAGTAAAAACTTCTTCTTCGTGTGCCTCATCCAAAATTGACCATCCTGGAGTCATCTCAAGTGCATCACTGAAATACTGCGCAGTCTTCACGAAGAAGCTATCAATCGTTCCGATGTTAAGTCGGTGCATCGATGATGACAGCTCTCGAAGCAGCAATTCACATCCTTCTTGACCATCTTCAATTTCAGGCACGTGTTTTATAAGCAAATCTAATTCGTCCGTATCTAAAACCGCTTTTGCCAAAGATTCAATTATGCGATCCCGAATTTCTCCAGCAGCCTTTCGGCTAAAGGTCGTTGCGAGAATTGTTTTTGGATCTGCGCCGCTTTTCATCAAACGCAAAAAACGAAACATGAGTTCTTGTGTTTTCCCAGAACCCGCCAAAGCTTCAATGATTTCAAACTCTCTAAAGTCAATCATCTCAATCATCCCCCTCTGATTCTTCAGTAATACTATTGTCTTGACAAATCCATGCAAAATCGTCGCTGTATTTTGGAGCGGGATCAGTAGGCGCTTCTCCGAACTTACTATTTGCAATATCACACATTATTGCAATAATGACATCATCTACTGTCGCCATGGCTTCATCTGGCAGATCGAGTAAATTAATTCCTGTTGTCGTTTCTTGATCGCCAATTCGAAAGTACCCCAAGGACACATTTTCTTCACTCGTGTCTTTACCTTCAAGCTCTTTTATATTAGAAAGTAACATCCTGTACAAAGGTAATTGCAGATCTACCCACTGTGCGTCGCGTTTCTTAAAATGCACTTCGTTGGCAGTAGCACCACCCGTTTTATAATCTAAAACTCGAATTCGTCCATCTGCGTGCAAGTCGACTCGGTCAATTACACCACTAACCACCATCGGTTTCCCTTCGATAATTATTTCTTTGGATAACTTCTTTTCACTGCAAAGAATCCGCCACCCTTCTCTGGCACTCACTGCCTGATGTTTTGCAACTTCACCAAGGCGAAATCGTGCAAGTTCTACTTGCACCTCTATTGCACTTGAAACATTATTTCCAAACATTTCTTGCACCACTTCATCTAAGTAGGAAGAGAGTGCCTTTTTAATTTCTTGTTCTTCACCTGAGTCACGTACAGATATATCAAGTCCAAACTTTTCAACAGTCTTGTGCACTAATCCACCGAAGAGCTTTGGATCCAATTCAGTACCACCATCTTCTGCAACTTTCAGACGAAGGACATGTTTTAGCCAAAATCGATAAGGACATGCTATGTAATCTTTAAACGCAGTCACCGAAACTCTTTCAACCGGTTCAAATTCGTATGCATCTACGCGAGGGATTGGAATGCCAGCCCCTTCACTCTTGGGAGTAAATTGTTTTGGCACTTCAGGCTCTTCACGTTCTAGTGAAACAACGAGTCGTTTCGCTCTTTCTGCAAGAACTTTTCCATCTTCACAACGAAGGAGTAACGGGCTTGGTGTCAACGGGTCACCATCTGTATTTTTACGTGCGACTATCCAAGTAAGTTTTCCATCGTCTGCACGCATACTTTGCATTGCTTTCATTGCATGTGCATCGCGGGCAAGCTTTCTGTCAATAGTTTCTAACCCGAGCGCTCCCCGTAATGAATCAGGAAAAAACACGTCTCCTGGATTATTCCCACCAACTAAATCTGCACTCATTCCAACAACAATCAAACATGGAGCATCAGCCGCCATTGCTTCAAGCCATCCGACTGTTTCAATTGCTTCAGGATTTGGGTATTCAGGAATAGTTGATGTTTCAACAGAACTCAACAACAGACCAATGAGTGTTGCAGCATCTAGCAGACCCAGTTGTTCTGAGACATTACTTGGCATTGCATCAAAACGGTCAAGTGCGTTAAATATTTGTTGTAATGAAACAAACTTGGGGTCGCTTCGATCAAGTGTTTCATCACCATAAACTTTCAACAACAATGAACGGACAACACTTGCACACGTTGCGCACTCCGCCCGTTCGGTTTGCAACGAACTACAAATTCTAATGAAATCAAATGTACGCTTGTGCAGAGAAACCAACGCTTCGATGGATTTAAACTGCCTTTTGGGTACAACCCATCCATCGGGATCAACAAACTCCGGAACGAATTCCATTGAATATTGATCAAGTGCTTTCAACGTTGATTCCTGTACATCTAATAATGAATATAAATCAGGATGCCTGACAAGAGCTGCGTATGCTGAAAAAGTTTGCGTTTGTACAAGTTGTGCGACCGCTTTCAACAAGCGAGCCACTGGTGTTTCAAGCAAAGATTTTCCACCTGCGAATCTATTTTTGATGTCATGGCCAGAAAGATGCCGTTGAATAATTGGAACCAACGACTCATCAGTCGACGCCACGATGATTTGGTCGGGAGAATATGTATTCTTGACGAGTGAAAGTTCTCGGATAACGGATGCTGCTTGACTACTTGGAGAACCTGCAACTTGAATACGATCCTCAGAAATGTCAATCATCGCTTTTGACCAATAGTCAGTATCAACACACCCATACTCGTCGAATCCCTCCGACTCTGACTTCGGAGCACGAATAAGAGAATCAACAGGCACGCCAGCCTTGCTTATACGATCAATGGTTTTTAACACCATTCCTGAAATATCTGTAGTCCCAACTAGGACAGCGTGATCTATACCTTGAAGTTGAACCTGCTGTTCCTCATCAAGAAGCTCCATTCTCTTCGTTTCAAGAAGACATAACCCATTTTCAAGTAGTAGATTTTTTACTCGTTGTTGAATCAACTCTAATGTATCAAATCTTTTTTCAGCACTTTCCGTCAACATCACCTGCGCCGCTTCTGGCCACGATGTTCTTTGTGGAGTTAAACCTCCGCCAGAGAGTGTTGCCATAGCAGTGCAAGCTTGTTCTGCAAGTGCAACCCAAGCAGGCACATCATCAAGTTCAGGATGTCGATTTCCAATAATTTCGTGAAGTTCCTCACCGCGCATCTTCCGAAGCACACTCGCCGTTGCCATGAGCGTTGTGGCTTGATCTGCGATTTGATCGCTGTTCCCCATCAAATGATCAAAGCATTGCGACGTCGTTTCGATCATAGGTAGGACTACAGCGCTGTTCCTTTTTGCGGCATTGCCGATCAAAATACGCTGTAGCCTTCTTCCAACTTCTTGCCCCGAAACAAGGACGAGGAGGTTTTCATTGTTTCCAAGTTGGTCTTGCAAGTAATGCTCTTGCAACCAGTTGGCTGTCTCAAACAGGAACGGCTTGTCCCATCCCAAGAAGTGTCTATTGATCGATGACATGTGTGAAAGAGTAGCAGACTCCCCCCCAAAAGACTGACAACATTGTGTCAGTGCTCACCGACGAATGTGAGTTTTACACTTTCAGATATATAGCGAATGTTCCACGCATTAGAGGCAACTATTTGCACAATATAGACTTAGAAAAATTGTGCAACAGCCGATAAAAACCTCAAAAAAATATACCCTGCGCAAGTTTTTGGTACTTCATGGGTTGCAAACAAATATAAAGTTTTTGAAGACTTTTCTTCAAATTGGGTGGTGTTCTTTGCATAGAACTGCCGATAACCTACATGGCGAAGTGGTGGAACGTCTACGTGTAACTGTTACCCGAAAGGGTACTCGTTGCGTTCCTTCTCTTCTCTTCTCTTCCATCACCCTTGGGTCTTTGACCCAAGGGTGATTTTTTTAATTGTCTTGGAAGTAGTGAGTGTTGAATCTAAATTATGGGTTACAAGAAGTGTTGTCGTTCCAATATCTTGTATTCGTTCCATAATAATTTCGCGCAGTTCGTCATTGAGCGAAACAAAAGGTTCATCGAGTAACAACAAGCGTGGTTTCAAAACAACTGCTCTAGCAAATGCAACTCGCCTTCGTTCCCCCCCGCTGCATTTGGAAACCTTTTGTTTTGCAACATCAGCAAGTTGAAGTACATCAATGAATTTCGAAACATCAGTTTTTTTGTCACCACGAGCACGCAATGGAAAGGCAATGTTTTTTTCAACCGTAAGGTGTTCGTAGAGCGGTTGGTCCTGCATCATGATGCCAATACCACGCTCGTAAGGTTTCTTTTGAGAAACCTCTTCCCCATCAATATATATGGTTCCCGATTTGGGCTCACACAACCCCGCTACACAATGCAAAAGTGTTGATTTTCCACAGCCAGAAGGACCAACAAGTACGACCTGTTCGCCCTCGTCAATCTTCAGGGAATAATTACTTAGGACACTTTCGCCCTGCATATATTCGTAAGAAAGGTTCTCAACAACAAGTGACATCAGAGTAGCATACACGGATGCTTACACCATTATTACTTATTGCTCTCTCTCCACCAGCCCCAACTGCAAATATAGAATCACCTCATGGAACGCTTGCGTTTACGGTTCTTGATGAAAACGGACATGCTGTTCCTTCGCGTCTTACTTTTATGAATGCAGAAGGCAAAGCGGAAGATTTATTTCCAAACCCTGATGCAGCACCAAAACAACTTGCTGTGCGAAAGCACGCTATTTACACGCTCGATGGTACTGGCGTCGTCACCGTCCCCGTTGGTTCGTGGGACATCATGGCATCGCACGGCATCGAATGGTCCATTGACACAACACACATTGAAATCGAAGCTGGTAAAGAGTATTCATGGGAGGCTGAACTCATTCATGAAATCGATTCAACTGGTTGGGTCAGCGGTGATTTTCACTTACACACCTTGACACACAGCGGTCATGGCGATTCCAATATGAACGAGAGAATCATTTCAATAGTTGGAGAGGGTGTAGAGTTCGCCGTTGCAACAGACCACAATCACAATACAAATTACCAACCTATTATTGACGATCTTGGCGCAAACGAACATGTCACTGCAGTTGTTGGTAACGAAGTCTCTACACCGTATGGACATTTGAATGCTTTTCCACTTGATGCGGATGCAATTGTAGTAAATGAACAACTTGAAGCTCCCGAACTCTTTGCGATGATCCGTGCTGAACAAAATGAGGCTGGAGTCGTGCCTATTATTCAAATTAATCACCCGCGATGGGGAAATATCGATTACTTTGGGCGTCGTGGGCTCGACCCAATCACAGGTGAATCTGATGACAAACGGTGGTCTTGGGATTTTGATTCGGTCGAAGTGCTTAATGAAAATTACGGTTGGGGGTATCACGATGCAGAAATTTCCGAAGTAAATACACGTAATAGTCGGCATAGTGTTCTGCGTGATTGGTACAACATGCTCAACGCAGGTAGAAAAGTCGCTGCCGTTGGCAACAGTGACAGCCACACTGTGATTGCAAACATCGCTGGTGTTCCTAGAAACTTTGTCTTTACTGGAAAGGACGATCCCGGAAAAATCGATCCCGCAGATGTCACCAAAGCAATACGAGATGGAAATATGTTCACAACAACGGGCCCATTCCTTCGTATGACCGTTAATGGAATGCCAATGGGTTCAGTGATTTCCGTGCACAATGCGATTGCTGATATACATATAGATGCGCAAGCGGCTTCATGGGTCGATCTTGACACCATTCGCATTATTCAAAACGGCGACCAAGTTGCAGAAATTAAAATCGAAGGCGAGATTGGGGTTGTAACACACTTGCGACCACGGATCCGCGTTGGGATCCCTCGAGATTGTTGGGTAGTCGCAATCGCTGAAGGCGATGAGGCAATGACTCCGTATGTCGATGAAGATGATCGAAAGATCTATCCGCTTGCAATCGCAAACCCTATATTCGTTGATGCAGATGGCGATGGTAAGTACACACCCCCAATGGAATGGGCGAAAAACATTGCTGCAACAGGTGATCAAGAAACGATTGTTAAGACATTCAACGAAGTCAATCCTACTGAAAAAAGCTTACTTGTTTTGGCTTGTAACAATAAAAAAATGGTTGAACTTGGATTGAAAAACAATGAACGTATCGTTCGCCTCGCTGCAACGAAAGTTGCAGAACAACTGAAAGACCCCTCCCTTCTTCCGCTTCTTGCAAATGTTATTGAAGATCCAACAAGCGATCGCTATCTCGCGTTTTCGGCATGGATGGCGATAGATGAAACAGCCCCAGAATTTGGTGAAGCGGAATTACAACGATATGTCAAAAATTTCTGCTGGGAAGATGCCAGACGCTACACGAAAGAGCGTGAACTTCGATTACCTGGCAGTTTCGTTCGGGAGTGGCAAGTTGCTGGTTACTTTGCAATTGCAAACGACGATGATCGCCTGTCGAACCTTGCAAATCAAAAGCAAATTCCTGAACCAAACATTGTGCAACTTACTGTACCTATGACTACCCTTGGCGAACCTCTCAAATGGGCCTACGCACAAAGCGAAAAGGACGGCTACTTAAACCTGTCGCTTGGCAAAGCAACTGAAAATGTGTTTGCCTACGCTAAGTGTTGGTTGTGGAGCCCAGATGAACGCGAAGTCGATTTCACGATCGGCAGTGATGAGGGTTGCAGAATTTGGGTTGGCAACGATCTTGTTTGGGATGATGCTTCTTGGCAAACCGCTAGCAAAGATAAAAAGTTTGGCACATTCATACTGCAAAAGGGTTGGAATCCCGTCCTATTCAAAGTCCTCAACGGTTTAAAAGGTATGGGTCTGTACTTCCGTGTCATGGACGAAGAAATTAAAAGAGCTGGCTCAGAACCGAAATAAATTACCCGAGGGGTAGTTAAATTCGACGTGACTGGCACACCAAGCGAGTCCGCGAGCGCAAAGTGCCTGTCACTTTGCAAATTCGGGACGTACCTGCAACTCTACACCCATTGCTTCAAATTGCTTTTCAATTTGAGGAGCCCAGCCGCGATTTGCAATCGGGCTCGCGGGGCTCGGATGTAAAATAGTTTCGATGTCTTCGCGGTCTAGGGTTCTCATCGCACGTTTTTTTGCGAATCCACCGATGCCAACAATCTTTGATGGTTCTAATACGTTAACAAACTTACGAAGCGCAACATCACACACTTCAAACACTGCGTCGCGTTCCTCGGCTTTCAACTTATCCGGTGTTCGGTTCTTACCACCCTCTTCCATAAAACAAAGTGGGCAGTAATTGATAATAAAAAACTCGTCAAAAAAACTTTCGGGGTCTCCGTAGCGTTCCCTTGCCCATTCCCATACTCGCCTACCACTGACTTCACTGCGCGGGCAATCAAACCCTTGAATTGGTCTTTTTGGATGAACATGCTTTGGCTGTTCTACGTTCTCTTCAATCCCAAGAAAATCACGAACACCAGAAATTTCACCAAACGGCACACCTGTCTGTGCCATTCCCCATGGTCCGGGATTCATTCCAATAAGTAGCACTCTCCCCTTCACCGATCCATATTTATCAAGATATGCCCTGTGTGATTTCCACGCATACACAAGTGGGTTATACACATACGCAACTGGCTCGCTAAACGACAGTGCGTCCACACCTTTTGACAATTCCTTTGTAATTGCAATGAGTCGTTTTGCCATGATGCCCATGGTACCATGGCGCGTCGCAATGGAAAAAACCTACCATTTTAAAGTACTTGGCTGCAGGATGAACCATGCAGAACGTCGTGAAATGGAATCGATTTTACAAGAACTCGGCATGCAGCCTTCAAGCGAATCGCCTGACTTAGAAATTGTGCATACGTGTAGCGTAACGGGACGGGCAGCCGCAAAATCTCGCAATGCGATTCGTCGTGCGAAACGTAATGGCAAACATATCTTTGTCACAGGCTGTTTTACTGGTACGGACCCAGAAATGGCAAACGAACTTGGCGACACTGTCGTGACTCAAGCAGGCAAAACACCTATGCTTGAGCGTTTTGCAAATGAAGTAAATACTTGGTTGCAACGCCCAAACAAAGAGCAACCAGTTACAACTTCTCTACCGATTGAAGCTCTACCAAAACTTCAGGCTGCACACACACGGGCTGAACTTCGCATTCAAGATGGTTGCGATGCACATTGTTCTTTTTGTATCATTCCAAAAATACGAACGACACTTCGTTCAAAAACAATTGAAGACACTGTCACTGAAGCGGCCCGTTTAGTGGAGCTTGGTCACAAAGAAATTGTACTCACTGGTGTGTTTATTGGAGCCTATGGACATGAAACTGCTTTGCGTAGAAAGCAGGCACATCCAAACCAAGAATATTTAGCGGATCTACTCGATGCTGTTGCGCAAATTGATGGTCTTCAACGATTGCGAATGAGTTCAATGGAACCCGGTGATGTGACACCAACCCTACTTGATGCAATGGTTGCAAATAAAAACATCGTCCCCCATCTGCACCTACCACTGCAATCGGGAAGCGACGAAGTTTTACAAAAGATGAACCGGCAGTACAGCACTTCGCAATATCTTGAAATGATTGCAATGGTCAATGAACGATTAACTGTTGACGGATTACCCCCCGCAATCACCACCGACATTATTTGTGGATTCCCGACAGAAACTGATGCTGATTTTGAACAGACAATTACAGTTGCAGAGAGCGTTGGATATTTACACATGCACATATTTCCATACTCAGTTCGTACAGGCACGGCGGCTGCTCGATGGAAACAACTTCCACCCAAACTGGTGCAAGATCGCGTTCAAACATTACTGCAACTCAACGATACACTTTCGCTCTCCTACCGTGAACAACTCATTGGCAGGACACTCAACGTCATGCTAGAACAACGGGTTGAAAAAAATATCTTCCGTGGACGATGTGAACACTATGCAGAAATCACAGTAAAAACTAGCGCGAATCAAGGTGAACTTATACCTGCAATAGTAATAGAAGTCACGAATGACATCACGGTTGCACAACAACAGTTACAAATTATTTCGTAACACCATCGCACATACCCCACCTCTCGATTACTACAAACTGGTCACTGACATTGGCTATAGCATCAAGGGTATTTTCTTGAGAATCGCAGAAAGTGCTCTAGAGAGTTTATTATTTGGGTAAAGAGGGTGCGTGCTTGGGGACCTTGTTCAACTCAGCGCTTAGGAACCGTCATGATTACATTTTAGCGGGGGTTTTTCTATTGAAAACTGTTGGAATTATTCGATAAATCTTAGGAGTCCATGGGCGGAAGACGCATGGTGTAGTTGTAGGTGTTAAAGGATCTATTTTGAGAAAGATACTAGGCACAATTTTCGCACTTGGCGTTTCTTGTTCAGCGAACGCGGATATTTATCAGTGGTATGACCATGATGCCGATGGGTCATTGTGGCTAAGCGATTCTTATGTGACCCCAGGTGTAGACTTAGAAGGGCAACTTCTTTGGTGGGCTAATCTCGCCGATGCTTCTTTGCGAAGAGCAAACCTTTCACATACAAATCTTGTGTTTTCAACATTTGCTCGAGCAAGTTTGTCTCAAACTACTTTTAACCAAGCATGGCTTTATGGGGTAAATTTTATCAATGCTGATCTGACATATGCGAACTTGAGTGGAACAAATCTAGAGTACGCAAATGTACAAGGAGCAAATTTGTTTCGTGCAAACATAAGTGATGCGAATTTATCAAACCTGAGGAACTGGGAAGATGCAATGTGGTTGGCTGCGCAGTACAACGCAAACACCATTTTCCCCGAAGGAATGAATCCCGAAGAACTTGCCATGTTTGAATTGGAAATACCAGCCCCTGCAGTTGGTTATCTCTTTTTAGGATTGCTGCTACAGCCTACACGCAGGGTCCGTAGTAACTAAGCAATTGAATTGTAATGTAGATCAAGATGAAGCTCACGAGTTGTTTAGTGTTTAAACCCACCGGCTTCTTCTTCGCTTAGTGGTACTTGGACAGGATGCATGTCGAAGTGCTCGAGTGCTCGTCGCATATCTTCAAGCAGCAAATCCGCTAAGTCCATACTCATGCCGTGGCGTACAAGAATGCGTTGAATCACAAGATCCTCACGGTGCGCTGGCATTGAATATGCTGGAACTAGCCAACCTCGAGATCGAAGGCGATCGGCGAAATCGTAAAGTGTGAAGTTATACTTCTGGCCATCTTTAAATTTCCAGCACATCGCGAGGATGCCACCTTCGCCGTTGTAAATAATTTCAAATGGCTCCATCTTGCCAATTTCATCTGCAAGATATTTTGCAATCTCTTGACAAGATGTGTGGATTTCACAATATCCGGTTTTGCCAAGTCTAATAAAGTTGTAATATTGCGCAACAATTTCACCACCGGGGCGAGAGAAGTTGAGCGCAAAAGTTGGCATGTTACCTCCGAGGTAATTTACATTAAAAATAAGATCTTCTGGAAGGTCATCTTTGCTACGCCAAAGTGCCCAGCCAACACCAAGAGGCGCTAAACCGAATTTGTGACCCGAAGCGTTGATTGATTTTACACGAGGCAAACGGAAATCCCATTCTAAATCTGCTTGAATAAACGGGGCAATGAACGCACCGCTCGCACCATCTACATGAATTGGAATGTCTATTCCTGTTTCCTCTTGGAACTTATCAAGCGCATCACTTACTTCTTTGACTGGTTCGTATTGACCAGTAAAAGTCACGCCTAAAGTTGGCACAACACCGATTGTGTTTTCATCGCATCGCTTAATCACTTCTTCTGCAGTCATAATTAAACGATCGCCTTCCATGGGAATTTCTCGAAGTTCGATGTCCCAATACCTTGCAAACTTATGCCAACATATTTGCACAGGACCGCAAATCATGTTTGGCTTATCCGTTGGTTTTCCGGCGGCTTTCATTTTTTCACGCCACTTCCACTTTAAGGCCATGCCGCCAAGCATCGCTGCTTCACTTGAACCAGTCGTTGAACAACCAAGTGTTGTCTCCGCATCTGGAGAATTCCACAAATCAGCAAGGATGTGCACGCAGCGGTTTTCTATCTCTGCAGTCTGTGGATATTCGTCCTTGTCAATCATATTATTATCAACACAATCTGTCATCAACTGTTGCACTTCGGGTTCAACAAATGTTGTACAGAACGTCGCAAGGTTTTGGCGAGAATTGCCATCTAGCATCAATTCATCATGCACCATTCGATATGCATCGCGAGCGGGCATATTGGTTTCCGCCATTTTATATTTTGGAAGTATCTTCGACGTATATTCAGATCCATACGTGGGAGCGATGAGTTCTTCTAGCCGTTCATTGTTTTTATCATGAAGCATTGTCTGATGGTCCTTTTGCCACCCAAGATGGTTTCTTGAAGTGGTTGATAATCATTGGTAATAAAATAAAGATAAGGTTTCCAATCACAAGAAACGCTACATAAAATGTTGGGCTTCCAACAGCAAGATCACTTGGTGGAAAGAAGAGGATGATGTATGCATAAATCACAGCGAGCAACCCCACGCCTGCAAGGAGAATCATGCCCACATTGCCACCTGGCACTTTGAACGCACGTGGCACATCGGGTTTAGTAAACCGAAGTTTAATTGCTGTTGCAAATAGCAACATATACATAAACAAATAGAGACAGGCAGTCAACGCAGTGAGCAGGAAGAACGCACTACTTACATTTGGCATCAACAAATACACAAGTGAAATCAACGTAACGATCGCCCCTTGGACCATTAGAATGTTGACCTGAATGCCACTCTTGTTTACTTTTTGAAGGATTGGTGGAAGTTCACCCTTGCTCGCCGTCGCAAGTAAACCGCGACTTGGACCAGCAATCCACGCAGTTACGCCACCAATTGCTCCAAACGCAATGAGGAATCCAAGAATTGGCAGAAGCCAAAGTGCGTGAAACTCATTAAGGAAGTCACGAAGCGCCTGCATGATGCCAGCTGTTAAACTAATTTCGTCTGCTGGAAGAACAGCAGCAACTGCAAATGAACCAAGTGTAAAAATACCAATGATCACAAACATCGCGATAAAAATTGCTGCTGGAAATTGTTTCTTTGGATTACCTAATTCGTTCACGTGCACTGATCCCACTTCCATCCCAGCGAAAAGGAGCACAATCCCTCCAAGAAATGCGAGTGAATTTATATTACCAAAGTCTGGCAAACACGCTGTTGCCGTCACTGTTGCATCAAACGCAATAGGATTTCCGCCAAACCACCAACAGAGACCAAGGATAATTATGAGCAAACCAGGCAAAATTGTTCCACCAATCACGCCTGCGGTTGTCAGCCAGCCTGCAGATGCGACGCCACGTAAGTTGACAAACGTTGCGCCCCAGTAGACAACCAAAATAACAATAATACTAAAAAATTTATTTTCTGCAAGGGTTGGGTCTACAAAAAGGTACGCAAGTGCACCTGCTGCAAAGACAAGAACTGTTGGATACCAAATAACGTTTTGAATCCATTGCAACCAAATTGCCGTAAACCCCAATTTTGACCCAAATGCTTCCTTTACCCATATATACACACCGCCATTTTTTGGCCAACCTGTTGCGAGTTCTGCAGAGACAAGAGAAACTGGAACGAGAAAGAGAATCGATGCAAAGAGAAGGTAAAAGACCATCGTCATCCCCTCTTTTGCCATCATAGGTAACCCCCGCAAGCTCATCACAACTGCGACGTTCATCATCGCAAGAACGAATACACCGAGCTTTTTTTTAGATTTTATATTTGCCATTTGTTACCCTTTTCTCTGATCAGTAATGGATGTTTGAATCAGAATGGGAAAAATCAGTCCATAATTGTATCGCCTCTTCGTGGAGAATTTGCTCTCCTGAAAGCGTGCGGTGCGCAATCTCCTTTTTGAGAGAATTGATGATAGGCACATCATCAAAATTGCCAAATTGTTGCGCGTCTTGGATTGTTGATCCATAATAAATTTTTTCAATACGCGCCCACCAACAGGCTGCGTAACACATGGGGCATGGTTCGCCTGTCGTATAAAGCGTGCATCCGGAAAGATTATGTGTTCCCAATTCCTTACATGCAGTTCTAATAGCATTCATTTCACCGTGACATGTGGGATCATTGTGTGCAAGAACTGTATTCGCCCCCTCTGCAACAATTACTCCATCCTTTACAATCACACACCCAAACGGTCCACCTGATTTTTCCACAAGGGATGTTTTGCGAGCAAGTTCAATTGCCCGTCGCATGAATTGTTCGTGATCGCTAATTTTTCTTACTCTGAACTGTCTTTGTCTTCACCATCATCAGCACTGATATCTTTTTTCATGCCTTTCCCAATGTGGTTAATTCCTTCACCGACGCCTACGACGATATCACCAGCTCCATGCACTGCCCCTTTCGCTGTTTCGCCAACAGCGGTTGCAGTGTTCTTGCAGCCAGCAAGCAAAGCCAAAGATATAAGTAATACTGAAAACATAATTAAGTTACGCATAATGATCTCCTATGTAGTTGGCATAGTACTATAAATAAAACATGGCATAATGTCTCCCTAAGTACTGAATTTGTGATTTATCTTTGAATACTCTTGTTTTTATGCTATTTTCAGAAAGAAAATTTGCCTTATACATTTTAGTTGCGCTGATTGCAACTCAGATATTAATGCAAATGGAGTGATTGACATAGATGATTTATTAGGGCTAATTGGCAACCTGAGCTAAGTAACTTCAATCGTATTTTTTTGTTACGCTTCGCGTGAGTATGCAATTTATTTCTTATTTACTGTTTATTTACATTACGTTGCTTACTGGATGTTCGATGCAACGTGTTCCTGCATCCACAGGAAGAAAGCCTGTGCCTATTCATACAGATGAGTTCGCTTCTTGTGATTGGCAATCATTACCAGAGACAAGCAAAGATCTTCTCAAAGGGGTTAACACAATTACATGTGAACTTGTAAATGACCTTTCGCCTGAAATAATGGAATTCAGTTTCATCGATGCGCTGGGTAAAACTCGAGCAAAGCACAGTGGAACATTCGCGGATTCTTTTTATCTCCAAACAGGTGAGTTTGGAGCAAACTACTATCTAGAATATGAGCCAAAAAAAGAATTCCGAGAATGTATCGGTCGCTGGTGTGGATGGAGCAGTGCATTGGATCCTCCTACAGTACAGGAACTATTACCTGACGAAGAAGGCAATGTGCATGTCAAATCTGATGGTGGACTTGTATACAGATTGAAGTGGAAAACTGATTCGCCAGTTCGTGGACTCGCCGTGGTGTACTGCGGCTTGGGTGGGTTGCAACACGCATCCAAGGTTCTGGGAAAGGAACTTTTGGAAGAACGCTGGGCGGTTGTGCATGTCTACACTGTCTTGAATGCACCAAAATATAACACGAATATTCTGTTAACTGAAGAAGATACTGCACAAGAAATTATTCGTTTGTTTGATCGCAAGTATTGCCAAGTCATCACTGCTACTAAATCAATTCTGAAAATTGTTGAGCAAAAACTTCCTGCGATTCGTACGCTCCCGCTCGCTCTTCTTGGTATCAGCGCAGGCGCATTAAATACACCCGCTGTGTATCACGAATTGCAAAACGATGTCGATGCTGTCGTGCTTATTGCTGGTGGTGCGAATCAATTTGAAATTGTGCAAGATGGCACATTTACGAAATGGAAATTTTCGAAGATGTTCACTCCCTACACCGATAGCACTGCGTATCTAAACACTCCTTCCAGGGATCCATACTTTCTTGCTCCTGAACTTCCAGAAAACACGCTTCTTGTCCATGCAAAATGGGATAAGGTTGTGCCTGCGAAAAACGGTGATCTACTTTGGAAACGGGCGGGAAAGCCAGAACGCTGGATCTTTTCAGGCGGCC
>PVBE012295829.1_pt1 | contig 68131 bp, 68 predicted proteins | sample 1631181 | NCBI WGS metagenome assembly PVBE01 (sample SAMN08397723, study PRJNA350692) | Marine metagenome, whole genome shotgun sequencing project. | isolation source: water | place: Pacific Ocean | collected 2012-04
GACACGTCATTGGCGTTGAGCAGGTAGCTGCCGCCGGTGGGCGTGTCGAGCAGTCCGAGGATCGACAACAGCGTCGTCTTGCCCGACCCGGAAGGACCGGAGATCGATACGAACTCTCCGGGCTCGATGTTGAACGAAACCCCTGAAAGCGCGTGCGTTTCGACTTCCTCGGTCACGAAGATCTTCTTGATCTCGTCCATCTTGATCAGCGGCTCACCAGACATCAGACGCTCCTTCCCACAGGATGGCAGGTGCCCGGAGCCGCCAACGCGAGACAGGACACCCGATTGTCTCGTGGAATTAGACGCACGAGGAGCGCAGAAGGTTCCGCAAATTCGGCGAGAATCAGTCCTCGAGAATCTTTGTGCCGGCGATCTTGTCGCCTAGACGCCGACCTTCGGCGTTGGTGAGCACGAGTACCAGCTCGGCGAACATCAACGCCAAGGCTGCGAAAAGAACGAAGGGCACAAGAACCCAGCCGATGATCGTGATGATCAATAGCGGTACCAGTGGCGCGAGCGCGAACATCCAGTTGCGCTTGAGCGACGTCGCGATATCCAGCGGAGAGCCGTCGACCGACTCCAGATGGAGCTTCATTACATGCTTGCCGATCGACCGATGGTTCATGAAATCGAATTCCATGCCGTCTCGAAGAACCATGTACGCCGCGCCGATGAGCGAGCCGATCCCCGGTATGAAACCGATCACGAACGCGATAGCGCTGTCGATGATCACCGCAACGATACGCTTGCCGAGGTCCGCCTTGGCGCCGGAGGCCGCTGCTGCTTCCGTTGACGCCGGCGGATCGGGCTGTGGGGCGGGCTCTTGAACGCCGGAAGCGGCGGCATCACCCGTCGACTCAGGGGGATCGGGTTGCGCTGTGGCCTCCTGAACGTCCGAATCGGTCATCAAGCTACCTCCGGCGAGTTGCGGCCAAGAAAGACACTGTGCCCTTCCTACTACGCCATCTTTGGACACGAATCAACCGCCAGACCCGGTTGGCTGGTCAGGAAGCGTGGCTGTTGTGTTGGTGGGGAGCCGTGCCGTTGCCGCCGCCGGGGGGTTGTCGTCAACTCAGCCCGCTGGTTTCCGCTCCTGTCCACGCGCTTGAGGGGCGCCGTGCGGTTGGTCTGGTCGCTGCTGTCGCCGCAGCCGAACATGGGCGCAAGCGGGAGCCACGCCGAACGCAGTGTTAACCCGTCGAACCCGGTGCTAATAGCCCCCGTCCAGGAGAGCGAGAATGAGAGATCACGCCAGGCACTTGGTTTCGGCAGCTGCGCTTGTGGCTCTAGCGGCGGCAGCAGGTTGCGCGCCAGGCGGCCGTGCGGTTCTTCGCGGAAACTGGCCTGACGGGCGTATCGAAGGCCCGGCGATGACTCGGCCCGTCCCCGTTGCGATCGCCTACATGCCCCCGGAAAGTGTCACAGAGACCGACGATTGGCTCCCCGCCGAGAACACGTACGACGGGTTGACCGCCGCTGAGCTCAACGGCATGGGCGTGTTGCAGCCGATCTACTTTCTCCTCGACCGAGCCGATATTGAAGCCAGCGAGATCGCGGCGCTCGAGGCCAACATCGAGTGGCTCACCCAGGTTCCCGATGCCGCCATCGTCATCGAGGGGCATGCCGACGAGCGCGGCACGGGCAGCTACAACCTGGCGCTCGGTCAGCGTCGCGCCGAGGCAGCGCGTGACTACCTGATCTCGAGCGGCATCGCCGCGTCGAGGATCGAGGTGGTGTCGTACGGTGAGGAGCTTCCGGCGAATCCGGCGCACAACAACGCCGCCTGGGATTCCAACCGGCGCGACGAGTTCGTGATTACGGCCAGAGGACGGTAGACGCCGAGGCCGGGCCACACACATGGCCACCGGCTAGCGGCTGCACTACCATGGCGCCCTGCTTGATCGTGGTGAAGAAGCACGCGGGTTGCCATCTTGGAACGGTTGTTCGAGCTAAAGGCCGCAGGTACAAGCGTACGCACGGAGATCGTCGCCGGTTCGACGACGTTCCTCACGATGGCGTACATCATCTTTGTCCAGCCGGCGGTTCTTAGCGGCGCGCTGACCGGCACCCCCACGGGGATGGACTTCGGTGCGGTGACGGTGGCCACCTGTCTCGCGGCGGCACTGGCCACGGGCATCATGGGCCTGTACGCACGCTTCCCGGTGGCGCAAGCCCCAGGAATGGGCCAGAACTTCTTCTTCGTGCTCTCGATCATCCCGGCTGCGGCCGCGGCTGGGCATCCGGAGCCCTGGCGTGCTGCGCTGGGGGTCATCTTTGTTGCCGGCGTGCTGTTCCTCATCTTGTCGGTGTTGGGCATACGCCAACTGATGATCGATGCGCTGAGCGCGTCGATGAAGAGTGCCATCGGCGCTGGAATCGGTGTCTTCATCGCTTTCGTCGGCTTACAAAACGCCTCGGTGGTGGTGCGTGACCCGGGCACGGCGGTGTCGCTTACGGCGCGTCTCGACTCGCCGGATAGCCTGCTGTTCTTCTTTGGCCTGGGGGTAACCTCGATCCTTTACGCGCGGCGGGTCCCGGCGGCGCTCCTTCTGGGGATGGTTTCGACGCTCATCGCCGCGTTGGCGACCCGGGCCCTGCTCGCGATCGCTCCGGACGGCGGCGCGCCCGCGACGTCGATGCTCATGACCCGCTTCGAGATCGCCGACCAGCTGATGGCGATGCCGCCATCGATTGCGCCAACGTTCCTGAGGCTCGACGTGGCTGCGGCGTTGTCCTGGGAGTTGCTTCCTCTGGTGATCCTCGTGCTGTTCATGGACATGTTCGACACCATCGGAACGTTGGTGGCGGTGGCGCAACGTGCCAGGTTGATGCGAGGCGACCGGCTGTTGCGGTCAGGCAGGGCACTGCTATCGGACGCGATTGGCACGGTGGCGGGAGCGGCCCTCGGCACGAGCACGGTTACGAGCTACGTCGAGAGTGCCGCTGGCGTAGAACAGGGAGGGCGCACCGGGTTGACCGCTGTCGTCGCAGCCGGTCTGTTCCTTGTCGCGCTGCCGTTGACCCCTCTGATTGCCATGATAGGCAGCTACCCGCCAATTACCGCGCCGGTGCTGGTGATAGTCGGTGCCCTGATGATGCGCTCTGCAGCTACGATCGAGTGGGATGACGCCACCGAGGCGCTGCCGGCCTTCCTGACGCTGATCGGCATTCCGCTCACCTACTCGATCGCCGATGGCATCGCGCTCGGATTGATCGCCTATCCGATCCTCAAGCTGTCCACCGGCCGGGGCCACGAGGCGAACTGGATGTCGCGGCTGCTCGCAGTGGTGCTGGCGGGATACTTCGTGTTGCTGCGGCCTCAGATAGGCTGATCAACTCAGCTCGCGGGCCGATTCCACCCAGCCTTCGCGCACAATTCGCTTGACGTTCGTATCGAGTGCTTTGGCCATACGCTCGATGTCTGCGTCATTCCACCGAGCGATCTGGGCGAAGCGCGTGACCCCGATCTTGTGCAGCAGACGCTCGAAGACGGGCCCGATACCTCGGATGAGCCTGAGATCGTCGTGGTCTGATCGTGGTAGTACCGGATGGCGCTGCTCCTCGAGGTCAGCGAGTCGGCGCCAATAGGCAATGATCTGCGACTCGCGCTCGGCCAGCGCTTCTCGCCAGCGTTCCTGGTCGCCGGCACCTGCAGCTCGATGCGACTCCAGCTCCTGGCGGATCGACCGAGCGTCGCTGGCCTCGTGGCGCAGGGTTTCGAGCTCCCGCTGCAGATTCTCGACGACCGAGCGGTGCACCGTTTCCTGCTTTCGGTTGCGCTCGATCTGTCGCTGCAGCTTGCGCGCCGATTCCTCTTGCTCGCGCTGCAACCGTGCAGCGCGAGCTTCGCTGTCGGCAAGCTCACTGCCGATATGTCGGTGCTCGCGGCGCGCGGTATCGAGCTCGGCGCGCAGGTCGTTGGCCCGCGTACGGAGCTCGTTGAGGCGTAGTTCGCGCGCGTTGAGCTGCTCCTCGAGCTCGCTTGATCTCGCCTCCTGCGTCGGTGACGACTCCTGGACGAGGGCTGCCTGGAGCTTCTCGACCTCAGCCTCGCTGATCCTCAGCTGGCCCTCCAGAGGCTCGAGCTCGATGATGCGGCTCTCCAACTCCGCTACATGCGACGCCCGCTCATCAACCGCGCCTCGAAGGCTCTCCACCTCCGAGCGCAGGGCGACCAGCGTTGATCCTTGCTCCCGCAATTCGGTTTCTGCTTCGGCGCGCCGCTGGCGCTCACTAGCGAGATCGGCACGGGCATCTCGTCGCTGCCGCGCATCCTCGAGGACCTCCACCGCGGCCCCGCCTCGCGAGCGTTCCGGGATTGCCTCGGCGGCCGGGTGGTGTGCCGATGCGGCCATCATGGCGCGCGGTGGGGCCTCCGGCGTGGCAGGCGATCTCTTCTCGCGCTTGGCCTCGAGGGCACGGTTCGAGCGCTCCAGGGCCTCGCCGCGCGATCGCAGCGCCTCCACTTGCCGGTAGGACTCGGACAGCTGGCGGTCCTTGACGTCAACGGTGGCGCTGAGAGTCTGGCGCAGATCCTCAACGTGGTCGGTCTCTCGAAATCCCCTCATCGACCAGCCGAGGAACCAGCCCCCCAGCGCGGCTAGCAACAAACACAGGCCGATTTGCAGCAGCAGCCAAATCACACGTCGCCTCCGCTGGTTGGACCGCGGCGCGCGTTGAAGAGGTCGATGCTCCAGCGCAGCCCGGGGAGCGTTGACGCCAGCTCATCGATGCGTCGCCGTTCGGCACTACCGCGTACGCGTCCGCCGAGGACGGCCTGGTTTCCGCGCACGCTGAGCCTGCCCGTGTCCGACAGGGTGCTCATGATGCGAACGACCGTGTTGGCGTCGGCCAGCCAACTGTTCGGCTCGAGGCGGCTGTCGACACGCAGCCCGGCGCGCACGTGGTCGCTGCCAAATGTGCGCTCGGCGGCACCGAGCAATCGTTGCGCGTCGGAGTCGGCGACGCGTCCAGATATCACCAACATCGAGCCCAAGCGCTGCAGTCGTAACTCGGCGATCGCGACGGGGGCGCGGGGCGGTGGAGACTCGACTACATGCTCGACGATGAGCTCATCGCGAACTGTGCGGACACCGGGCACTCCGGCGACGATCTCGGCGATGCGCTCCGCCTGGTCGCGCGATCGCACGAAGCCACCGAGGACGGCGTCGCGGCCATCGAAGCGAACCCCATAGTAGGCAACCCCGGCGCTGGCCAATGCCGCCTGTGTGCGCTTCATCAAGTCGGCCCGGATGGTGCCAATCGTCACCACGACGCTCAGGATCAGAGCCCCGATGAGCAACAGCGTGATGACACGGAATCGGCCGCGCTCGCTCATGGCGAAACCTCCGGCTCGGGCAACTCCAGGCCCCGCCGTCGGCCAGGTACCATCATCCCGGCGATCAACAGCGCCAACCCAGCGCCCAACGCCGCGGCAAGCAGCATCAGCTGCGCGCGCGTCACGTCCTCGTAGTCGTTGAAGCGGATTTTCAGCTCGTCAGGATCGACCGGAATATGAGCCGGCCCGTGGCGCAGCTCGCCATCCTGCGCCAGCTGTAGCAGTGGCTGATCCTGTACGTAAATCTCGACCTGAGAGCGCGCTTCCCGGAGGTTCGGTGCGTCCTCGAGCTCCGGCCAGTAGGCGTCTTCAAGTAGCGGGTTCGACACCTGTACGGCCATCGCTACCGCGATCGCCAGGCAGACGCCCGCGGGCACCAGCAACGCGACTCTGGACGGCGTGCCCCTCATCGGCTTAGCCCCTTCGGTGTCCAGTTCGTGCGATTCTGATTGTCGGTCTACCTTAACCGAATCCAGGCGGTTTTTCCTGGCGTTCGGTTGTGTGCCACTTGGTGCGAGCCATACGGGCGGTGGTCGCGCGGCGAACAATCGCAGCGGAAAGTCCGTACAATGATGGTTCCGCGAGTCAGACGCACGGCACGCTGGTGGTACCGGTGTTCGCCGCGGTGTTGCCTCGCGGCGGGGGACACTCGGCCAGGCCGCAGGAGCATGTGATGACCGACTCTACGAGCGCGCCATCGAGCCCCGGATCGAGTCGCATCGAGCGCGACTCGATGGGTGAGATGGCGGTACCTGCCGACGCCTATTTCGGTGCGCAGACGCAGCGCGCGGTGCTCAATTTTCCGATCAGCGATAGGCGATTCCCACGCCGATTCGTTCGCGCGTTGGGAATGGTCAAGCTCGCTGCAGCCCAGGTGAACCGTGAGCTCGGCGATCTCGATGATCACCTCGGCAAGGCGATCGAGCAGGCGGCAACCGAGGTTGTCGAGGGCGGCCTCGATGGGCACTTCGTGCTCGACATCTTCCAAACCGGATCGGGCACCTCGACGAACATGAACGCCAACGAGGTGATCGCCAACCGCGCCACGGAGATTCTGGGTGGCGACGTTGGCAGCAAGCTGGTGCACCCCAACGACCACGTCAACCGCGGGCAGTCTTCGAACGACTGCATACCGACTGCTCTCCATATCTCGGCACTCGAAGGCATCGAGGGAGATCTGCTACCAGCGCTTCGGCGTCTTGGCGAGTCGCTGCGGGCCAAGGCGGCGGAATTCGATGACAACGTCAAGATTGGGCGCACGCATCTGCAGGATGCGACCCCGGTGCGACTTGGGCAGGAGTTTGGCGGCTACGCGCGACAGATCGAGCTGGGCATTCGAAGGGTAGAGGCGACGCTGCCATCACTGGCTGAGCTCGCCCAGGGCGGGACTGCCGTGGGCACGGGGCTCAACACGCACCCGGAGTTCGCGGCTGCGTTGGCGGCGAGGATCAGCGCCCTCAGCGGCTTGAGCTTCCGTGAAGCCGAGAATCACTTCGAGGCACAAGGGGCGCAGGACGCCGCTGTGGAATGCAGTGGGGCGCTGCGAACGGTGGCGGTCAGCGTGATGAAGATCGCCAACGACATACGGCTCATGGGGTCGGGGCCGCGTTGCGGCTTCGGGGAACTGTTGCTTCCGGCCGTTGCCCCGGGCTCGTCGATCATGCCCGGCAAGGTGAATCCGGTGATTGCCGAGTCGGTGGTGCAGGTAGCAGCGCAGGTGATCGGCAACGATCTGACGATCACCCTGGGTGGTCAATGGGGTTTCTTCGAGCTCAACCTGATGCTTCCGGTGATCGCTTCAAGTCTCCTCGAATCGATCTCGATCCTGAGCAGCGCCTGCGAGAACTTTGCCGTGCGGTGCGTTGATGGCATCGAGGTGGACGAGGAACGAGCCGCCGGGCTGGTAGAGGGCTCGTTGGCGATGGTCACGTCGCTTGCCCCGGTGATCGGCTACGACCGCGCCGCCGACATCGCCAAGGAGGCCTATCGCACAGGCAAGACGGTGCGCCAGATCTGTGAGGAGCAGCAGGTTCTACCGCAGGATGAGCTCGACGTAGTGCTCGATGCGCGGCGGATGACCGAGCCGGGCACCGCCTGAAACGACCTCCACCGGCTGTGGCTTTGCCACCTGCAGCTCGGTGGTGCTCACCAGGGCAGCTCCTTTCCGGTGAAGTCGAAGAATCCTCCGCTATCATCCGGCCCGAGCTCGTCGATCAGGCGAACGAGCCCGGTGGCGCTCTTGTTAATCGTTGTCGGCGCCGCCGAACCACCCATGTCCGTTTGCACCCAGCCGGGGTGTAGCACGGCGCATGTGAAGTCTTCTCCGGCCAGATCGATCGCCAGGCTGCGATGGAGCATGTTGAGCGCTGCCTTGCTGGCCCGATATGCGTAGGACCCACCGCTACTGTTGTCGCTGATGCTCCCCATCAGGCTCGTGATGCTGAGGATCTTGCGCGCCTTGCCGCGGCGCAGCAGGGGTAGCAGCGCTTCGGCAACGCGCAGCGCTCCCAGCGCGTTGGTGTCGAAGAATCGCATCATCTTGTCGAACTCGAGCTCGCCCAGCGGTCGCCCGCGAACCCCGACGCCGGCGTTGTTGATTAGCACGTCGAGAGAGTCTGGCTCCAGTGCGGCTGCAAGCTGTGCCACCTGATCTGCGCTGGTGACGTCGAGCGCCTCGAGGCGCACGTCGAGCGCCCGCAATTCGACCGCGGTCTCCGGCTGGCGCGCAGTGGCTACCACCTGATCGCCACGCTGCGACATCTGACGGGCGATCTCGAGGCCGATTCCGCGGTTGGCACCGGTGATCAGCACATTCAAAGGCATACGCCCCCCAAGAAGATTCCTCCACCACATTCAGCCCCACCCAGCGGGTCGAGCATGCCTCAGTCTAGTGCCCCCCGGTAGGGGACACTAGGAGGCCCATGCCGAGGGTCAATCGATGCGCTCGAACAGGCGCATCTGGGGCATCGATACCTTCTGCTTGGAGGTAGGGGTCGGCATTTCGTCGAGCCGCCCGAGATTCGCGACGCCGAGTCCGATGAGCCGGATTCCGGTCCCCGGACGCAGCTCTACGCGGCGGGCGAGCTCACGGGCAACGGCTCGCAGATCCTCGCTGCTGCGTAGCGGATCGCCCGGCGTCAGCGATCGGGTCACGGTGCGAAAATCGTGGAAGCGTACCTTCAGCACGACGGTACGGGCCCACAGATCCCGGCGCACCAGCGATGCGGAGAGGCGCTCGGCGAATTTCCGAACAGGGGGTGCCGCCTCGCGCCAGGAGCGGATATCGCGGTCGAACGTGGTCTCGGCGGAGATTGACTTCGGTCGCCCTGGCTTGGACACGGGCCGCGCGTCGATGCCGCGTGCCAACTCGGCGATGCGGGGGCCGCTCTTGCCCAGGAGCTCCCGCAGCCGCTCTGGGTCGGCGGCGGCCAAGTCGCCGATACTCGGTAGCCCGGCCTTTCGCAGACGTGCCGCCGTCGACGGTCCAATGCCCCATATGCGATCGACGTCGAGAGGCGCCAGGAAGCCGACCGCGTCGGCGTCGGGGATTGCCGTCAAACCGTCGGGCTTGTCGTGATCGGAGGCCAGCTTGGCGAGGAACTTGTTGCTTGCTACCCCGGCCGAGACGGTCAGTCCAGTTCGCGAGCGGACCTGCTGGCGAACGATCGTGGCGATCTCGACACCGTTCTCCGGACGCTCCGACACGTCGAGGTACGCCTCGTCGAGGGACAGCGGTTGCACGAGATCGGTCCACTCTCGATAGACCTCGAACACCAGGCCCGAAAGCTCGCGATAGCGGCTGAATCGTGGTCGCAGATAGCATCCTTCCGGACAACGGCGGCGCGCGACGGCCATCGGCAAGGCCGAGTGGACCCCGAAGGCTCGAGCCTCGTACGACGCCGATGCGACGACGCCTCGCGGACCCAACCCGCCGACGATGACCGGCTTACCAGCGAGGTCCGGATCATCGAGAACTTCCACCGAGGGGTAGAAGGCATCGAGGTCCAGGTGCAGGATCTTTCTCGACATGGCCAGGGTCATCGTATCAACGACTGGAAGGGCAGATGATGGATTTGGACGGCATCCCGACACCGGCGCTAGTTGTCGACCTCGACAAGCTCGAGGGCAACATCGGGTCGATGGCGGCGCGTGCCGAACGCCTCGGGGTCTCCCTACGTCCCCACATCAAGACGCACAAGTGCACCGAGATCGGGCATCTGCAAGCGGAAGCCGGCGCCCGCGGAATCGCCGCCGCGACACTCGGCGAGGCCGAAGCGTTCGCTGATTCCGGGTTCGACGACATCACCTGGGCGGTCCCGCTGAGTCTGTCGCGCATTCCACAAGCGCTGGCGTTGGCACAGCGGATCAACCTCGGTGTCCTGGTCGATTCCGCCCAGGCCGTCCAAGGGCTGGCCGCAACCGGGCATCCGTTCAAGACCTGGATCAAGCTCGACTGCGGCTACGGGCGTGCCGGAATCGATCCTGGCGGAGACGCGGCCGAGCGCCTGGCTCGCATGATCACCAACGCGGGGCTGCGATTTGCCGGGATGTTGTCACATTCCGGCGATGCCTACGATCACGATACTGTCGAGGGACGGGCCGCCGTTGCCGAGGAAGAACGACGCGTCCAGGTCGAGGTTGCTGAGCGAATGCGGGGAGCGGGCCACGAGGTGCCAGCGCTCAGCGTCGGCTCGACCCCATCGATGACCGCAGTCCGTAACCTCGCAGGTGTCACCGAGGCTCGCCCTGGCAACTACGCGTACTTCGATCTGATGCAGGTGCGCCTGGGTTCGTGCAGCGTTGCTGATTGTGCGCTTACCGTCGTCAGTAGCGTGGTCTCATCGCGCCGCGACCACGCCGTCTTGGATGCCGGTGCCCTCGCCCTCTCGCAGGATCCGGGTCTTCCGCCCGCCACCATGGGCGCCATCTATGATGACTACGAGGCGGCCACGCTCCGCGATGATCTACAGGTCGTCTCCCTGAGCCAGGAACACGGCAAGCTGTCGCTGTCCCAGCCGGTTGGCCGGCGCCTGCGGATTCTGCCGAACCACTCCTGTCTGACCGCCGCGTGCTTCCCCGAGTGCTATGCCGTGCGCGGACAGCGCGTTGTCGATCGATGGCGCGTGTGGAATGGCCGGTAGGTAATCGTCGGCAGCGCCAGCGGACTGCACCACAGATAGTGCGATCTGCTCAGTGTCCCTCGGTACTGGGCTCTACCGGCGGAATACAGTCGGTTTTTCACAATGGTTTCCACAGGTTCAGTGGACAAGCAGTTCACCGGACCGATCCCCCCAGCAATTGCGCCACCACCTGTGCGTTTGGTGGCGGCACGGCGTAGTTGGTCAGGTCGTGCAGCGCAACCCAGCGGATCTCCCGGTGCACGCGTGGTTCCGGAGTGTCGGTGATCTCGGCATCGAAGAAGCGCAGCCAAACGCGTTTCTCGGGATAGGTATGTCGCGCCTCGGCGATCTGGCGGCCAATCTGCGAAGCGACACCGAGCTCCTCTTGAAGCTCGCGCCGCAGAGCCGCCGCCGGCGTTTCGCCGGTCTCGATCTTGCCGCCGGGAAACTCCCACATCAGAGGCAGATGGTCGCCGTCATGACGCTGACACAGCAGCACGCGGTCACCCTTCATGACGACCGCCGCGACTACCTCGATCGCGTCGTTCATTCGGTGTCTCCGGCAGCCGTGGGCCGCCGATCCGTGAGTTCGTTGCTGGCAGCACGGCAGCGCTTGCCGATCTGGGCAAGCTTCGCCGCGTGGGCTCGGGCCCCTTCGAGGTAAAGGGCCTGTGGTGTGCCCCCGGCGTCGCCGACGTCGATCTCCTCCAGATTGTCGGCCAGCAAATAGGCTGACCGCTCGGCGTCGCCGGCGATGTCCTCGAGACGCGCGGCCGTTCGTCCGAGTTGACGGTGCTGATCTTCCAACAGCCCCAGAGTTGCCGACCAGTGGCTGCGAAAGTAGAGTGCCGCGGCGGTCCAGAAGATCAGCACGCCTAGGCCGAGGCGCGCCCAGGGAAGCGGCACGATGCTCTCCAGCACGGCGATCGCAGCCTGATCAATTGCCAGAATCGGCACTACTGCGGCAAGCGCGGCTCCCACGACCAGCCAGCCATAACCCTGCAACTTGCGCATCGACGTCGTCCCGGAGGGCCGGATGCTACCACGCGTGATTGACCGGCCTCGTAACCCCAGGCTAGCCTGTAGGCGTGCTTGAGCATGCCCCCACCGAAGCCGCCCTTACCGATAGCTACGGTCGCCCCGTTGGAGATCTCCGCCTATCGGTAACCGACCGTTGCAATCTCCGGTGTGCCTACTGCATCCCGGAGGAGGCACCGCAGTTCCAGCCGCGGGACGAGCTCCTCACATTCGAAGAGATGGAGCGTCTCGTAGGGCTGTTCTGTCAACTCGGTGTGGCCAAGGTGCGCCTTACTGGGGGCGAGCCGCTGCTGCGACGTGAGCTGCATCACTTGGTGGCAGCCCTCGACCGACTTGACGGTGTTCGAGATCTTGCCCTGACGACCAACGGCATCTTCCTGACCGCGCAGCTCGATGTTCTGGTTGCGGCCGGGCTGCAGCGGGTGAACATCAGCCTCGATACGCTACGCCGTGAGCGCTTTTGGCTGTTGACGCGGCGTGGTGGCTTGTCGAAGGTGCTCGATGCCATCAACGCGGCCCGGGATGCGGCGCTATCGCCGCTGAAGGTCAATGTGGTGCCCATGCGCGGCTTCAACGACGATGAGATCGTCGACTTTGGCGCTTTGGCGCGCGAGCTCGGGGTAGTCGTGCGGTTCATCGAGTTCATGCCGCTGGAGGCCGGAGATGTCTGGAGCAAGGACCTGATGGTCCCCGGCCGAGAGGTGTACGCGGCTCTCGAGCGCGAGTGGGGAGGCCTCGAGCTCGTCGACCCGAGCCACCCATCAGAAACCGCCGAACGATTTCGGTTTCGTGACGGCGTAGGAGAGATCGGCATCATTTCTCCCGTTACGCGACCGTTCTGCGGTGCCTGCAATCGCGCTCGGTTGACAGCTGACGGAAAGCTGCGTACCTGTCTGTTCTCACTTGCCGAGGTGGACTTGAAGGTACCGATGCGCAGCAACGCGACGGATGAGCAGCTGCTCGATCTGATCATCGCGGCGTGGCATGGCAAGAAAGAGGGGCACCTGATCAACAGCCTTGACTTCGTACGGCCGGCAAGGACGATGTCGGCGATCGGCGGCTGAGGTAACGGCATCTTGCGGGTGGAGGTGCTGTTGTTCGCGCGGGCACGCGAAATCTGTGGTGGCGAGCGCGTGCATATGGATCTCCTCGACGGCGCCACGGTCGGCGATTGCTTTGCCGAGCTGGCCGCCGGCACGCCGGCGCTCGAGTCGATGCGTGAGCGCCTGTTGGTCGCGGTCAACGAAGCCTACGCCGCGTGGGACCGGCGATTGAGTGATGGTGACGTGGTGGCGATGATTCCGCCGGTCAGCGGCGGATGAGGGGCGCGGTGGGCAAAGGGTCGCGAACTAGCGGTGCGGCGGCGGTTGTCGACGTGCGTGTGGGCGGTGAGGTCATCTCGGCAGCGGCCTTGGCGTGCCGGGTGGGCTCGAACCGGGCTGGTGCCGTCGCTACGTTCGAGGGCGTGATCCGTGATCATCATGAGGGCAAAGCCGTCAGCTTTCTCGAGTACGAGGCCTACGTGCCGATGTCGGAGGCGGTGCTGCGCGACATCGCCGAGCGTGCCTGCGATCGCTGGGAGATCGAGGCAATCGCCGTGCATCATCGCATCGGACGACTCGAGATCGGCGAGGTCTCCGTGGCGATCGCGGTGTCAGCAGCGCACCGCGGCGCCGCCTTCGACGCTTTGCGCTACGTCATTGACACGCTCAAGAATGAGGCACCGATCTGGAAGCGTGAAACCGGACCCGACGGGACGTTTTGGGTTGAAGGGCCGGACCTCATCGCGGCGCCTGACTGATCAAGCGTTTCCTGGTCACCGTGCTAAGATTTTCTGATGTCTGCAGACCATGTAGTCCGCAAAGACCTCAAACAGTCGGACGAGTTTCAGCGCGGAGCCACGGCCGCCGTGTCCTGGCTCATGCAGCGCCGGAAGAGCATCGGCCTCGTACTTCTGTTCGCTGTAGCTGGCCTGTCGGTCCTCGCCGGCGTGCGCTCGTACCGGAACCGGCAGGAGCAGAACGCCGCAGCGATGCTTGCGGTGGCTCTGCAAGCGTTCAACGCTCCGATTGCTGGAGCGCCGACCACCGTACCTGCCAGTTCTCCGGCCGGGCCGACCTACGATACGGAAGAGGCGAAGCTCGAGGCGGCTATTCGGCCGTTACAGGCTGTGATCGACGTCTACGCCACGTATCCATCGGGTCGCGCGGCGTCGTTCTACCTGGGAACCACCATGGCAGCTCTCGGTCGTCTGGAGGCCGCCGAGGCGAGCTTGCGGGACGGTGCTCAGGCAGCAGCTCCGCTGCCTCGCGCCATGTCGCTGCTGCGGCTTGGCGAGCTGTTCGCACAGCAAGAGCGTTACGCCGACGCCATCGAAGTATTTGATCAGGCCATCAGCGATCCACCGGAGGGGTTCCCCGTCGAGGAAGCGCTCGTCGCTAAGGCAAGGACACACGCGGCGGCGGGGGAAGAGCAGCAGGCGATGCTGGCCTATCAGCGAATAGTCGACAATCACGAAGGCTCGGTATACGCCCAGTCCGCCAAGACGCGGGCCGACGAGCTGGCCGCCGCCCTCGGCCTCGACCCCGACGTAGAACCTTAGGCGGCCCCTTATTGGCCGCCGGCCGAGGAGCCTTCGACCCGCTTGTAGTCGTTGTCTGCGATAGCGTTGGTTGCGGTCTGGCGCCCGATGCTGCCGACTTCGGCGACGAGGGTGCGAACACGCTCGCTCATGTCATCGAATCGGCATCGCCGACGTTGCCGAACCTGGCGACCCTCGGTCTGGAGCGGATCCCCGGAGTTCCGGCATTGGCTGGCTCGAAAGCGACGGCGGCGCACGGCCGGTTGATCGAGCATGGTCCCGCCAAAGACACCATGGTGGGGCATTGGGAGCTGATGGGCGTGCTGGCAGAGCAGGCGTGTCCTCTCTACCCTGACGGTTTCCCCATGGGGGTTCTCGAAGCGTTCCGCGCCGCTACCGGTATCGAGGTGTTGGGCAACTACGCCGCCTCGGGAACGGCTGTCCTCGATGAGCTCGGGGCCGAGCACATGCGCTCCGGCCGACCGATTCTGTATACCTCGGGCGACAGTGTGTTCCAGCTGGCGGCGCACGAGCACGTGCTTCCCGTGGAGGAGCTCTACGGTCTCTGTGCCAAGGCTCGCCAGATGTTGTGCGGCGAGCACGGGGTTGGCCGGGTTATCGCCCGCCCGTTCACCGGACCCGGTCCCGGTAGCTTCGTCCGCCTTTCGGCGCAGCGCAGGGACTATCCGTTACCCCCGCCACGCGCCACCACGCTCGATCATCTCCAGGCGGCTGGGGTGGGCACGCGTGCCATTGGAAAGATCAACGACATCTTCGGCGGGCGTGGCATCGGCACGCACCAGAAGACCGCAGACAACGCCGACGGGATCGAGGCGGTTCGGCGCGCCTTGATCGAGCGGCAAGAGGCGTTCGTGTTCGCCAACCTACTCGATTTCGATTCCTTGTACGGGCACCGCAACGACGCCGCTGGCTACGCGGTGGCGTTGGAAGAGCTGGATCGGGCGCTTCCCATGTGGTCGGAAGCCCTTCCCGACGAGGGCTTGCTCGTGTTGACCGCCGACCACGGCAACGACCCGACCTGGCCTGGAACCGATCACACTAGAGAGTGCGTACCGCTGTTGGCCATGGGGCGCGGTGTGTCCGCGGTCTCCCTCGGATCCCGCGCGTTCGCGGATCTCGGAGCGACCGTCCTGGCTAACTTCGAGGTTGATGCGCCGAGCGACGGCGAGTCGTTTCTCGACGTGCTGATCTGAGCCGGGCCATTGCTCGGGCGGCCTCTAGGTGCCCGGGCCGATGTGATCCTCGACATTGCCGAGACGCCGCTGCAGGTCCTTGGTGCGTCTCGCCAGATACCAGAGATAGCCGAAGGTGATCGCCCATGCAGCGGCGAAGCCGGCGAATAAGAACCCCAGATCGCTCATCGCTGTCGTCCTGTCTGTGGTGCCTGCCGCGCAACAGCTATCGACATTGGCTAACCCTCGGAACGGAGAAGATGCCCGGCCACTTGGAGACGCCGTTCGAGACGCTCAACCCGCAGCCGCACCCGTAGCAAGACGGCGAACAGCATGAGCGCGGCGACGGTTCCCAGAGCCAGAGCGAGGAGCATCGAGCCTTCCATGCCACCGCCGAGGGAACCCTGCGTCATGACCTTGGGCTCCGGGTGGAGTGTGCGCCACCACTGCACTGAGTAGTGGATGATAGGAAGGTCGGCGAAACCGATAATGCCGACCACTGCGCAATAACGGGCCACCTGCTCGCCATCGCCCCCGTAGGCGCGCAGCATCAAATAGGCACAGAAGATAAGCCACAGCAACAGCATCGTGGTGAGGCGAGCGTCCCAAACCCAGTACGTTCCCCACACCTTCTTGGCCCAGATAGGCCCGGTGATCAACACCGTTGTGGCAAACACAGTGCCGACCTCGGCGGACGCCGCTGCCACTTCGTCCCAGCGACTGTCGCGCCGCGCTAGGTACATGACACTGGCGAGGAACACCAGTCCGTACGCTACATACATCGCCATGACTGCCGGCACATGCATGTATAGGATGCGTTGCACGTTGCCCTCGATCCGCTCGGTCGGGGCGTACAGGAACGCAGCCCAGAGGGCTATGAGAACGGTAAGGAAACCGATCGGCACGAGCGCGCCAAGTGAGTCGGCGGTATCGCCCGGGAGAGTATCGGCTTGGTGGGCGCTCACGTGCTCACTCCTCCAGAAGCGCCGGGAAGGTCAAGTATCCCAGCGCCAGGAACAGAACGTCGAAAACGAACAGCAACCGCAGCCAGTGTAGCTCCTCGGCCAGACCACGGCTGGCCAGGACAGAGCCGGTCGTTTCCACGCAGGCGATCAGCAGCGGCACGGCGAAGGGTACCAACAGCAAAGGCAGCATCACCTCGCGCGTGCGTGTTCGAACCGACATCGTGGCGAGAGTCGTTCCCAAGGCCACCAGCCCGATCGTGCCGAGCGCCACGATCAGGGCAAGCGCGCCGAGCTGACCATCGATTGGCACGTTGAAGAACACCACGAACAGCGCCAGGGTGACGGCCTCGGCGCTGGTGAGCAACAGGAACAGGCTGGTGCACTTGGCGATGTAGAGGCTCGTTCGCTCGATGGGGCACAACATCAAGCCTTCGAGTCGGGCGTCTTCCCGCTCGTCGAGCATCAGCCGGTTCATCGCCAGAATGGACCCGAACAGGAACGCTATCCAGAGAATGCCGGCGCCAACGACGCTGAGATCTCGGGTGCCCGGGTCGAATGCGAAGTTGAATACCAGGAGCACGAGCAGCGAAAAGAACACGGTCGATGTCAGGGCCTCCTTGGTGCGCAGCTCACCGCGCAGGTCCTTGGCCACGATCAGTGCGATGCGTCGTGCGGCGCTCACTGACCTTCCGCCACCAGGTTGTAGTACGTCGCCTCGAACTCGTCGACGGTGCTCGCCGGCTGAACATGGGCGAGCCGACCTCGTCGGAGCACTGCCACCCGATCGGCCAACTCGATGCCACGGCGGAGGTCGTGGCTGGTCATGAGGACCGTGCTGCCGGCGTCGTGTGCTTTGCGTAGGAGCTCTACCAAGCGTGCCGCAGCCAGCGGGTCGAGTCCGGAGAAGGGCTCGTCGAACAGCAGCACATCGGGCTCGTGAACCAGGGCGCGCGCGATCGAGCATCGCTGTACGAGCCCACGTGAGAAAGTGCGAACCTGATCATCGAGGCGATCGCCAATCTGCACCATGTCGGCGACGGCGCGCACCCGGGTGACGGGGTCATTCACCGTGAACATCCGTGCGTAGAAAAGCAGATTCTCGCGCGCTGTAAGCTGTCCATACAGGAATGACTCATGCGAAACGACGCCGATTCTCGAACGGATTCCGGCGTTGGCTTTAGCTAACGTGGACCCGAGTAGCTCAACGGTCCCGGTAGTCGGGCGCGCTAGCGTCGACAAGCAACGAATCAGGGTCGTCTTGCCGGCACCGTTGGGGCCGAAGATGGTCAGGAACTCTCCCGCCGGCACCTCGAGCTCGACATCGGCCAAGCCGACCTGTCCGCCGAACCGCTTTCCGAGGCCGCGTGCAACGATGGTGGCGGGCACGGTCGCCTAGTCGGTCGAGCGCCGCGTGCGCGCCGACTTTGCTTGCTGCTCTAGCAGCAGGAGACTTTCCAGCTGCTGGCCGCGCTCTCGGAAGTACTCGGCCTCGGCGATCTCGCCGCTCTCGTGTCGGAGGTCGAGGCGCGCGATGCGCTCGGCCAATCGTGATCGGTGTTCGTGCGCGTGGCGCACGGACTCGCCTCCATGCAACGACGCCGACACCGCCAAGACCATGGCTATAGCGAGCCCGATAAGTGCCCAGTGGGTCGGCAATAGCCGCACACCGCGGACGCCGAGATCGAACGCCAACTGGGTCCCGGGCGATAGCGCCTGCGCGGTCCACAGCTCGTAGAGTTGGCCGCCGATATCCTGCGGGGATTCCTGCTGGAGAGTCGATGTTGTGAGCAGCAGATCTGACGTTGCGTCACCCCCCAACATGACGCTAACGGTCTGTACCGGGTACGGCAGGTCGAGGCTGAACGGCAGTCCATCAGCTCCGGCGGTCAGCGTGTAGGTCACGGCAACCTGGCGTCCCGTCGGTGGTACCGGGCGCGCATCCAGCACCCGACCGGGTGCGATCTCGGCGTCGGTCAGCGGCAGAGCGTCTTCTGGTGTCGGAAACGGTGCCGGGCTGACGCTACTAGCTGCCTGGTCGGGGAGCGGAATCACCAGCCCGGCCGGTCGTCCATCGCCAAGCGGTGGACCACCGGCATAGGCCGCTAGGCCGGCGTTGCTGACGGTCATGAACTGCAGCACACGGTATGTAGTGGGCTCATCGGCCTGGACGATGACGTGCATCGTGTCGATGTGCAGGGGGTTCCCATCTGCGGTTACCGGGAAGACTGGCAGATCGATCCGAATGACCCTCCCGGGCTGCACCGCGGCGTGCTCGGAGCGGTAGGTGACACCGTCGTAGTCGGCGCTGACGCTGGCCAGCATTCCAGGAGCTGCCGGCACCGTATCCCAACGCACCACGCCGGTCGCATCTGCATCGGCGCGCGCCGAAAACACGACCGCATCGCCGTCGCGTACTTCCAGACGCATCAGCAACAATGCCGCTACGCCGTCGGGAAGCGTCGCACGGGCCTCTACTGTCGTGGTCTCGTCTTGTGGAGTCGCTGCCGCGATGTCGCTTGCGCCAAGAGCGACCATCAGGGCGCACGCTGTCGCTCCCCTCGAACCCATCGTCAGGTGGCTTTCAGTCCGGCGCCGCAGGCGGCGCAGAAGCGATCTTCGGGGCTCGTGGCGTGCCCACAGGAGGTACAGAACGCGGGCGATGCGTGCGCCTCGTCAGCGGTCGCGTCGGTATCGTCGGCCCCATCGGCCGTTGCGGTCGAGGCGCTGCGCTCTGCCTCCAGGACGCGGTGTCGGGCGGCAGAGATCGTTTTCTCGAGCGCCGTCGTGGCGCGCGGTGCCTGGCCCCGCAGCGTCTCGATTTCCGCAATCACCTGGACCGCCTCACGCTTTAGGATCTCGACCTCGCGGCGGTAGTCGTCTTCGCCGACCTTGTCAGTACGGAAATCGAAGCTCGCCTCACGGATGGCACCATAGATAGCCAGCTTGCGCTCTTCCAGGGAGGCGAGCCGCGACCAGGGGCCGGCGCCATCATCGAGCGCCAGCAGCGGCGGCCGCACCAACGGGTACAACAGGGCCAACGCCGCCAGCAACGCCACTGCCACGGGTATGAGAATGTCCATCAGTCTTCGAGCGAGCCCAGTTCGCGCTCGACGATCTCGCGCAACCTGCCGTCGTCGTCGGATCGCATCGCCACGTCGGCCGCCGCGTCGTCGCCGTCGTCGTCCTCGCGGCGCGTCAAGCGCGATAGTACGGCCCCGACGGCCACCGCGCCCACCGTCAACAGCAGAATCGGTGCTGCCCAAGCTGCGAGGCCGAACCCGGCTCCGTCAGGCTTGATGCGCACGGAAGGATCGTAGCGGCTCTCCAGGGTGGCCATGATTTGTTCATCGGATTGGCCCGAATCGACCAGCTCGTGTAGCTCAGCAAGCATGCCGTCGGCAAAGCCACAGCCGCAGGTGGCGATAGGCCTCAGGGGGCAAGTGCCGCACTGGCACCCGATCTCACCAGCCAGGCGTGTGAACGGGTCGATGCTATGGTCGGGCTGCGCCATCCACCACGCTGCACCCAACCCGAGAGCAGCGGCGGCGACGGCAGTCAGCAGGAGCACTGTCCCGTTCCCGTCGACGCGATGTGCTGTACCCATGATGCGGCTCTTGATCAGTAGTTCGGGATCCCGACCTGACTGTGTTGTCGGTCGGGGAACATCGCCAGAATCGTACCCAACGCCAGAACCCCCAGTCCGATCCAGATCCACTTCACCAGCGGGGTCAGATAGGCCTTGAAGGTTGCCGTTTGCTGCGCATCCCAGCCAGCCAGCACGATGTATAGGTCATGGCGCAGGCTGCTCCAGATCGCCACTTCTGTGGTGGGATTCTCCTGCCCTGGGTGGAAGTGCCGCTGCGGCACCATGCGGAACCGAGCGCGGGTCCCATCGAAGGCAATCAACGACGCAGAGCTTACCTCGACCCCGCTTGTTTGGAAGTGGTCAAGCTCCTCGTATTGCAGCCTATAGCTGCCGACATCGATAGTCTCACCGGGACGCAGCGTGGCCTCGACCTCACGTTGGAACACGCTCGATCCGGTGATGCCGATGGCCATCAGGACGATCCCTACGTGGATGACGTAGCCGCCATAGCGCCGCTTGTTGCGCAGTGTGAGTCCGACCAACGCTTGCGGCCACGATTCGTTGTTGGCCGAAGACCGAGCCCGCGTACCACGCCAGAACTCCTGGACAACGGTACCTACCACGAATGCCGACAAGCCGATCGACAGGAGCGTGTAGGGTCCTCCGAGACGCATTATCACCATCACGACCATCGTGCCTACGCCGGCAACACTCGGCCACACGAACGCCCGACGCAGACTCGGCCACGAGGCACGGCGCCAGGCGATCAGCGGCCCGACTCCGGTCAGAGCCAGGAGCATGAGGAAGATAGGTACGTTGACGCGATTGAAAAATGGGGGGCCGACGGTGATCTTGACGCCGTTCACCGCCTCGCTGATCACCGGGAACATGGTGCCCCAGAGCACCGCAAAACAGGACACCACCAGGACGAGATTGTTGAACAGGAACGAAGATTCGCGAGACAGCACCGACTCGAGCTGGTTGGTGCTGCGGAGCTCGGGAAGCCGCCACGCCACCAAGCCCAGGCTGACTGCGAGAACGATCGCCAAGAAGATAGCGAACAGTGGACCGAGAGTTGACGTGGTGAATGCGTGCACCGAGGAGACAATTCCAGAGCGAGTCAGGAATGTGCCGAAGATGCATAGCGCGAACGTCGCGATGACCATCAGCATGTTCCACACTCGCAGCATCTGCTTCTTTTCTTCGATCATCACCGAGTGCAGGTATGCGGTAGCCACGAGCCAGGGCATCAGCGAAGCGTTCTCCACGGGATCCCAGCCCCAATAACCTCCCCAGCCGAGCTCGACGTAGGCCCACTGTGCTCCCAGCGTGATGCCGATCGACAGGAAGAACCAGGCGACGATGGTCCAGCGGCGAATGGCGTGCAGCCACGAGGTGTCGAGCCGACCGCTCGCCAGCGCCGCGATGGCGAACGCGAACGGTATCGTGAAGCCGACGTAGCCGAGATACAGGTTGGGGGGGTGAATGGCCATCGCCGGGTTCTGCAGGAGCGGGTTCATGCCACGCCCGTCGAGCGGCGTGAAGGGCAGGGTCTCGAACGGGTCCGCGGCGAACAACTGCAGGGCGATAAAGAACATGGCCGTGACCATGCAAACGGCATAGACGTATGGCATGAGCTCCGGATGCCGCCGTCGGTTGGTCCACACAGCCAGCGTCGAGTAGGCACAGAGGACGAATGTCCAGAGCAGCAGTGAACCAGCCATCCCGCCCCAAAGAGCCGACATCTTGTATACGAATGGCTGCTCGATACGCGAGTTCTCAGCGACATAGCGGACAACGAACTGATCGGTGGCTATCAACCAGAGTAGCGAGCCGGTGGCGAGGAGGATTAGCCCGGAGGTGACATACACACCGTTGCGCGCACTGGCTACAAGGGAGGGCTGCCGGCGCCGGGAGCCAAGCAAGGCCACTGCCGTTGTGTAGGCCGCGGTGGCGAACGCGGCGATCAGGGCACTGTGGCCTAGGGCAATCAACTGCGGGAAGCTCCGCTGTACGCGATCAGGGCGACGTCTGGGTGCGAGCCGTGACGCCGGCCTCGCGATACTTGGAAAGGTCGGTCTCGCCCTCGTACTTGGACGGGCACTTGGCCATCACGAAGGTAGCGTGGAACACGCCGTCGGCGCTCAGCTTGCCCTCGACTACCGCGTCGGCCCCGTCAACGAGGGTATCCGGCGTGATCCCGTGGTAGGTGACCGGGATCTGAAAGCCACCCTCCTGGATAACGAACTGCCGGTCGAGATGGTCCGTTTCCGATACCTGAATCGTGCCGGCGACAACCTTGCCGGCGACACGCAACGGTACGTCGCCCAGCGTGTCCCGCTGCGAGCTCACCTCGCTGACGGTGTAGTAGAACACCATCGTGTCACGCATGCCAGTAACGATCAGATAGCCGAGCGCCGATGCCACGATCAGGCCGGCGATCACGACCTGCTTGCGCCGAATGCCCATGGAATTGCTCCGTGCAATTCGTTCCAAGAACTGAACTACGAGGTTAGCACAGTGGCCGTTATGCCGATCGTCACGTGGTGTCTGTGCGAGGCCTCTGCGGGGCGTCCAGCGAGGCTCGAATCGAGCGTTCCAGACGGCCGGAGTCGAGCCGGAACTTGAATACCTTGCGTCCGGCCAGCACGCCTACGGGGATCTCCATGCCGTAGTCGCGCTCCCAGCGTGGATTATCTTCGACGTTGCGCTCCTCGACGCGCAGCGCGTAGCGCGTCACGAGTGGAGCTAACCCCTCCTTGGCAGTCTCGCAGAGGTGACAGCCAGGGCGGCTGTAGAGCAGCAATGTCAGATCAGGCATCGACTCGAGAGCCCCGCGGTTGAGAGACATGCTCCGTGGTAAAATCGGCGGCCGTTCGCAGCCTTCGTACGGCGGCATCGCCCGCCGACATCCTTCGCGCGATCTCCACCTAATCATGCTTGACGGACTCCGTGTGACCTTTCTGGGCACTGGCACCTCGGCCGGCATTCCCGTCATCACGTGCGATTGTGATGTTTGCGTGTCTACCGAGGCTCGCAACAGTCGCCTGCGGGCCAGCTTGCTGCTGGAATGGGCAGCTGCCGACGGGAACGTGGTGAAGGTCCTCGTAGACACTTCTACCGATCTCCGTCAGCAGGCGCTGCGAGCGAGTATCAACCGGGTCGACGCGGTGATGTACACACACGCTCATGCGGACCATGTTCTAGGGCTCGACGAGCTCAGAATCTTCAACTTCGTCTACCGGCAGCCGATCCCTCTCTATGGTGCCTCCGAAACCCTTACCGCGCTGCAGCGAATGTTCAAGTACGCCTTCGACCCGCACGCTGTCGCCGGGCCGCGGCTGACACCCATCGAGATACGCGACCGGTTCGAGTTGTTCGGGTTGACGGTGGAGGCGATCGCGCTACCGCACGGACCGGGTACCGTGCGGGCTTTCCGCATCGGTGACTTCGCCTATGCCACCGACTGCAGCGAGATTCCCGCCGCGGCCGAGGCGCGGCTGCGTGGGCTTGACGTGCTTGTCATCGACGCCTTGCGGCGCAAGCCGCACCGATCGCATTTCACTGTCGAACAGGCCCTGGAGCAGGTGGCGAGACTGCAGCCACGACAGGCTTACCTGACTCACATGAGCCACGATCTGGAGCATGCGGCGACACAGGCGAGCCTCCCTGACGGGGTTGCCGTTGCCTATGACGAGCTGATGATCGAGATGTCCCTGCCGGAGGGATCCCGATGCGCGTAGTTCGTCGGTTTCGCGATCTCGATCTTCACCTCGAACGCCCGGCCGTGACCATCGGTAACTTTGACGGCGTACATCTCGGACACCAGGAAGTCATGAGCCGCACGGCCGATGCGGCTCGCCGACGCGGTGCCAAGTCGGTCGTATGCACCTTCGACCCCCACACCATGGCAGTGCTGTCGGACAATCCGCCGGCTCTTCTTCAGACCACGGAGCAACGCATCGCGGCGATTGAGGCCGTCGGCATCGACTTGGCGGTGGTGATCCCGTTCGACCGGCAGATCGCCTCGATCGGTAGAAAGCGCTTTGTCGACGAGTTCCTCCTCGGCGAGCTCGACGTGGGCTCGCTGCACGTCAGCGTGGGGTTTTCGTTTGGCCACGAGCGCGCCGGGCGGGCGGCCTACCTGGAAAGACGTGCGGAGGACGCCGGTTTCAGCGTCGAGCGCGTCGCGCCAGTTGTCGTCGATGGCGAGCCGGCCTCGTCGACGCGCGTTCGCGAGCTCATCGGCGAGGGGAAGCTCGAGGCCGCGGCAACGTTGCTCGGTAGACCCTATGCCTTGGCGGGGGAAGTCGTCTCCGGGAAGGGGCGTGGGCGGCTACTGGCAGCGCCCACTGCGAACCTCGCGCTTGGCAATGCTTGCACGCCACGCCGGGGGGTGTACGTGGCCGAGGTGACGCTCGATGGCGAGACCCATCAGGCGGTTGCCAACGTCGGCAGCCGGCCAACTTTCGAGGCCGACGGAGACCTCGTGGCCGAGGCTCATCTCCTGGATTTCATCGAGCCGATCTATGGCCGCACGATCGAGCTCGCGCTGTTGCGGATGCTCCGCGAGGAGCGCGAGTTTCCTGATGGAGCGGCGCTGGCAGCTCAGATTCAGCACGACGTACAAGCAACTCGTCAGTATTTCCAGACCCGCTCAGCGGTCTCGTAGGGCGCCCCGATGCGATCGTTGGGGTGAGCTATACTGGCCACCTTTCGGACTGCGGGCCCCACGTGCATCGGTGATACGAGGCGATCACGGCAATCATGAACGGTGATCTGGTTGGCGAAGAGGTAACCCTCGAAGGAACGGCCTCCGAGATGCTCAGTCTCGTCGTGGGAGCTGCCGAGTGCTTCATGACCGCAGCCGGTGCGAGCGGGTGCGACAGCGCTCAACTGGAAGCTGGCGTTCGACAGGCCCTCGACGACATCGGTGATCCGTCCGGCACGGCTATTCGTGCTCGGTTGGTGGTGGTCACCGAAGGTATCGACGTGAGCATCAGTGCCGACGCCGAGGGCGCTGAGCTGCACACCGTCTCGTGCCGCGTCTAATGGCATCAGAACGCCGCTGCTCCTCGAGCTCGCCGGCCCAGCGGCACGACGAGCACTAACCAGCCCACGCACGAGATCCCAGTGCCAACGCGCTTCTACAACACCTCGACACGCCGCAAGGAATTGTTGGAGCCAGCGTCGCCACCGCGAGTGGGCATCTACTCGTGCGGCCCCACCGTCTATGACGTGCCGCACATCGGCAACTATCGGTTCTTCGTCTGGGTCGACCTCGTCCACCGGTACCTCACGTGGCGTGGTTACGACGTGACTCTGGTGATGAACATCACTGACATCGATGACCGTACTATCGCCGGCGCACTACAGGCAGGCGTGCCGTTGCGAGAACACACCGAGTCGTTCGTCGACCAGTTTCTTAGCGGCCTGAAGGTTCTCGGGGTGCGCCCAGCGGAGCTCTACCCGAGGGCAACAGACCACGTCAACGAGATGATCGATCTGATCTCCCGCCTGCTCGCCAGCGATCATGCCTATGTTGCCGATGGCAACGTCTTCTTTCGCGTCGCGTCTTTTGCGTCCTATGGCCAGCTGGCTCGACTCGATCCGGAGGCGATGAAGTCGACGGAGCGCGTCGAAAGCGACCGGTTGGCGAAGGAGGATCCTCGAGACTTCACGCTCTGGAAGGCCTCTGTGCCCGGCGAGCCGTCGTGGCCGTCACCGTTCGGCGAGGGCCGGCCAGGATGGCACTTGGAATGCTCGGCGATGAGCATGAAGTATCTCGGTGAGACCTTCGACATTCATTTGGGCGGCGCTGACCTCATCTTCCCGCATCACGAGAATGAGATCGCGCAGAGCGAGGCTGCCACCGGGGTGCAGTTCGTGCGCCACTGGATGCACTGCAGCCATCTGATTGTTGACGGCACCAAGATGTCCAAGTCCCTGGGGAACTTCTACACCCTGCCGCAACTACTCGAAGCCGGCCACGATCCCATGGCGATTCGCTACCTGCTTGCCTCGGTTCACTACCGTCGTCCGCTCAACTTCACCTTCGAGGCCATCGAACAAGCCTCGGCGTCGATCGCTCGGGTGCACGAGTTCTTGGCTCGAGTCGAAGAGCGGTCTCCGAGCCTGCCGAGCGAGGATCTCGAACGCTCCTCGGTGTTGCGTGCGGCGCTGGGCGATGCTCAGCGGGGCTTCGATGAGGCCATCGACGATGACCTCAATAGCTCCGGCTCTTTGGGGCACGTGTTCGGCCTGATTCGAGACGCCAACAGTGCCCTCGACCGTGACGAGGCTGATCGGAGCACCCTCGAGGCGGTTACCGAGTGGCTCGCCGATGTCGATTCGTTGTGGCGCGTCCTGCCGCGCCAGGCGCGCCGCGAGGTCACTATCGAACACCACGGGACGCGGGTTCGCGCCAGCGGGCCAGCGCTTCCGGCCGACGTCGAAGCGCTGATCGTGAAACGCGCCGAGGCCCGAATAGATCGCGATTTCGAGGCCTCTGACGCTTTGCGTGAACAGCTCCGCGAGCTCGGCGTGGAGGTGGAAGATACCGCTGAGGGGGCTCGTTGGCGGCGCCTGCCGACGGGGAGTGCGGCGGAGCGCTGACCGTCTCCCAGGTGTGGAGATGGCAAAGCACCGCGCCTGGCGTAGCCGTTTCGGTCGCGCCGCCGAGCGCCATACCGAGCAGTTGCTCACCCGGGCTGGTCTCAGGGTGATCGAGCGGCGCTTCCGCAGGGCCGGCGGCGAGATTGACCTGATCGCGCTCGACAACGACGGAGAGCTCGTCTTCGTTGAGGTGAAGGCGCGGTGCTCGGATCGCTACGGGGCGCCCTTGGAGGCAGTGGACCTCCATAAACAGCGGCGCCTGGGGCGGGTTGCCGGTGCGTTTCTCCGCCAGTACGACGGCCCATACCGGTCGGCCAGGTTTGACGTGGTATCGCTGCAGGCCGACGGGCGAGGCAGCCTCGTGTCCGACTGGGTTCGCGACGCATTTCGTATCTAGTCGGAGGCCGCTCTTCAGGCCCACAGTCGCGGTGCGACTCGTACCGTGCTCCGATGAATGGCGGCGGTATCCTAGTCTCACGGACACAACCTCCTGCCAAGACCGCCACCACGGGTACCAGGGTAGCGCCGTGAGGCGTTGACCTGTGGCATGGCGACGGACTGTAGGGTTCTTGCCTGCATCTCACGCCGCCGATATCCTTTTGATTCCGGAGCGGGAATAGCTCAGCTGGTAGAGCGCAACGTTGCCAACGTTGAGGTCGCGGGTTCGAATCCCGTTTCCCGCTCCAACCAATCTTGGCGCGCTGACTTCGGTGTGCCCGGATCTCCGGCCGCCCGCGGCCTTGCGTGGCGAGTCCGGCGTCGACCGTTGACGAGGCGGCGTAGCCAAGTGGTAAGGCAGCGGTCTGCAAAACCGCGATTCGGCGGTTCGATCCCGCCCGCCGCCTCCTCGTTCGTCGCTCGTAGCACCGAGGCCGGCAGTCGACGCCACCGCTGTCGCGGTGGCAGAGGCGTGATCAGCACGGCCCTCTTGCTCGGTCTTACCTTGTGTCCCTGGGTGGCCACCACGCTCGAAGCCAGCCAGGAGGACAGCTCAGTGGCAGACCAGCCTTCGCTCGAGTGGACGCCTTGGATCTCGGACCTGCCCGTTGTGGACATGACGGGTGAGTGGGTGTTCGACGAGGAGTCGAGCGACCCGATGGTAGAGGCGTGGCGCGAGCGCGAGGTAGCGCTATCGCATCGACCAGCAGATCGACCGGGTCGTGTTCGAGTTCCGACCGGAGAACGGGCAGCAGAACGTGCAGACGTATCGTTGGGCCGGCGCGGTTAGTGAGTTCCAGCGGGCTGACGCCGAGGTGCGTGAGCGCGCTCGCTGGACAGACCGCGGGCGTTCGCTCGAGGTCGAGGGCCGCTGGTGGGCGTTCGACGATGTGGCCACCGTGCGGCGCTACACCTTCCGGTACGAGGTAGCGAGCGGCGACATGCTGGTTCTTACACAGGGCGACGAGCACGGCACGACGACGTGGCGTTTCCGTCGGCGCCGCTAGACCTGCTGTGCCGCTGCGGGTCACCGGTTTGCGTCGCCAGCCAGATCCGGGTCACGCAGGCGATGCTGGCGGACGACGCCCATATCGTCGATGACCCAGATCGTGTGATCGGCGGCGGCGGCCACGACGCGCGCAGGATACGGCAACATGACCGAGCCGCGGTATGCACCGGAGGTGTCATAGCGATAGAGCTCAGTACCGGTCGTCCAGTCGCCTTCGGCGGTCCGATCGACGTACCCGGCTAGTACCCAATAGAGGCTGCGGCCCTCATCCCAGGAAATATCCGAGGAGGTTCGGGCCACGCGGTCGAGGCTTCGGTCGCTGATGTGGCGTGGCAGGCGTCCCAGCGGTGCCCATACAGATCCCTTGTAGAGGACATCGATTGCCGCGGTAGTTGATCCGAGTCGATCGTAGATCTGCACCCGACTGCGGACGTGCGTGTGTGCGAGGGCGAACCCGCCACCGGGCGCCGGCGCGATACGCCGTTTGTTGGTCAGGGCGTAGAGAACCCCTACCTTGTTCGGCACCGCCGGTACGATCCTTGCGAGGTCCTCGCCGTCCCGATCCAGCACGCTTACCAGCGGTTCGATCTCAGGACCGAGCACGAGTGCGGGCGAGGGCAACCGCAGCACGAAGATATGTTCGGCCGTGCCGATGGCATCGAGAGGCAGATAGTCGACAGGAATGGCTTCGAGCGGCTCGCTCCCGGCTCCGAAACGCACGAGGCGGCGATTTCCTGTATCGGCGATCAGGATCTCACCGTTCGGGTATACCCACATCCCTTGCGGACGGTTGACTTCGCCCGAGCCCGTACCGCGTCGGCCCCGCGACGCGAGAAGCTCTCCGGCGGGAGAGAACACCAGCATTCGATGGTTGCCACGGTCGAGCACGTAGATTCGCCCCCGAGCGTCGAATCCCAGGGCGACCGGATCGACCAGCGTAGCGGCGGCGCCGGTCGGTGCCTGTCCGAGCGTGTGGATCTCCTCGGCCTCCAAGGTCCACTCGGCGGGTAGCGCGGGTCGCCGGCAGGCGCTAGAGAACGCCAGCCACAGGCAGCTCAGAATTGTCCATGCGAGGCGCGATATCCTGGTCCTTGACGAGGTAGGCGTCGAACGAGCCATGAAGGTCCCCGGACAAGTTCGTGGGACTCCCTCTGGTAGCCCCTTGGCGCTCGCCCCCAACCACCTGTGATGGTCACGGCTTGCTAGAATCGGGATGACCTCGGGGTATGGCGCAGATGGGCTCCACATCCACGCAGACTGGCTCGGCTGATCAGGCGGGGAGTTAAACGTGCGCGTTCGTCTCGATTCGATCGGTTGCCGACTCAACATCGGTGAGATCGAGGAGCTGGCGCTGGCCCTGGCCGGGCAAGGGCACCGCATCGTGGGGCCGGGTGACGATGCCGACCTGCTTGTTTTCAATACCTGCGCAGTCACTCACGTGGCGGGGCGAAAGTCACGCAAGATCTTGCGTCAGATTCGTCGCGACCATCCGCATGCCGGCATCGTGGCAACCGGTTGCTACGCTGACCTGTCAGCGGCCGAGGTCGAGCGCCTTGGGGTCGACATGGTGGTTGGCAATCGCGACAAGGATCAGCTCGCCGAGCGGCTTGCCGAGGCCGGCTTGCTGCGTGACGCCGACCCGATAGGTGAAGTCGACGCGACCCCGTTCGCTGCCCCCGGTGGTCGAACGCGCGCCTTCGTCAAAGTGCAGGACGGCTGCGACAATCGCTGTACCTTTTGTATCGTGACGGTGGCGCGCGGCGACAGCCGGAGCCGGCCGGTCGCGTCGGTAGTGGCCCAGGTCCGGCATTTGGCAGAGCTCGGATACCGCGAGGCGGTGCTGACCGGCGTACACCTGGGCTCATACGGCCACGATCGCGACGATCGGCACGGTCTCGAGCGACTGGTCGCGGCGATCCTCGAGCGTACCGAGATTCCACGTCTGAGGCTGTCGTCGCTCGAACCCTGGGACATACGTACCGAGCTGTTTGACCTATGGAGTGATCCACGTCTGCAGCCGCACCTGCACCTGCCACTGCAAAGCGGTTGTGACGCCACGCTGCGGCGCATGTCTCGGCGCACTACCCAGGCAGAGTTCAGGGGGTTGGTTCGGGCGGCCAACGCCGTGATTCCGGACCTGGCCGTCAGCACCGATGTCATTGTTGGGTTTCCCGGAGAGACCGATGAGGAATTCGAGGAATCCATCGAGTTCGTCGAATCGATGGCCTTCTCGCGGTTGCATGTGTTTCGCTACTCGGCGCGTGCTGGCACAGCCGCAGCCCTCATGTCTGCCCAGGTGGATCCAGTCGTGGCGCAAGATCGCAGCCGCCGTTTCCATGCGCTCGGTGCCGAGTTGGAGGCAAGATTCCGGCGACGCCTCTTGGGCGGCGTGGCCGAGGTGCTGTGGGAGTCTAGCGAGTCCTTCGGCGATGGCAGCCGCTGGAGCGGCTTGACGGGCAACTACGTGCGCGTTCTTACCGACACCGGCCCAGAGGCCGACCTGCGCAACCGATCGACCGTCACCGAGCTGGTGGAATCGTTGCCGGGTGCTCTTTACGGGCGCTGCGCCGCCACGCGTGGTCAGCTGCTCGAAGCGGCTCTCGATGACCAGCCGGTCCTTAACTGATTGCGAGGAAGCGATGACCCTTCGCGCCAACACCGTCGTCCTGATGATGATGGCCGGTCTGGCATGCGCCCCCGCCGCCGATCCGGCAGCATCCATCCAAGAGCCAGCCAGCGCTGCAGAGCGTGGCCTCGCCAAGTACATCGAGGTCAGTCTCGAGCCTGACGTGTCAGGGTTGAGTGACAACCAACGGGCGATCGTGCGCTTGCTCATCGATGCCGCACAGGCGGTGGGCGAGATCTACTGGGTTCAGGCGTACGGCGATCGCGCCGCTCTGCTCGGATCACTCCACTCGCCCTCGGAGCGACGATTCGCCGAGCTGAATTTCGGTCCCTGGGATCGACTCGATGCGAACGCACCGTTCGTGGCGGGAGCCGGTGCCAAACCTGCCGGTGCCAACCTCTACCCACCGGACGCCACGCGCGAAGAAATTGAGGCGGCGGGCGACGCGGACCTTCGGTCCTTGTACACGCTGGTTCGACGCGACGACGCCGGCAAGCTGGTCGCCAAGCCGTACCACGAGGTGTTTGCCGAACCGCTGGGGAGGGCCGCGGCGAAGTTGCGTGAGGCCGCAGCGCTGGCGGAGGACCCGGGGTTGAGGAACTACCTCGAGCTTCGCGCCGAGGCGCTCTTGAGCGATGACTATCGGGCCAGCGATCTGGCATGGATGGACATGACCGACAACACGATCGAGGTGGTTATCGGTCCGATCGAGGTGTACGAGGACCAGCTTCTTGGCGCCAAGGCCGCATACGAGGCGTTGATATTCATCAAGGATCAGGAGTGGAGCGCCCGCTTGGCTCGCTATGCCAGTCTGCTGCCGTCCTTGCAGCGCACCCTGCCGGTGCCGGAGGTCTACAAAGCCGAACAACCCGGATCTGACGCCGAGCTGAATGCCTACGATCTGGCGTACGCCGCCGGCGATGCCAACGCTGGCGCCAAGTCGATTGCCGTGAACTTACCCAACGACGAGGTGGTTCAGCTGCAGAAGGGCACACGTCGCATTCAGATAAAGAACGGCATGCGCGCCAAGTTCGACGCGATTCTCGCACCGATCGCGGCAGAGCTGATCTCGTCAGATCAGCGAGATCACGTGACGTTCGACGCCTTCTTCTCGAACACGATGTTTCACGAGGTGGCGCACGGCCTCGGCATCAAGAACACGATCAACGGTGGCGGCACCGTGAGGCAGGCGCTGGCCGAGCATGCGTCGTGGGTGGAGGAAGGAAAGGCAGATATTCTCGGCCTGCACATGCTTACCGAGCTGAGCGGCAGCGGCGATCTCGGCGACGCCGATCTGATGGACAACTTGGTGACGTTTTTCGCTTCGATCTTCCGATCGATTCGATTCGGCCCGACGAGCGCTCACGGGCGAGCCAATCTGGTGCGATTCAATTACTTGCGCGACCAGCAGGCCTTTGTGTTGGATGAGGTGGATGGTACCTATTCGATCGACGGCGAGGGCGTTCGAGAGGCCATGCTGGGGTTGTCTGAGAAGCTGTTGCGGCTGCAGGGTGACGGGGACTACGAGGGTGCGGCGGAATTCTGGGAGCAATCCGGAGTGATCGGGCCCGGCCTGCAGGCGGCTCTCGACCGGCTCGGTGAGCGGTCCATCCCTGTAGATATCCTCTACCGCCAAGGACCGGAGGTATTGGGGCTCGATTAGCGATAGGCTCCACGCGGAATGGCAAGCCTATTGCACGATGCTGAGGGATATGTGGAAAGCACGTGATCTGTTAGGGGGCGCTGAGGCCCGTGGCACGGACCGCGTGGTGGACCGTGATCCGAACTCGCCGATCGTTCGGTTGCGCGGCGTCGAGAAGTGGTACAAGTCGGGGTTCGGGCGCACGTACGTGCTGCGCCGGATCAATGCCGATATCCGGCAGGGGGAGTTCGTCACCATCATGGGCCCGTCCGGGGCCGGCAAGTCGACCCTCTTGAGCATCATCGGCATGCTCGACGGTTCCTGGGAAGGCGAGTACCACTTCCTCGATTATCCGGTCCATGACCTGAGCTCCAAGGAGCGTAACCGCCTCAATCGCGAGTACATCGGCTTCGTGTTCCAGAGCTACCACCTGATCGACAGCATGACGGTGTACGAGAATCTCGATGTGCCGCTGTCGTATCGCAACGTCAAGCGGGCGCAACGCAAGAGCATGGTGGCCGATACCCTCGACCGCTTTAACATCGTCGGTAAGAAGGACCTCTACCCGAGCCAGCTGTCGGGTGGGCAGCAGCAGCTGGTGGGTGTTGCGCGTGCCATTATCGGCAACCCCAAAGTACTCCTGGCGGACGAGCCGACCGGCAACCTCCACACGGCTCAGGGCAAGGAGATCATGGAGCTGTTCAAGCGGCTCAACGAGGAGGAGGGAACCACCATCGTGCAGGTTACCCACTCCGAGATGAACGCCGGCTACAGCGACCGGATCATCAACCTGCTGGATGGCTGGGTTGTGGAAGACGATCCCTACACCGCCGATTCCACCGATCCCGCCGAGCTGACCGCGCCCTAGCGCCGTCTGGTTTCGGCACAGGCGTTTCCCACAATCGGGACACCATGCGCCCCCGTCGGGCCACAAGGGCCCCGCGGGAGGCCGGCGACGAAGGTTGAGCGGGCAGATCTCATTGGCACGCGGATTGCTTCTCTGAGCTAGTGAGAGTTCGGTGGCAGCGAGGACGCCAGCCCTGTTCCGATCATGGACGTAAAGGGGAGCGGCCTGGGGCTGAGGCTGGCGTGCCCGCTGCCACCGGAGTGAATACCCGGCGGTAGCGAGGACGTCAGCCCTTTCCCGATCATGGACGTAACGGGGAGCGGCCTGGGACTGCGGCTGGCGTGCCCGATGCCGCCGGGTGTTTCTTCGCTGTCGGAGCAGCGTAACGAGTACAGAATTACGAATCGCTGATTCGGTTTCCTGAATCAGACGTGACGGCAAAACCTCCGCTCCGGCTGGATCCAGAGCGTCAGCGTGCCAAAATGGCGCCGCCGACCGCGCTCACCGCCAGACCTGGGAGGATCCGCTCGTGTGTCGAAATATCCGTCCGTTGTTCAACTTCGAGCCTCGGGCCACCGAAGCCGAGATCCGCGCCTCGGCGTTGCAGTACGTGCGCAAGATCAGTGGCATGCGCGCGCCGGCGCAGGCCAACCAGGTTGCTTTTGACCAGGCCGTAGACGACGTTGCGGCGATTTCCCAGCACCTGTTGGCCAGTCTCGTTACCGCGGCGCCCCCGAAGTCGCGTGAGCAGGAGCGTGCCAAGGCGCGCGAGCGCTGGGAGCGTCGCGCGGCGCGGATGCAAGCGAACGGCTGATTCGTCAGTTGCTGACCGGCAGCGATCAAGCGCTGGCTGACGATGCGAGCCTGAGCCTGTGACCGACTTGGCTTACTGCGTCTTTTGCGGATCTCGACACGGCCGGCGACCGGAGTATGCTGCCGCCGCCGGCGCGCTCGGCAAGGCGCTCGTGAAGCGCGGTCTCGGCTTGGTGTACGGGGGAGGCAGCGTCGGTCTCATGGGCGTCATTGCCGACTCCGTGCTGGCTTCCGGTGGGAAGGCCGTCGGCGTGATCCCGTATGGGTTGCAGGTGCGTGAAGTGGGGCACGGCTCGTTGAGTGAGCTCCGCGTAGTGGATTCGATGCACGCCCGCAAGCATCTGATGTCGGAGCTGTCGTCCGGGTTCATCGCATTGCCCGGCGGCATCGGGACACTCGAAGAGCTGTTCGAGATCAGTGCCTGGGCACAGCTCGGGATGCACCGAAAGCCAGTCGCATTGCTGAACATCGCTGGCTACTACGAGCGTCTCTTGGCGATGCTCGACCATGCGGTCGATGAGGGCTTCGTCGAACCTCGGCGACGCCAGCAGCTGATCGTCGACGACAATCCGGATCGGTTGCTCGAGCGTATGAGCCGCTACGAAGCCCTTGATGTGCCGCGGTGGGAGGGGCCGGCGGAGGAGTGAGGGCAGCCCGCCCCGAGCGAACTTGATCCCCACGACCCTATTGGCCACACTTCCCCCATCTCCCCGCTCCAGCCGGCCCCCTGCTCGCCGGTTCCAGTGCCGTCATAGACGGATCTCTCACGAGGTGACGCGTGAAGAATCTCCTCCGAGGACTCTCGGTTCTTACCGTTCTGGTCGCGTTCGCTGCGCCGGCATACGCGCAAGTCGGCTTCGGCCGAGTCGTAGCCATCGCCGATGACGAAGTGTTCGTCGGCGAGGCCGGCAACAAGGCCAGCTCAGGCTACGTCTACGTGTACCGCCGAGACGGCAGCGACTGGACCGAGGTTGCAGAGCTCACGGCCTCGGACGCCACCAATGGAGATGGCTTCGGTACCGCGATCTCCGTCGACGGCGAGTTATTGCTCGTCAGCGCAGTCACCGCCGAGAGCGGCGCCGTGTACATGTTCCATCGTGACGGGCGCTCGTGGAACGAAGTCGGTGCGCTAATGCCCTCAGAGGGGCTCGACAGCGATCGGTTCGGAGCGTCACTGTCGCGCGATGGAACGCGTCTGATCGTCGGTGCTCCCGGCGCCGACGATGGGTGGGGCGCGGCCTTCGTCTTCGAAATGCAGAACCACCAATGGGTTCAGGTAGCGCATCTGTCCGGAATGAGCGCGCCGACAGAGCACGGCGGGGAGGGTGAGCCGGCCGCGGTGCATGGCGGCGCAGATGGCGAGCACGCCGATTCGGACGCAGGCGGCGACGATGCCGACCCCCCAACTCCTGAGCGCTTCGGTGCCGCCGTGCTGATCAGCGGTGAGTGGGCGGTCGTCGGTGCTCCCAACGCCAGCCGGCGCGCTGGGCTGGCCTATGTGTTCCACGACGGGGACGACGGCTGGGAACAGGTCACCACGCTCGGGGATTTCTCGGAGGAGAACGATCGTTTCGGCTCATCGTTCGCGCTCAGAGAGTCCGAGTTGCTGGTCGGGGCCATCGGCGCGGGCCAACTCGGCTCTGTACGTCGCTTCCGATTCGACGGCGAAAGCGGTGAGCTGACGCGCGCCGCGAGCATGTTCCCGTTCGAGGGTACGGCGTTCGGGTTTGGCGCCGCGCTCGCCGTTCAAGGTGATGACATCTACGTGGCGGCACCGCGGGCCAACAACGGTGCGGGTGTGATCTTCCGTTACACGGACGATGGTGCCGGTAACTGGTCAGACGTATCCAAGATCGGTACCGGTGAGTTCGGGCCTCGCTCGCAGTTTGCCGCTTCGCTGGCCGTCGACGGGGATATCATCGTCGCTGGCGTTCCCAGGGTAGATTTCGGCGCCGGCCAGGCGATGATCCTGACGCGGACATACGGCGGCTGGGATCGCACCACGGTGTTGTCGGATATCAAGGCGCTCGAGCGCATCACCGGCAGCGCCGTCCCATGCGACGCCGGGCAGGTGGGCCACTTCGAGTGTGCCGGCGTCGACTTGCTGGCGTTCCTGCCGACGCACGAGATCGGCGGCGAGCGCGGCGTGGTCACCAACGATATCTGGGGATGGACCGACCCCGACACCAACCGCGACTTTGCCATTGTCGGGCTCAGCAATGCAGCCTCGTTCGTTGACGTTACGGATCCGTACAACCCGGTATACGTGGGCAAGCTGCCGCGGACCGACGGATCCAACTCCAGCGTGTGGCGCGACATCAAGGTTTACGCCGACCACGCGTTCATCGTCTCGGACTCTGCCGGCGAGCACGGCATGCAGGTCTTCGACCTGAAACGCCTGCGTGAGTTCGAGGGCGATCCGATCACGTTCCTCGAAGACGTGCTCTACACCGACATGAACTCGGCACACAACATCGTCATCAACGAGGAAACCGCCTTCGCGTTCATTGTTGGTGCCAGTGGCGGTGGCGAGACCTGTGGCGGCGGGCTTCATATGGTGAACATCGAGGATCCGAAGCAGCCGGTCTTCGCGGGCTGCTTCCAGGACGTCCGCACCGGGCAACGTGGTACGGGCTACTCACACGACGCTCAATGCGTGACCTACCACGGTCCCGACGAGCGTTACGCGGGTAGAGAGATCTGCTTCGGCTCCAATGAGACGGCGTTGTCGATCGCCGATGTCAGCGATAAGCGCGACCCACAGGCGATCGGCATGTCGAGTTATCCGAACGTTGCCTACAGCCACCAGGGATGGCTCACCGAGGATCATCGCTACTTCTACATGAACGACGAGGGCGACGAAATGTCGGGCCTGGTGGAAGGGACGCGGACGATCGTCTGGGATGTTCAGGATCTGGAAGACCCGATCGTGGCCAACGAGTTCGTGTCGGAGAACCCGGCAATCGACCACAACCTCTACGTGGTCGGTAACGTCATGTACCAGTCGAACTACGATTCCGGGTTGCGAGTGTTTGATGTGTCCGAGCCGGAGGAGATCAAGGAGATCGGCTTCATCGACACGGTGCCCTTCGGCGAGGATGGCCAGGGCATGGGTGGTTCGTGGAGCAACTACCCGTACTTCAGTAACGGCATCGTCGTGATCACCTCAATGAGCGAGGGCTTCTTTGTCGCCAAGCTGCGCGATGACGCGTTGCCGGCCGGAGCGACCAGCGGTTCAGAAAGGGAGTGACTCCGATGGCCCGGAGAATCGTAGGATCACTGATTGCAGTGACGTTGATCGTCGTTGTATTGGCATGGTCGTCGAGCGCGTTGGCGGCCCCCGCCGGCCGCGTCTACGTGGTGAGCCAGGATGGGGCGGCGGTCTCGGTGATCGATATCGAGACTCAGGAGTTGATCGCCACAATCGATCTCACGGCGCTCGGCTTCAACGCCACCAGCAAGCCGCACCACGTGGCCGTCGAGCCCGACGGGTCACACTGGTACGTCTCTTTGATCGCCGATTGGCGGGTGCTCAAGTTCGATCGCGACAACAACTTGGTCGGGCAGGCCGAGTTCGAGACCCCGGGCATGCTCTCGTTGGATCCGATTGCCGACTTGCTCTACGTAGGAAGGTCGATGGCGGCCGTGAGTCCGCCGACACGCATCGGTGTGATCGATCGAGACAGCATGGCGATCGATGAAGTCGACGTGTTCTTTGCCCGACCCCACGCATTGATTGCGAACCCTAACGGCGAGGTCGTGTACACGGCGAGCCTCGCCGAGAACCGCATCGCGACGGTCGAGCCGAGCGAGGGTGGGCTGGAGCTCCTCGACGTCCCGGGTGACACGCATACCTTCGTTCAGTTTGCCATTTCGCCCGACGGCGACACGATGGTGACGGGTGGCCAGATCTCCGGTGAGATCCTGGTCTTCGATATCAGTGATGCGCGCAACCCGAGCCTGCAGAAACGATTCGCACTTGGTGGTCAGCCGTGGCATCCTGTCTACTCGGCGGATGGTTCGTTGGTGTACTTCCCACAACGCACCGCCAACGCGGTGGCGGTAATCGACACGAGTACCTGGGAGCTCGTCGATCAAATAGGCGGCGGGGGGCTCTACGAGCCGCACGGTAGCGCCATCTCTGGCGACGGCCGCTGGTTGTTCGTATCCGGCCGCAACACCGCAGGTGAGTATGGTGATCTCGCCGAGGGCGCCAAGCCGCCGGGCACGCTCAACATCATCGATACGGGATCCCGGCAGGTCGTCAAGGTCTTCGAGGTGCCAGCGTACGCTGCCGGCGTCGGCGCGTCTGCCGAGAACTGATTGATCCGGCGCACTGGGAGCGTTCTCGAGACTACCCAGGCGGGCCAAGCTCATTGTCTTCAAGAAACCGAGGTGCGTCCATGAGAAAGGCCTGCGTTGCACTGCCACTGATCGCTTTGCTCGCAATCGCCACCCCGGCGGTGGCTCAGGTCGGATACGGGTCTGCCGCGGCGATTGGTGACGACGATGTTTTCGTCGGCGAGCCGGCGAACATGATCGGTCCGGGAGTCGTCTACGTCTATCGGCCGGGCAACGGGGGCTGGCAGCAGGTGCAGGAGCTGCTGGCCTCGGATGGGCGCGACACCGACGGCTTCGGTCGCTCGATCGCCGTGGACGGCGACCTGTTACTGGTCGGTGCAGACTCCGCGGGTGCGGCGTATCTATTTCGTAGACAGGCGGGTGTGTGGGAGGAGTCGGCACGCATCGCACCGGACAGTCCGACTGCTGGCTTCGGCGCCGCCGTGGCACTCGGTGACGATCTGGTGGTCGTCGGTGCGCCCGAGGGCAACAACGGCGCCGGAAGCGTGTCCATCTTCGAGCCCGACGGTGAGGGGTGGACCTTGACCGGCACGATCGAAGGAGATGGGACGGATGCGGCTGCGGGGACGCCGGAGGGCTTCGGTGCGACCGTGGCGCAGGCCGGCGACTGGATCTTCGTCGGTGCGCCGGGTGGCCGTGTCGACATGTTCCTGGGCGGTCAGTTTCAGCAGAGCCCGCCAGCTGGGAGCGTCTACGCCTTTCGGCGCGCCGGTGGTGATTGGAGTCGCGTCGACAAGCTGGAAGCTCCCCCGCAGCGTGCTGCCGGCGCGATGTTCGGTTCGAGCCTGGCTCTGGTCGACGGCGAGGCGCTGATCGGGGCCGTTGGCACCGACGATCTCAGCGGTGCTGTGTACCGGTATGTCCACATAGAGGAAGACGCGAGTTGGACCCTGTTGGGTGGGCTTGCACCGTTCGATGCTCCGGCGGGCGGTATGTTCGGAATCGATCTCGCGATGGGCGACGACGAGGTGCTCGTCGGGGCGCCGGGAGCCGGCACCGGACGTTTGGAGGGGCGGGTTTATCGCTTCACGCGCGGCCGTTCGGGGGAGTGGGTTGCGGCCTCGAAGCTCGGCACCACAGGTCTCAAGTTCGGCTCTGCCTATGGCGCCGCGCTCGCCGCCAAGGAGGACCTGGTGGTCGCGGGGCTTCCCGGTGACGACTACGGCGCCGGTAGCGCTGTCATCATGACCCGGTTGGCGGACGGCTGGGACCGGTCCCACGTGCTGAGCGGCGCTCGCGGCCTCCCCGCGATCACCGGGGGCGAGGTGCGATGTGTCGACGGCCGGGCCGGCATCTTCGAGTGTGACAACGTCGATCTGGTCGCCTTCCTTCCGGTGCAAGCGATCGGTGGAGGACGCGGTGTGACCACCAACGACATCTGGGGCTGGACCGATCCGCAGACGGATCGTGACTACGCCATTGTCGGCATGCGGGATGGCACGGCCTTCGTCGACGTCAGCGATCCGTATGTTCCGGTCTTCGTGGGCAAGCTACCGAAGTCGGCGGACTCACCCGCTAGCCTGTGGCGAGACATCAAGGTCTACGCGGATCACGCCTTCATCGTCGCCGATGCTTCCGGGCCGCACGGAGTGCAAGTGTTCGATCTGACCCGGCTACGGCGGTTCGACGGTACCCCCCTTGCCTTCAGCGAAGCGGCACACTACGCCGGCGTGAACTCGTCACACAATATCTACATCAACGCCGAGAGCGCTTTCGCGTACGCCGTAGGCAACAGCTCAGGCGGCGAAACCTGCGGCGGTGCGTTGCACATGATCAACGTCGAGGATCCGCGCAACCCGATCTTTGCCGGGTGCTTTGAGCCACAGGCTGGCGTGCGTGGCCCAGGCGGCACCCACGACGTGCAGTGCGTGACCTATGAGGGCCCCGATGAGCGCTACCGAGGCCGGGAGGTGTGCTTTAGCTCCGATGGGCGTGCCTTCGGCATCGGCGACGTCACCGACAAGCGCAACCCGACCGTGATCGCCACGGCTACGTACCCGAACCTGGCGTACACGCATCAGGGCTGGCTCGACGGCGAGCACCGCTATTTCTACATGAACGACGAGGGTGACGAGATCGCCGGGCTGGTGGCTGGCACGCGAACGCTGATTTGGGATGTGCAGGATCTGGAGGATCCGATCCTGGTCGGTGAGTACACCACCGACAATCCCGCTACGGACCACAACCTCTACATCGTCGGTGACGTGATGTACCAGTCGAACTATCGCAGCGGGTTGCACGTGCTCGATATCAGCGAGCGCGAGCATCCGCGGCCGCTGGGCTTCTTCGACACCGTGCCGTGGGGCGACAACGACGGCATGGGCGACATCCTGTCCGGAGCGATCGGCTCGTGGAGCAACTACCCGTTCTTCGATAGCGGGGTGGTGGCGGTGACTTCCGGCAAGGAGGGGCTGTTCATCCTCAAGTTAAATACAGGGCCTGGTAACCCCTGAAAACGCAATGGCTTCAGGGAGTGGGCTACCATCCGGGCGCGTAATCCGCACCCTATACGCACCCTGGGGATCACGCTGGGTGCGACCTACTGGAGCCCGCAGTATGACGGCCCTCTACGTGGCCACGCGGTGAGTAAGCTCCCGCGTCGCATGAAGCTCACCCCGACCACGCAGATAGCCCACCTCGATGGCATCTGGATCCAGACATCCTCAGCCCTGCGACAATGCAACATCCGCACGCTGGCCGATCTGACGGTGGTCAACCTGGCCTTGGCGCCTACAGAGAACCCAGCGCAGCAGCTAGCGTTGCTCCTGGAGGCCGCTGAGGTGGCTGGGGTGGAGCACCGGGAGAGGTAGCGGGGCAGCAAGCGCTAGGTGGTTCGGGAGGGGTCGCCTGAGCGACCTACGGGTCCGTCGGCACGAGCCGCTTCAGCTCGTCGCTGGACGCATCGACCAGGTGTTCGAATCGCCCGACGGGGCTCAGATCGGCACGTAGAACTCGATCTCGACGGCCCCCGAATAGTTTCGTCTGCCGATGATCTAGAGCATGCCAAGGGGGGTAGATTCGTACATGACCGGAAGATGGTCCGATCGCCGCGTCGCCACCGAACTCGCTTCGGGATTTCAATGAACCTGATACACAAACGCGCCTGCCTGAGGTCCTGAACTAAGCATGATCAGCGCAAACGTCAACAGTATGATGACAAAGATCGGGAGCAGCAAGAAAAACCACTTGTACCGCTCAAATAATCTTATCATCTGACTTCCATTCGTTGTTTGATCGTCTCTGAAGCGTATGTCGCGATCATCCCGTGAGCTACTGCATTCGGATGAGCGTCATCGTATGAGACCCACAGACTCATTGAGTCGCCTCTAAACCTCTGGAACTCAGTCAGCAGATCGTGCACAGGGATCCGATTGCTACGTAGGAAGTCAATTACCATGGCGTGTTCCCTTCTGAACGGGTACGCCTTGAGGTTGTGTAATTCCGGAAGCAAGAACACTTGCAACGGGATGTCGAGCCCACGGCAGATCTCTTTTAGTCTCAACAACGATCGCTTTGTCTTCTCCCAGCCGGGCATGCCCTCTCTATACAAGCCCGAATAATAGTCGGAGAAGCTGTTTCCCCCGCTCTGGTTCGCTATTAGTGAGTGCACTCTCGACCAGTAGAAAGTGATTGCACGCGAGTATCCGAGCCACCACCACTTCGACTTCGTGGGCGTCTCCTCCGCGTCGTTGATGAAGTAGAACAAGACGGCCATGTCAGGCTCGTACTTAATGCCCTTCTCTGCGAAGAGGGAGACTTCCTGGCTGGTATTGTAGTTTCCCGTGCCGAAATTCAGGACTTCTGCGGGGCCCAGCCTACGCAGCGCCGCTTCCAATCGTGTTGCGAAAGTATCTTGCTCCTCAACTCCCCACCCGAACGTAAGCGAGTCGCCGAGGACGGCGATCCGAAAGGCTCCCGTGTGCTCTATGCGATAGGGCTTTCCGCGCAACCCGTCCGAATTGATGCGAACGTCTACTCCCATCAAACGTGCGGCAGAGTTCGGTATGTGTTCGTGACCGATGTCCGCGTTCATCGAATCCTTCTTGAGTAGATTCGAATAACGCGTCATCTCTACGTCATAAATCATGTTGACGGCCAGATATCCCCTTACTACTCCTTCGGTGAGCAACATCAAGAACAAGCAATAAAGAATGATAATGCCGCTCTTCTTCAACAATCCGATCGTGTTCATTCTTCCGCGAAGAGTGGCGCGAGAGCTTTCGCCACGGCCTCATTGCCGATCCTGCTATAGTGCTGACCATCCACGTAGAACTCACTTGAGTCGGCGGCAGGAAATATGTTCTCCGGACCCACGAACTCGGCGCGGTCCTGGAAGCGTAGCCCCATATGGGTTCTGCTAACGTCCCAGCTCGCCATGTCGGAGTCCGAAGGCGGGCCATATACGAAAATGATGCGCTTGCCTTGCCTGTTCAGATAATCGACGAAATCTGAAAGCGTATTCAGAGAAACTGAACGTCTATTGTCATTCTCATCGGAAGATCGATTAAGGGAGAAGAAATTCGTGAGGAACGGGCGAATCTCGTCTCTCCGGTAGCCTTCTGCAATACTGTCATACGCCAGCATGTAGTACTTTTCCCAGGCCACCGCAGGCAGTGCGAACAATAGCCGAATCGCTTGAACACGAAGTTATCTGCTCTGGACGAGTCCGGGTATTGAGGGATCGCAAGTACCGGGGCAAGCGTACCGGAGAACTCATTATTCAGATTCCAGAGTCTTATGACCCTCCGTTCTTCGTTGCTGTACGGTTCATGTCCGCTGTAATCAGAGAGAGCACGGATCGTGTCTATCTGTTCCTCGATACCGTGATCGCCGCGGTTCTCATTTCTGACATACGCCAAGATGGCCGCCTTGAGGGATCCCGTTGACCATACGTTGGCAGGCCGCCCCCCGTATTCTTCTGGTACGCCGAATAGTCGACGGGCAGTATCCGGCCACTTATTCGCATAGTTAATGCCCGCGGCTAGATCAGGCCGTGCGAGGCCGAGGTCGACCGTACTCTGATGGGCGGTCAGGAGAAAGACGATACAGTCTATTTCCAGATGCTCAAACAGTAGGTAGTTTGCCTGCAGGCGCAGTACACTGTAGTCGCGATGTTTCGCTAGATTGACTACGGTGGTGCGTTGATTCGTTTCTCTTAATGACTTTTGAAGGTAAGCTGCTATGCTCTGGTCGCTCAACGTGCCGTACCCCATGGCGACGCTTCCGCCATAGACACCTATGCGATACTCAGCCGGTCCCTTCTTTCCAATGACCCCGCCCCGGTATCCAGCTCGGTTGAGTGTTCCAACGTTATCGAATCGCCTATGCACGTAATGATCTAATGCAAGGAGTAGGGCCACGCTAGACGTGAGGACAATGACGGCGCCTACAAGGGCAGCAACTATGTATCTTTTTGCCGGCGATGGATTAGCCATGTCGTCGTTCTTCCCACGGTTGTGGACTGCTACCTTGGAGCTGTGAGGCTACGTGAACATCATACGGCTTGGGTAGTGGGTCCATCGTAAATGAGTCTCCGAACCGCGCGAGGCGCTCGGGGTCGGAGGCGAACTCGGCGGGCAGCACCTTGATGGCCACCTTGCGGCCCAGGCGCGTGTCCTGCGCCAGGTACACCTCTCCCATCCCGCCTGCACCGAGCTGCTCGGTGATCTCGTAGGGGCCTAGTTTGGTGCCGGGGTCCATGGCGCTACCGAAGCAGGGTGGATGAGCGCATGAAGCCTATCGCCGGATCGGGTGAGGGTCCACGGGTGGTCGCTCACCGCACGCGCTCAGCTGCTCTCCCGTGGTGAGAGCCGATCTATTCCGCTAGGCTGAGCAGCCTTTGCACCGCCGACGGCAGCCCGGAGCAGGCACACCGAAATGACCCCGACCACCTACCGAGTAGTCCTGGTGATCGCCCTCGCGAGTACGTTCGCTGCGTGCGATCCTAGGCAGCTCTCGAGTACTTCGCGAGGTCCGAGACGGTTGGCCCATTCCGGCCCGCAACGAGTGGGAACCCCCCGACGAGATCGACGCGCAGACCCCTCGGCTCAATTACATCGCCAATCTCGTCGGACACCCCGCCCTGTCGATTCCGTGTGGCTTCGACGCCGAAGGTCTCCCGCTTTGCCTTCAGATCGTCGGGTCACCGTTCGACGATCAAGCGGTGCTCGACTTTGGCATGTCGTTCCAGCGTGATACGGATTGGCATCTTCAAAGGCTGCCGTTTCCCTGGAGGGGCTAGCAGACGCGCCATGCTTCCACCAGGAGCTGCTAGCCGAACGTGATCAACGAGAATCCGTAGGAGCTTTCTATGAATGGTTCGCGTCGTTCCCCTGGCCAATCGATCCTGCTAGCACTGTCGGCGCTGCTGATTGTGATGCCGAGATCATCCGCCGCTCAATCCAACTACGACCTGCCGATTCAAGAGCATGTCTTCGACAACGGATTGCGTCTGCTCGTCCTGGAGCGCAGCGAAGACCCCAGAGTGACCTGCAAGATCTTCACGGACATGGGCGCGATCCATGAGGTTCCTGGACTCTTGGGGACGGCCCACTTCCAGGAGCACATCATGTTCAAGGGGACCCCCACGCTGGGCACGACCGACTGGGAGGCGGAGCGGGTGATCCGCGAGCGCATGTGGGAGTTGGAAGCCCAGTTGATCGAGGAGAAGAACCGGGCCCGGAACGCCATCCGTCAACGCGGCATCATCGACGACTACCGGCATGTTGAAAGCACCTCGAGTATGGACGAGTTGCTTGCCGAGCTGGCGGAGCTTGAACGCCAGGCTGCGACGTACCGTGAGAGTGGCGCGATGGGCAAGTGGTACCAGGCATACGGGGGTACGGAGCACACCGCGACGACCGAGCAGGAGTACATGAAGTTCGATATCACCCTGCCGGTCGAGCGCGTCGACCTCTTCCTACGGGTCGAGGCGGATCGGATGTCCAACACCGTGTACCGGGAGTTCGAGCAGGAGCGAATGATCCTCGTGGAGCAGCGTCTCGGCGATCTGAACAGCCCGTCGACGCCGTACTACGAGCAGATGAATGCCCTCTCGGGGGTCGTGCATCCGGTGTTCTGGCCGGAGGGCTACAGCACCGACTTTGGCGAGTACACGCGCACGTCACAGAGAGCGATGTACGAGGAGTATTTCGTCGCCAACAACACCACGCTGGTGTTCGTCGGTGGGGTCTCACTCGAGGAGATGATACCGCGCGTGGAGCACTACTTTGGGTGGATGGAGCGTGCCCCCGAACCCACTCGAACGCCGGCGGTCGAACCGCTTCCCGGAGCGGAGCGCCGATTGATCTATCGCAACGACGAGATCGAGCCGCGGGTCGAGTTCCGTTATCAGATCCCCGCGGTGGGTCACCCCGATCGGCCCGTGTTCGATGTGCTCGGTGAGGTCGTGGCCGATCGGCTTACCGAGAGGCTCGCTAGCGCGGGGATCGCGGGCGGCGTCAACGTGAACACCGTCGTGGTGCACACGGCGCGCTTTGGCGTCCCGAGCACGATGAACTTCGAAGTGATCCTCTCGGATGAAGGGAAGCTTGGAGAGACTGAAGCCCTGCTCGAAGAGACGATCCAGTCAATGATGACGCCGCCGGCTGCCCGCAAGGTGACGCGCGCCCAGAAGGTGCTGCGCACCGAGTGGCACCGCATCGCGCGCGACGCGAGCGCCCTGGCCTTCCAAATCGGACATTTCCAAACGATGGATCGATGGGAGACGCTGCAAGGGTTCCTCGATGCGCGTGACAATACGACCGCGGCCGACATCGCGCGGGTAGCGCAACTCTATTTCGTGCCCGACAACCGCTCGGTTGGCGTGGCGCGCTCGCGAACGCCGCAGCAGCCAACCTCGGAGTATCGGCCATGATCCGCCCCGTGCTCTTCGCCACAGCGGCGCTCGTGCTCCACGCGACCACGGCGTTCGCACAAGACACCACGCATCCGCGGGACATGAACCTTCCGGTCCCGGCCTTCGAGCGTCCCGATCCCGAGGGTCTTCGCCTGGACCTGGGTAACGGGCTTAGAGCCTACGTAGCCGAGGATCATCGAGCGCCGCTCATGACGTTGACTGCGTTCATCGGGGCCGGATCGGCGCATGGTGCGCCCGGGCAGGCTTCTGCGGTGGCGGCAGGGCTGCGACGTGGACCGGTATCGAAGCCGGTGGCGGAATTCCGTGCCGCTCTCGATGAGATGGCGGCCGCGTACACGGTGGTCGTGCGACGAGAGGAGACCGAGATCACCATGGACGTGCCCGCCGAAGACGCGTGGCGGGCCCTCGACCTGTTTGCTGCCATCCTCCAGTGGCCCACGTTCGCCGTCTCGTCGGAAGGTGTATCGGGACGCACGTCGCAGGCCGAGGGAATCGATTGGGGGCGCTCGATCGCCGGGGCGATCGCCGCGTTCGAGAGCCGATTGTACGAGGGGCATCCGTTCAGTCGTAGTCCATCCGCTGACGACCTGGACGAGGCCATCGCCGGCGGCGCCGAGAGCTACCATCGTACGTACTTCGTGCCATCAAACATCGTCCTCGCTGTCGCCGGTGATTTCGACGCCGCGGATGCGCGGCGTCGTGTTGCCGAGGCGTTCTCGGGGTGGCGCGGGGCCGAGCCTGCGGCGGCGTTGACGTTTCCGGAGGTGACGACGGTGTCGCCGCGTAGCGTGCTTCAGGCGAACGCCGACAAGCTCCAGGGTTGGGTCGTGATCGGCCATGAGCTTCCCATCGTGCCGCGGGAAGATCGGACCGCGCTGGAGGTGATGAACTACATTCTCGGCGCGTACCACCTCGATACACGGCTCTTCCGCGAGTCGAGGGACCTGCGTGGGCTCACCAACGACAACAGCTCGTTCCTCGAGCCCGGCGTGCGAGGTCCCGGGAGCTTCTCGGTCCGTACGTCCGGCCGACCCGAGACCGTGCGCTTGCTCGTGGAGATCAGCTTCCGGGAGCTCCAGAAGATCCGTGACGCGAGGGTGAGCGAAGAGGAGCTCCTCATTGCGAAGGGCGCGCTGGTGGACGGGACGTACGCTTTGCAGTACGCCACGGGCCTCGATGCGTCTCGGAGCTTTGCGCTGGAATGGCTGCGTGATGGAGACCACGCCTGGTCGGCCAGCTATCCGGCGCGGATTCGTGCGGTGACGCGGGACCAGGTGCAAGCCGTCGCGCAACGGTACATCCACCCGGATCGAATGCTGGTCTCCGTCATGGGGCCGCTCGAGGCGATCGAAGCGGCGCCCATGATCGAATCTGAGCCCCAGCTGGACGCGTGGGGCGAGGTCGAGCGGGTCGATGATGGAGGTCGTCGTTGACGGCGCTCGATCGGCCGCACGTTGAACTGCATCTCAAGTTTGACGCGGTTGCCATCAGCTACCGCCGGGCCATGCAGCAGCAAGGACTCGATTACTACCACTATCGGGACGTCGTCAAAGACTGACGAGCCGGTGACCCTGCTGCTCAATGCGGCAGCGTTTCGCCTGGCAGCGATGGGGTGTTTGGCGGGAGCTCGCCGCGAGCGTGTAGCCATCGCACCCCGGCCACGTAGCTCAACCCACCCCACGCGAAGCCTGCCAGTGGGTCGAGCGCGTGATGGTAGCCCAAGTATACGGCCGCCAACGCTACGCCCACGGAAAGCGGCAGGAGCACGCGGCCGAGGTCGGGTGCGACGCGCCGCGCCAGCAACGAGCACACGAAGGCTCCAGACACGTGTGAAGACGGGAAAGCTGCGCCGAGCACGCTTTCGCTGTTCTGGAGGGAGCGCATCAGCGGGGCGACCACGTAGCCGGTGAACTCGCTCGGCTGCAGCGTCGGATACTCGGCCAGAATCTGCGGCGGGCTCTTCACCGGTAACAGAAGAAAGAAGGCGAAGTTGGTGAAGTAAGTCAGCGCGATGATCGCCATTGAGGCGGCGGCTGCCTGGGTCCTGCCCCGAACCAGCAGCACTAGCGGCAAAGAGAGAAACAGGTAGTAGCTCAGATTGAACACTGCCATGAGCTCGTCGAGCGGGGGCGTGAAGAACCGTTGCATCGCCACGGTCGGGTGCCGCCCAAAGAGCGCCAGGTCGCCGCGCACCACGAGATCCGTCCCCCAATACTCGCCGCCGTAGAGCATTGGAACGATCGCGTCGAGCTCCTTCCAGGCGAGCGCCAGGAGGACGAGCGGGTACAGCGCGCGCGCGTATCGCTGGGCAGTCGTCGGGATCATGGCGTTCCATCCCGACACCACGAGCACAGCTCCAGCGACCAGTACGTGCGCCGTCAGGAGGCGAGGCCAGGCGGGGACCGACGCGCCGAACGGTGGCCAATAGCAATCCGATGGCGATGACGTAGGTCAGGCAGACGATATCCGTGGCTCGTAGTCGCACGCGCGCATACTGCCAGATGGACCGCCTCATTCGCACGTCGGCAACGCCTGGACCAATTTTCATTCGGCCAACCGCACCACGATAATCGGACGGTCGCAAGCCGCAACCGTGTCAGCTCGGGATACGTCTATACTCGGCCCCGCGAGAGCCCGGGTGCCTGAGCGACCTGTACCGGAGTCGAATCGATTGAGTCGATCCGTGAGCGTTGTGATGATCGAGCCTTTACGGCCGTGGGTCAGGGACATGTACGCCTCGCAGTTGGCCGCCGATCAATTCGAGCTCCGCTGGGCGGAGCAGGAGAACGGCGACGACTTGCTCGGGGTCGTTGGAGACGCCGACGTCTTGGTGACCGCCCGGCGCCGGGTGACGGCGGCGATGGTTGCGGCCTCGACCGGCCTGCAGTTGGTTCAGGTACAAGGGAGGGCCCCCTACGCGGTCAATCTTGACGCCGCTCTTGACGCCGGCGTGCCAGTGTCCTTCATGCCGCATCGCGGGGCGATTGCGGTCGCCGAGCACGCCATCGCGCTGGCTCTGGGGCTCTACCGCAAGCTAGTGCCCGGCCACACGGCTACGGCGAACGGGGAGTATCGCAAGCTCGGTCTCGAGTCCATCGAAACCAACGAAGACCGGATCGCCTTCAACTGGATGGGACTGGAGAATGTTGCTGAGCTGTACGGCAAGACGATCGGGCTGGTCGGTCTGGGTGATATCGGCCTCGAGGTGGCTCGGCGGGCGCGAGCTTTCGACATGCGGGTGCTCTGTGCCAAGCGCAGTTCGCTGCCGTCAGAACATCAAGCTCTGGTGGGAATCCGACAGGTGTCCCTGGACGAGTTGCTGAGCAGATCCGATATCGTGAGCCTGCATGCGCCGCACACGGAAACGACCGAGCGCCTGATCGACGACGCCGCGCTGGCGCGCATGAAGCCTACCGCCGTGCTCGTCAACACCTCGCGTGGCGGATTGATCGACGAAAAGGCGCTCACCGACAGTCTGAGCAAACGCGCCATCGCCGGCGCCGCGCTCGATGTCTTCCTCCACGAGCCGCTTCCTGCCGATCATCCGTTCATCAGTCTCGACAACGTGCTGCTCTCTCCCCACCTCGGTGGCGGCTCGGGCGGCGGTCAAAAGGGCATGGTGGCGGACGTCGTCGAAAACCTCGAACGGGTTGCTGCTCGACGGCCAGCACGGCATCTGGTCGATCTCTCCGGCCCGAGGGGTTGGCCGTGATCCAGGATCCGGTGGCGTTGCTGTCGTTCTTGTTCGCGGTTGTTGCGCTGACGCGATACCTCGAGAGCAAACACTGGCTGTTTGAAAAGGCCACCTCGGCGATTCTATGTACGTTGCTCGGGATCATCCTCGCCAACCTGGGGGTCATCCCGTTCAGCTCGCCAGCCTACCAAGTGGTCTTCGATTTCGGCATTCCCTACGCCATCGTTCTGGTGATCCTTGCCTCGGATCTCAAACAGCTCGCACGCGCTGGAAGACCGGTCATCGTTGCCTTTGCCATTGCTGCCGCCGGCAGCGTGCTCGGGGGTTTTGCTGCTGGAGTGGTGTTCGAGAGCTGGTTGGGTCCTGAGACCTGGAAGCTGAGCGGCGCCTTTGCCGGTGCCTTCGTCGGTGGCGGAATGAACTTTGCCGCCATTGGTAGCGAGCTACAGATTGCCCCGAGTACCTTCGCGGCAGCGGCGGTGGCCGACAATCTCTCCACAGTGCCGTACATGCTGACCCAGATTGCCCTCGTCGGCCTCTTGGCGCCGCTCTACCGCCGTCGGTGTCTGAGCCGGGCGATGGCGGGCGCCGGTGAGCCCGCGGAGACGCCGGCCGATGACGGGCCGTCCGAGTTGGACGATCTCTCCGGGCGGGCGACGGGGATCCTGCGACAGTGGACCGAGACTTCGGTCAACATCACTGACCTGGCCGTTATTGCAGCCCTGCCGCTGGCTGTTCTGTGGCTGGCACGGAGTCTGGTGGCGCTGGTGCCGGCGATGCCCGAGGTGCTCTGGATCACGACGCTGGCGTTCGTGATCGCTCAGATCCCCGTCATCAGGAAGCTCAGAGGAGCCATGGTCGGGGCCTACTTCACCATGCACATCTTTTTCCTGGCGCTGGGCGCCTCTTCGATCGTTTCCGAGGTGTTCAAGATCGGGGCGCCCATCTTTCTGTTCATGATCCTGATCATCGCGGTGCACGTGCTGGTGGCCTACGGCCTCGGTTGGCTGATCCGGTTGGATCTGCCGACGATCACAGTCGCCAGCGCCGCTGCCATCGGCGGCGCTGGCTCCGGATTGGCGCTGGCGATGATCTTTAAGTGGCCCAAGGTCATCACTTCAAGCATCGTCGTCAGCATCTTGGGTTATGCCTTGGGCAACTATCTGGGGCTGAGCTGTGCCTATCTCGTCCGGGCGCTGGGGTGACGGCGAGCCTGGCGGGAACGGCGGCGGTGGTCACCGGGGCCGGCCGCGGTTTGGGCAGGGCGATGGCCGTGGCCCTGGCCTCCGAGGGAGCGCGGGTGTCGCTCTGCGCTAGGTCCGATGAGGAGCTCGCCGTCACGGTCTCGTTGATCGAGGAACACGGCGGTAGCGCATCGGCCACCTGCGTCGATCTGGCCGACCCAGCAGCGTGTGGTGATTATGTGGAGCACCTGAACGGAGAGGTGCGGCGTCTTGACGTGCTGGTCAACAATGCCGCGGTCTTGCGGCGGACGAGCGTTGAGGAGCAGTCGGTTGGCGATTGGTCGCAGACGTTGGCCGTAAACTTGACCGCGCCGTTCATCCTTACCCGTGGTCTGCTGTCGTCTCTGCGCCGAGACGGCGGGTCGATCATCAACGTCTCGTCGCGTGCCGGAGTCATGGCATTCAAGTCGGAGGCCGCCTACTGCGCCTCGAAGTTCGGGCTCGAGGCGCTCACCAAGTGTTTGGCTCTCGAGCTGGTGGGCTCTCGCGTGAGCGTCAACACCATCACTCCTGGATTACGCATCAAGCCGACGTCGCTGACCGATGCCCAAGAAGCTACGCTTCCGGCAGCGGCGCGCGAACGCTGGTCGGAGCCCGCCCCGATCATGCCCGCTGTGCTGTTGCTGGCCCGCCTGCGAGGCGAGGTCAGCGGGCTGCGATTCGACGCATTGCGTCTGTCGAAGGCGCTGTTGGCAGAGAAGTCCGAGGCGGTCATGGCGCGTCTCGGCGAGCTGGCCGAGTGAGCGCAAGTGATGCAGCCTGCCGAATGAGGGGGGCGCTATCGGCGCGCGCGCGGTCACTATCCGTCGACCTGACGGAGATCGATACCGATGCACCGCCGGCGGGCCTGATCGAGGAGGTTCGTCGCCATCTGTTGGGCGGTGAGACCCACTACACGACCCGGCCCGGAATCGTCGAGCTGCGTCATCGGATATCAGAGCGCCTCGAGCAGATCACCGGTGCCAGGCCAGATCCCTTAGAAAGCGTGCTGATCACGGCCGGCGAACGGGAGGCTCTCTTCGTGACCCTGCTAGGTCTCGGTCTGCCACCAGGTGCGACGGTGATTGCTGTCGACCAGGGTGGCCGGCACCGGGGCTTGATGCGCCTGCTGGGTCTGCAGGTGATCGAACCAGGTGATCCCCAATGCCAAGCCGACGTCATCTACCGGGAGATCATCTGCGGGGAGGGCCGTTCGTTCTCCGCCGGGAAGACGGCCGACAACGGGGACTGTATCGAGATTCACAATCTGCGGGGCCAGCTCACAGAGCTGTCGGCGGCCAGCAGAGAAGGCCGAGCTGGCGAGGAGATCTGGTCGGGTCTTGGAGCGCCAAAGATCCTGACTGGCAACTTGCATGGCTTGGCTGGAATGGACTCGTTCCGGATCGGCTTTGTGGCGGGTCCACCGGCGACGATGAAGCCGATCATGGTCTGGAAGCAGGCGCTGTCGATCTGTACCGCAGCCCCCTCGCAACGCGCTGCGATCCATTCCCTGGATTGCCGGGGGTCGCAGCGTCGATGAGCAACCGTGCCACCGAGACCGGGCAGAAGGCGACGGCGCTGCGCTATGGCCTGATGGATCTGGCCGCACGACGAGACGACGTGATCTCTCTCGGTCGTGGCGACCCGGATATCGCTACACCGGCCGAGATCATCGAAGGTGCGGCGCACCGGATGTCGAGTCCGGTGCCTGCGGTGCCGATCCTTGGATTGGTCGAGCTACGCCAGCGCCTGGCGCAGCGCTACCGTGTCGAGAAAGGCATGGAGATCGATCCGGAACGCCAGATCCTGATCACCAATGGGGGCCAGGAGGGCCTTTTCCTGACCCTGCTCGCGCTCGTCGATCCGGGGGACGGCGTTGCCATGGCGGATCCGCGTTATTCATCCTATGACCAGGCGGTCGGCGCAGCCGGTGGCAGGATCGTCGAGATTCCCACCGGCCGGGATCTCTGCTTCGAGCTCGGTGCCGAGGCGGTGCGCGAGGCCGCTGTCGACGCCAAGGTGCTGGTACTCGTCAATCCGAGTAACCCAACCTCCGCCTTCATCGGTCCGGCGGGCGTGCGGGAGATTGCCCAGGCAGCGAGAGACCGGGATCTAATCGTGGTCGCAGACGAGATCTACGAGGACTTGGTTTACGACGACCAGGAGGTGCTGTCGATCGGCGCGTGCGACGGCATGAGCGAGCGCACCGTTACGCTGTCTGGCTTCTCCAAGGCCTATGCGATGACCGGATTCAGGGTGGGGTATCTGATCGGCACGCCGGATTTTGTCGATGCGGTGGCAGCAATCAAACGGGCGATCGCCGGCCCTTGCCCGTTGTTTTCTCAGTACGCCGCGCTCTCGGCACTGCAGCTCCCGGGCGACATCCGCGGCGCGTTTCGCCGCCTCTATGATCGGCGCCGGCGTCTGATCCTGCAGGGGCTCGATACCGTCGGCATTCCCTACGGTGCTGTCGGCGGCGGTCTCTTCGTGTGGGCGGATGTGTCGTTGTATGGCTTGCCGGCGGAGGAGTTTTGCTTGCGCCTTCTGCAAGATACCGGCGTGTTGATGTTTCCCGGGCGTTCCTTTGGTGAGCGATGGGAGTACTTTGTGCGCATCTCGCTACTCGCACCGGAGGCGAAGATCGTCGTGGCGCTGGAACGGCTGGCTACCTTCGTGACGACGCTCCCCAGAGAGAGTCGATGAGAGGGGAGCTGCTCATCCGTGGCGGCACTCTGGTCACCGCATCGGAGTCCGTGGAGGCTGACCTCCTAATTCGTGACGGCAAGATCGAGGCCCGTGGCCGCAACCTGAAGACCGACGGCGAGGTCGTGGATGCGACCGGGCATCTGGTGATGCCAGGCGGTATCGACACCCACGTGCACCTGGCGCATCCGATCGATCGCATGGGAATCGAGACTGCAGACGACTTCTATTCGGGCACTGTGGCAGCGGCCTGCGGTGGGGTGACGACGATCATAGATTTCGCCCTCCAGCGGCGCGGCGACGGACTGACGGAGGCGGTCGAGCGCCGGCGCCGCCAAGCGCGGGGCGAGGCGGTAATCGATTACGGCTTCCACATCATCGTGACCGACGCGCGGCCGGAGATCCTTGCCGAGATTCCGGCCTGCATCGAGGCGGGGTTTCCGTCGTTCAAGATCTATATGACTTACTCCGACAAGATCGTTCGGGATGATGCTCTGCTGAAGATCCTCGAGGTTACGGCAACTGCAGGTGGGCTGGTGTATCTGCACTGCGAGAATGACTGCGCCATCAACCATCTCATCGATCGGTTCCTTGCGGCCGGCAAGACACAGCCCGCCTTCCATGCCAGCAGCCGGCCGCCGCTGGTAGAGGATGAGGCGACCTATCGGGCCATTATGTTAGCCGAGCTCACCGGGGCACCGATCTGTATTGCCCATGTCACTTCAGCAGCGGCGATGGGCCACGTCGGAGAGGCGAGGGCCCGGGGGCTTCCGGTCGTCTGTGAGACCTGTCCGCAGTATCTGGTATTGACCGAGTCCGAGTACCGATGTGAGCGCGGCTTCGAGGCCGCCAAGTTTGTCTGTAGCCCACCGTTGCGCGAGGCGGAGCACGGCGAGGTCTTGTGGGGAGGCTTGTTCGACGGCCGGATCCAGCAGGTAGCCTCCGATCACGCACCCTTCGACTTCGCCGAACAGAAGCAACGTGGCCGCGACGATTTCACCAGCATTCCCAACGGCCTACCCGGAATCGAAACTCGCTTGCCGTTGCTGTTTTCGGAGGGTGTCGACAAGGGGCGCATCAGCGTCAACCAGTTCGTGGCGCTGGTGGCCACCAACCCGGCCAAGATCTTCGGGCTCCATCCGCGGAAGGGCTCCCTGCAGGAGGGCGCTGACGCGGATCTGGTGCTGATCGATCCGCAGCGTGAAGTCGAGATCGACCATGCTCGGCTGCACTCGCGCGTCGACTACAACCCCTATCAGGGGAGGCGTTTGCGCGGCGTCCCGACGCTGACGTGGTCTCGCGGTGAGGTGGTGAGTCGGCTCGGCGAGCCGGCCGGCGAGCGTGGGCGCGGTGAGCTCCTGTCTCGTGCCGCCTGCGAAAGCTCAGCGCTTCCGTGAATCGGCCGCCAGCAGATCGTCACGAGTCTCGTCGATAATGCCGAAGAAGCAACACCACTCGCCAGCCATTACGGACGGTCGTGAGCGCAGGCCGAAGACCACGCCAGCGCATGGTGCTCTGACCTCGCCGACTACGTCGCCGTAGAGGTTGAAGATCTCTCCGAGGAGCGTGCCTCCCTCGATCTCTTTCTCGAACGGCAGTTCACGGTTTCCCACGAACATGCCAGAGGCGGGCGCCAGCAGCGCCTGTTGGTGTCCCATGCGCCATGCGACAGCGTAGCGCGGGGTCCCATCGATCATCTCGTAGTGGCGCATGACGTTGACGTAGCCCGCTGAGAGGTCGTCGGCGATGTCGTAGAAATCACTGGTCAGGGTGCGGCAATTGCCACCCAACTCGACGGTAATGCCGCCGCCGCCAGCGCGGGCGACCATCGATGCGGGATCGCCCGAGTCGCCGGTAGGGGAGCAGAAGACCAGATCCCAGGCGGCCCCCATGGCGGCTGCCAGCTCGACACTAGGTGGGTTGTCTGCTGCGAAGATCATGTGCGCCAGATAGGAATGGTCGCCACCGGAGTGGATGGCGATCTGCAGATCGCAACCTTGCTCCATCGCCGTCCAGTGCGCGTGCGCCACCCGTTCGGTCGGATAGCCGTCCGGTCTTCCCGGGTAAACACGGTTCATGTCGTAGGAGAAGGTATCCGACGGATTGCCACGGCGGCCGGCGGCGAAGGCCGAGACATTGATTGCTGGCACCGCTACCAGCGCTCCGCGCATCGATCGCGGGTCGATTTGTTGCAGCGTTCGGAAGATCGAAAAGGCACCTTCGGGCTCATCGCCGTGGGTGGCGCCGTTGATCCACAGGATCGGGCCGGGCTCTACTCCATGGCAGACAATGACCGGAATCTCGTCGGCGCCGCCGCAGATGTCCGCCCCGGTCGGAATGCCACCGCGGCTCATCGTGCCGGGCTGTGCCGACGCGGTGCCGATCTTCAGGTTTTCGACCCCTGTCTTTGCACCCATCTCCCTCTCCTGTTCAGCCGACGTTCACTACCCTTGTCGAGTGGCGGGTTCTGGTCACAAGGGGCAATCGATTCCGAGCTCTTTCGCTAGATCATGGAGCTGGGGAACGCTCTCCTGGTCGATCGGAATGCCCTCGCGCATGCGGCGCCGGCCGCGGTGTTGTTCTTCCTCACCGGGAAGCCGCACCGGGTGGTTGGCGTCGATGGCGGGAGCATCGGCTACTTCGGCGATCAGCTTCTCGAGCCGCTCGCCGAACTCCTCGCCAGGCAAGAAAGCCTGCGGGTCGATGGCGATCATCGTGTGTCCGACGTCATAGCTTCGGTCGTCCTGAAAGACCGAGCGACCGAAGAGCGCGCCGGTCATGACACCGCAGAGCACGTCGGTGATCAAGCTGAGACCGTAGCCTTTATAGTCACCCATCGGTAGCAGTGGTCCGCCCAAAGCCTGGTTCGGGTCAGTGGTGCGATCACCCTCGGCGGTCAGCCCCCAGTTGTCGGGGATCCTGAGCCCGGCCCGCTGGTACCAGCGCATCATGCCTTTGCCGGATTGGGTGAGCGCCATGTCGAGGATGATCGGATCCTTTCCCGAGAGCCGTGGTATGGCGATTCCCCAGGGGTTGGTGCCGAGCACTGGTTGAACCGAGCCCCAGGGGGCCATCTCGGCGCCGGCGTTGGTCTGCGCAACACCGATCAACCCTTGCTGGGCGGCCAGCCGGGCATGAAATCCGGCGATGCCGAAGTGATTGCTGTTGCGAACTCCGACCCAGGCGACACCCTGTTGGCGTGCCTTGTCGATGGCCAGTTGCATGGCGCGATGGGCTGCGACGTAGCCGAATCCCTTGGCGGCGTCGAGCAGCGCGGTCGATGAGGTTTGTCGTTCCCAGCGCATCGCGGCGGCTGCCACGATGCCGCCGTTGCGGGCCCGACGGCCATAGCGCAGCAACTTCTCCAGTCCCTGGTGTTGGCCGGGATGCAACCAGCAACAGGCTGTCAGCAGCCCTTCGGCGACAATGTCGGCTTCCTCCGCGCTTGCTGCCAGTGCTCGCAGGACGTCGAGCGTGAATCGTCGCAGCAGGTCGGCCTCGTAGAGGGCGACCGGGACCTTGGCGTCGAGTGGATAGCTAATGGTCGTGCCTGTGTTGGTGCGACGCTCAGTCGAGCGCGTCGGGCTCGAAGAGCTCGATGGTCAGCCCGGCGAGCTCGGCGGCTGAAACGACCACGGAGCGGCCGTTGTTCAGGTCGACGGTCTCGTCGGAGGTCGGAGCCCCGACCTTACGAAGGTGCGCCAGGTCAGCGTCCAGATCACGGGTCTCGAGGATCAGTCGATCGAGACCTTCGCCGCGCTCCCTTAGAAACTTGCCTGCTCGCGATGTTGGGTCGGGGTCATGAACGAGGTGCAGCGTGCAATCGTTGTCGAAGGGGATATGCGCTTCTTGCCGCGGGCCAGCCGAATTTGACGCCAGTTCGGCAGGTCGCCGTTGGACGTGTGCCGGTAGTCTAAACAAGCGTTCAAAGCGCTCGCATGCCTGCTGGCGGTTGCTGACCACGAGCCCGAGGTGCCGTAGACGAGAGATTCCCAGACAACGGCTGACCGCGAGCCCGATGGCCTCCTGCGGGTATGTCCAGGACGTCTCGTGACCTTGGATCAGCTCCACGGTCATGCCCGGCAGTTGGTCGGGGAAGACAAAGGCCTCGTAGCCGTCGGCGGCGTGAAAGATCTGATCCTCGAAGACCGGTACGCCAATCGATCGTAGGTGAGCTACGTCAGCGTCGATATCATCGGTCTCGATGGCGATGTGCTCGAGCCCCTCACCGCGCTGCTGTAGAAACTGCGTCACCCGGGAGTCCGGGTCCCAGTTCTGCACGAGGTGCAGCCAGCACTCGTTGCCCAGTAGGATGCGAGCATCAAGCTGCATGCCATGGCCCTGATCGTCTCTGAAGTCCTGTGCTCGCAGACCGAACCAGCTGTCGAGCTGATCGCAGACGACCTGCAGATCCCTCACGACGACACCGATGTGTTGCAGGCGGACGAAGCTCATGTGGGTGGTTGAACCATGAGGCGATGCGGTCTGCCCTTCCCTGGACCCGTGCGTCGCCATCTGGCCGTTGTGGATGGAGTCTCGGATTGTAGGGTATCGGGCGCCGGTGGCGGTCGCGTTGCTGGTTCGCTGACCGATTGCCGGCACAGGCCCTGACCTCTAGGATGGCAAGCTCGATGGCTGACGACTCGCAGGATAGAGGTGCCGGGCAACATCCGGCGGGCGGCGCGCCAAGCGCCGCCTACCTGGTCGATCGTCTGGTGGCCTTGGGAGTCACCGACGTTGTCGGCATTCCGGACAACGACACCGCGCAGGTGTTCGAGCGGCTACACGACCACCCGACGATCCGTCTCTTGCGAGTGGCGCGCGAGGGCGAGGCGTTCGCCATCGCGGCGGGGCTATGGGTCGGCGGGCGAGAGCCCGTGGTGATTATCCAGAACACCGGCCTGCTCGAGAGTGGCGACAGCCTGCGCGGCACGGCAGGGCGCATGGGCGTGCCGTTGCTCTGCCTGATCGGGTATCGCGGCTACGCCAAGATGCTCGCGGCCAAGCTGGATTCGCCTCCGGAGTCGCTCGACGCCGCGACCCTGACGCGCGCCGACGTCGACTCGGTGGCGCTTCTGACCGAGCCCACGTTGACCGCCTGGGGCGTTCCGTATTGGGGTCACGACTCGGATATCGACACCGACGAGGCGGTACCCACGGCCTTTGAAGCGGCGCAACAGCAGTCTCAGCCCACCGCCGTGCTGCTGACACGGGGGTTCGCGTAGTGCTCACCAAGGACGAGCTGCTGCTACCGCTGGCGCGCCTTCGCGAGGACCGGATCGTGGTGACCACGATGTCGGTTGTGCGTCCGTGGGCCCGCCACTCGCAAAGCGATCTCGATTTCGCATCGGCGGATAGCGCCATGGGGCATGCGGCGGACCTCGCCCTGGGGCTCGCGCTGGCCCAGCCGGAGCGCGGCGTGGTGTGCGTCAACGGCGACGGCAGCATGCTGATGAGCCTCGGTACGCTGGCCACGATCGTCGATTCTGGGGCCACCAACCTGACGCTCCTGGTGGTCGACAACCGCACCTACGAGATCACCGGGAACCAACCATGGGTGGCGGCAGATAGCATCGATTTCTGTGCCTTGGCGCAGGCCGTCGGGTTCCGTCGGACCTATGCCTTCGAGGACGCCGACCAATATGAGCACCAGCTACCGGAAGTGCTCGGTGGGCCAGGACCCGTCCTGGTATCCGTTCGCGTCGAGCCGGGCACCGAGGGCCCGTTGTCGCGAAGGCCGACGGCATCTTCACCCTATCTGCGTGTCTCGTTGCGTGAATCGGCGCGGCGCCTACGCGGGGCCCTGCGAGATTAGCTCTGCCTGCCGGCGGCGGGGGCACCGTTTGCGCTAAAGTTGGACGGCACGACAGTGGCTCCTCTAGAACCACGGAAATCACGTGATCCGTACGATTTGGATTGTTCCTTGTACCCGCCCCGGTCCGACCGCGTGGTGAAACCGTTCGGCGGTAGATGGGCCCTCTGGGTCGCCCTGGCGTTGTTTCCTGTGCTCGGCGCAACCAGCGGCCTCGCCGGGCAGGTGTCTGGCGGGACAACGGTTGCAGGCGATTCTGCGGCTGAGCCAGCGACGGGCTCGCCCGAGTTCGAGCGCGATGTCTACGCGTTTGAGGTTCTCGACGCCGAAGGCTTGCCCTACGCACACCCGTTTCTGGGTGGCCTGAATTTGCCGCGGCCACAGCTTGCCGACATTGATGGCGACGGCGATCTCGATTTGTTTGTCCAGGAGTACACCGGCGCGGTGATGTTCTTCGAGCAGACGGGAACTCCCACCGAGCCGCACTACGAGTGGCGATCGGACGCCTACCAGGGCGTCGATGTCGGCGAGTGGTATCTGTTTGTCGACCTCGACGAGGATGGGGATCTCGATCTCCTGGGCGAGGAGCGCTTCAGCCGTGTGCGCATGTACCGCAATGAAGGCGACCCGACTAGCCCACGCTTCGAGCTGCTGGCCGAGACTCTCCTGGACGACAAAGGCGAGGAGGTGTTCGCCGATCGTCAGAACATACCGAAGGTTGCCGACCTGGACTGCGACGGCCGCCTCGACCTGATGGTGGGCCGGGTCGAAGGCACGATCACCCGCCACGAGATGACCGGCTTGGACGAGCGGGGCGCGCCGCTGTTTCGCCACCTGGAGGATCGCTTCCAGGGCATCGAGATCATCGGCCAGGTCCTGGGCGGTCCAACCGCCGGTACACGCGGTAGCGCAGGCGGGGGGACGCGACATGGGGCCAATACGATGGCCTTCGTGGACTTCGACAACGACGGTGATCTGGATCTGTTCTGGGGCGACTTCTTTGAGCCCGGCCTCTTGCTGATCGAGAATCGCGGCTCGTGTCGAACACCATCGCTTCGTTCGGAACCGATACCGTTTCCGCCCAACGACCCGGTGCGGACGAGTGGCTACAACGCTCCGGCGTTCGGTGATCTCGACGGCGACGGTGATATCGATCTACTGGTCGGAGTGCTGGGCGGAGCCTTCAATCCCAACAACACCACCATCGACAACCTCGTGCATCTGGATCGCACCGGCGGTCGACGACTAGAGCTTCAGACGCGTCGGTTCCTCACCCAGGTCGATGTCGGCAGCGAGAGCTTCCCGGCCTTCGCCGACATCGACGACGATGGCGATCTCGACCTGTTTCTGGGCAACAAGATACAGCCGGGGGATACGCGTGCCGGGCGCTTGTTCTTCTTCGAGAACATCGGCACGGCGATGCGGCCCCGCCTGCAATCTCGTGGACCGGTCGAGCCGTTCGACAACGTGTACCACTATGCACCGGCCTTCGGCGACCTGGACGGCGATGGTGATCTCGATATTCTGATGGGTAGCTGGGACGACGAGCTGCAGCTGGTGCGCAACGACGGCAGCCGTACTCGCCCCGACTGGGTGGTCGCCGATCCCGAGATCGTCAAGCTCACGCGTGGCCGCAACGCGATTCCCGCTCTCGGAGATATCGATGGTGATGGTGACCTGGACCTGTTCGTCGGCGAGTCATCCGGGGAGCTGAATCTCTATCGCAACGTCGGTTCGGCCACCGAGCCACGCTACGAGCTCGTCGACGACAAGTTCGGGGGAATCGACGTCGGGCGACGCAGCGCTCCAACGCTTACCGATATCGACGTTGACGGCGATCTCGACCTGGTGATCGGGAGCGAAGCGGAGGGGCTTGCCCTTTTCCGCAACGTCGGCACGCCGCAGGCCCCGCAGTTCGAGGCCGACGAGGATTTCGGCCCGGCTGTGCATCCGTTTGCGACACCCGTCTTTGCGGATCTTGAGAAGGACGGCGCGGTAGACCTGTTCGTTGGGGGCATCGGCGGTGGTATCGAGACGTACCGGAGGCAGTAGCGCCGGCGCGTGGCGCGCTCGTATCACCTTCGGAGGACACGAAGCTGTCTCAGTCGGGATCGTATCCGAGGCTAGGACGCAGCCAGCGCTCGGCCTCCCGCGGCGTCAGCCCCTTGCGTGAGGCGTAGTCCTCGACCTGGTCCGCGCTGATCTTGCCGAGCGCAAAGTAGCGCGCCCGCGGATGATTCAGATAGATACCCGACACCGATGCGGCGGGGGTCATCGCGAAGGTCTCCGTAAGGACGATACCGGTCGCCGCCTCGACGTCGAGGAGACGCCAAAGCGTGCGCTTCTCGGAATGGTCGGGTTGCGCCGGGTATCCGGGGGCCGGACGAATCCCGCGGTAGCGCTCGGCGATGAGGTCTTCGATCGACAACGCGGCCTCGTCGAAGCCGCAGGCGGCGCGAGCGCGCGAGTGCAGACGCTCCGCAAGGGCCTCGGCAAGCCGGTCGGCGAGCGCCCGCACCATGATGGCGTTGTAATCATCGTACTGAGCTTCGTACTCCGCCACGACCTGTGCTACTCCTTCGCCGGCCGTCACCGCGAAGGCGCCAAGATAGTCTGGTATGCCGGTCTCCAGTGGCGCGATGAAGTCGCTGATGGCCAAGTAGCCTGCGTCGTCGCTCTTGCGGCGTTGCTGACGCAGGCCATGCAGCACGGCGCGTACCTCGCTGCGGGTCTCGTCGTTGAAGAGCACGATGTCGTCGCCATCGGAGTTGGCGGGGAAGAAGGCGCTGACCGAGTGGGCGCGGATCCGAGTGTCCTTGACGATCTTGTCCAGCAGCCGGCGAGCGTTGTCGAACAGCTCCCTTGCCGCATCGCCGAATTCCGGATGATCGAGGATTCTGGGGTAGATACCCCTGAGCTCCCAGGTGTGGAAGAACGGCGTCCAATCGATAAATTCCGCGATCTCGGACAGGGGGATGTCGCGTAAGATCTGGCGCTCGAGGCTGATGGGTGTCGCTACGTCTTCGGGATTCCAGTCGAACGTCAAGGCTCGCTGCCGGGCGTGCTCGAGCGACACCAGGTTGCTGGTGCCGCCGGTGAAATCGGCGCGCACCCTCTCCTGCTCCTGTCGTAGCTGCTCGATGAGTCCTGGGCGTGTCTCGTCGCTCGTCAGGTTGCCGACGACGCCGACGGCGCGCGATGCGTCCTTCACGTGCACGGTGGCGCCCGCGTAGCGCGGCGCGATCTTCACTGCCGTATGTTTGATCGAGGTAGTCGCTCCGCCGATCAGCAGAGGAATCTCCAGCCCGGTCCGTTCCATCTCGGACGCAACGTGCACCATCTCATCGAGCGATGGGGTAATCAGACCAGATAGCCCGATCATGTCGGCGTCGTGCTTGCGCGCGGTGGCGAGAATCGTTTCGGCGGGAACCATCACGCCGAGATCAACAATTCGGTAGTTGTTGCATCCCAGCACTACACCGACGATGTTCTTGCCGATGTCGTGCACGTCGCCCTTCACCGTGGCCGTGACCACGGTGCCAGCCATGGTCGGGCGGCCATCCTCTCCCTCATCCTCCATGAACGGCTCGAGATAGGCGACGGCGCGTTTCATCACGCGGGCGCTCTTGACCACCTGAGGCAAGAACATCTTTCCCTCGCCGAACAGGTCCCCGACGACGTTCATGCCGTCCATCAACGGCCCCTCGATCACATGCAACGGCCGATCGTACTGTTGGCGCGCCTCCTCGACATCGGCCTCGATGTGGTCGACGACGCCCTTGACGAGGGCATGTCGCAACCGTTCCGCTACCGGCTCACGCCTCCATGCTTCCTCGGCCGCCTCATCAACAGCGGATCCGAGGTGCTTCTCCGCCGCTTCGACGAGGCGATCGGTTGCATCCTCCCGGCGGCAGAAGAGAACGTCTTCGAGCAGTTCCAAGAGCTCTGTGTCGATGTCGTCGTATACGTCGAGCTGGCCGGCGTTGACGATCCCCATGTCGAGGCCGGCCTGGATGGCGTGGTAGAGGAACGCGCTGTTCATGGCGCGCCGTACCGGTTCGTTGCCGCGGAACGAGAAGCTCAGGTTCGAGATTCCCCCCGATATCTTGGCCAGGGGAAACTGGCTCTTGAGCGCTCGCGTCGCCTCAATGAAATTGATCGCGTATGCGTCGTGCTCTTCCATTCCGGTGGCGACCGTCAAGATATTCGGATCGAAGATGATGTCCGGTTCCGGGAATCGGATGTCGTCGATCAGGATGCGTCCAGCGCGCGACAGGACCTCGACACGATCATTGATTCCGGTAGCCTGCCCGGTCTCATCGAACGCCATGACCACGGCAGCCGCTCCGTGGCGGCGCACTCGTAGCGCCTTGTCGCGGAACGCATCCTCGCCATCCTTCAACGAGATCGAGTTGACGACGCACTTGCCCTGAACGCAGGCCAGGCCCGCCTCGATGACCCCGAAATCCGACGAGTCGATCATGATCGGTAGCTTGGCGATATCGGGCTCGGCCATGATCAGGTTCAGGAACGTCTTCATGGCCATGGGCGAATCGAGCAATCCCTCGTCCATGTTGACGTCGATAATGTTGGCTCCGCCAGCTACTTGATGGCGCGCGACATCGAGAGCGGCGTCGTAGTCACCCGACTTGATCAATCGACGGAACCGCGCCGAGCCCGTGATATTGGTCCGTTCGCCGACGACCACGAAGCTGGTGTCGGGAAAAACTGTCAGGGCTTCCAGGCCCGAGTAGCGTGAGTAGGGTGGGGGGGTGCTTGGGACGTGCGGGGGCACCCCTGCGACGGCTTCGCCGATGGCGCGGATGTGGTCGGGTGTCGTGCCACAGCAACCGCCAACCAGGTTCAGCCATCCGGCGCGCGCGAATTGCCCGAGCACTAACGCCATTTGCTCTGGCGTCTCATCGTAGCCGCCGAACTCATTGGGGAGTCCGGCGTTCGGATAGCAGCAGACATGGCAGTTGGAGATCTGCGCCAGTTCCTCGACGTAGGGTCGCATCGCGGCCGGGCCAAGCGCGCAATTGATCCCCACGACGTCGATGTTTGCGTGAGCTACTGAATTCCAGAAAGCCTCGACGGTTTGGCCTGATAGCGTCCTCCCGGAGGCGTCGGTGATGGTTACCGATACGACCAGCGGAACTCGCTGCTGGCGTTCGTCGAACACTTCCTGGATGGCGTACAGCGCCGCCTTGGCGTTGAGCGTGTCGAAGATGGTCTCGACCAGCAGCATGTCGGCACCGCCGTCGAGCAACCCTTCGGCCTGCTCACGGTAGGCACGACGGAAATCCTCGAAGCTCGCCGCTCGGAAACCGGGATCGTCGACGTCGGGTGACAGCGATGCGGTGCGGTTTGTCGGGCCCATCGAACCGATCACGAAGCGTGGGGAGGAAGGATCGCGCTCGGTCCACTCTTCAGCGGCTGATCGTGCCAAGCGTGCTGCGGCCGCGTTGACCTCGTAGGCGTGCTCCTCGAGCCCGTAGTCGGACATGGAAATCGAGGTAGCGTTGAAGGTGTTCGTGGAGATGATGTCGGCGCCCGCTGCCAGAAACCCGTGGTGGATCTCCGTGACGACGGAGGGTCTGGTCAAACAAAGCAGATCGTTGGCGCCGCGCAGCTCTATCGAGTGGTCGGCGAAACGCTCGCCGCGATAGTCCGCCTCGGCGAGGCCGTATGACTGGATCATCGTCCCGGTGGCGCCGTCGAGTAACCGGATGCGCTGGGTGAGGAGATCGCGCAGGCCTTGCGAGGTAAGCATCAGGAGGCTTCCGGGTCAGCGGAGGACAACAGCACCGCTGCCGCGCTCCGACTGCGCGGCGCTTACAGGAGTTTAGCATCGGGACGCCGGCCCAAACTGCAGCCCCGGGGCGCTATGCGGCTAGCGAGTTCTCGTCGTCATCATGATCTGGAGGGCTCAAGGCACGAGCAGCTCGACGCGTTGCACCGAGGGCATTGGACGGCAGGGTAGTCAGTCCAGCGTAGAAGGCCACTCGCCAGTCCCACCGTTGCCTCAGACTTGCCACCAGGTGCCGCCGCGCCGGCTCGTAGTCGTCGTCGTAGTAGCAGCTCATTCCGGCCCAGGCGTGAGCTCCCGCCCGCAGCTCACTAAGCTGGCGGTCGGACCAGTGCAGCAGATGCCGATCGTGCTCGATCACCGGCGTGATGGTACGCAAGTAGTTGACGGCCATGCGGTGCTGGTGGCTCTCACTGGTGAGCTGATCGTCGCGTCCGGTCATGTAGGTGATGGTTGCCACGTCGACTAGGGCAACACGGGTTTCGCGGCAGGTGCGCAGGTGGAAGTCGAAGTCTTCACCGGTCGGGCGCAGCTGCTCGTTGAACGCGCCGACGCGCTGTGCGACGTCGCGACGTAGCAGCACTGTCGAGGTGTGCACCAGGTTCCCGGCGACCATGGCTGAGAATATCGAGCCACTGTACACACATGCCTCAGGCATGGGCGATGCTGAGCTCGGTACCAGGTCATCGAGCCTGAACGTAGAGCTGAATAGCTTGTCCTTGGGGAATCGCCGATAGTTGTCGTACATCTCGGCCAGGTAAGCGGGGCTCTCCGTGCAGCCGTCCGGTCGAACGGCGTCCATCTCGGTCCACACCATGCCGACGTCCGGGAGCGCGCCCATGACATCGAGTTGCAAGCGCAACTTGAAAGGCTTCCAGGTATCGTCCGAATCCAGAAAGGCGATGAAGTTGCCGCGGGCCAGCGCCAGGCCGGTATTCCGTGCTGCCGCGACGCCGCCGTTGGCCTGCCATACGTAGCGAACTCGGTCATCGCCGGCATAGCGCGACATGAGCTCGCGCGTGTCGTCGGTCGAGCCGTCGTCGATGACAATGAGCTCCCAGTTCGGGTGCGATTGGGCGCGCACGCTGTCGATCGCGGCAGGCAAGCAATAGCCGCGGTTGAACGTCGGCAGGATGATGCTGACCAGCTGTGAACGCATCTGCGGCGGCTCTTCCAGGGGCAGTGACGGCAGCCGCGGTGCAAGTTCGCTCCCACCCAGGTAAGGGCAACGCTAGCGTTGTTGAGCGCATCCATGCATGCCCATTTACCGCCCGGCTGCCTCATAGGCGGACAGGAGGTGCCGGGAGAGCACATTAGAGGCGCCGTTGGCGATCTGGCCCGCAGTCGGCTAGCCTGCGCGCATGGGCTGGCGATGGGAAAGCTGAGCTGGGGTTTGATCGTCGCTGCGTGTGGTGCGCTTGCTACTGCCGCGCCGGTCCTGAGCGCCGCGCTCGGTCAACCGACTCTGCGAACCGAGAATGTGGTTCTGGTTACCGTCGACGGCCTGCGGCATCAGGAGCTGTTCACGGGATTGGACCCTGCTCTCGTTGATGGGGGCCTGAAGAGTGGAGTAGAGGATCCCCGGGCCCTCGCCGCGAGATTCTCGGATGACACGCCAAGGGGCCGGCGCGAGCGACTGATGCCCTTCTTCTGGAAGACGCTTGCGCCCCGAGGGATCGTTCTCGGAAGCCGAGCCGATGGCGCCACGGTCGAGGTGACGAACCCTTATCGGGTCTCCTATCCCTCTTATGCGGAGATTCTCACGGGCCAGGTGCTGGCGGAGGTGACCGGCAACATCCCGATCCAGGTCCCGCGCGAGACCGTCCTGGAGTTCGTCCGACGTAAGCTCGACCTGCAGATGGCTGGGGTCGCGGCGTTCACCTCGTGGAATCACTTTCCGTATATCGTCGAGCATGAGACCGGGACCATTACGGTCAACGCGGGCGGGCCGTTCCCGCAGGGGACGGGAAACGACCAGATCCGCCGCCTGGTTGCACTGGAAGGGCGAACCTTGTCGCCTTGGGCCTCTGTGCGGCAAAACGCCTTCACGGAGGGCTTGGCCCTCGCGTACCTCGAGGATTTCAAGCCGCGGTTCATGTACCTGGCGCTGGATGAGACTGACGAGTGGGCGCATGCGCGGCGCTACGACCGTACCGTCGAGGCGATTCGACACTTCGATGAGACACTGCGCTTGCTGTGGGAGCTCCTCCAGTCGATGGAGACATACCGCGACAAGACGACGTTGGTGATCACAACCGATCACGGTCGCGGCCGGACTCCCGACGATTGGACCTCACACGGTCCGGATATTCCGGGGGCTGAGGAGATCTGGATAGCGATCGTCGGTCCCGACACGGCTGCCCGCGGAATCGTGCCGGATCATGCTCCCCTACGGCAGACTCAAATCGCTGCGACGATTCTCAGATTCTTCGGACTCGATTCCGCCGAATTCAACCCGCAGGCGGACGAGTCGATCGCGCTCGCCTTTCCCTAGCAGCGCGTGCTGGGAGGCCACCGGGGAGATTCCGACCGGGGCTCTCGCCCTTCTCAGCGGGTGGCGCGCACAGCAGGGCTACTCGTTGCCGAGTCGAGGCTCGGAGCAGGCTTCATTGTGACCTGACCCCCAAAAACGGATCCAGATGTAATCTCACGATCTGGGTCGAAGAAGGGAGGTCAGAATGCCGAGTAAGAGGCACAGCGCCGAGCAGATCGTACGCAAGCTCCGGGAGGCCGAAGGCTACCGACCACCGGCCCCGGAAGCGCTGTTGTTGAATCCGGCTGCGCTGCGCTTCGCCGGCCTCAACAACCCCTTGTCAGCACCGAGTTACTGAGATAA
>PVBE010372722.1_pt1 | contig 68119 bp, 59 predicted proteins | sample 1631181 | NCBI WGS metagenome assembly PVBE01 (sample SAMN08397723, study PRJNA350692) | Marine metagenome, whole genome shotgun sequencing project. | isolation source: water | place: Pacific Ocean | collected 2012-04
CCAGTGCGAATTTTTTGTCTGGTTTTCAAGGAAAATACCAGCCTCAAAAACGCTTTAAAAAATTGGTAGCGGGGGCAGGATTTGAACCTACGACCTTCGGGTTATGAGCCCGACGAGCTGCCAGACTGCTCCACCCCGCACCAGATCATTGCTAACCCCTTGTTTTTAAAGCAATAAATTATGGCGTATCAAACTGTAGCCACAATCTCTCAAGGGGTGCGCATTATAAGGAGGAGAGTGGGCTGGGGTCAAGAGTTTACGGGGCTTTGCGGCGATTCGAGGGTTGCCGGCTAATACGCCGAAAGAAAGGCTTGAGACAATGAATTTCTGCGCTGAGCCTCAAGGGTCCTTTTCGTTTATTCAACCAGGTTTCAAAAAAGATGGTGCCGAAGGCCGGACTTCAATGACTATATATTACAATAACTTATAGAGTTATTGGCAATTTACCCCTCAACCTACCCCTCATAGATTTAATTCTACCCCCCAAATTATCATTAATGGGTGACCCTGCCTATAAGGGTCGGGGGAGCCTTTCCCCTGCCTTAATAATTACAGTTGCCAACCCCATACTTAAAAGCTAATTTGGGGGAAACCCGAAAAAATTTGAGAATTAGATGGCTCTACCTACAAAATCACTAGTGTTGATATCTACAGTTCTAATGATAAGTTCTTGTTCATCATTGGTCGAGCCCAACTTCTATCGAATGAGTGAGACCGAGCTCATAGCCTACAACCTGACTGTCGCTGGCCCAAAACAGGTAACCTGTGTGCAAGTGCAGATTGACCCGAACCAGGAAAGCGAAAAAATATGCGGAACATTGGAAGAAATTCAGCATAGTATCGAACCAGTCGTACCCGGTGCAAAAATTAACTCTATGCCGTTCTTTTCTCCGCTGCTCGAAAACGAGAAGTCACGAAGCACCAACCCTCCACTAAGGCCCAATGTTCGAAGACCACTCTAAATGGTGTCGGTGCTGCCCATCAGTCACTCCTCTAGGATGAAGGCGCTATTTAACAGAGCAGAAACATTTTTAGATCAAATGAATGGTTCGGATTTAATTAAATGGAAAGACAAGGTTAGAGTGATTCCTGTAACACATGGCTACGTATCTCCCAAAATTAAGGAGGAGATCCAAAGCATTATCTATGAGGCTCTGCTATCGGTAATAACGCTTCAACCTACCTTAACAAAAAAATCTGGAAACCCTTTGGTATGGGTGAAGGTGCAAACTGGCTGCTTGATAGTGAAGATGGCAGCGAATTGGGGGGTTGCTGTATAAGTGCAACTTTACGCGACTATGCTCGAATAGGCTTATTCGCCATGAACGACGGAGTGTTGGCTGATGGTACTGAAGTCTTGCCAGAAGGATGGATGCAAGAATCAACTGAACCCTCGAAAGGATTTGGGGCGTATGGATATTTGTGGTGGCTACACGGGGACGGTCAATACGGCACACCGGGTGTATACGGACAAAGAATTTTTATAGACCCTGCTTCAAATCTAATTATAGCTGCGCAAAGCAATACGCCTAATATTCCGACTCCCTATGCGGCACAGGCTCATCTCTGCTTGTATCAGGCTTATACCGATACGTAGAATCACTGATGCCAACAACCCGACAGACTACCTTAACTAACCTCCCCTACTGCATCCGGAGATTTAATATGGTTGCAAGAAGGGCCCAGGCTGTTCTTGCAACCCGGTGGCGGATTCTATTATGGGTAGCATGAAATCATAATGATTCCACGCCGCTGGAAATTCTGTGTTGTGGTAAGCGCCAGTGGCCCGGCTTTTCCCCTCCCCTACAAAATTCAAAGAACTATTGCGAACAACCACAATATCGAGACCAGGGTGAATATAAATATTATTACTGCGGGAGCCCAAGGCGAAAAACCAATTGCCCGAATTATCAGCCCACCATTGGTATCCATATCCGTAGGCAATTGAATCAGCTATCCATACTGATGGAGCTGTGGATTTCACAACCCATTCTTTCGAAACGACTTGCTCTGTATTCCATGTACCCTCTCTCGCATAGAGAAGTCCAAATCTTGCAAAGTCTCTTGTGGTCATATCAAGACAACAATAAGCCATGTAATTATCGAATGTGTCTGTCCACCAATCTGCATTAATTCCCAGTGTGGAAAACAAAACGTTTTGGGCGAAATTGTAAATAGAGCCGTTAGTCGCTCTTTCTATAATTGCGCCTAAAACTTGGCTGTCAGCGTTTTGATACGACCAATTATAAGAAGCACCTAACCATGGAGCCCTGGAGGGATTAATGGAACGATTGATGCTGTACAAAACATTGTCTACGGGCCTATTAGGGTCATTTGTTCCGTCTTCGTTCTCCTCTCCTACATACATGATAGCGCCATCACCATAGGCAGACGTTCCTTCCTCAATTAGGCCTGACGACATTTGAAGTAAGTTTTTTATTGTTATGTTCTTCTTATCATTACCTGCCCACTCGAAGATAAATTCTGCTGCCGATATCTCCTCTGAAGAAACGTACCCCTTGTCTATAGCTATCCCCATTAGGGCACTGTTAAAGGATTTGGCAGTAGACCATGAGGTAGCGATGCTTTCCTTGTCGGAGCCTGTTGCATATTGCTCAGCTACGATTACACCATGTCTTATGACAACAACACCTTGAGTGTTCTGTCCTTGAGAAAAAGCATAATCCAGAGCTATCTGAATCTTGGAGGAATCCATATTCACTTTACCGGGAGAGCTTACTTGCCAATTCGTAGCTGGGTAAGTTGTGATCGAAGGGGAATTAACTGCGGACTTAACGACGAATACCAAGTTATCCGGATCTATCAACTCCATGTCCACCTCGTAGAGACTCTGTCCAGCCTTGACGCGAGGTAAGTGTAAATTATTACCAGAATATGAAGGAGCTAACTTCGGTTTCGGAACGATGGGGACCTCGCCCGAGATAACTTGAAAGCAAATGTTATCGCATTCAACAAGTTGTAAACTGACGTCAAAATTGCTATCACCGACTGCAACGAAAGGTATTCGTAATACTTGATCTGTGAACTTTGGTTCATAGTCGTATTCAATTGCAAACTGTAATTCATTAGTGCAATCGATATCATTCCACTGCCCAATTTTTCCTAAGTAAGCACTCTCAGCATTTCCGGTAGGCCATTGTTCAAGACCTAAGGCCAGGCAATGCTGAGCACCGAAATAGTTATCCGGCTCAGTCTGGCCAACCCCAAACCCTGGGCCATTGCCCCACATTGAGCGAGATGTTTGTGCGCTTACCGAAACATCAGTCCCATCAGGCCATTTCCACGCCCCTTCTAGGCTTTGATCTGACCCGCCGAGCCAGGAATATAGACCTACAGCACGGTATGGCCAGTTGATTCTAGAAGTGGTGGTTTTTAAAAGAAATTTTGTCAGGAAAGTATTTTCTTGAAACGAATTTATCTTAACTAGGGTTCCGCCTTTATTTTCGGCGAAAGATAAAGCATCGTTCCAGGCCATGGGGGTGTCAACAAACTCGTATGCATGCCCTTCAAAAACAACCAGATCCGTTGCATTTGCTTCCGTGGTGGTGCCGATGGTAAAAAACAGGGCAAACATGCAATATAGCTTTGGCATACTTGGTCTCTATAAATTCTGCTTTGCTCAGCTCAGGTGATCTAGTTATCACACCCTAGTGTTAAAATTGTAAAGAATGTACTTCAATACAGCCTATAAGGGTATGTATTTTCAGAGAATATTATATTCCTTACTTGTATTATACAGTATTGGATTACTGCAAAAACAAGTATAGGCTGCCTCGTGCATCGTCTTCGCTTTACCTGCCCTGTATGCGGTAAAAACCTCTGGCTGTCTTTCTTCAACAGCGCGTAAGGTCTTCTCAGTCATGCCAAAGTATTCAGCTAATTGGGTCTTGTTTAAGCGTGTTTTTCGGTGTTTGACATGGTCATTTCGAGACTCCTCTACTTGTACGTCGTCAAACCTTCCTGGATAAAGTTAGCCTGTCCGTCGTCAAACAAATGGAACAGATGAGCATCTAATTTAAGGGAGTGTTCTGTTCATCGGTTTTCATCTTACGCAGCATGCCGTTGATAATGCAAACGACGTTCTGCAAGCACTGGGCTAGCAGGATTTGAAACAGAGACATCGCGCGCCCCTCCCTCACCACTCAGTTCACTCAGTTCACTCAGTTCACTCAGTTCACTTAGTTCACTTAGTTCAAGTCTTTATCCATCAGAATAGGCATACTACCTGTTCAGTCAGTTGCTTGCGTGGTAAATTACGCGGCTCATTTCTGACCGCTATAACTATTCTCAGGATACCAGTATGACTTCATACAAAATTGCGCTGCTTGACGGTGACGGCATTGGCCCGGAAATCATGGCCGAGGCGGTCAAGGTCTTGAATCTGGTAGCCCAGCGCAATAACCTGGATCTCGAATTATTGCCGGGCGCCTTCGGTGCCAGCGCCTACTTCAGCCACGGCCATTCTTTTCCCGACGAAACCAAGGCACTCTGCGACACCGCCGATGCAATTCTGAAAGGTCCTATTGGACTCAGCCACGAAGAATCAAAGAAGATCCCTGTCGACATGCAACCGGAGCGTGGTGCGCTTCTGCCATTGCGCCGCCGCTATGACACCTTTGCAAACTTTCGCCCCGTCTACTTACCCAAGGCATTAGCCCGTTTCTCACCCCTGAAACCTGAAATCATCGGAGACGGCATCGACTTCATTATCATCAGGGAACTGGTGGGGGGGCTTTATTTCGGCAGCAAGGAAGCTGGCGTTAATGAGCAGGGCAAACGCTACGTCAAAGAGACCCTTGAATACGATGAAGACCAGATAGCCCGCATTGCCAGAGTCGCTTTCGAAACCGCCCGCAAGCGCAACAAAGTTTTGCACAACATCCACAAGAGCAATGTGCTGAAGTCCAGCGTACTGTGGAATGAAGTCATGGGTGAAGTCGGTACCGAGTTTCCGGATGTCGAAGTGCGGCATTTCCTAGTAGACGCCGCGGCAACCTATCTGTGTCTCAATCCGGGTCAATTCGATGTGATGGTGATGGAGAACATGTTTGGCGATATCCTCAGCGACCAGGGTGGCGGCATACTCGGTTCCCTCGGACTGATGCCGTCTGCCTGCCTCGGTCCGGACAAGGCCTACTATGAACCATCCCACGGCTCGGCTCCCGATATCGCCGGTCAGGGAATCGCCAATCCCTACTCAATGATTGGCTCGGTCGCCATGATGCTGGAAATGAGTTTTTCTCTGGATCAGGAAGCGAAAAACATCTGGCATGCCATGCAGAGTGTGTTCGCCCAGGGCTATTCGACAGCGGACCTGTCAGCACCAGGATCGGATGTACGCATGATCAGTACGGACGGCTTCGGTGACCTGGTTGTCGAAGAACTCAGCAAGCTTTAGGGGCTATTTATAATTGAGGAAGTACATTCCTGTACTTCTTCAATTATAAAGAGTGAAGCATGATATTCAGCATGCGTATGGTTGCCTTAACCGCAGCCATTACCTGATTGGCGTCCACTCCGCGAGTCTGAAAACTCTGTTGTTCCGGTTTCCAGGTGATAATACACTCAGTCAGTGCATCGGTCTTACCTCCACGTGGAATATGTACCTCGTAGTCAGTCAATGTTGGCATGACGAAATTTCGGGTCTGTAAGATATTACCGATCGCATCCATGAAGGCATCGAAGCCGCCGTTGCCTGAGCCAGATCCCTGCAGTTCTTTCTCTTCTATTGCAACGCGCACACTGGCGGTGCTATCCACATCGAGACCGGTATTGATATAGCAGTTCAAGAGTCTGATGTGCTGATAGCCTTTGCTCTCCATGACATCGGCGATGATAAAGGGCAGATCCTCCGAGGTAATGATGTGTTTGGAGTCTCCCAGCTCGACGACCCGCTGCAATACCTTGGCCAGGTCTTCTTCTGCCAGAGAGATGCCTAGTTCTTCCAGATTATTAATGATAGATGCCTTGCCGCTCATCTTGCCCAGCGCGTAGGTTCGTTTGCGATCGAAACGCTCCGGACTCAGGTTGGTAATATACAGGCCGCCTTTCATATCGCCGTCGGCATGAATACCGGCTGTCTGGGTGAATACGTCGGCACCGACAACAGGAGTATTGGCGGCTATCCATTTTCCGGAGAAGTTTTCCACCATGTGACTCAGTAGCGCAATCCGGCTCTCGTCGATGGACAGCTGCATGTTGAGCTTATCTTTCAGTGCCACAGCCACCTCGGGGAGTGAGGCATTGCCAGCCCGTTCACCCAGACAATTCATCGTGCAGTGAATATTGCTAATACCTGCGTTGACGGCGGCCATGACATTGGCAGTAGCCAGGCCGTAATCGTTATGTGGGTGAAAATCGAATTCCTGATCTGGAAAGCGCTGCAACATGTCCGTGAGCGCCTCAGTCACTTCCAGTGGTGACATCAAGCCTAATGTGTCTGGCAATAAGTAGTGGGCAATACCCAGATGGTTGGTTCCCTGCACCATCCCGAATACATAGTCGCGGCTATCCCGGTAACCGCTTGACCAGTCCTCCAGGTACATATTTACACTCAAGCCCTGCTCCCTGGCGTAGTCGACCGTGCGGCAGATATCGTCGATATGGCTCTGAAGATTCTTGCCCAGCTGCTCGCGGCAGTGTTTTTCGCTGCCCTTGGTTAAGAGATTAATCACCTTACCGCCAGCGCTAACAATCCAGTCGACGCTGCGCCGGTAATCCACGAAGCCGAGCACCTCGACCCGATCTGCCATGTCTTCCGTAGCCGCCCATGCCGTAATCTGTGACACCGCCTCCTTTTCGCCATCGGAAACGCAGGCGGAAGCCACTTCGATGCGGTCCACCTTTAGTGATTGCAGCAGGGCCCGCGCGATACTGACCTTTTCATTGACTGAAAAGGAGACGCCCTGGGTCTGCTCACCATCACGCAGTGTGGTGTCCATCAGGCATATATGACGGCCTTGATCTGGGGTACTCATCACTAATTCCTGAAAATCGGCCCTAAACTGGGCGATCGATGCTTGCGGGGACGGGATTCTAGCAAAATCTCATGGCAGTCAGAACCCGAAATCTACAGAAATATCCCTCATTTATCCTCGCTCGCCGAGGCGGGCGCTCCCTATGAGTTGGAAGATATCAATGCGGTTAAGAAGCTGTCGTAGTACCCTTGCCTAATTGACTGCATCCAATCCACACGAATCAGCGGCAGAACTGCTACAGGACTTCCCTCGCGCCGGTCTATTGCGGCGCTTGGCCGCCCTGCTCTACGATGGCTTCCTGGTAGGCGCCATCTGGATGGTGTTGGGCTTCGCCCTGCAACTCATCGTTGGCCCCGACACCAATCAACTGGTTGATGGGGTCGTACAGACCGATCCTGTGCTGGACAATATTCTTTTTCTGCTCATGGTGGCAAGCTGCACAGGCTTCTATGTGTTTTTCTGGACCCGCAGCGGTCAGACGCTGGGCATGATCGCCTGGCGCATCAAACTAGTCTCGTTGGACAATACATCGATTACACCGGTGCAGGCCTTATTACGTTTTCTGGCTGCCTGGCCAGCATTTTTCATGTTCGCCCTGGGCTATCTGTGGCTCTACCTGGACCCAAATGGTGACGCACTGCACGACAAGCTCTCCAGCAGCAAAGTCGTATTGCTGCCGAAGTCGCATCGGTCCTTCTAGGATTCCTAACTTAGTCACGGATCGAGCGATGCCAGGTAAGCCCCAATTACAACAAAATCTTCATTGGAGAGATTGGCTACAGCCTCCTGCATGAGGGGCGACCAACGACCCTTCCGCTTTCCCGTTTGAAAATCATTCAGTTGGCGAACCAGATAGCTGGGTGAGCGGCCCGCCAAAGCTGGTACGGGTCCGAGTCCTCGCAAATCATCGCCATGGCAAACTCCGCAGGGAGGAGTTTTTCCATCTCCACCTGTGCTTACCAACTGTCTGCCTTTATCAACACTTCCGATTGGCACATAGGCAATAAATCCAGACCGGGAATCACGCAGCTCCGTGCGCTCAAGATCTTCAGGCATCTCGATGATCCGTTGCCCGATAGGTTCTGATCCGCCTTGCTCTACAGCTACAAACATCCAGCCTTCCACCGAAGTCTCGGGCACCGTTTCGGTCTCGATTACTCGAATCCACTGCCGGGGAGTAAGCCTGGCAAAATATTCTGCCGCTGCCCTCGCTTCGCTTTCAGTTGCGTTAAGACCGATGGCAAGCATTGCTGCAGGAGGCACCATTTGCGGTTCAGAGCTCGATCGTAAGCCGGCTCTGTAATCTGCCATCTGCTGAATGATGTACTCCGCAGTCAGGCCAGTAAGGCTGGCGTTTTCCGGGCGACCCTGACCATTCGGCAGATGACAGTAGGCACAGGCGAAGACTCCGGGATTCCGGCCTTGGGCCACGATAGCGGGCATGACAGGGTGGTCGTCCGAATGCCAGTCGGGGGGACTGTACAGGTTTCGGATTTCCGATAGGACAAACTCGCTTTGACTTCCCGGGACACGCTTTGGCAAGCCATCATCCGCTGGCCGCTCAGCACGGGGACTGTTCAGGGCATAGGCCCAGGGAAGATCTGTCTGCGGCAGTGGTTGATCCTGAGCCTGTAAAACGATGCACGTGCTTAGCAGCACTAGTGTGGCAAATCTGACAATTAACTTATTCATAGTTTTCAGTCCTGCCATGGTAGCTGCGTGATTTGTCAAAACCTCGAAAAATCAGCAACTGATTATCGACCGAGAAGCCCCTGGAAGCGAATTACAAGGCTTTGATTGCGGTTCATACGCGTGTCAGTCCAGGGATAATCTCCCTTATCGTAGCCGGCGCGCCTATATCTTATTTCGGCTATGCCTTCACTATTGGCACAAGTTGACATATTTCTCTGGCCTGACCTGGTTAGCCGTATTCGAAAATAGCTGCGTTTACATATTTTGTCGTACACCGCAAGAGCCAAGCTGTTTCCTGATCCATTACTGAGAGACCAATCTACCATGCCGTATTCAGGCGGTATGCTGGAATTACAACCCCACAGCAATAAACACAACAAAGGAACTGCTAGTTTAGTCAAATTCATCTTTCCAGTCTCCAATGCTATGGATCTTGAGCCAGTGGAACCATAGAACCATAGAGGACACAAATAAATGGATCTGTCCCTATTCCACTACTGTAACTCGCACCGTATCGCTGGTGGATTCCTTCGTTCCGTCGTGGGAAATATCATATTACAAGTCGAAGTTGAAGTCATACGTGCCAACGGGAGAATTGGCGATGGAAAACAGTTCGAATTCAGGCACATCAACTATTGCACCTGAATAGGTGATTCCTTCCCCTGGCAACCACCCCAAACTGATGGCATCGAAATAGAAGGTAGCGCTCCCAGCCTGCGCTGTAATCAGCATTTCCACGGGAATTCCCGTCGTTGACCCGGCCGTAAGCTGCAGTGAGATTGCCAGCGAATCATCTGAGGCGATAGTCACTGCACCATCCATTCCATTGGCCTCAATGTCTGGCACCAGTGCTTGCGGGTAACCGTATTCCAGTGCACCGATATCACTGTTTCCCCCGAATGGCCTCGGCGACCCATCAAAATCTTCCTCTGGTGCTGCAAGTGAACTCCCGGAATCGATGGCAGATGAAAATCTCCAGCTGTGCCGTCTACAAAAAGCGGCGACCCTTCCAGAAAATCACTACCTTTCGTCTCATCTTCAGTACCCTGAAATCCATCTATGAGGTTGTAATCTATAGTCACCGGACCCACCGCCGAGGAATCAACCGCAATCTGAAAGTAGAGATTATTGCTGACAATGTTATTCCGAATCAGAATATTCTCGGCCTGGGGATTTTCCATCAGAATGCCACCACCCCAATCTACCCAGCCATTATTCACAACGGTATTGTTCACAATTTCGACATTGCGGATCGGATGGGAGGCGATGCAGCAGTCGTGAACACTGATACCAACCTGGGCTGAATTGTAAGCCAGGTTATTAAAGATGCGGATGTTCTCCAGCAATCCTCCCTCTTCGGAGCCGATGGAGAATGAGTCTCCATTAATGTTGTGTACACGATTGTTGAAAACGTCGATGTCATGGGTGTGTTTATCCTATGATTCGATGTAGATTCCTACATAGGGAATGTCATGTACATGATTACCAAAGATAACTCCGTCCGATGACCCGTCCTTGGCGTCGATTCCTTCACCCCGGATTGTGTTGCCGTGGAGCACATGATTATTGCTCACAATAAAACCAGTGGTCTCACCCAGGGTAATACATTCGTTAAGGCTGTCGGCGCCCAGATTAGACGCCAATTCAACTTCATTGTTGTCGATAGTTACATCAGTAGATCCCCAGACGAAAATCCCCGACGAAGCGGTGTTATAAGTCTGGTTTCCTTCAATAACAATCTGGCTTGAACCTTCTACCTGAATGCCCGTGCTTGTCCCAAACGGGCCAACGTTAATAACTCTAAGACCCGTGACTCGAATATACTGACGGTCAAAGATATGAAAGAGTCCCTCAAATTCCCCAACCTCCAGGCTCGCGCCGTCGATAATGACCTGTTTGTTATTGTATGCAGAATAGAGAATCTCATTATCCTCGCTACCAGAATTGATCGGTGTGATACGTTCGGAGTAGGTTCCGGCTCGAATAAACACGCTGTCACCCGCACTGAGGGTGTCTGCTGCATGCTGAATGCTGGCCCAGGGTTGATCGAATGTACCTGCGTCACTGTCGCTTCCATTGGGTGCAACAAAGAAGTCAGCAGCAGTCAAATAACAGGGATTGGTCAATGTTATGACAAGCAGGAGCAATGAAGCCCACCGAAATTTTGGATTGCTTCTGCCTGGTGGGAAGAAGGGAGCGGATAAATTCATTGATAGAACTCCCAATTACGATTCCGGTCAGCTGAATTGTGCGTGAATTAGTCCCTGCCCATATTGATTCATTCGAGACAGTTAGCAACTAGATAGAAAAGGTAATAGGGGACACTTAAGATAATAAAATAGTGAAAGAGAATGTTTTGCTAAAGCTATCGATCAAGCAGGCGTCCCGCACCTCCGAGTTCGTAATACACAACAGGCACAAAATCGACTGCCGTCCAGCCCGCTTCCTGACCCCATTTCGCATCATATTCTGCGGTAATATTTGCCTCCATTACCTCTTCCAGATGCATCCCGTCTCTGATCATTGCATAGACCTGATCACGCACGTCCAGGATCATGTCCAGAAACTCTTGCATTTCCTCGCGACCGACAATACTGAGACCATGACCCGGTATAACTTTTGTGTCCGGGCCAGCCATATCAATTGCCAGGTCGAGCGCGGCGATGGTGCCTCTTAGGGTGCCTCCGTTATAGAGGTCCACAATCGGATAGCTGGTCGTCCTGAATACATCGCCGAGATGTAGTACATCCGACTCGGGAAAGTAGACGAAGGTATCGCCGTCCGTGTGAGCAGGTGGCGCCAGAAATGCCCGAACTTCTTCGCCATTGAGATGAAAACCAATCGCATTGTCAAAGGTGATAACAGGGCGCGCTCCCACAGCTTGCTGAGGAGCGAAACTTCCACCCCGTCGGGGATAGTGGGATTTTTCTTCCAGAAAACGCAGGCGGGTATTGTCGTGAGCGAAGATCAACACGCCCATCTCGGCCAGGTTCTTATTGCCACCGACGTGATCCACGTGAATGTGAGTATTGATCAGAAATCGAATCTCGCTGTCGGACACTTCTCTCACGGCGGCTACCAGCTTGTCTGATAGTGGTGCGAACAGCGAGTCCACTAGAAGCACGCCATCATCTCCGATTTGTACACCGATGTTGCCACCGCCACCGGGTCTCTGCACCATATAGACATTACCGGCAACATGTTCGATGCTGAGTTCGACTCCCTCGAAGTTTCCCTGTGCGAGTAAGGTGCCTGCTGTAGTCGCAACAAGACTGCTGAAGAAAGTAGCTGCTATAAACCTGGTTAGTTTGTTCATGTTGTTTTCTCTTCTTCCTGATGTTGGTGTAACTTAGAAATGATATTGAGAGGAATATTTTCCAGGAACCCTCTGAACAAGTAGTTGGAATTGATTGTTTGGTTTTTAGCACCCACGCTGGAAGTTGGCTTCAGTTACCAAAAATGGGCGTTCACAAACTATGGTGCTGTTACTCAAGACCTGTTAACTGTTCACTAAGTTGCCAAAGTCTCGCGCGAGCGTCTTCATCGTAGGCCTGTCTATTGGCGCGTACGGATCGCTGCCGGACGAAATAGTTGCCACTGCCGATATCTTCAGTAATTAACTGCATGACGCCGTCTGCTCCCTCGCCAACCGTGGCGCGCGGTGTCGCACCGGCGTTTCTGACCATCGCTGTGTCCATGTACGTGGCGGGATGAAGGGCATTCACTAAGACCTCGGTGCCTTCGAGATCTTCTGCCAGGTCAATGGTAAACAATATCTGGGCGAGTTTGCTCTGTGCGTAGGCGCGACCACCACTGAAGCCATTCTCCAACATGACATCGTCGAAATCGATTTCTTGCTGTGCTCCAGATGACACGTTGACGATACGCGAAGGTGCATTGTCTTGCAGTAAGGGCAGAAGTTGATGGGTGAGTAAGAAATGGGATAAATAGTTCACTTGAAAACGTAATTCATGACCATCTTCTGACACGAGACGGCGCGCCGGTGATGAGCCGATGCCGGCATTGTTGACAAGCACATCGAGACGATCGAAATCGTTAACAATATCCTCGCCAAGTTTTCTAACCTGTTGCAGAGATCCGAGATCGGCTGCATAGAAACGCGCACCGCCCAGACCTGAATCCTCTATCTGTGCAACGACTTCCAGACCTCGTTCTTGATTGCGGCCATGCACGATCACAAAATAGTCCATGGCGCTGAGTCGGAATGCGACCTCGCGGCCGAGTCCACTGGTGGACCCTGTTATCAGCGCTATTTTCTGACCGGGATTGGGAGTCATCTGTGCGGACGCGATGGCAGAAATAAAAGAGCTTATCAGGATAATCGCGATGCAAAACGATCGCTTAACTGTGGCGCTGGTGAACATGGTCACCCTCCTGTTATCTAATGATTCAGGATAGACCTCCTTAACCAGCGAGTCTAGGAAGGAGAGCGGCCCTTAGACGACGCTGCATCGCTGGTCAGTAGGGGTAACCCTCGAGTCTGGGCTGCCCGGGAAACCAATCCGGTACCTGTGCCCAATTTTCACGATTTGGCATCTCAATCTTCGGCAGACTCTCTTCATCGAGCACCATCAAGTCATCCTCGATGACATCGTTTAAGTACAGCAGATAGGCCGTTATTGAGTAGACCTCATCGGCGCTGAGCGTACCTTCGGCATTGAGAGGCATGGCGCGATTAATGAAATCCCATACCGTGGTCGCATAGGGCGCGCGGATCGGCAGTATTCGTCCATAATTCCAGGGATCTTCGAGTACGCCTACGTCGCGTTTTACCAGCCTGGGGGCCAGGCCCCCTGCCCCAGTAGTCCCATGGCATCCGGCGCAGCCTTTCTCCAGATAGAGCTGCGAGCCCTGGTCGGCTGTTCCGCTTCCTTCGGGTAGTTCCTCTCCGGTTGGGCTGATGGCGATATCCCAGGCGCGGATTTCTTCGGCGGTGGGTGTCCTTCCCACACCATAGGTTGGGGACTGCGCCTGCGCGGAGACCCCCAGAAGCATTATTAAGGGAAGAAGTTTAAGCAATCGCATTGTGAACACTACCATCGCTCTCGATCCTCCACGGCTGAATTGAATTGTCCTGACCTCTCACCCTGGGCTGACTTCCGGATTGGTTGAAGAACTCGCCAGCCTGGGCTCGGCTGGGTTGAAGCTGACCAATTTCGTCCGTGCAGCGTGATTGGAGCTCGCACTCAGATCCGTCCCACTCCCAGTTAAAGCTGAACCGGGTATGGGCCATGCGCTGTGCCGTGCCACGAATATCGGCGTCCATCCAGGTCTGGCCACCATCGGTGGAGACTTCCACTCTGCTTACGGCGCCGCCACCGGACCAGGCTAGGCCGCTGACCTCGTAAAATCCAGGGCCGGGCAATTGTTGCCCGCCGGAGGGACAGGTGATGACTGATTTCGGCCCGATCTGGTAACCCAGTGCAGCATTAACGGGATCCTGAGTAAGATGTCCGAAGTCGTTGTAGGTCATGTAGTACTGATCCACCACCTTGATACGCCGCACCCACTTGGTGTTAAAGATTCCTTCGAAGCCGGGGGCCACCAGTCGTAGTGGGAAGCCTTGCTGGGGACGCACTGCTTCACCGTTCATGCCATAGCACAAAAGACAGTCATCCATTGCCTTGGTCATAGGGATACTGGACGCCCCCTTCACTTCTTCGACCCCTTCCACCACCAACCAATCTCCTCCTTCCTGCACACCCGCTTCCTCGAGCAGTGTGGACAGGAGCACGCCGGTCCATTCGGCGCAACTGGTCATGCCGTGAGTTTCCTGCACTGTCGTGTGGCGGCGATTCGCACGATTCCCCGCACATTCAATGAAATGCAGCCGAGTCACGGAAGGGAGTCGCTTCAATTCTTCCATGGTGAAGACCAACGGGCGATCCACCATGCCATGAATCATGAGACGATGCTTGTCGGGATCGATATCCGGAACGTAGGCACCGCGTGTGGTCCCTATGTAATGGAGCGAAGAGGGTGTGATCACCCCCACAGAATCCTGCAGCGGAGCCGCAATATGAAAATCGAGCCCAAACGTATCGGGAGAGGGCCTGCCACCGTGGGCTATACGTTCCGACGTTACGAAGCGGGAGCGTTTGCCATAGCCGACCAGTTCATCGGTGCCCTGAATGAATGCTTCAGGCCCTTCCAACTGCCCAGTAGCGGAGTTTGTTGCCGCTCCCAGGGTCATACCACCGGCCAATGCGGCCCCTTGTTTCAGGAATTCCCTTCGATCAGATTTTTTAGAACCCATGGTTCTCTCCTTCTTAGATGAGGTTATCTGAATATCGCTTCCAGTCCGCCCGCAGTATATGCCAACAAATTTTAAACCAAAAGCCCTCTGGTGAGTCGGCGCAATGCTTGCCTGCGGCTGCGCGAAGCAATTGCATAACCAAGATGAATAATCCCCACTAGCTGGATACTACGTCACCTTTTTCTTGTTGCGAATCAATTCCAAAAAAGTAAGGTAAGACTGCGGTGATATCGGGTCTTGCTTCGTTCTCGGAGCGATGTTTATCCATCATTTCAGTTAGCGTTCGAGATAAAACAACCTTGTATTGATTCCACCAAACCGAACCACCTGGCGCTCTTATCAACATTGAGTAGTAATTTAACCAGGGCGCAAGTTGGCTATACTGGATATTGGCATGTTGATGTTGTTGGATCATATTTTCGATAAAGAGAGCGTATTGGTTCATTACGAAGTTGAAAAGTCGCTGCTCATTCAAACTTAAGTTATCAAAATCTTTTAACTCTTCAGCGAAGACTGAAATATTCTCTGGATGTTCAATAAAAGAGTTTCTTTCAAGCTGCCGCCACTCAGCAAGGATTGCATCGAATGTGGCGGTAATTGTCGCCCTAGCGTTTTGCCTTATTTGTAAGCCGAGAAAAAGAAGGGTAGCAATAACTCCTAACGCCCGGCAATTTCCCCAATAGCCCCTATAGCATCCCAATTCATTATAAATCTCTTCGGTTGTGTACCCGCATTCGGGCAATAGCACTCACTCAACAATGCTGCAATATTTGGGGAGAGATCGTTGTCAGTTTCTTATTTTGTTCGTATCCCTGCATTTACTCATTGCTGACCCGTAAATGCTTTAGGGATTTGCAAAAGCCACAGAACCACTAGGGCAAGAGTGGGTATTGACAAGGTAACCAATAAGGTTTCATTCATGGACAGACCAAACCACATATCCGGTGATTGTCCGCAGAAGCCATCCGCTCTAAACAATAGGGGAATCCATTCATCCAGCGGCATGAACTCAGGAAACCCTGCCCCCATCGTGCAACTCGAAATTATCATGCCATTCTCTACTCCCCAGGAATACCAACTGGTATAAAGCGCACCTGCAAGGAAAGCGGTAGTCATCGTCAATCCAACCCAGCGCCACCAGAAATTCCTGGATACAAACGAGCCGATAACAGCAAAGAAGAGGGCGCCATAGACCCAGGCTCTTATCTGCACACACAGGGCGCAAGGATAGGTTTCAAGCGCGTATTGCCAAAAAAGCGCGATGGCCTCCATTAGAAGCAAATAAGCTGCGCCAGTTAACCAGAAGTATCGATTCTGGCTGATCTTGTAGAATTTATTTAACACTTCGAATAGACCCTGGGGAAAATTACATAACATAGACATGTTAGCAAAGAATCAAGAGGAACAGGGTCAAATAATTGCCCCATCGATGAACAAAGGGAGCTGAATAATCTATTGATCCTGCCTTAATCAATTTGCAGCTTCCGGCATCCTCCACAGATAGATACTCACACCCATGCCGATGAGAAATAACATCGTGCAGAGTAATACTTGGGCAACAATCGAGCAAGAGATGCCCATGCTAATCCACACGACTGTAATGGCCCTAATCTTTACCCGCCTGGGTATACCCTGGCCTGCCTCGAAATTACGCACAATTGCACCGAAGTGACGATTGCTGAGCAGCCATCTATGCAAACGCTCCGAAGACCGGGCGAAACAGAATGCTGCCAACAGTACTAACGGTACCGTCGGTAGTAGTGGCAAAAATGCACCCACAACTCCCAAGGCCAATGAGATTATGCCAGCGATTATAAGCAACCAGTGTTTGATCGGTGTCAGCATAAAGAGACTAATCGTCATATGGCCTGAAAACTGAATCGGGTGAAGTCCGAGCCATTTTGGCCTTACTACATTCTTCTTATTGTATGGGAAATCCCTCAAATCCTTCTTCGAACTGGACACCGAGACTATTCAGGTACATCGCCACCATGTTGTATTGCCCAACTGTAAACACTGTCTCCATCAACTGGCGTCGGTCGTAGCGTTGCGCCAGGGCATTCCAGGTAGCATCTGAGACCAGCGCATTGGCATGTAGCTCATCCGCGGTACGTAGCAGGGTGGCATCCCAATCACTCCAGCCAGACGCATCGGGGCCTTCCAGAATGCGCTCTAGCTCAGTGTCTGATATGCCAACGCTGCGCGCCAGGCCGGTATGAGCCGCCCACTCATAGGCACCACCGTTTAACCAGCCGATACGCAGGATGAGCAGTTCCCGATCCCGAATCGGTAGCGAAGTCTCCTGCAACAGATAGTCAGTAAAAACCAGCCAGGCATTACACAGTTCAGTTGCCTGCGCACAGGTAGACCAGACTCCGAGCACCCGTCCATTGCGCTCTCGCGGTGCGAGAATTTCCCGCTGTGCGTCGGTCCAGGGTTTCTCAACGCGGGGAATGCGCGGCGCATCCAGTGGTGGACCTGAGCTCCCGCTATCCTGAGCCAGCAATGGAGTCGATCCCAGCAATACAATAAGAATGGGTCCAAACAGACGAATCAACGACTTCGATGTAATCATAGCGATGTCTCCCGCCCGGGGGCAATAATGGCTTGGTAACTTCATGATGTAAGTGTGTACTCGCTCTATGGTTGCACAATGGGTGATTCAGTTACAGACGCAGCTCATCGCCTTTCGCTATCTGACTCGCCGCATAAAGTAAAACCCGAATCCAGCACATAATAGAATCGGCGCCAATATGGCCAGCAAGGGGCTGAAGCCATACAGCAGGCTGGCCGGTTCCATCATGCGCTGCAGTATCGTGAATAACAGGCCGATGCCGAGAGCAACGAAGACTCTGAATCCCATGGTGGACTCTCGCAACGGGCCAAACACGAAGGAGATCGCCAGGATGACCAGGGCCAGGGTCGATATCGGCTGTAATAGCTTTTTCCAGAAAGCCAGGTAGTAAGTGGCGCTATCCAGGCCTTCGGATTCGAAAAATTGCGCGAAGCGATACAGGCCAGTAATGGATTGGTTATCTGGATCCACCAGTAGCACGCTGAGCAATTCCGGCGACAGTTCTACCTGCCAGTCTTCCTGCAGATAATTCTGTGTGGTGACCGAACCTGTGCCGAATAGACTTTCGCGAATATTGTTAAGTTGCCAGTATGCCGATTCACCCTCTTCAATATAACTAGCGGATTCGGCAAAGCTGCTGGAGATCAGCCGACGTTGCTCGTTTATCTGATAGCGGCTTATTCCAAACAACCGGGTTCCACCGGGCGCAATCGCGTTGATATGGATAAACTCATCACCCATCCGCTGCCAGGTCCCCTGCTCTGGATTGATGGAGGCGGTGCCGCTCTTCTGAATTGCCTTGTTACTCTGGGCAAGTTGTTCCAGGGGTGGAGATACGTATTCGCCAAGAATCAGACTGAGAATCATTACCGCAAAGGTCGGTTTCAACACCGCCAGCACGATGCGCCATACCCGCACACCAGCCGACTGCATGACCACCAGCTCATTATTCGACGCCAGAATGCCCAATCCAAACAGGGCGCCACCCAGTGCCGTGTAAGGCAGCAACTCGTAGATGCTGGTGGGCGTTCTAAACAGAACAAGAGTCAGTGCGTTGACCATCGAGTAGTTCTCATCCGTATCTGCCAGCTGATCCAACAGGCTGAAGATCAAATCCAGCGTGGCGATGATAGTGATAACTACCGTCATGGAAAGCAGCACGGTGTTGCGAATATGTCGGTCCAATTGGATCACTGTGATTCCCGTATCCTACCAAGTGAAAAAAAGCGTCCCAATTCTGGAAAGCGAAACAACAGCAAGCCGATACCCACAAACAAACCATGTACCCACCAGACCCCGATTGCAGCACTGAGTTCGCCCTCTGCCACCTGGTCTCTGGAGTACTGCAATAACAGAAAATAGGCCGCATATATCAGCGCGGCAGGTATCAGTTTGCTGTAACGGCCCTGGCGTGGATCCACTTTGCTCATGGGAACCGCAAGCAGCGTAATCACCGGAATCAGCAGGATGATGGACAGGCGCCATTGCAATTCGGCCTGGTGCTCCGGCATTGCTGAACCAAACAGTTCGCGTGTAGGCAGCGTGGCTTCTTCCAGAATCTCTTCGAACTCGGTGGCATCGGGCAACAGGATCAGCTGCGCGTCAAATTGGGCGACACTGAAATCCGCAGCGCCCGGCGCGCCATCATACTGCAGCACGTTCTCCATCCGCATGAAGCGAGCGCCAGACTCGGGATCGATCTCGGGGCGGGCGGTCTCTGCCAGAATAATCCGGGGAGTTTGCAGGCCTGCCTCGTCTTCGGTATTGGTCAGGGCGATGAACACGTTCTGCAATTGCCGCCCCAGAGAAGGAAGGTTTTCAGTGCGTTCGGCATAGGTGACCCGTTCGCCGTCACTGAAAGTTTGGAACTGTCCTGCGACAATCAGGTCAATCTCGGTTAGTTGTTGCTGATTCAGTTTCAGCTGTTCGGTGTTGCGCTCGCCCCAGGGGGCCAGAGACAGACTCACCACGGCCATAAACAGCAACACGACCACGGAGGTACCCAGGGTCAGCATGAGCAGCCGCAGCTGACTGGTGCCGGAACCGAGCAGCACCACCATCTCGTTCTCGGCATACATGCGCCCGTAGGCGAGCAGGATTCCCTGAAAGAATGCCAGCGGAATGATGACCAGCAGAAAATCCGGCATGCGATAGAACATCAGCAGCAGTAACACATCCGAGGCCAATTCTCCGGCGACCGCCTGACCCAGATACTGGATAAATCGGCTGGTGACTCCGACTACCAACAGAATGAGCGTACCCGCAGCCATGATCTGCAGTATTTGTTTGCTGAGATAACGAAATATGATCAAACCCTAGGGTCCCTACGTCCAATTCCCAGGCTAGACCGCAGTTTACTCGAAGCTTGCCTGGTCAGCTAATTCTGGCGAATCGGCGTTCTCAGGCGGCGTGGGATTCCGGCTGGCCTAACAGAGCCTTGAAGGCCGGTGGGACCTGGGCAATCTTATGCCTGTCGAAATCGAAGAACACCACACCCATCTTGGCAATACAGACCAACGCTTCAAGTGCGCTGTTAGTGACCTGCATACCGATGTCGAATCCGTAGCGATTGAATTTGCTGACACCGACATCGACGATTAGCCGATCGTTGGCAAAGGACTCGGAGCGATAATCCACAGCAAGGTCGGTCACAACCATACCCAGACCATAGATATTCGATTCAGTAAATCCCAGGCTGGCAAGAAATTGCAGTCTGGCTTCGTGGAGGATGTTAACCATGGCCACGCTGTCGAGGTGCTTCGCGTAGTTGACATCGCTAATGCCTACACTGCGTTCCATGCTGAATAAAAATTGGTCTGGTGAGGATACTTTTATGCGGGGCATAACTAGTCCTTGATTTTAAAATACGACATCGATCACCTCGTGTGACTACGTCATTCACCCCTGTGTGACAGCGAATAAATCGATAGGTTCAATGCAGATCGATGTTGAATTTCGGCGCATATTAGCAGGTTTGTTTGGTAATTTCACAAGCCAGATTGGTTAAAAAATGAGCAGTATTGCTTAACTATCTGAATAACTTTAGGATTATCGCTCAATAAAAATTTGCGTAGCCGCGAGCCGCCAACAAGGAGTAAAAAGTCGTTCATGAAGTATTCAATCAAAGCAGGATCGCCCGAAAAAATCAGCACGGATTGCGTTGCAGTGGTGGTCTGGACTAAGGGTGCGCTATCAGATGAGGCCAGCATAATAGACTCAGCCGGTAGCAAATGCATAAGTAAAATCACCCGAGCTGGCGATCTCACCGGAAAACTTGGCGAGACTCAAATCATCCATAATCCAGCCGGTGTGCAAGCCCGGCGCGTGCTGTTGGTCGGTGGTGGGGAGAGGAAGAAGCTTACGGCAAAAAATGCCGCCAAGCTGTTGCAGAGCAGCCTGAAAGCCGCTGGCAAGTTACAGGCGGCGAAGCTGCATTTCGCTCTCGGCAGCCTGGCTGTTACCGACCGCGATGCCAACTGGCTGGTTGCGCGGCTGGCCCAGGAAACCGAAACTTGCAGTTATCGATACGATACCACCAAGAGTAAGAAGCCTAAGCCTGTCGCAACCAAAACCGTAAGTCTCGCCCCGGCTGCCGGTGCCCGCCGTAATAGTCTGCAGGCTGCATTGAAAGCGGGCCAGGTCGTCGGTAAGGCAATAAACCGGGCCAGACAACTGGGTAACCTCCCTGGCAATATTTGCACCCCCACTTTCCTTGCAAAGCAAGCCAGTACCCTGGCTGAACGGCACCGCTCGATTACCACTAAGCTGTTGAGTGAGACGCAGATGGCGCGGTTGGGGATGGGTTCACTGCTGTCGGTGTCGGCAGGCTCTGCCGAACCCGCCAAGCTTATAGTCATACAGCACAAGGGAGCGAAAGCCGACAGCAGACCCCATGTCCTGGTTGGCAAAGGCATTACCTTCGATACCGGGGGCATCAGCCTCAAACCGGGCGGCGCTATGGATGAGATGAAATTCGACATGTGCGGAGCCGCCAGTGTGATCGCCACCATGGGATGTGTCGCCGAATTAAAACTGCCCATCAACATAGTTGGCGTGGTAGCAACGGCGGAAAACATGCCCGGTAGCCGTGCCACCAAACCCGGTGACATCGTCACCAGCATGTCGGGTAAGACCATCGAGATTCTAAATACTGATGCCGAAGGCCGCCTGGTACTATGCGATGCCCTCAGCTACGCCGAACGATTCAAGCCCCGCAGCCTGATCGATATCGCCACGCTCACCGGCGCTGCGGTTGCCACCTTCGGTAGTCACGCGAACGCACTGCTCAGCAACGATGACAAGTTTGCTGCTGCACTGCTGGACTGTGGGGAACAGAGCCTGGACCGGGCCTGGCAGCTGCCGCTGTGGGAAGAATATCAGAGCCTGTTGAACAGCAACTTCGCCGACATCGCCAATATTGGCGGGCCACGAGCCGGCACCATAACAGCCGCCTGTTTCCTGTCACGCTTTACCGAGAAGCAGAAGTGGGCACACCTGGATATTGCCGGCAGTGCCTGGCACTCCGGAGCCCAGAAAGGGGCTACGGGCAGGCCCGTGGGCTTGTTGGTTGAATACCTGAGCAGACAGAAGGCCTAGCGGTGCAACGCGCCGACTATGCCATGGGATAAGCGATGACCCAGGTGAGTTTTTATACACTGAGCAGCAGCGATGAACCCAGCCGCCTGCTGCTCGCCTGTCGGCTCACGGAGAAGGCACGCTCGCTGGGGCATCGCATCTTTATTTGGGCTGAATCGACCGAGCAGGCGCAGCAGCTGGATGCTCTGCTGTGGCAATTCAAGGCAGGCAGCTTTCTACCCCATTCGGTGCTCGAGACAGAGCATCCTGATGGGGAGGCGATAGCCATTGGCACGGCAAGGCAACTGGAGTACCACAGCGATGTCTTGATCAACCTCAGCGAAGCAGCCTGCCATGGTCACCGACAATTCTCGCGAATTAGTGAAATAGTTGACGCCGACAAATAGAGCCTGAAGACTGGTCGTGGGCGCTATCGTTACTACCAGAGTGAGGGTTATTCACCGGAGACTCGCAAGTTGTAATCAGCCGATCCAGAATGCCGTCCCGGCTGATTTAACGAGTCTAGTAATTCCGGAAAAGCCACCGACCTTCAGGTATACTTGCGCCTTTTTAACAGGCGCGCAATTTCGATCGATGGACAAGACATACCAACCACAGCAGCTGGAAGATCACTGGTACAAAACCTGGGAAGCACGAGGCTATTTCGCGCCCCAGGGCGATGGTGCGCCCTATTGTATTGTGATCCCGCCACCGAATGTGACTGGTCGGTTGCACATGGGCCATGGATTTCAGCACGCCATCATGGATGCGCTGATTCGTTATCACCGTATGCTGGGCCATGCCTCACTGTGGCAGGTGGGCACCGATCATGCCGGCATCGCTACACAGATGGTGGTGGAAAGGCAGTTGAACGCAGCCGGCACCAACCGCCAGGCAGTGGGCCGGGAAGCCTTCGTCGAGAAGGTATGGAATTGGCGTGAAGAATCCGGTGGCATAATCACGCAGCAGTTGCGCCGCATGGGTTCTTCGCTGGACTGGTCCAGGGAACGCTTCACCATGGACGCGCAATTGTCGGCGGTGGTGGAAAAAGCCTTTATCGACCTGTACGACGAGGGTTTGATCTACCGGGGTAATCGACTGGTTAACTGGGATCCTCAGCTACACACGGCAATCTCCGACCTCGAAGTCATCTCCGAAGAAGAGAACGGTTCACTGTGGCATTTCCGCTATCCATTGGCTGACGGCGCTACCACAGCCACTGGAGAGAACACCATTACGATTGCCACCACCCGCCCTGAAACCATGTTGGGGGATACTGCGGTCGCGGTTCATCCAGAAGACGAGCGTTATAAAGAGCTGCTTGGCAAGTTTGTCGATCTGCCGCTGTGTGATCGCAGGATTCAAATCATCGCCGACGACTACGTGGATCCAGAATTCGGCACTGGCTGCGTCAAAATCACTCCGGCACACGATTTCAATGACTATGAAATTGGCAAGCGCCACGATTTGGAAGTGATAAATGTGCTTACCGATGACGCGCACATCAATGACGATGCGCCCGCCAGCTACCGTGGCATGGATCGCTTCGATGCGCGCACACAGATTGTCGAGGACCTGGACAAGCTTGGACTACTCGAGAAGATAGAAGCCCACAAGCTGAAAGTTCCCCGCGGCGACCGCAGCGGTGTCGTCATAGAGCCTTACCTGACTCACCAATGGTATGCGGCCGTACGGTCCCTAGCCGAACCAGCCATCAAGGCAGTGGAAGACGGTGAGATTGAATTCGTACCAAAGAACTGGGAGAACACCTATTTCGCCTGGATGCGCAATATCCAGGACTGGTGCATCAGCCGGCAACTGTGGTGGGGCCATCGTATCCCGGCCTGGTATGACGAAGAGGGGAATGTCTACGTGGGGGCCAGTGAAGACGAAGTCCGCAGTAAGTACCAGCTGGCCGAGAATCTGCTATTACGACAGGATGTAGATGTATTGGACACCTGGTTCTCCGCCGGGCTCTGGACCTTCTCTACGCTGGGATGGCCAGATGATCGTGAATATTTCGACCGTTTTCATCCCACCGATGTATTGGTAACCGGATTCGACATAATCTTCTTCTGGGTAGCACGCATGATCATGATGACCCTGAAGTTTACCGGCGAGATTCCCTTCAAAAAGGTTTACATCACAGGGCTGGTTCGTGACGAGCATGGCCAGAAGATGTCCAAGTCGAAAGGCAACGTGCTTGATCCAATCGATCTGATCGATGGCATCTCTCTGCAAGAGCTGATTACCAAGCGCACTGCCGACATGATGCAACCGCAACTACAAGAAATGATCGAACAACACACCCGCGAGTCTTTCCCGGATGGCATCACCGGATATGGCACCGATGCGTTGCGCTTTACATTCTACTCTCTGGCATCTACCGGTCGTGACATCAAGTTTGACCTGGGCCGCACCGAAGGCTTTCGTAATTTCTGTAACAAGATATGGAACGCTGCGCGTTACGTCCTGATGAACAGCGAAGACAAAGTTATTCCGAGCAAACTCAATCCCCTGCAATGCTCAGTGGCGGATCGATGGATAATCAGCCGTTTCGAACAGACGGCTAACGCTATCGAGGCAGCGATGGCGAACTATCGCTTCGACCTCGCCTCCCAGGCGCTGCATGAATTTATCTGGAACGAATACTGTGACTGGTATGTAGAACTCTCCAAGCCGATTCTCTGGGACGAGGAAGCCAACCCGGACCAGTCCCAGGCCACGCGCCGGGTGTTACTCACAGTTCTGGAAAAGAGCCTGCGCCTGCTACACCCCTTCATGCCCTTTCTTACCGAAGAAGTCTGGCAGCGAGTGGCGCCGCTGTTAAGCATAGAGGGAGACAGCATCATGCTGCAGCCCTATCCGGTATACGATGTCGCTAATGTCGACCAGGAAGCAGAAGCCAATATCGATTGGTTGAAGGGCGTCATCATTGCAATTCGCAATATCCGGGGCGAGATGAATATTTCGCCTGCCAGGTCTATTCCTGTGCTACTGCGGAGCAGCTCTGAATCCGACCGGCAACGTCTTGAGGGCTATCGCCCTTACCTGCAGAAACTGGCCAGACTGGACAGCATCGAATATCTGGCTTCCAGTGCTGAAGCGCCTGCCGCCGCCACGCAGTTGCATGGTGATCTGGAGATACTGGTGCCACTGGCCGGCCTTATCGACGTGGAAGCAGAATGCGCCCGGCTTAACAAAGAAATCAGCAAGCTCGAGGGCGGCCTCAGGGCGGTTAGCGGCAAACTGGGTAACACGAAGTTTGTCGACAACGCACCCCAAGCGGTGGTGGCCAGGGAGAGGGAAAAAGAACAGCAGATGTCCGGTGCGTTGAAGGCGCTACGGGAAAAGCTGGAACAACTTCAAGTTCTCTAGACTTACAATTCTCTCAGGTCTTTCGGCATACTGAAGACGATATTCTCTTCAACCCCCTGCAGTTCTTCAGGCTCCCGGTGACCTATCTCTTGCAATTTCTGCACGACCTGTTGCAACAGTATTTCCGGCGCCGACGCCCCGGCACTTATGCCAAATCGTGACTTGTTCTCGAACCAGTGCAGATCGATATCATCGACGCTGTCAATCAGGTAGGAAGCGCAGCCCAACCGTTCGGCCAGTTCCTTGAGGCGGTTTGAGTTTGAACTATTGGGTGAACCAACCACTAATAGCAGATCGCATTCCAGGGCGAGCTGTTTTACCGCATCCTGCCGATTCTGCGTGGCATAGCAGATGTCTTCCTTGCGCGGCCCCTGGATTGCCGGGAACCGCTTACGCAAGGCATCGATCACCTTCGCCGTGTCGTCCATCGACAAGGTAGTCTGAGTGACGTAAGAGAGCTTGTCAGGATCATTCACCTCAAGCAGTTGCACATCTTCTACCGATTCAACCAGATAAATCTGTCCACCATTATCACTTTCGTACTGGCCCATGGTGCCTTCGACTTCCGGGTGAAACTGATGGCCGATGAGCACACACTCTCTGCGTGCCTGGCTGAACCTGATCACTTCCAGATGTACTTTCGTCACAAGGGGGCAAGTGGCATCAAATACCTTATAGCCTTTCTCTCTCGCTTCTTCCTTAACCGCCTGGGAAACTCCATGAGCGCTGAAAATAACGATGGACGGTCTGCCTTGCTCATCAATTAGTGGAATATCGGACAACTCATCGACGAAGATGGCACCGCGTTCCCGTAGCTGGCGTACAACGAATTTGTTATGCACCACTTCGTGACGCACATAAATCGGGGCACCGTAGATGTCCAAGGCACGATTAACGATATCAATGGCACGATCCACGCCAGCACAGAAACCCCGTGGATTCGCGAGCCGAATCGAAGTAGCCGATTCTGTTGTTGCCTGAAGATTCATACTGAGGGCCGCACTAAAGTTTCACTTCCACCGCCGCGACGCTGACGGGAATGACGGATATGATTCTGGCCTTGAAGAGGATCGGTTTGCCAGCCAGGGGATGATTAAAATCCACACTGATTGAGTCTTCCACAATAGCCGTTATGACTCCCGGCAAATCGAATCCAGCGGCATCCTTGAAGGATACTACGCTGCCTACTTCGGTCGGGATCAACTCATCTTCCAGCAAATGTCTGAACTTGGCAATGGCAATTCGATGTCGATTGTCCGGATTGACCGGCCCGAAGGCCTGTTCCGCTTGCAGCAAATGCTCGATCTCTTCGCCCGTCTTCAAACCGATAAGCAATGCCTCGAAGCCAGGTAACATATTCCCATCGCCCAGTCGAAAACTAGTGGGATTCCCAGAAAAATTGGAGTCTATGATCTCTCCATTACTGAGTGCCAGGGAGAAATGCAGGCAAATCAGCGCGCCGTTCTCGATGACAGGTTCTGGTCTCTGCTGCATCCCGAATTCGAATAAAGCTCAGGCGAAACGACGCAGCTCGCCGTCACCTTCGATGTTATCGACACAGCGGTAACAGAGGGTAGGATGCTCGGCGACTTCTCCCACATCCTCGCGATGATGCCAGCAGCGCTCACACTTGTTGTGAGTCGAGGCGGTGACAGTGAGTTTAAGCCCATCGAGATTGGTCTCGACTGCTCCATCTTGCGCGTTCTCCAGAGTATCGATCGAAGCTCTAGAAACAATCAACACGAAGCGCAGCTCCTCTTCAAGCCGACCCAACAGTTCTGCTAATGGCGGATCGCAGTATAGATCGACTTCGGCACTCAATCCGGAGCCTAGCAGTTTTTCGGCGCGCTTGATTTCAAGCTCCTTGTTTATCGCCGTCTTAACAGCCATGAGCTGGCGCCAGAACTGATCCGAAAAATTTTCCGCTTCATCGAGCTCAGCCACACTGTCGTCGAAGTCTGAAAGCAGCACCGAGGCTGCACGCTCGCCGGGAATATTCTGCCAGATCTCGTCGGCGGTAAAACTGAGTATCGGCGCGATCATGCGGCTTAACATCTCCAATATATGGAACATGGCAGTTTGCGTCGAGCGGCGCGCTGGGCTATCGGTCTTCATCGTATACTGTCTATCCTTGATCACATCGAGGTAGAAGCCACTCAGCTCGATCGCACAGAAATTGTGAATCTTCTGATACACGTTCAGGAAATTGCATTCATGGTAGTGCTCGATGATGTCTTTCTGTAGTAACTGACACTGGCGAACTATCCAGTAATCCAGCGTCAGCAACTCACCTACCTCAACTGAGTCTGAAACCGGGTCGAAGCCATTCAGATTGGCGAGCAAGAATCGCCCTGTATTGCGAATTCGTCGGTAAGCATCGGCGACCCGTTTGAAAATTTCCTCGGAAACTGTCATCTCGCCGCGGTAGTCAGTGGCAGCTACCCACAGCCTCAGAATATCGGCACCGTGCTGCTTAAATATCTTCTCCGGCGCGACCGTATTACCGAGTGACTTGGACATCTTCTTGCCTTCGGCATCGACGAAGAATCCATGGGTGAGTGCGGCTTTGTAAGGCGCGCTGCCGTGCATGGCGATGGCGGTCTTTAACGAGGACTGAAACCAGCCGCGATGTTGATCTGACCCTTCCAGATACAGGTCGGCCGGGTACTGCAATTCTTCCCGTTGCTTAAGCACGGAAAAATGCGTGACTCCCGAGTCGAACCACACATCCAGAGTATCGGAGACCTTCTCGTAGTCAGCCGCTTCGGCACCCAGTAATTCTTCTGCTTCCAGCTCGAACCAGGCCTCGATACCCGCCTGTTCGATTCGCTCGGCAACCTGTTCAAATAATTCCTCGGTGCGTGGATGCAGTTGCTGGGTTTGCTTGTTAACGAACAGCGTTATTGGCACACCCCAGGTACGTTGGCGTGAAATACACCAGTCCGGACTCGCCCTCAACATGAGTTCCATGCGTGCCTTACCCCAGTCGGGAATCCATTGGATTGCCTCTACCGCCTCAAGGGCTGAGTCCAGCAATCCCTTTTCGCTCATGCTGATAAACCATTGGGGAGTAGCTCGGTAAATCAGCGGCGTCTTGGTGCGCCAGCAGTGCGCGTAGCTATGGGTGATTATCTCTTCGGCCACCAGCGCATTGGTCTTGCGCAGTGTGTCAAGAATTTGCTCGTCGACTTTATAGACATGTGCTCCGGCAAACTCACCGGCTCCGGCGGTAAACACACCGTTCTCGTCGACAAGATTCAGCGTACCGAGACCATAACGCTGGCCCACATTGAAATCGTCCACACCGTGATCTGGAGCGGTGTGCACTGCCCCGGTACCGGTTTCCGTGGTTACATGCTCGCCCAGAACTAGAGGTACCTGTCGGTCTACAAACGGGTGTTGCACTAATAACTTTTCAAGATTCTGACCACCGGTCTCAGCGAGTCTTTCGAAATTCTCGCAACCGTATCTGGCCATCACTGAGTCCACCATGTCGCTGGCCAGTAACATCAATTCTGAGCCATTGCCAAGATCGCAGCGCACCAGCGTATAGGCGAGCTCGGCATGCAGACACACGGCCTGATTCGATGGCAGCGTCCAGGGAGTAGTTGTCCAGATGACGACGGATATGGATTCGACATTACTCTCCAGCTCAGCCGCATTGAACACCGCAAGAAATTGCTCCCTGTCAACCACGGGAAATCGCACGTCGATCGCGAAAGAAGTCTTATCCTGGTATTCGACCTCGGCCTCCGCCAGCGCCGAAGCACCGACGACGCTCCAATAAACAGGTTTGTATCCTTTCACCAGATAGCCGTTGGCAACTATCTTACCCAGTGCCCTGACGATATTCGCCTCGGTCTCAAAGTTCATGGTCAGATAGGGTTTATCCCAATCGCCCAGCACACCCAGACGAATAAAACCCTGCCGCTGAATGTCCACCTGTTTTTCCGCATAGTCACGACAGGCCTGACGGAACTCGGCAAAGCTGACCTTCTGCCCCGCCTTGCCTTTCTTCTTCTCAACGTTGTGTTCGATCGGCAGGCCATGACAATCCCAACCCGGAATATACGGCGCATCATAGCCGCTGAGCTGCCTGGATTTGACGACGATGTCCTTGAGCGTCTTGTTGATGGCATGGCCCAGGTGCAATTCACCGTTTGCGTAAGGGGGACCGTCATGCAGGATAAATTTGGGGCGACCGGCGTTCTTGGCGCAGATCTGGCGATACAGATCGAGTTTCTGCCATTTCGCCAGCATGGCCGGTTCCCGTTGCGCCAGGTTGGCTTTCATCGGAAACTCGGTGTGAGGCAGGTTGAGTGTGTCTTTGTAGTCAGTCATTGCTATCCCGAATCTTCACCGCTTACAGTGCCGCGCCGAAGACTTCACGCACCTGCTGAACATCGGCACTGATTTGTTGCTTCAATGCATCCAATCCATCGAATTTCAATTCTTCCCTGAGCTTGAGCCTGAAAATAATCTCTATGTTTTTACCGTATAAGACCTCATCGAAATCCAGGATATGCGCTTCGAGCAGAGCATCACCATCTTCAGTTACCGTGGGCCGATACCCAATGTTAACCGCTGCCGGATGAAAACGGTCACCTAACCTTACCTGACATGCAAACACTCCGTGTAGCGGGATATTCAGTCGATGAGGGTTGATATTGCAGGTTGGAAATCCGAGCTCAGAACCCAAATGCTGACCGCTTACCACCTCACCTGTCATCGAGAATGGTCTGCCCAGTAATTGTTCTACCAATTCGAAATTCGACTCGGCGAGTTGCTCACGAATGAAGGAACTGCTGATACGCTGTCCATTGCGTTCGTAAGCCGCTGTTTCGATTACTTCAAATCCAAATTCTTCACCGGATTTTTGCAGCAATGAAAAATCACCCCTACGATTATGCCCGAACCGAAAATCATGTCCGACAATGAAGCAGGCTATACCCAGGCCATCAACAAGAATTTCCTGAATGTATCTTGCCGCGCTAAGCTCACTGATGGCTTTGTTGAAACTGAGCTGAAATACATAGTCGATTCCGAAACTCTCCAGTAGATCAAATTTTTCCTTGAGCGATGTCAGACGGGTTGGGCACTCGCCGTCGGGACCGGCAAAAAACTCCTCCGGGTGAGGTTCGATCAGAATCACCAGTGAGGGCAAATTCAGCTGCTCGGCCTTCTGCTTGAGTTGATCCAGAATCAACTGGTGACCCAGGTGAACCCCATCGAATTTACCGATGGTGGCAACACAGCTCTGCTGTAGCTGGGAAAAGTGATTTGTGTCTTCAGATATGATCATGGGGGCTGGGTGCCGCTAAAAGCGCAGGATTATACCCCTTTCTCCCTGAGCTGTGCAGGATTCCTGCTGCCAAATGACGGCTTTCTGCCAGTCAGGCAATGAGAGCGGGAATGCAGCCTGGTCTGAGATTTATCCGGCGTCTCGCTGGGCTCGCAGTCTCTTCAATCCCTTTCGAAACAGGATGTTTGCCAGCGCAATCAGACAGATGATGACCAGGCCCTGGCCAATCATGGCATTAACGACTGAAATTGTTTCAGGTCGACTCGAAAGGAGCACTAAATTGACAAGCGTGGCCGCAGCCACGATTCCTATCAACGTAGCGGCACCGAGCTGCAATATCGCGACAAGCTTGTCCATCACCGGATTATAGCAAGTCAAGGGACGCTCTGAACAAATAGTTGGCGTCCCTAGGCAGACTCTTGCCGTTTATGGAATGACAGGAATTGTTTCAGCCCTTCGGCTCCGAGAAAACGGTTCAGCGTCTTGACGTCAGTCTTCCTGGCATCGACGATGATTAACCCCTCCAGCGAGTCATTGAATTTGGAGTGAATATTGAAACACACCAGCCTGCCATTCAAAGACAGGTAATGGCGCAATAGCACCGGCACTGCCTTACCGGGATCACAACGCCCTATTAACTTGCCCAATATCTTGACATTAGCCAGTTCCGACAGTATTTCCCCACTCCACACTCGGTTTCGCACCCGGTGAGGAGTCAGTGGTTGGGCCAGCTCGGCAAACTCCTGTGCCTTGAAATTTGTAAGCAGGGTATCCGCAATAAGAGATCGCGCCAGATCGCTATACTCTCTGGAAATACTCACCGAACCGAATAAAGTGTGATACCTGGGTCTCTGCACGAGTATTTGGCCAATACCTCTCCACAGCAGATTCAGGGAAGTCGGCTGGCGTTGATAATCTGGATGAATGAAAGACCGACCCATCTCGATCGCCGAGCCCAGCCGCCTGGTAAAGGCCTCATCGTACTTATACAGGGAACGTGAATAGAGCCCGGCGACACCATGTGCTGCGACGATTTCATCCACCAGTCCGACACGATAAGCCCCGGCAATGCGTTTTTCTGATTTATCCCAGAGAAACAGATGCAGGTAGTGAGGGTCGAATTGATCGGAGTCCCTGGATAGTCCGGTACCCTCTCCCACCGCACGGAACGATACCTCTCGAGCGATAGCTATCTGTTCCATAATCGCACCCAGGCTTTTAAAAGGTGCGCAATAGACATCCAGCACCTCATGCTCAACCAGCTTGAATTCCTGCAGCCCCGCGATGGCGAGATCAATCTCCGTGGCGTTTATCTGCAGATCGAACTCATCGATGTTCTGGGTGGGTATGACACGGCTCTTGTCAGGTTGCTGTGCGAGCGCATCGGTGCTCACCCGCAGATATTCGGTGACCGCGCGGGGGTTTTGCAGGAGTCGCAATTCCTGTGCAGGAATAGGCCGGCCAAAAGTGAGCGGTAGGGTGTAACCCTTTTTATTGGCGAGTTGGCGTGGTAGCAGGACCGTACGCAGGCGAGGATGCAGCATGCCTGCGGCATAGAAGTAGGAGCTGTTACGCCCGCCGACATAAACCGGCACGCTGGTGCATTGGTATTTCTTAACCAGCTGCCCCACCAGTCGATTCCAGCAACGGTCCAGGATGCGCCCCTGGCCTAGCTTATAGGCTGCCACCATGCCCGCCGGAAAGATGAGTACGGCGCCATCTTTCAGTAGATGTTTGTGTACCTGCTTGATGCCGCCGACATTGCCAGCCGCAGCATTACTGGACAGTACATCCACGCCAATAAACAGATCTGCCACTTCAGGGATGCGGCGCAGCAATTCATTGGTGAGTACCCGTAAGTCCGGCCTAAGCTCGGCAACTACCTTGGCAATGGCCATGCCTTCCAGTCCACCCAGCGGGTGATTGGCAACAATCAGCAACGGACCTTCACGCGGAATATCATCGAGATTCAGACTATTCTTGATCTCAATAGTGATCCCTAAAGCAACGAGAGAATAGCTCAGAAATTCGTAAGATGTTGTCTGTTTTGGACGCTCATCATAAATCTTCGCTAGCGGGCTCAGGGCCAATACCCGCTCCACTAGAGCGGCGACGAATCTAGGCTTGATTGGCAGTCGGCAAGGATTAGTCATTTTGTGGATACTGCTTTACCAGTTTGCTTTCGTGTCGCCAGGCCTTGTAAAGTGCCAGCAATCCAGGTGTGGTATACCCCTGATTTCGGTTAGCGTGCCCCAGTTTAAACTGCGTTCTGTACTGCCGCAATAGCGTCGTTATCGCATCCCACAAGCCGGCATTGCGATCCCAGATATTTATGGACTCGGCACTGGCGCCGTTTATCTCAATGATTTCGAAATCCTGCCCCAGTTGCAGGCTTTCAATATCCTTGAACTTCACGTCGAGGCGGCCGTAATTAATGTTAGGGATATCATCGAATATTCGATCCAGCGATTTTAGCAGTTGCTCATTGATCAGGTGGTTGGCATCTCGGAATACCGCTCCACGACTATGACTGGCAGCAAAGATCAACCTGAATATCTCTCCTTCCGGAACTGGCTCGTGCCATTTGTCGTTGTGTCGGTTGCGGTACAAATGTAGCAATTCACCCGCTCTAGGATCCTGCGCCACCAGTTCTGCCAATGTGCTCACGCCATCGCCTACGACATATGGCATGTACTTCAATGCAATCGATGTAATCTCACCGCCATCCTGGCCCGGATGCCTAACATAGAACACACCTGCTTCGGCATGCCAGTCACTGAGCCGCTGAAACTGTATTCCTCCCCCGCTTGGAAAACTCTTCAGGTAATCCTGTAGTTCGCTCTCACTCTTTAGCAGTTTTACGCCAACACCTCGACAACCGAGCTCTGGTTTGCCGACAATCGGCAAATCGAAACCAGATGATCTGAGAGCGACCAACACGTCAGTAGTCTGCGTGTCCACATCGGCGTCACTCACTTCATATGTCATCCAGGGTAATATCCATTTTCGAGCTTCATCACCAGCCACCTCGAATATCTCTGACTTCGACGTGCCCACCATACCTGACAGCGAAATTGCCGGATTCGCAATGAGTGGCAGACTGAGGCTTCGGTAGCGAATGGCCAGCAAAACCCATTGCAGGACAACGGGAATATACATCAGCCACATCGGCCAGAACTCGAAGAACGATGTGGTACGGCCACTCAAGTCAAGCGGTGGCATACCAGGTTGAGCACGATGGGAAGTTTCCTGTGGCGGAGTATTCAAGACAGTATTGGCGAATTGCATCGCTCACTAGACCGATAGAAGCCACTCATTATTGCACCCCCGGATGAGTGTCTCAATTGGTGGAGCAGATGACTATGCTATTATCTGCCAAAATTCATCACCGGATTTAAAAGATTTAGCCTACTTATGCTGGGAAAAATTCTTCTCACCCTGGCGGTTATTGGCATCGCGTATTTCATCTTGCGAAAACGCCAAATTGCGGAAAGCGGAAACCAGCAGCCTCCAGCCCGCAAATCGCCGACCGCTGACAAGAGCGCTGCAGCAGGAAAAACGGCCTCCGCCGTTGATCAGAAGGAGGCAGATGGCAGCCTGGCGGCAGATTTGCGCATTGGAGCCTATATGTTCCTGGTCTTGATGGTGGGCCTGGGAGCTGCACTCTATTATTTCCGCTGGCAGGACGACCACAGGATACTCACCGTCAACCTGCATAGAGATAGTCAGGCCACACCGGTTACCTATGAGGTCTACAAGTACCAGCTGGACCAACGCAGCTTTGTCACCGTCGACGGAACGACTGTCAACGTTGCCGGAGATGAACGCATGGAGGTCATTGGACTTCAGGACTAAGCAATACAGCTATCGCGCGCTTGCTCAAATCCACTAAAGCATCTTCGTCGAGCGCTGCGTAGTCGGCTATTTTAGCGCGCATCGAGGCCGCCCAGAAGCGTCTCATATGATCGGCGACCCGTGCAGCATCCTGCTCCTCGCTGTCCCCCCGTGCCAGGTTGGCAGAGATTTGATTGAGCATTTTTATCAGGTGTTTTAGTTCAGCATCGGTCATCGTTACACCTGTGTAAGTCGCTGTGAATTAGTATAAACAACATGCCGGCCAGCGCTGGAAAACCCAACCAGGCTGATGTTTGCCTGTTGGGCTACCTCCAGTGCCATGGTGGTTGGTGCGGAGACCGCCACTACCACGGGCATTCCCGCCATGGCAGCCTTCTGCACAACCTCGTAACTGGCGCGACTGGAAATCAACAGAAATCCAGCAGCGGCAGACAAGCCTTCCTGACACATCCTGCCTACCAGTTTATCGAGCGCATTGTGCCGGCCCACATCTTCACAGAGTTGCAAGATAGTACCATCGGGATCGCACCAGGCTGCACCATGTACGGCACCGGTTACCGACTGGATTGGTTGATTGTCGGCCAACGCCTGGGTCGCATGCTGGATTGCTGCATGGGAAATTACGCAATCGCCTGTTACCGGTTTCACGGGAAGGCGAATCTGCTGCAGGGATTCCGCACCACAGATGCCACAGCCAGTACGCCCGGTGAGGCTGCGACGCCTGTCTTTCAACCCTGCAAAACATTGATTGGAAACGGATATCTTGACCTCGATTCCAACCGCACCATGTATCAGCTGCAGGTCGTAAATATCGTTACTGCTTTCGATGATGCCTTCGGTAAGGCTGAAACCAATGGCAAAGGCTTCTAGGTCCGTGGGACTGACCATCATTACGGCGTGGGACAGGTCGTTGTAAACCAGCGCTACCGCTGTTTCCTCGGCAATCTTGTCGGTAATGGTCTGCACGTCAAGCTGACTGTCCGCAGCGGAATGCTGATGGGCTGTCCATACATCGACCGAGGCCTCAACAATACCCGGCTCGGAAGTTGATTGTTCGTCTTCAGCCGTTACTGCAGCGTCATTCTCCAGGCTCTGTCTCTTGTCCATGTTCCCCACGTCAGGATTTGGCCCGATCCAGCAAGCCCAGTTGCTGTTCTGAGAAGGCTTCATACTTGGCCTGCCAATCGGAGAGGCCCGAGACTTTGCTCACCTGTACTGCCGTCACCTTGTACTCAGGGCAATTTGTGGCCCAGTCGGAGTTATCCGTTGTGATGACATTGGCACCGCTTTCCGGATGATGAAAGGTCGTATACACAACGCCGGGTTGTACGCGGTCGGTGATGTCAGCCTTGAGTACAGTATCCCCCACACGACTGCGCAGTTGAACTGAATCACCCCGGTTGATGCCTCTCTCTTCGGCATCGTGTGGATGAATTTCCAACACATCCGCAGCGTGCCAACTCATGTTTTCCGTGCGTCGTGTCTGGGCGCCAACATTGTATTGTGACAGGATGCGCCCGGTGGTTAGTAACAGGGGAAAGCGCCGGTTTACTTTCTCATCGGTGGCGACAAATTCGGTGATGGCGAAATAGCCCTGCCCCCTGACAAACTCATTCACATGCATGATGGGTGTCCCGCAAGGCGCAGCGTCATTGCACGGCCATTGAATCGAGCCTTGCTGCTCCAGCCGATCGTAACTCACTCCCTGAAAGGTCGGTGTCAGGGCGGCGATCTCATTCATGATTTCGGAAGGATGGCGGTAGTCCATGGGATAACCCAAAGCATTCGACAGGGCCATCGTGGCTTCCCAATCGGCTTTGCCACTGATTGGCGCCATTACTCTTCGTACCCGCGAGATGCGACGCTCGGCATTGGTGAAAGTGCCGTCTTTTTCGAGGAATGAGGCTCCCGGCAGAAACACATGGGCAAATTTTGCAGTCTCGTTAAGAAAGATGTCCTGAATGATCAGGCAATCCAGGTTCCGCAGTGCCGCTTCCACATGTTGAGTGTTAGGATCTGATTGGGCAATGTCTTCACCCTGACAATACAGGCCCTTGAAGTGACCCGCTACTGCGGCATCGAGCATATTGGGAATACGCATGCCAGGTTCACTATCGATCTGTACGCCCCAGCATTCTTCGAAAGGCTGGCGCACGCTGTCGATAGAGACATGTCGATAGCCAGGGAGCTCATGGGGAAACGAACCCATGTCGCAGGAACCCTGCACGTTGTTCTGCCCTCTCAGCGGATTCACACCGACCCCTTCCCGCCCGATATTACCGGTGAGCATGGCCAGGTTGGCGATGCCCATCACCATGGTGGAGCCCTGACTGTGTTCCGTGACGCCCAATCCATAATAAATGGCGGCATTCTTGGCGCTGGCATACAGCCTGGCCGCGGCAATAATCTTCTGCGCGTCGATGCCGGTGACTTTTGACATGGCCAGAGGTGAATTTCCGGGTTCGCTGATAAAGCGTTTCCACAGCTCGAACACCTCAGACTCGCAGCGTGCTTCGATAAAATCTGTCGCCTCGAGGCCTTCGGTGACAATGACATGGGCCATGGCATTGATCAGAGCTACGTTGGTACCCGGTAACAGGTTCAGGTGGTGGGCGCTGCTTACATGTGGGCTACGTACCAGGTCGATGCGACGCGGGTCGGCGACTATGAGCTGCGCTCCCTGCCTAAGGCGTTGCTTCATGCGCGAAGCGAAAACCGGGTGCGCATCGGTTGGATTGGCACCGATCACCATGATCACATCGGCTTTTCCCACCGAATCGAAGTTCTGGGTACCTGCCGACTCCCCGAGGGTAGTCTTTAATCCGTAACCGGTCGGCGAATGACAGACTCGGGCACAGTTGTCGACGTTGTTATTGCCAAAGGCGGCGCGGACCAGTTTCTGTACCAGGTAGGTTTCTTCGTTGGTGCAGCGCGATGAGGTAATACCACCCACCGAGTCTTGCCCATTCTCGTGTTGGATGTGCCTTATGCGCTGCGCCGCAAAGTTGACCGCCTCATCCCAGGAAACCTGTCGCCAGGGCTCATCGATACTGTCACGAATCATCGGTTCAGTAACACGATCCCGGTGTGTCGCATAACCCCAGGCGAAACGACCTTTTACACAGGAGTGGCCCCGATTCGCCTGGCCTCCCTTGTACGGCACCATGCGCACTAGCTGGTCGCCCTTCATTTCTGCCTTGAATGCACAACCCACACCACAATAGGCACAAGTGGTCAGCACACTATGTTCTGGTACACCGGCTTCGACCACTGACTTTTCTATAAGGGTCGCCGTCGGGCAGGCTTGCACACAGGCGCCACATGCCACACATTCAGAGTCCATGAAGTCTCCGTTCTGCCCTGCCACCACCTTGGACTCGAAGCCACGCCCATCGATGGTCAGTGCGTAGCTACCCTGCACCTCTTCACAGGCTCGCACGCAGCGGGAACAGACGATGCATTTACTGGAATCAAAATTGAAATAAGCCTGACTGGAGTCAAGGGGCGCATCCAGATGATTCTTGCCGGCATAGCCATAACGCACTTCTCGCAGCCCAACCTCGCCGGCAGCATCCTGCAACTCACAATCGCCATTGGCGGCACAGGTCAGGCAATCCAGCGGGTGGTCTGAGATGTACAACTCCATCACGTTGCGCCTGAGTTTCGCCAGCGCTGCGGTCTGCGTTCGCACAACCAGACCGTCTTCGGCCGGGGCAGTGCAGGAGGAAGGGAATCCCTTGCGCCCTTCGATCTCCACCAGACAGAGCCGACAGGAACCGAAAGCCTGCAAGGAATCGCTAGCACAGAGTCTGGGCAGGTTGATGTCGAGCTGTGCGGCGGCACGCATGAGTGAAGTACCACGCGGCACATTCACTTGCTGACCATCGATAGTCAGCTCGATCCTCTCGCTTGAATTATCAACAGCAATGGCGGGCGTACCATAGTCCTTGTCGGCATCGAGGGTCTGCTGAGAATTCGGGTCAAAAAATTGCAACATAAGTCTCTTTCTGGTTCAGCTGTATGGCCTCAGGATATTTTGAAATCATCGGCGAAATGCTGCAGTGCACTTCTGACGGGGAATGGCGTCATGCCTCCCATCGCGCACAATGATCCAGCTACCATCGTATCGCAGAGTTCTTCCAGTAAAGCCACTGCTTGTTCTCGTGCAGGCTCATTTTCCGCCTCGCCCTGGATTGAGTCGATAACTTCTACGCCTCTTACTGAGCCGATGCGGCAGGGTGTACATTTGCCACAGGATTCAATCCTGCAAAATTCCATGGCAAATCGGGCCTGCTCGCGCATGTTGACCGACTCATTGAACACCACCACTCCGCCGTGCCCCAGCATGGCATCTATCGCCAGGAACGCTTCGTAGTCCAGGGTTGTATCCCACTGACTCTCGGGCAGGTAAGCGCCGAGTGGCCCACCAACCTGTACGGCGCGCATCGCCCGTCCCGTGCGGGTGCCGCCCCCGAACTCTTCCAGCAGCGCGCGCAGTGTCGCCCCGAAAGCTAATTCAACCAGGCCTGCCTGCTTGATATTACCGGCTAATTGAAAAGGCAGGGTTCCGCGTGACTTGCCAACGCCGTAGCCTTCATAGCTTGCGGCCCCTCCTGCCAGAATGGTCGGTACCGATGCGAGTGACACTACGTTATTGATTACCGAGGGCTTGCCGAAGAGTCCTTCGATTGCCGGTAGCGGCGGCTTGGGTCTTACCTGGCCACGTTTTCCTTCCAGGCTTTCCAGCATGGAAGTCTCTTCTCCACAGATATAGGCGCCGGCCCCCAGCCTTACTTCAATCTCAAATTTCTTGTCACTGCCGGCTATGTTGTTACCCAGATATCCCCCATGTCTGGCCAATTCGATCGCATCACGCAGGACAGTGTGGGCGAGCGGGTACTCCTCCCGCAAATAGAGGTAGCCCTGTTCGGCGCCCACGGCCAATCCGGCGATGACCATGCCTTCGATCAGACTGAACGGATCACTCTCCATGAGCATGCGATCTGCATAGCAGCCCGAATCCCCTTCATCGGCATTGCAGACGATGTATTTCATATCCGAGGGCGTGTCCAGCACGGTCTGCCATTTAACGCCGGTCGGAAAGGCCGCACCACCACGCCCGCGCAGACCTGATTGGGTGATGCAGCTTACAATGTCCTGCGCTGACATAGAGAGCGCCGCATTCAAGCCCTCGAAGCCCTGCCGAGCACAGTAGTCTTTTAGCGACAGGGGATCGATGATTCCCACTCGGGAAAATGTCACCCGTTGCTGATTCTTCAGGAAGGGAATTTCTTCTGTCAGGCCGAGCGCCAAACGATGTTCTGTCGCTCCCTCCCAGAATCGATCTGCCATTAGTTGTCTGACATCTGCCTCGCCGACTGGACCGAAAGCGATGCGACCCCTGTCGGTATCGACCTCTACCATCGGTTCGAGCCAATACAGGCCACGTGAGCCATTGCGCAGAACTTCCATGTTGAGGCCCGCATCGGCTATTGCGGTGGCAAACCTGCCGGCAACCTGGTCGGCTCCGAGCGAGCAGGCGGTGGTGTCTCGAGGTACGTAAATTCGGATCATAGCGGCCTCTATTTGACCTCCACCGCGGTGTTACCGAGTTGCTTAACAATCTCATCGAAGCGCTCGGCATCGACGTGACTGAATACCCTGTCAGCCACCCGTACGGAAGGGGAACAGGCGCAATTACCGAGACAGTACACAGGCAGCAGGGTGATTTCCCCATCACCGGTAGTCTGATGAAAGTCGACGTTGAGCGAGCGCCTGGCGTGTTCTTCCAGTGCGCGACTCCCCATCGCCTGACAGGCTTCGGCTCGACAGATCTGAATCGTGTGTCTTCCGGGTGGGCTGGAACGGAAGTAGTGATAGAAAGTGACGACGCCATGCACTTCGGCACGGGAAAGGTTTAGACCGGAGGCAATAATGGGCAGCGTATCGCCTGGCACATAACCGATGGCATCCTGTAGAGCGTGCAGGATCGGCAGCAGGGCACCAGGCTGATCCTGGTGGGCCGCTATGATGTCCGACACTAAATCGGCATGATCAGCTTGGCTACTCGCTTCACTCATGAGTTCGATTTACTAAGAGGCTCTACTGCTGTTAGGCTAATTTTCAACGACTATTCAATGGCAAAGCGGGCGATCCGATCACCCCCGGCAATACCACCTACCCAAATCTCACTACCGACCTGGATAGCAACAGTTCCCAGAATCAATAGCTCATTGGAAGGGTAATCGACTATCTGCTGCGCGCCGAGTGTGTCCGGGTTTACCCTTGTTACGCGGGACGTCACCTCATCGCACTGCCCCTGACCGAGACAGGCAAAAACCGAATCGGGGGTCGGCCCGACATGACCCGCCGCGAGCAGGGAACCATCTGCTGCCCAGCGTACATTATCGATGTGATGACTGACGTTCACCGTATCAACCTGCACCGGTGTCTGACCTCGGGAAAGTCGAATCAGGCTGCGATTGGCCCAGCCGCCTATGTAGAACCAACGGCCGTCGGTTGACACTTCGATGCCATTTGGGCCGGCAGTTTCACTACCCGGAACCTGGCTCCAGCCCCGCCCGGAGTGCCATTCCCGCACTGAGCCATCGGGCATCTGAAAATGGGTCGCGGCAATGCCACCTTCTGGCAAAGCCACTACCGAGTTAAATACCACTGCCTCAGGTGCCAACACGCAACCAATCCAGGTCAATGACGGCGTGGCTCCGGTCATGTCGATGTCAAATACTTCGATGGATTCTCGGGCACCGTGGCGCACGACATACAAGCGGTGCGCTCCATCGGCACCAGTCGTCAGATTGATTCCGTGTGGCCGGAAAGCGGACATGTTGGGACCCGGACAGTCGCCATAGCTCACCGTATCGTGTCGGGGTTGCGCCGATGGAAGCGGGTAAAGCACCGCAGAGCTGTAGTCTCGGGTATCGACCAGATACAGATAGCCATCATCTTCCATGCCAGAGGCTATCAGCCACGGAGATTCGGGTACTATCGCAAGGTCTTCCGGGCTAACCGGTCCACAGACGAACTGTACGGCACCATCGGCTTCGCAGGCAGCCGCCGCAGTGGAAGGCGCAGTCATCAGGCAGCTAAGCGTGAAACAGGACAACAATAGTAGACGTAGTCTCATGGAATCTCCATTTACCTCTATTTACCTTTATTTACCTCTACTTACCCCTATTGATAAGCTATTGAAGAATAAAAGCTATCCCGCATGAAGTCCATCGCCCCTTCACGGCCCCTGGGTACTTCGGGCATCAAAAAAGCCCCTACCCGATGGGGTAGAGGCTTCTTATCGATCAGAGTTTGAACTTGAGCCAACAGGACAAACTGTGCGAGGTCGCTGCTGTTAGCTCTGGCTGAATCCGGTCTGAGTCAAATCCTTATCCGGAAGTATAGACTCCCCGGTGACCTTTGGCATGCGAAACGGCGTACTCCAGCATATCAGTAAAATCACCATCCATATTGATTAACACCAGTTCGTCCTGCTCCCGCACGAATACCGAAACGGCCTCCAGACGGTTCTGGTTGATGTTCAAGCCGACATAAACCCACACCTGCTCGCCTTCCTCCTTAACCTTGACGATACGTTCCCAAAGCAGGTTGTCGTTCTTGGCACGCAGCGATTCGGCAAAAGTGTCATCTGTGAAGTTGAAATTGCCACCGCGGGGATGGATTTGATAGACCGCGACTTGCAGATGATCGACGTCAGATAAATCTGCCTCATTGAGAGTAACCACATCCAGGAAGTTGAATATTCCACCTCCCATTGCTATGCCTACTTCTTTCTGCAGAGATATTTCCGGCATCTGTTGTGTGATCGAATCACGCACCGGTCTAAACGGCCGGTCGGTGAAAGACATACAACTGCTAAGTACAAGTAGTGCAACGCCGGCAACGATTGTCTTCGTTTTTATTATTGATATTTTCATTCTCAGGTCCGCTCAGTTAACGTCCAAATCCACCAGTTCGTCGATATTGAATCGTTGTCCGAGGGCACTGATGTCATCGGTGCTGATACCGCCTACGATGTTCACCAGAACCGTATCGCCTGGCTCTGCCACCATGATGGCAATCCCATAAATTACATCGGCGTCATCAGACAATCTGAAGTAGATGTCCACATGTTCCGAGTCTTCCCGGATGCGAACCACACGTTCCCAACCCTGTTGATCCAGATCATCAGCAATGACATTCATCGAACCGGAAATTTCATCGACATCAATGGCATCGCTCTCGAACACATTGACGGTGACCTGCAGGAGTTTGGATATGAAGTTAGCGGCTTCTTCATCCTCACTACGTATCAAATTGGTGACCATGTTCAGTAGTGGTGCCTTCAGGCTCACCTCAACATTGGGTTCAATATTGGCGATGGTGGTCAGGACCGAGAAATCAACATAACCCGGATGATCTGCCACACGGTTGTCGGCGGCCATGGCAATTGGAATCATGCCGATGCACACCAGTGGTAGTAATAGTCGTCTTAACATTTTCATACACTTACCTCGCAAGAAAAACTTAATTAGATTCTGGCGTGAGCCTTGTCTGGCTAAATTGGGCCATTCTGTAGCGGTTCCTGGCTCCTGTTGCTGGCTCTCTCGAAAGAAGCATTCAGAGAGTCTTGTAGGGGAGTTACCAGGAACCGGTCGCCAATCATTACCTCAGTTCGTTGACTGACCTGATTCAAATAATCGATGGCCAGGTTTAGATCCTGTAAAGCCTGGCTAATATCTTGTGGAGAATACTCTTCGGTTTGTTCACTATTGGTTGGGGTGGTTTGCTCTGCCACCATTGGCATGCCCTGCTGTTGATTCGTCAGTGTCGGCATAATGACGATTGCGATAATCGCAACCGCAGCAACCGGCATGGCGTAGCGGAAAAATACCGGTGTCGCTGTAATCACATCACTCAACTGAGACCAGAATGATGGTCGTGCCGGTTGTTCTGTAATTGGGTGCCCATCGGCCAGCCGGTAAATCGGTTCCAGTACGTGATCATCACAATCAATCTGTGGTAAATCCAGGATGGTATCCTGCACAGCCTGTGCATAATGGAATTCCCTGGCACAGGCGTCACACTGATGAACATGTGAGTTGAACTCTTCCTGCTGAGGAGTGCTAAGGTCGCCATCCAGATAGCTGTCTATCTGAAGTTGTACGAAATAGCACTGTGAGTCGCTATTACTTGGCATCTGTCTCTGTCTCCAATTCTTGGTAGCTTTGATTTCTCAATCTATTCACTGCCTGCCTGTTGTACATCGGACGGAGTTTTCGATTTATTGTTACTGTTAACACCGTTGTAGTTATCAAAAATTTGCCGTAGCACGCTATTTTCTCTTAACTTGCGCCTGCTTCGGTGCAGATACACTTTCACCTGCCTCTCACTCATATCCAGAGATTGCTGAATTTCAGCATAACTCATGCCCTGAATGTCGCGCATAATGACAATGCTTCGAAACGGTTCATCGAGAGACTTAATAGCCTCGAGCTGCGGTTGTTTGAAACCCTGCTCATCGATGTGCGCAACCTGATCTTCATAGCTTGCCTGCTCTGAAACATCTGCGTATTCATCTATCTTATTTTGTGCCGTTTTGCGCTTGCGCACATGATCAATCACCGCATTGCGCGCCACGCGCATTAGCCAGGCACCCAGCTTGTTGTGATCGATCTTTTGCCAGTGCTGCCACAGCTTGATGAATACTTCCTGGGTGACGTCCTCAGCATCTTCCCTGGCGCGCAGGCTATAGTGGGCAAAGGAAAATAGCCATTGCCTGTGCTGGTCTACGGCCTGCCGGTATTGAGGTAGCATTTGATAATAAAGACGGGAATAGTGGGAAAAGGTTACAGGATTGCACCGGCTTGGCATAGAAACGCCTTTCTTTCCAGGAAATCAACGGGTTAAAGTGGTATTTTGTCGCATTGCCGTGCGCCAATTCGGCCTGTATTGCTATACTGGCTGGCAATAATAAAATTTAGAGCTATTTCGTTGCCCATGGCAAAATTCAAGCTCCTATTGCTAGTAGGTTTATTGGTTCTCGCACCCACCTGGCTGCGTGCGGCAGAAGAGAGTGTGGTTCTGGCGGATGGCACTACTATCGAGGTATTGTTCTTCCTGCCCCAGCAAGCTGATAAACCCCCTCTGGCCGTGCTGCTGGCTGGAGGCTCCAACAATCAATTCATGGCCCGGGCGCAATTCTGGCTGGGAAAGGAGATGGTGGAGCGCGGTTGGGCAGTGGCTGTGCCAATCTCAGCTGAGGGGAGAATGTATTTCATTGACAACCCCGACCTGTTCCTTGGAATCATCGAAGATCTTCACAACAGGCATGAACTACAGCCGGGCAAGACGCTTCTGGCGGGAATCTCCAGCGGTGGAAGTGCGGCTCTGGCAATAGCTGCCGAGAGACCCCAACGGTACCTGGGTGTCGTGGCTACACCGGGACGTCTGCTGGACGAACAGAGATTTCAGACCTTACAAGGTCTACCGGTCTACCTGCGCATTGGAGAAAAAGACAATTTTCGCTGGAACAATCGCCTCGGCACGATGGTGGATTTACTACAGGTCGCCGGTGCCAACGTCGACGCGGCGATAGTTCCTGGCGCCAAGCATATCTTCCCCCTGGACTGGGAGAATCTGCAAACCTGGCTGGAAAAAATCCAGCAGCGACCTCTCTAAAAGAGGCAGCTGCTGTTTATTTTAGAAACGGTCTTCTTCGATCCAGTAATTGGTGACGACGTCATCGGTGAATTCGATGGACAGTGTCTCGGTGCGTTCTTCTTCTACATCAACCGAGAAAATCAGGAACAAGCCCACTTCGGTGTCCTTTTCCGAGCGGTTGCGGTACTTCCATATCTCAGAGCCATCGGCATAACTCAGCTTGGTAACTGGATCGCCAAACGATATACGTACCCAATCCTGATTGCTGATACCCACTTGCAGACGCGAAACATCGCCTTCGTTCCATACCGTTTGCAATGACCGAGAATCAGAATCGACTGTTACCAGACAGCCGGCTAAGCTTATGCACATTGCTACGAACAGTAATTTCTTGATCATTTAGTTTTCCCCGCGGTTAAATAATTTCATTGATTGCAAGATGGTTAATACCCAGACGATACGCCGTCAATCCTGATATACGACGCATTGGATGTAAATAGGTTACAGCTCGACTATAGAATATTAGCCACAGAGCCTGAATCGAAGCTGAACGCAGCTGTTGATTACTTCAATTAGCGGCAGAATTGCCTGAATCATCACGGTTGGCGATCACACAGTGGTTTTCTGATTAAAGGAATTGACCCTTCTGTTCGATTGATAGTGCAGAATACCGCAGTCGCCCTAATGAGAATCTGATCTGACATGAACAAATTTAATGAGCTGTTCCCTTTATGGGCCGTGCTGCTCTCGATAGCTGCCTTCATCTTCAACGAATTTTTCGCCGGCCTGGAACAGGCAATTGTTCCCTTGCTAGCTCTGGTAATGTTCATGATGGGGCTAACGCTCAGCGGTGCGGATTTCCTGCGAATCTCCCGCGATCCTCGGCCGGTATTTGTCGGTGTGGTGCTGCAATTTGTACTGATGCCAGCCTTGGCGCTTACCCTTGCCAGCATGCTGCAAATGTCCAACCAACTCACAGCAGGGATGGTGCTGGTCGGTAGCTGCGCTGGCGGCACTGCTTCCAATGTAATCTGTTATCTGGCAAAGGGAGATGTGGCGTTGTCGATCTCCATGACGATGACCTCCACTCTAATCGGCGTTGTGGCAACACCTTTTCTTTGTTCTTTTTATCTCTCTGAAACGGTCAGTGTCGATACATTCGGTATGCTGTTGAGTATCTTGCAGATAGTGCTGGTTCCTGTCGCACTGGGAGTACTGTTAAAGCATTATGCCGAGAACATTGTAATGCGTGTCGAGGCATTGCTTCCCAGTTTATCCATTATGATTATTCTGCTGATCATCGCAATCATCGTAGCGCTGAATTCCGGACAGCTGCTGGAGGTAGGCCTGCTTACTCTCCTGGCAGTGATGTTGCACAACCTGCTGGGACTGAGCGGGGGATTCTATATCAGCCGCCTGTTTGGTTTCGACCTGAAACAGAGCCATACGATCGCTATCGAAGTGGGTATGCAGAACTCTGGATTAGGCGTAGCGCTGGCCCTGCAATTCTTCTCAGCGACCGCCGCACTGCCGGGCGCTCTGTTCAGCGTATGGCACAACATCAGTGGATCCATACTGGCCTCACACTGGGGACGGAAACGCACTTCATTGGTATATCTGATTAAAGATCAGGAACACATCAAACCCAAGTAATCTAAGCAATTATCCCTCGCCAAACGAAGCCTGAATTGTTGTCCAATTTGCCAAATCGAATGCGGAGTGACCCCCATCACAAATAATTGGTCCAAAATGTTGACTTCAAAATTAATAGGCATACAATCCGCGCATCCAAAATTTTATTGTGCGGGGAAAATGAACACTTACAGCTTTCTAACAATCATGCCAACGACTATGTCCTTTCTAGGTCATCAGTTTTGCGTACGCGTGATTAATAATTGGGAGACCTACTTGGAGTGATTTCTGAACCCTAAACGATTAGTAACCGTTTTAAAGAAAAGACCTCTAAGTCGCAACGCCTAGAGGTCTTTTTTTTTGCTCCTAATTTAATGTAATACCCGCATAAGTATGTGGGTACTGGGGGACTATTGTGCTTAAAAAAAATAAATTGCACAGAAACATAACCGTAATCTATGGCCTGGCATTCTTTCACTGCTTCATGGTTATCGTACCGGTCATCGTGCCTTTCTTTATGTCGAAGGGACTGAGCCTTGCGGAATTTTTTACCTGCAGGCGGTCTTCGCGACCACTATAGTGTTACTCGAGGCACCTTCCGGTTATTTTGCAGATATTTTCGGTCGCCGATTCGCTCTCATTATTAGTAGCGTATTTCTTGGCTTCGCCTACTTCTTGCTGAATTTTGCAAACGACATGGCCAGCCTGATGGTGTTTGAAATAACCGCCGGTGTCGCCATGAGCCTTATTTCCGGAGCGGACATTGCGCTCCTGTATGACACACAGAAAGCGCTGCAAGAAGATACCCACTCCGAATCCGCAAAGGGTATCGCCCAGCTTGGCTTTATAAAGAGCCTGGCCGAAGCGCTCGGCGCCCTTGTCGGTGGTGTGCTGGCACTGTGGTCGTTCGATTTAATGGTCTTGATCCAGTCCGCTGTGGCATGGGTTTGCCTGCTGCTGGCCTTGTTGGTAGTCGAACCTCCCTACAAGAAAGCAGGAGCAGCGGAATCGCGTCTGCAAATCACCGAGATTCTCAAGCATCTGTTGGTACGAGATCCGGTACTCAGACGAGTGGTGCTGGCAATTCCATTGTACAGCCTGGCCACCTTCCATGTTGCCTGGCTGGTGCAGCCCTATTGGGAATCACAAAGGCTATCCCTGGCGGTGTTCGGAATTCTCTGGTGTGCCCAGAGTCTGACTGTCGCACTGGCTAATAAGTTCGGTTTCGAAATCGAGCGACGCTTCGGTGCCAGTACGTTGCTGGTCTTGATCGGCACCTTACCGATCCTGGGCCATTTCGGTATGGCCTGGTTCCAGGGCTGGACCGGCATCGTTATCGGGCTCTTATTGTTCGTCTGCCGGGGGCTGAACCAGGTAATCCTGGTCAATGCCCTGAACAGACGAGTTCCGAGTGAGTTTCGGGCAACTGCTAACTCATTCACCAGCTTCCTGTTTCGGCTGGCATTTATCACAACCGGGCCGCTGGTTGGATACGTGGCCCAGACACAGGGTCTGGTTACTGCATTGAATCTATTGGGTATCTCATCCATCACCTTATTCGTGGTGGTGATGATTCCACTGATTCAATCCGTGAAGGCAATTCAGCGACATGTGGTCGCATAATCCTCCCTCCCCCGCTCGGGGATAGGCACTCACTTACCTCCCTCCCTGTGAGTGCTTATCCCCATTTTTTTCAACTCCCACCATCGGAAGATGCACCGGGATTGAGCATTGTTCGTGCGCCGAATACCCATAATCGGCCTCTGCTGCACCATAGAGAAACAACATGGAAAATAGACAGCCTCATTACCTGGTGATAATTGGTGCTTTCAGCCTCCCCATGTTAAAGTTTTCTAGTCTTTTTAGTGGCGTTTCGCCGTATTGAGTCGCTTGCTTTTCGCCGACCTTGGTATCGTTCACGTATTGCACGATAAAAGTACCCAAACTGTGCATACGGCTTTTCCGCTGACAAAAACGACCCAAAATAATGCAGGAGAATAAAAATGAAATTGATAACCGCAATTGTCAAACCGTTTAAAGCTGATGATGTGCGTGAGGCATTAACGGAGCTGGGCGTAAGCGGAGTGACGCTAACTGAGGTAAAGGGCTTCGGTCGGCAAAAGGGGCACACCGAACTGTACCGGGGCGCAGAATACGTCATCGACTTCCTGCCCAAGTCCAAGGTGGAAGTCGCGGTAGCAGATGAATTGTGCGATCAGGCCATCGAGGCTATCTGTAAAGCAGCAGGAACCGGACAGATAGGAGACGGCAAGATTTTCGTCACTAACCTCGAACAAACCATTCGAATAAGAACCGGCGAAACCGGTAACGATGCCTTATAGGGGAACGCAAAAGAAATGAATATAACAGCAAGAACAAAACTACTCTTAGCCTGTCTACTACTCTTCGCCCCTTCACTCGCATCGGCACAGGAGCTGAATGGCGCTAACACCAGTTGGATTCTAACTTCCACTGCACTGGTTCTGTTTATGACTCTGCCGGGTCTGTCATTATTCTACGGCGGTCTGGTAAGAACCAAGAACGTGCTATCGGTACTGATGCAGTGTTTTGCCATCGCCGTCGCTATCTCCATTCTGTGGCTGGTAGTGGGCTACAGCATCACCTTCGGCCCCTCTGAGTCAGCCTATTGGGGTGGTCTGAGCAGGATGCTGTTTAATGGGATCACAATCGACTCCATGTCGGGAGACATTCCCGAGACGGTGTTCGCCTCTTTCCAGATGACATTCGCGATCATCACTCCGGCGCTCGTGGTCGGAGCCTTTGTCGAACGCATCAAATTCTCCTCGATGCTGATCTTCAGCGTACTATGGACGCTGGTCGTCTATTTCCCCGTCGCGAATTGGGTCTGGGGTGGCGGTTGGCTCGGCCAGATGGGTCTGATCGATTTCGCCGGTGGTACGGTGGTGCATATCACAGCAGGTGTGGCCGCCCTGGTTACGGCATTGGTAATCGGTAAGCGCAAAGATTTTCTCTCGGCAGCTACCCTGCCCCATAATCTCACCATGAGTTTTACCGGCGCTGCCATGCTCTGGGTGGGCTGGTTCGGCTTTAATGCCGGCAGCGCGCTTGCCGCAGACGGTGCCGCCGGAATGGCACTGTTTGTCACGCATATCTCCGCGGCAACCGGAGCCCTAACCTGGATTATTATCGAATGGATCAAGTTCGGAAAACCCAGCGGCTTGGGTGCGATCACAGGCATGGTGGCTGGTCTTGCTACGATTACACCTGCATCGGGTTCAGTCGGACCGGCAGGAGCCCTGTTAGTGGGCCTGTCTGGCGGCGTAATCTGTTATTTCGCCACGACTTACCTGAAGCAGACCGTCAAGATCGATGATTCACTGGATGTATTCCCGGTGCATGGCGTGGGAGGTATGGTCGGTACTTTCCTGGCAGGTATCCTGGTTTCTGCCAACCTCGGCGTATTCAGCGGTAACGGCCTGGCAGAAGGCATGACCGTTGGCTCACAGGTAGGGGTGCAGGTTATCGGCATACTGGCGACAGCCATCTATACCGCGATTATGACGTTTATACTCCTGAAATTGGTAGGCGTACTGACCTCAGGAATCCGCGTTAGCGAAGAACAGGAGCAGCAGGGTCTGGATATCACAGATCACGATGAAAAGGGTTACTCCATGTAATTGCATTGCGTGCACAAAAAAGCCGGCATCTCCTGTGAGTTGCCGGCTTTTTTAGTGGTCAGGCGTTACTGTTTACGCATGGTGGTAATGGCATACACCAGCTTGTTGCCTTTAAGGTCTGTGAAATGGGTCGCTATCATGCAGGTAGTTCTACCGTCATTTATAGCCTCACCCCTGAGCAGAAAACGCGGCCCGACGACCGGGGCAAAATAATCTATACGCATGTTCACTGTCGCAGCCCACCGGAACTCATCGGCATCGGCGAACAGGGAGCGTGCCGTGTAGATTGATATCATATCCACATAGGTGCCCGTGAATCCCCCGAATAGCTGTTTTCTTGGATTCAACAGGTGTTTGGGCAGGTGGGCATCGATCTCCACCAGCCCGGGTTCTTCCCGCAGTATCTTCCATTTATAGGATTCCACCAGATCACCGGCATTGTGCCCCGGTTTCAAGAAGATCGGCTGCTTCTGTGCTGCCTCGGTCATGCTAGTTCCCGTGTTAGTGCCGGATTTGTGGCATCGCTGAAAAGTCGCAGAGAATGAAGCAATTCAGCCCTCTGGTCAAATCACGCCCTGCCGGACACCTTCACGCGTACGATCGTGTCTCACCCCTGCTGGTCAAATCTCTCGCCGCTCCTTTATACTCTGCCTTCTACTCTCTCCTACGGGATAACAACAAAGGAGCAAAGCATGCTTTACGCCCTCCCCAAAATTCTGCGCAATTCAGCCAGACAGCTGCTGCTAAGCCTCGGTTTGATAAGCCTGGCTTCCATGTCGATGGCCGATGGCCTTCCCACTGACACACCAGAAAATGTGGGTGTTTCATCGCAGCGGCTGGAACGCCTGTCCGGTGCCATGCAGCGCTATATAGACACCAATATGCTGGCAGGTACTGTTTCCCTGATTTCCCGAAACGGCAAGGTAATACATCTGCAGTCCCAGGGCTGGAAAGACAAGGAGTCAGATCAAGCAATGGCAGATGATTCGATATTCTTCATCATGTCCATGACCAAGCCGATCGTCACCACCGCGCTGATGATGCTCTACGAAGAAGGACACTTCCTGCTAACCGACCCAATTACTGATTGGATTCCTGAACTCGAGGGTAAGCAGGTTATTGTGCAGGACGAGTTCGGCACCCATCGCGTACCGTCGGCACGACCCATTAATTTTCGGCACGTCTTATCCCATACCGCTGGCCTGGATCCGAGCCGTGCTGCTCTGAGCGAGGAAGAACGGCGCTTGCTGGGCAGGACCGATACACTCGAACAGGCATTGTTACAACGGGCGTCGCTACCGCTGGCGTTCCATCCCGGTGACAGCTGGCAATATGGCAGTGCTACCGACTATGTGGCGCTACTGGTGGAGCGCATTGCCGGTGAGCCATTGAAAGACTATCTACAGCGAAAAATCTTCGACTCACTGCAGATGGAAGATACGTTTTACGTGGTACCCCAGGACAAACAACACCGCGTCGCCAATGTATACAGTCCATCCGGACCTGGCCAGACCATCGAATTGTCACGCACTCCGGAATATAGCAACCAGCCGTTTTTCGGTTCTGCCTACTACGGCGGTGTGGCGGGTCTGTTTTCCACTGCGGGGGACTACTGGCGCTTCAGCCAGATGTTACTCAACGGTGGTGAACTCGATGGCGTGCGATTACTGAGTCCGAAGACGGTGAATTTAATGATTTCCAATCATAGCGGTGATCACGATGTGTATATTCGAGGTCCCGGCTACACGTTCGGGCTCGGCTTCGGCATCGTAAACGACGCCGGCAAGGCAAGGGATCCACTGACTCCGGGAACGTTCAGCTGGGGTGGTGCCTGGGGAACCATTTTCTGGGTCGATCCAGTGGAAAACATGATCGGCATCATGATGACCCAGATTACCTCCTACAGTCATCTGACGGTTCGACAGGAACTTGGTGTTACTGCAATGCAGTCGATCATCGACAGCTATTCTAATAAGCCCTTTGCAGTTCGCGGCTATCCAGTTCTAGACTGAGGACCCTCTGAAAAAAGGGGCCAAGTGGCCCCTTTTTTATTACTGGTAAGTGGATTATCGTTCATCCAGTAGTTGATATATTCTGCGGATCGCCCTGGGATCGATGCCCGGACCACGAATCTGCGCGTAGTTGTCAGCGTGATTACTCATGTCGATCTCTCTAGACGCCTGTTCCCAGTCCGCACCACGGCTATGCATCGCCGCAGTCTTGTCCCACAGATCACGCAGATAGGCCTGGAAATTTTCGATCGGTTGTTTGCTGCGCATTATTGGCCCGTGCCCCGGTAGCCAGGCGTCGAAATCGAGGGCCTTCAAGCCTTCCAATGAAACGGGCCACTCATCGACATGGCCGTCGCCCATATAGGCCAGTCCAGGTAGCATCATATCGCCGGTAAAAGCGACTTTTTCCTGAGGCAGGTAAATCACCACGTCACCGCCCGTGTGGGCACGACCGAAATGCAGCAATTGTATCTCCCGACTACCATCTGCCACGACCTGAAACAGCGTCATCTTCTCCTGCAGGGTTATGTTGGGTGGCGTCGGTACGACTTCCTGGATGGCGTTCATGTAGTCTTCCTGCACAGCATGCGCCCGCTCCAGTTCTGCCTTCCTTCTTGGATCGGTTTCTGACGCCGCTTGGCGCTGCAGGTTGGCTACGGTCGCCGGGACCGGGTCGGAAAAACTCTTGAAGGTAGTTTCTTCCAGCACATTGCCGATCTCGCCACTTAATTTGGCGCGAGTGAATTCGTGTCCGATGATTTCTACGTCTTCAGGAAAGGATTGATTTCCATGGGCATGATCGAAATGGTAGTGACTGTTTACCAGATAGCGCACAGGCTTGTCGGTAACCGCTGGGATAGAATCCAGCAGCGCTCGGGACGCAGCCGGAGTCACATGGGAGTCCACCACCAGCGTATCGAACTCACCTACCAATACCATGGCGTTACTCATGGTGAAGACGGCACCCGAACCGGTGACGAACCAGACTCCTTCTGCAACCTCTACAAATCGATGAGTATCCGTTTCGACGACATCGCCTTCCTGGGCTAGGGTCAGTGCTGGAATCCATAACAATAAGCAGATTAGTACTGATGGTATGGAAAAGATTTTTAGTTTTGCTTTCATTTGATTAATCTCGATATTTTTTATGGCTATGACAGGCCTTCTTAGTCTCAGTAAACCCTCTCTCGCAAGAGCGCGACCAGAAACTTCAGGGCAATACTCTTTAAAGTAACCGAATTCCACTATTGAACGTCTTATTAGTCAATACAGAAGCACAACCAGTGGGGCTACTGCCGGAACAGCACATTAGCGTACCGCCCAAAGAGTGTAAAGCAAGCTAGCAGTTGATGATTTTCGCCAGGGAATGTGGTCAGAATTACTAGATTCGGTAGCAGAAAATCATGGAAAATATTGGTAAGTCATTGTTTTTATTATTTTTTAAAAATTGGCAAGCTTATTGCGCCAACATAGACAGTATAGAAAGTAGAGATAGTTAAGTTAGATGAGTCAGATTCGATAACTTCGCGATCACTCAACGAACCAGAACACAGCCCGCCGGGAAAGCGGGCAAGAGGAACAACCAATGAAAGCAATTAATCATAAAATCAGCTTGAGCACTGCTATGGCACTGGCCATGATCCTGGGTAGCTATCTTTACTCGGCATCGGCCGACGCCGCTGATGTGAGTGACATCAGCAAGATCAACGGCGGCATCACTGTCGAGTCGGAAGATCGTGTCGGGGATGTTTCTACCATTAATGGCGGTATTCGCCTCTACCACGGCGCCAATGCACAGGAAGTAGCCACGGTAAACGGCAGCATCGAACTGGAAGACGGGGTAGTCGTGGTATTGGCCGAGTCAGTAAACGGGGGAATCCGAGTCGGTGAGAACATCACCGTCAACGGTTCGCTGGAAACCGTCAACGGCGGAATCCACACCGAAGCAGGTACCGTGGTCGAAGATCGGATTGTGACTGTAAATGGTAGAGTGCGACTGCATAATACTCAGGTTGGCAGAGACGTACAGCCGTCCAACGGGGACATCGAAATTCGTGAAGGCAGCACCATTGAAGGGGATATTGTCATCAAGGGACAACGCCGCTGGTGGGATAGGCTGTTTGGATTCAACCGCCGACCACCTGAGATCACCATCGATTCCTCCTCAACTGTAAGAGGCGATATTCATCTGTATCGCCAGACTGACCTTAATATCGCCGATGGTGCAGAAGTGGGAGAAATCATCGAGCACTACTAGGTTATGGAGAATTTAGACGCACATAAAAAATGCGGGCATAGGCCCGCATTTTTTTTGCGCCTAACAAAAGAATACGCTATTCCTTACGCTCGTAATGGCCCATTAGCATACCCGTCGCCAGCACGTGGCCATCGATCGCTTCGAGCAAGGACGCCTTATTCAGCCCAGACTCGAGACCGAGGTCAGCATCCAGCGCATAGACACGGAAGTGATAGGAATGCAGCTGACCATTGACGGGTGGGCGAGGCCCGAAATAGCCGGGACGAGAAGTACCATTCAAGCCGTTGATAGCGCCCGCAAGGCCAGACACACCTGCTATTTCCGCATCGGAAGGCAGGCCTGCCGGCAGACCAGCGGCCGCGGCGGGAATGTTGTACATAACCCAATGCACAAAGGGTTCAGGCATCATGCCGATCTCGACGACCTTGGGGTCATCACAAATCAGAGCCAACTGTACCGTACCGGAGGGCAGGTTCGACCAGGCCAGATCGATAGAGGTGTTATCCCCATAGGCAGAATTAACTTCTGGCACAGTGCCATGGTGATCAAAGATTGAGCTGGTGACGGTTATTGTCTCAGGGATATCCTGGGCAAAACCTTGGACAGCAAGCAATAGAGCTGCCGCTGCGCTTAGGGTGGTAATCAACTTCTTCATGGTATCTCCTCGTAGTTTATTATTGTCGCGTCTCATTTACTCACTGCGTATTCGACATTTTCCGCCTTTTCACGCAGTAGATATTTCTGAACCTTACCTGTAGATGTTTTATCGATGGGACCGAATGCTACTTTCTTGGGTATCTTGAAGCCAGCTAATTCTTCCCGGCAATAGCTTATGAGTTCATCTGCTGACATTTCCTCGCCAGATTTGAGGCAAACGAAGGCACAGGGCACTTCGCCCCATTTCTCATCGGAACTCGCCACCACGGCAGCTTCCAATATTTTAGGGTGCTTGAACAGCACCGATTCGACTTCCAGCGACGAGATGTTTTCACCGCCAGATATAATGATGTCCTTCGAGCGGTCCTTGATCTGGCAATAGCCATCTTCATGCCAGACTGCCAGATCACCGGAGTGAAACCAACCCCCTGCAAACGAGGCTTCTGTAGTCTTCGGATTCTTCAGATAACCCCGCATCGTCAGATTGCCGCGCATGAAAATCTCACCCATGGTCTTGCCATCCTTCGGGACGGGCTGCAGCGTCTCCGGATCCGCCACCATTAGCTCATCTTGCAGGGATGTACGCACACCCTGGCGTGCCTGCACCTCAGCCCGATCGTCGATACTCAGGTCGGCCCATGCATCCTGGGTTGCACACACCACGCAAGGACCATAGGTTTCTGTTAATCCGTACACATGGGTCACATTGAAGCCCATTTTTTCCATGCCCGCAATTACCGCGGCAGGAGGCGCAGCGCCCGCTGTCATGCAATTGATTTCCTGTTCGATGCCCTGCTTCAGCGAGTCCTCGGCATTCAGCAGCGTATTCAGTACCACTGGTGCTCCACAGAAATGGGAGACTCGATGTTCCTTAATGGCATCGAAAATTGCCTTGTCTCTGACATGTCGAAGACACACGCTGGTGCCGGTAACTGTGGCAAGGCTCCAGGGAAAACACCAACCATTGCAATGGAACATCGGCAAGGTCCACAAATACACCGGATGGGACGTCATGTTCCAACTCACGACATTGGATAGCGCGGCCAGGTACGCACCACGATGGTGAAAGACTACGCCCTTGGGATCGCCGGTGGTGCCCGATGTATAGTTTAGAGATATCGCCTGCCATTCGTCTTCCACCTGAAAACAGCGATATTGTTCTGAGCCGGTGTTAAGAAACTCATCGTAGGTGGTTTCACCCAGCAGCTCTCCCCCTTCAAAATAGGGATCGTCTATGTCGATCACGGTAGGTTTGCGTGCAAGCAGTGCAAGGGCGGCCTTAACGGTCTCGCTGTATTCCCGGTCGGTGAACAGCACTTTGGTTTCCGCGTGTTCCAGGATAAACGCTATGGCCTTCGCGTCCAGTCTCACATTCAGCGCATTCAATATTGCGCCGGTCATCGGTACACCGAAGTGTGCCTCGAAGGTTTCGGGTGTATTCGCTCCCATAAAGGAAACGGTGTCACCCTTTCCTATGCCTAATCTCTGCAACGCCGAAGCCAGTAAACAACAGCGTCGATAAATCTGCGCCCATGTATAACGCGTATCACCGTGAATGATCGACAATTTGTCAGGATAGACACTGGCAGATCTTTCGATAAAGCTCAGTGGTGTGAGGTGGGCATAGTTAGCCTGGTTCTGATCCAGGTGCTGTTCGTAGATATTAGTGGCGCTCATGAGCTGCAAAACTTCCTATAACTGGTAGTACTTTGTGTTCTTCTAAGCATCTCGCTCGACTAGATGAAATCCATGTCTCCGGCAGTAAGCCACCAGGCACCGTAGAGAGTCTCGGAGCTGGGTCCTGGATTCCAACTATTACAGGGTATCTCAATCCCCAATTCATTCACAATCGCCCCTTCAAGCTCGACCGAACTCAGCCAGGATTTAGTTATCCACATTTTCAGACCAGCAACATCACCATCTTCTGCAACTATCTGATTTAATTGAGTTATTGCTCTCTTTATCGACGACAGTGGACAAATCAGATCCATCAGTAGGTGGCGATCATTATCGCGTTTCAACACAGCGATTGCCCATGCCTCGTGCGCATCGCCTTGTCGTAATACCAGACATTGATATTGCCCACCAATACCAAAGGGATGATCAAAGTAGCGATATTTCATGTATTGCCAGTGGCGCATACCGATAATGCCCTCTGCAAAATCCGGTTTCATCCGCTGCCACAAGTTGTCCAGTTCCTGTTGTTGAACGGGATCTTCAATGTCGAGTACAGTGTGATGCCCCTCATCCAGGTTCGGATTTTCTTTCGGTGGCGAATAAATAACCTCAACATAGGCATCGGTCTTTTCATAAAGCCCTAATCGAAGCGCAACATTCATCGTGGGCTGATTTGGAAACCCGAATCCTAACAGGTGATTTACGGTATTGCCGATCTCGCGCTCCAAAAAAGTTGCCGCAGTCTTGAAGAAAAGGCTGCTCTTTCCATAATGCCTGCGGATCTCTGGTAGTACCATCACATCGCCGGGTTGAATCGCCATGGATGGGCTACCAAAATAGACTATCTCTCTAGGCGCACCACCGTAATGGGAAACTATTTCGCCACCCCGATGCTGCCTGGCAATTACACACTTCCCATCACCCAATTCATACTTCCAACGCCACAGAGCTGGATCAAACTCTTTACCGAAACTCTTTTTGAACAGATCTGCAATTTCATGTGGCTGAAAGGAATGAATATCACTGTATTCCGCATTGACGTATTCACCGGTAGGATTGGCCACCTTGTTCAGACGAAACAGACGAAAACACCTACGCCCGCTGTTGAACTCATGATTGACCTCCTCAAGTTGTTTCTCCAGCGCTGCGATTTCCTTTTCAGTGGCGGCCTTCTGGCCCACCAACGTGCTTGCATGGTGTAGCAGCAGGGAAATAAATCCAGCCAGAGAGGATTGTGCTGCCAGCGTCAATTCCTGATCGGAAACCAGATCGTAGCCGAGTCGATCGGAGAGTTGTTTAAACGAACTGAGATTAGGCAGAGTCGATCGTTCGATTGAAGAATCATCATCGAGATACTCACCGAAAACAATCAGGCTACCGTCGCCTCGAATTAATTCACGGCATTTGTTCAGAATCAGCAGTTGATCCAGATAATGATAGGATCCTTCAACCACTATTACATCGAAATCCACACCTGGATTTGATGCCAGTAAATCAGATTTCTGCAGATTCAGATTGTTGCCGATTTCAGTAGCCCCACTGAATTTGCCGGCGCTGCTTAACCAGGTCGTTTGCAGGCCCTGTCGAGCACATTTTACCGCCAGCTCTCCCAGGCTATGCCCTGCCAGCAAGACTCGGCCGTTATGCGGAATTTCGGAGGATATTTCTTGCCAGAGACACTCGACGAAGCGCCGCTGCATCTCGAGTACGGATTCTGAATCAGCCCTGTCACCCAGCGCAGGGCGGTCTCCACCCAGGCCGAAGTTCAAAAAACGGCACTCACCGAATTCCAACTCGAATACTCTTGCGTAGAGTCGCTGTCCAGGAAGAAGCAGATCTGCGTTAATTGCTACCAATGCTTAAGTGCCGCTCGCGAATTACTATCAGGGCGTTGCAATATAACCCGGAGACATTGCTTTGCCTAGTGTGTTGGAGCGGGGATTCCGGTTACAGTGCTGTTGTGAATTTCCACAGGACGTCCCGCAGCATTGCCCTTTACACTGACCGACGCCGCTCTTCTTTGCTTTGAGGTAGAATAAGGCCATGGATCATACCAACAGACTATCGGAGCTGTTCGATATTGTACTCCCAGGCCGTGGCCAGAGTAGTGGCTCAGCCAGACAGGGATTACAGATTCTGCTGTTATTGCGCAGTTTTGTCACACTCCTAAGCGTACTCGGCCTGTTGCTCTTCCAGTCCATGTCAAGGCTGGAGGTGCCACTAGTTTTCATTCTATGGCTGATTGGCGCTGTGATGATCTCAGTATTACTCGGCTATTGGCGCTTAAAGTCATCGAGGGTAGTTAGTAATCTGGAACTGTTTTGCCACCTGCAGGTCGATGTGGTGTTTCTCATCATCCTGTTGTTAAACACAGGTGGTGCGAGCAATCCCCTGATCTCGTATTTGTTGGTGCTGCTCGCCGTCACCGCGACGCTGCTACCTCGTGTCTATGTGAATTCTTTCGCCGTGGGGGGAATCCTCATCTATACATCATTTCTACTCATAGACCTGCAAGCCGAACAAGACATTGGCGTAGGAACGATAAATCAAGAGACCACGTTTCAACTTCACCTTGTGGGGATGTGGGTAATCTTCCTGGTAAGTGCTATTTTGATCAGCGTGCTTATTTCCCGCATGGTAAGTACGATACAAGATAGAGAAATCATTCTTGCCAAGTCACGAGAAAATGAAATGCGTAGTGAACAATTAGTGGCAATTGGCACCTTGGCAGCAGGTACGGCCCATGCCCTGGGGACACCGCTTTCTACAATGGCAGTATTGCTAACCGATCTTGACAAACTCGACGCCAATGAACTTGGCAGTGCTGAGATAAAAGGCGATATCTCTGTGTTGAAACAACAGGTTACTCGCTGCAAACATTCGCTGACTCAATTAGCCCGTTACTACAATAAGGACAATCCTGACCAGGAAGAAAACCTTACCCTGGCAGATTTCGTTAATGACATCCAGGACTACATTGTCAATGTTCATCCCGCAGCACCTGTTACCTTCACTCTGCGGGGAAGCGAAGACTCGCAAGTGACCTCCAATCTCAGCGTAAAGCATGCGGTTATCAATATCATTGAGAATGGCATTAAGGCAGCAAAAAGCCACGTGGAAGTCACCTTCAAGATCGTTAGTGAAGATCCATCCCATTTTGAGATCTCGATCAATGATGACGGTCCGGGTATTCCCTCGGAAGTAATGGAGCAGCTCGGAGAACCATTTATTTCGATGCGCAGGGAAAGCATGGGACTCGGCATATTTCTGGCCAATGCTACTATCCAGAGACTCGGAGGCACTATCGAGATGTTTAATCTGAAACTGGGCGGCGCTCTCACCCTGATCAAGCTACCGCTTCCAAGCTACCAACAGGCTTAATCGAAACATGGAAAATTCACATATCCTCCTGGTAGAAGATGATGAAGTTTTTGCAGAGGTAATCAGCCGTGCGCTTTCCAACCGTGGATATGAAGTTGCCCATGCTCAGGACAACGAGCAAGCCAAGCAACTAATCGGTAGCTGTAGTTATAACTACGCCATTCTGGATCTCAATCTGGGCGGCGAAACCTCCCTGGAGCTGATACCCCGGCTCAAACAGAGCGCTGTCGCCATACGCATCCTGATGCTTACCGGCTATGCCAGTATTGCCACAGCCGTGGAAGCGATAAAACTGGGGGCTGATAATTATCTGTCAAAACCCGCCGACGCTGACGAAATCCTCGGCGCACTGCTCAGCGAAGATCAGTTGCATCTCAAAATTGATTCGCAGCAGTCCCCGATGGAACACATGTCAGTGAGACGCCTGGAATGGGAGCATATTCAAAAGGTATTGCAGGAGAACGGTGGCAATATCTCCGCAACTGCAAGGCAACTTAAGATGCACCGCCGCACCCTACAGCGAAAACTCCAGAAACACCCCGTTGCGAAGTAAGCGGCACTGATTTTCAGAAAAATTTCGCATTTACTGTGGCAGCTACTACTCTTAAGCAATACAGGGATGTATTGCCATTTGCCGAAGGCAAATGCGAGCTGTAAAAGTCCAGGGATGGACCTTTTACAGCAACAAATAAGAGGCAGGGATGGATTTTGTCAGTTAACGATTAGTGACTGATTATCTCCTGGAAAGCGGTGCCATACTCAGGTGCCGACCGCCATCAACAATCATAGTTTCTCCGGTCACGACCTGTGGCCCACTAATGAAATAGAGTATGGCATCGGCGACTGTCTCTGCCGTCGCCGTAACCCCTAGCGGCGCATTCTTGCGATTAAAATCCAGCAGGGCCTGATAGCGCTCTTCTCCAAAGCCATCTTTTAACCAGTCGCCCTCGATGAAGCCAGGGCACACGGCATTGATGCGCAATTTCGGAGCCAAGGCGCGTGCCAGCGAAAGTGTCATTGTCACCATGGCCCCCTTGGATGCGGCATAGGCGACGCAGCTTCCGAAACCTGTCACTGCAGCGATCGACGCAACGTTGACTACAACGCCGCCTTCCTCCTGATCCTGCATCTGCCCATTGACTGCGCGAACCATCTGGTAGGCACCAATCACGTTTACCCCATAGATGTGTTGAAAATCGTCTTTATCAAGACCGTCGAGATTGGCGTGATCGACAAATTTGGTAGTCCCGGCATTGTTTACCAACACATCGATACGGCCCCATTTATCGATGGCCGCCGTTGCCATGGCGATGCAATCGCTGTCCTCCGCCACATTTCCACGCAGTACCAGTGTCTCGACTCCATGGGCTTCGCAGTCCCCCGCAACAGCATTGGCCCCCTCTTCATTGGAGTTGTAGTTGATAAGGACATGACATCCTTCAGATGCAAGCAATCGTGCCGTTGCCGCTCCAACCCCACTGCTTGATCCAGTCACTATGGCGACTCTGTCTGCTAAGTCTTTCACGCTTGTCTATCTCCGTTTCGATCAGGGATTGAGCGGTCAAAACTAGCACAATTCCAATGAAATTCCTGCATTCCTCGGATTCAGCCGAAACGCCCGAATTTTCTGATAATCCGAGTAAAAAGGCGTTGCATTTATGAGCAAGATCGTTACAATACGTAACACTTCAGTAGTGAAGAATTATCAGGCACTTACCGTAAATACTGCGGAATGCCTGACAGCAAAATTCCCGCAGAACCGGGAAGCTCTAACAACAAGGACGTACCACCCATGTATAATAAAAATAATCTGATTTGCATTCGGAGAGCCAGAGTTTTTGCCTCTTCAAAGCAGATGCTTGGTCGTATGTGCAACATAAGAAATTAAGAGCTAGTTTAGTAAACGTGGCACTTTGGAGGCAGCAGTGAAAAAGCAGCAGTTGGTAGCAGCAGCAATCTTCGGATTGGTTGTGTTGTGGATGGTTGTTCCTCACAACGCAGAGACGCTTATAGAAAAACCCTCGGAAACTCCCAAGGTGGTCGTCGCAATTCCCGAAGGCGAACCTGCTTCGGAAAATGCCGATACTATTACTGTCCGTGCGGAACGAATCGGCCCCCAGACTTACGTAGCACGAATCAGAGTTAGAGGTCGCACTCAGGCTTATCGCCATGTCGAAGTGCGAGCCGAACAGGCGGGTCGCCTGGTTAGCAATCCTGTTGCCCGCGGTGCCCGCGTTAGTGAGGGTGATATATTATGTGAGATTGCCATAGACAATCGGGCCGCCGACCTGCAAGAAGCAACCAGCCGCCGGGAACAGGCTCAATTTGAATATGCTGCCGCACTGGACCTGCAGGAACGCGGTCTACAATCAGACGTCGCGGTATCTCAACTGAAATCAGCACTGGATTCTTCCGAGGCGCAAGTAAGTCGTGCGGAATTAGCGCTGCAGAAAACTAAAATCGTCGCTCCCTTCGACGGCATCGTTGAAACTCGCAGCGTAGAGATGGGTGATCTTCTGAATGCAGGGACTGTATGTGCATCGATTCTCGATGACAGCCCTATGCTGCTGGTTGGTCTGGTACCCGAACAGGACGTAAGCGCACTGGCCCAAGGTGCAAGCGTGTCTGGTCGTTTACTGAGTGGCGAACTAGTCTCTGGCACGGTGAGCTACATTGCACGCGCGGCCGATCCGATGTCCCGCAGCTACCGCATAGAAATCGAAGTCGACGCAAAGCATGAAAACCTGCGTGAAGGAATAACAGTTGAGCTACTGGTTGATGCGAATGAGGTTGCCGCCCATCTGATCCCGTCTTCTGCCCTGACACTCGATGACAATGGCAGTGTCGGAGTCAAAATTATCGACTCCAGCGGCAGCGTGTTGTTTCGACATGTTGAGATCGTGGGTGATAACACCAATCAACTGAATCCAGGTATCTGGGTGACAGGACTTCAGGGCAGCGTAACCTTAGTCACACTCGGGCAGGAGATAGTCTTCCCCGGTCAGACTGTAGTAGCCAATTTCGATTGGAATAAGTAGACGCAGTAGTAAACCAAGAGCTCCTTTCATGAAATCTTATATAGACGCGGCAATTTCCAGGTCTCGCACCACACTGAGCATTTTCGTGGTCACCATGCTCGCTGGCCTGGCAGCCTACCTGTCGATTCCGGTAGAGATGTTTCCCGATATTCAGGTGCCCTATGTAGTAACTACTATTATTCATGAAGGCATCTCACCGGAAGACGCCGAACGCCTGCTTGCCAAGCCTGCCGAACTGGAACTCAAGACACTCGATGGCATAACAGAAATCAGCTCCTTCTCCAGCGAGGGCGCCGCCACCATCATGACCGAGTTCGATATCAGTTTCGAATCATCGACAGCGCTGGCTGAAGTGCGGGAAGCGGTTAATCGTGCCAAGGCGCGCTTTCCGCAGTCCACTGAAGAACCCATCATCCAGGAGGTGTCTGCAGTGCAGATGCCCATCGTGCAGATCGCTATCGGCGGCCAGGGCGTGCCCGAGCGGGTATTGTTGAGAATCGCTGAAGACCTGCAGAGAGAAATTGAAATCCTGCCCCAGGTGCTCGAGGCACCCATGGTAGGTAATCGTGAAGAACTACTTGAAGCTGTCATCGATCCCTCCAAGCTGGAGACCTACGGCATTCCCAATAGCGCCATCGTGCAGACCGTAAGCAGCAACAACCGACTCATCGCAGCGGGCCAGATCGACACCGGTCAGGGCAGTTTCTCTGTAAAGGTTCCTGGTCTGATCGAAAACGCCGATGACCTGTTCAATTTACCGCTGGCTTCCACAGATTTAGGCGTTATTACTATCTCTGACATTGCCGATGTGAGGAGAACGTTTAAAGACGCGACTCGCTATTCATATGCCAATGGCACCCAGACGATTGCGTTGAATGTAATGAAGCGCAAGGGCGCGAATCTTGTTGGGGCCATGGAAGAGATCGATGCACTGGTGGAACAGGTGCGTCCCAGCCTGCCGCCCGCTGTCACTCTTTCCTATATCAATAACAGCGTGCCGATGGTGCTGGAACAGAACTCCGGATTGTCCGGCAATATGGCAACCGCTATGGTGCTGGTACTTATTGTCGTGATCGCATCGGTAGGAGTGCGATCCGGACTGCTGGTCACGCTGGCCGTGCCCTTCTCCTTCTTCTTCGCATTCATAGTTATCAGCCTGCTGGATTTCACCTATAACTTCATGGTGATCTTCGGCTTATTGCTGGGTCTCGGAATGCTGATCGACGGCGCGATTGTGATGGTTGAGTACGCCGATCGGAAAATGGCTGAAGGCCTGGATAGCAAGGAAGCCTATAAGGCCTCAGTGCAGCGCATGTTCTGGCCAATCACAGCATCCACCGCTACTACGCTGGCAGCTTTCCTGCCGATCATGTTCTGGCCGGGTGTATCTGGTCAATTCATGAGTTACCTACCGATAACCGTATTCGCAGTCCTTACTGGCTCACTATTCTATGCCCTGTTATTCACGCCTGCCATCGGTGCCTTAATCGGTAAGTCCAGCGACGCAGACAGGGTATACCTGAAGAATCTCGAAGATGGTGATCCTGAGAAAGCAATCGGTGTGACTGGTCTCTATGCGCGAGTACTGGAATTTGCGGTACGAATTCCAATAACGGTTTTCACCCTCAGCATCGTATCGTTGGTAACAATCGTGTTCGCCTATGACCGCTGGGGATCCGGTATCGAGTTCTTCGTGTCATCGGAGCCTTTGCAGACTCAGGTACAGGTTTTTGCCAGGGGAAATCTGTCACCGGCTGAGCTCCGGGACATCATGCTGGATGCCGAAGCACGAATTGAGGAGATTGGTTTCTACTCCGGCATCATGACCCAATCCGGTGCTGGACAACAGATGGGCGGCTCACAGCAATCTGCGCCCGACCTGATAGGCACCATCTTCATCGAATTGACCGATCGCCGCGAGCGGGAACTGGATGGCTTTCAGATTGAGAACATGTATCGAGAGGCCATCTCGCAGCTACCCGGCGTCAGAGCTGAAATAGTCTCAATCGAACAAGGACCCCCTGTCGGCAAGGAAATTCAGATCGAATTGTCTGGCGAAGACCTGGACCTACTCTTCGCTGAGGCCGACCGAATTCGATACTTCATGGAAAACGAAATGACCGGCCTCATCGATATCGATGACACGGCACCTATTCCAGGTATCGAATGGCAAATCGACGTGGACCGAGCCCAAGCGGCTATGCTGGGTGCCAACATGACTGAAATCGGCACCGCCATTCAGTTACTCACCAATGGCATCTATATGGGCGACTACCGTCCCGATGACAGCGAAACGGAAGTCGATATTCGTGTGCGTTACCCCATGGAATATCGCGGCATCGATCAACTCGACTCGATACGTATCAGCACCAGCAACGGCCCGGTGCCGATCAGCAGCTTCGTAACACGGCAGGCCAGGCAAAAAGTCAGCTCAATTCAACGCGTAGACGGCAATCGTGTAGTCTATATACGAGCCAATCCTGCGCCCGGTGTATTCGCCGATAGCAAACTGCAGGAACTTGAGAACTACATGAGCGACAACCCGCCCCTCAATGGTGTGTTTTTCCAGTTCCGTGGCGCCAATGAAGAACAGGAAGAATCCGCCGCATTTCTGGTGCAGGCATTTGCCCTTTCCATGGCGCTGATGGCCATGCTGCTGGTTACGCAGTTCAACAGTTACTACCAGGCACTGCTCATTCTTTCTTCAGTACTACTATCCACAACCGGTGTACTGCTGGGATTGCTCACAACCGGTCAGCCCTTCAGTGTTATGCTCACCGGCATCGGTATCGTTGCCCTGGCGGGTATTATCGTAAACAACAATATCGTGTTGATAGACACGTTCAATGTGCTCAAGGCGGAAAATCCCAATTGGAGCCTGAAGGAAGTCATCGTGCACACCGGTGTACAACGTCTTCGCCCGGTGTTTCTCACTACGTTTACCACGGGTTTTGGTCTGTTACCGCTGGCAATGAACATGTCCGTTGATCTGGTTGGGGCCGAGATAGAAATCGGTGGCCCGATCGCTTCCCAGTGGGCAGGTCTCGCCTCTACCATAGTGTTCGGGCTGTCATTCGCCACCATACTTACCCTGATAGTAACTCCGGCCATGCTAGCGTTACCGGCTCGGTTGAGTACGATGTTTAACAGACAAGCAGCACCGATCGCTCGAGTAGAACCGAGTTTTTAAACGAAACTACTCAGAAAATTTGGAATCCTCAGGGCTATTGAGTATCGACAGCGATAGCCATCCAGCCGATAAACATTTCTTCCCAGGACTGCCCACCCCAGCCGACATCGATATCCGAATTCGGGTTACCCGGATTCGCCGAGGAATTATCGAACACACCGTCGGTGACGATGGTGGTTCCCGCCGGTAGAAACTTGGGCTCCTTCAACCAGTAATCCATCTGCCACTGGAATTGGAAGTTAGGCACGGATAGCAGCTGCTCACTGTTACCATCCGGATACACTGCCGTGTATTTCATGCTCTTACCTCGGTAGCGCATATGGGGCGACATCGCATACAGATAGGAATCGTCATTTAAGACAATGCTGGCACTGGCCTGGTAGTTGTGTGCACCTGCAGGAATATAGATATCCTCGTTCACGGTAATAGGGTTCATCAGGGTTTGTTGTGGCGCTTGCTCGGCATAATGCAGACCCAGACGGGTTTGATCCGTCGTGGCCAGTCCATTGGTAGTGTAATGTATCTGCATGACGAGCCTGTCATTACTGGAAAATTTTTGTGCGATTCCTTCTGGATAGGAAATGCTTGCCTTGCCTGGCGCATAGGCGGCCATATCCAGCAACGCTTGCTCACCGCTGTAGGACTTATCCTGAGTGAATATTCGGGCATGGTGCACCACAGCCGGATCACCGAGATCGAATTCATAACCGGCTATCCATTTATCTTCAGTTAGCCCGGTCTCCAGGGTCATCCAGATATAATCCACCACTCCGTTTGCCGGAACTGATTGTTCTTCGAAGGTAAATATTTCATCGGGAACACCCAATTGCCAGCCATCGACATAGGGTTCAATTGCATTCAGTGGATCCTCCACACCTTGTGCCAGTTCATCGCCCGAAGCACCCGCATCGATCCAGAACACCAAGGTGATCGTTTCCTCATTGGTGATGTGATTCAGTCTGTCGAAATTGGCAGGAACGGAATCAATCTGGCCTGGTGGCATGCGTTTGGTCAACAACACTTCACGAATTCTTGGCGCCCAGCCCTGAACAACGCGATGTTCCGACATCACCCAGGGGGCGCTACCACCCTCCCGGTGACAATAGGAACAGCGTTGCTCGAGTATCGGCGCTATATCACTGACATAGGAAGGAACTTGCTGACGGGGTACACTGTGCCGCCGGGAAGGCATTGCAGCCAGCCAATATTACAGCTGGTCAAAGGAGTTTCTAGAGGCCGGTAAGCAACGCCTGGCAGGCGATACCAAACGTCAAGCCAATAGCCGAGAAG